>Ga0194130_10003382_pt1 | contig 21522 bp, 24 predicted proteins | sample TA2KigsurfametaG_FD_160084 | JGI IMG/M metagenome (GOLD analysis project Ga0194130, IMG submission 160084) | Freshwater microbial communities from Lake Tanganyika, Tanzania - TA2015050 Kigoma 12 surface | ecosystem: Environmental > Aquatic > Freshwater > Lake | place: Tanzania: Lake Tanganyika... | reverse complement strand
TCAACGTTGGGCAGTGAGACATTGCCGTTGAGCGTGGTGATACCGACAACGTCAAAGTCAGGATGGGCGAGAGCCATCAAAATGGCGAGTGCGTCATCAACACCAGCATCGGTATCAATAATCATTGGGCGCGGCGACATACAAAACCTCATTCTTTGGTATGTGAGATACACAGACCATTATACGGTTGATGGAGTGTTATAGATGCAACGCATATACACGTGGCCGACTCTCTTGGTGATGTTCATGGTGACCTGGTGTGTCACATATGTCTTGTTTGCCACGCAGGTCGAGGTTTTTGGCTTGACGTGGGATGAGCCTGCATACATGCGCGCTGCGCTGTCTTATCACGATTGGTTGTATCGATTGTGGCGTGGCGAATGGATTGTCATGCGGCCAGAGGTACTGAGTGCATACTGGGCGTACAACTCCGAACATCCCCCGCTCGTGAAGCTGTGGTATGCCGTAGTGGCAGTGCCGTTGATTCCGTTCTACGGCGACATAGTGGCGTTTCGCATGGCGGCAATCGCACTTTCGGCTGCCGTGTTTGCGCTGATGGCCACGAGTGTTACGCATCAATGGGGTATGCGTGCGGGGATTGTCAGTGTAGTGGTGCTGTTGAGCATGCCTAGATTCTACTTTCATGCACATCTCGCCGCCCTTGATGTGCCAGGTGCATTGGCGTATCTCGTGCCCATCGTGCTCTTTTGGCATACTCGTCACCAGCGTGCATGGTGGATTGGTATTGTGTTGGGCGTTGTCTGGGGGCTGGCGTTAGCCACCAAAGTCAACGCTGCCTTTGTGTTGCCCGTACTCGGACTATGGTGGCTATGGTGTAGTCGGCAGCGCTATGTGCTTGGGCGTCTCGTGCTCATGGGTGCGACGGCACCATTCGTGTTTGTGGCGGTCTGGCCGTGGTTGTGGGTTGATACCGTTGAGCGGTTGCGTGCCTATCTGCGCTGGCTAACGGTTGATCACTGGCAGATCCCCCAGTGGTTTCTTGGTCAGATCTATTTGCCACCGCCCTGGTATTTCGGGATTGTCATTATCGTAATGGTCACACCGTTGGCAATGCTCGTGCTGGGTGGGTTGGGGATACGCTGGCAGCGCCAAGAAGATCGTGCATTTATATGGTTACTGCTGTTTGCGGCCGTGCTCCCGATTATTGCGGTCATGAGTAGTAGTGTGGTCTATGACAATGAGCGATTGCTCATGCCGTTTTTTGTGGTGTGGGCGATGCTAGTCACGCATGGTGTGATGCAGGTATCTACGTGGTTGAGTCTCGGTCATCCGCAGCGGCAGCGCTATCTGTGGGTGGTGGTGGTCACGTTGAGCGTGATACCGTCGGCGCTGAACGCACGCCAGTTGTGGCCGCATCTGCTCTCGTATTACAGCGAAAGCATAGGCGGGTTGCCGGGTGCCGCCCGATTGCAGATGGATCACACCTATTGGAACGAGAGCTATCTGACGGCTTTTCGGTATCTGGATGAGCACGCTCCCGCACAGGCCCGTGTGTGGCTCGAGCCGTGGAGTCTCGATGTGCCGCACACCTACCAACGGGCACGGGTTATTCGTGATGATGTGCTGTACGGGAGTGATACGGGTGGGTCAACTTGGGGGCGACCAGTGGAGCAGTTTACCCCAGTCGATGCCGATTACGTGGTGGTAACCTATCGATTTGCCGGATGGACGCCAGCGATTCAGGCGTTAATCCGTGGCAATAATCAGCCGGTGTTCGTAATTGAACGGTACGATGTCCCTATTCTCGAAATCTATCGCATTCCGTAGGGGTGGGCGTGCACTGCGTGGGCAATTAGGCAAACTGTGCCAACGAGGCAACATCGCTGATTGAAGTTACTGTTGCGTCGGGTGCGATGCGTTTGATTAACCCAGCCAACACATTCCCCGCGCCGATTTCAACAAAATGGTCTACTCCGCTTTGGCGTAAATATTCGATGCTACTCACCCAGCGTACGGCAGAATTCACTTGAGCTGGCAGCTCTGCACGAATGGCGTCTGCATCGAGGAGTGGTCGCGCCGTAATGTTGGAGATTACTGGTATTTGTGGCGTGTGAATTGTATACAACTCAACATGCCGTTGGAGCGTTTGGGCGGCGTCGTACATGAGTGGTGAGTGGAATGCCGCACTGACTCTGAGCGGGAGGACACGCTTGGCGCCGGCCTCTTTGAGTGCCACACTCGCCGCTTCAATGGCGCGTTGTGCGCCACTAATGACCGTTTGCCCGGGTGAATTGTAGTTGGCTACAACCACGGCGGCGTCAGGAGTGCTGACACGTGCACAAATGGCGTCGATGGTGTCGTCGTCGAGCCCGATAACAGCGGCCATTCCGCCACTTCGTGCCGCAGCCATTAATTCACCACGACGACGCACCAGGCTGATGGCATCGGTCGGCGAAAGGCTGCCTGCGGCCGCTAACGCACTATACTCACCCAAGCTATGGCCAGCAACAGCAACGGCGTGCTGGCAGCTAAAGTGCACCATCTTGTCAACGCCACCGGCGAGCGCTGCAAGTACGGCGAGCGATGTGGCCACGAGTGCTGGCTGGGTGTTTTCGGTGGCGGTTAGCGCATCTTCGGGACCATGAAAGCAGATATCGCTGATTGACCAACCAAGGGCTGCATCGGCAAGCGCAAAGAGTTCACGAGCCGCACTGTTCTGTTGCGCCAAATCTCGGCCCATGCCAACAATCTGTGCCCCTTGACCTGGAAAAACGAATGCGCGCGTCATCTGTCATCTTCCTCGTGTTGTTATGATGGCTTGCCCCAACGAATCACGGCCGAGCCCCAGGTCAACCCACCACCGAATGCGGTCAAGAGTACATAGTCATCTTGCTTGAGCGCTCCACTTGCTGCTGCCTCTGTCAGCGCAATCGGAATGGTCCCTGCTGACGTGTTGCCGTAGCGATCCAAGTTGATAAAAAATCGCTCAATCGGGAGATTCAGGCGCTCGGCGATAGCTTCGATGATGCGACGATTCGCCTGATGGGGGACGACTAAGTCGATTTGGTCGAGTGTCATATTGGCCTTGGCGAGTGCGGAGAGTGAAGACTCCTCCATGCCACGGACCGCGAGCTTGAACACTTCGCGCCCATTCATGGTGAGGTAGCGCCGTGTATCATGCGGATCGTCGCGTAGTGGCATGCATGTCCCGCCGGCCTCGATCATCAGCAGGTCTTCGCGGCGCCCATCGGCACCAAGCACCGCCGACAAGAGGCCATACGGCTGATCCGTTGCTTCGAGGACAACGGCGCCTGCCCCATCACCGAAGAGCACGCACGTGTTGCGGTCTTGCCAGTTGACGACGTGGCTGAGCACATCGACGGCACACAACAAAATGCGCTTGGCCATGCCGGTCTGAATCAAACTTGTGGCAACCGTGAGGCCATAGACAAAGCCGCTACACGCGGCTGCAATATCAAATGCGGCAGCGCGATTGAGCCCGAGTGCGGCTTGTACCTGACACGCCGTCGCCGGCAAAGGTCGATCTGGTGTGAAGGTCGCAACAATGACCATGTCAATGTCGGCGGGCGTCACGCCTGCCATCTGCATCGCATCACGCCCTGCAGCTGATGCCAAGGTCGAGGTTGACTCGCTCCCACTGATGATACGTCGCTCACGAATCCCGGTACGCGTTTGAATCCACTCGTCTGATGTATCGACAATCTTGGCGATGTCGTCGTTGGTGACAATCTTGACAGGGACACCCATGCCCCAGCCAGTTATGGCAGCATAGACACTCATGGCACCATTCGCCTTCTAAATCCGAACCGGTGTTCGTGGACACACATATGCCACGAACACCGGTCAAATTACCCATGCACAATAATCACTAGGCCTCGGCGCCGGTGCTCTTCACGACTACTTGGCGTTGGCGATAGTACCCGCATGACTTGCAGACATGATGGGCGCGCATCAGCTGGCCACATGTGCTGCACTGCACCAAGGTTGGGGCAGTCAAGCGCTGATGCTGGCGACGGTTGCCGCGGCGATGACGTGAAACTTTGGTTTTTGGTGCTGCTCCCACGAGAAAACTCCATTCTTGTTGGCTTACTGTGACTCTGATGAATCGAGAAGCGCTTTGAGAGCGGCAAATCGTTCATCAACAGGCTCTTGATGACAACGACAGGCCTCGACGTTGAGGTCGACACCACATCCGGCGCATAACCCGCGACAATCACTCTTGCAGAGTGGACGCATCGGTAACTCGAGCAGCGCGTATTCGCGCAGTGCTACTCCAAGGTCGAGGAGGTGATGCTCATCAATAAAGAATCGATCGTCATCTTCATCATCGTCAACGTGCTTGACGAGACTGGCTCCTGTGGTCACATCAACTGATGCAACGTATTCCTCGGTAAAGGTCACTGTGATTGCCACGCGGGCTGGTTGCAGACAGCGCATACAGTCACAATGAATGACTCCGGTCACGGTTGATTCTACATATACGCCGGACGGTGTGCGCGTAAAACGCGCCGTACCGGCGATGTTGCGGAGCGACTCACGTTCGTGCAGAGGAAGAACCTCTTCAGTGAACTCGTGATGCCGCCGCGAACCAACTTCTTCGCGGAGTAGTTGAGCCACATTGAAGGTGAGCGGAGAGTGTTTGTGTTTCGCCATCGTAATCACCTAATGCGACGCATCCCGAATTAGCATTATAGTGTAGATAAATGGTGATGTCAACCAATCTGCTCGTCAGGGTCAGATTGTCGTGCCTGTTGCAGGCGTTCGAGCTCGAGTAAACCGCTTTTTACGCTCAACATGGTGCGGTCGAGCCGTGTATAGAGATCTTCGAGGACCTCACGCGCATACTCATCAGCACCGGCACGGATTTCATCGGCTTCGGCATGTGCTGCTTCGATAATACGACTGCGTTCAAGGTCGGCAGCAGTAAGGAGCCCCTGCTCACGCATTTGTTGCGTCATGCCAGTGTTTTCGCTACGTTGAGGTTTTGTGGAGTGCACAGCCGACCGAATGCGGTCAATGATATCAAAGAGCTGTCGTTCTTCGAGCACCACGAGCTGTGTCAATGGGATGTGTTGCGACTCGTTAATAATCTCTTCGAGTTCATTAATTAGATCATCGAGTTTCATGGCGTTTAGCCTCCATGCCGTCGGTCGGCATACACACGCTGCAGGGCAGTGGCAACATTCGGTGGCACCAACCACGATACATCCGCACCAAGTGATGCGAGTTCACGCACACGCGTTGAACTGAAGTACGTGTACTGGTGACTTGCCATAAAGTATACCAAATCAATGTCCGGTGCAAGGCGTTGGTTTATTTGAGCCATCTGAAACTCCGTTTCGAAGTCGTCAGCGGCACGTAGCCCGCGTACGATGACCTGTGCTCCGACACTCCGAGCAAAGTCAACTGTCAACGAACTATACGTTTCTACGTTGATTTTGGGCATCCCTGTCGTGGCCTCACGCAAGAACGTGACACGGTCTGCAGTGGGGAAGAGGAGATTTTTGTTGGGGCGGTCAAAGACGGCCATCACAATCGTATCAAACACGCGTGCAGCGCGTTCGGCGATATCGAGGTGCCCATTGGTAACCGGGTCAAAACTCCCAGGATATACTGCAATCCTCATGATGTGCCTCCATCCGCTTCGGGCATTTCAAACAGGGTGTAACACGAGCCACCAAAACGGCGAAATTCGCATCGATGCAGTGGTCCATAGGTTTCGTCGAATTCTACATGAATCGAATGCCCAACAATCAAAATGCCACCCGCTACCAACAAATTCGCCTCAGCGACCAACATCAACGTCTCGTGAATCTTTGGGTCTGCATACGGTGGATCCATCATGATGAGGTGATACGGTTCGCCGTGTTGATGCTGATTCACAAAGCGTTGTACTGGCTGTTGATAGACTTTGGCACGACTTGCAAGCTTTGTGTGCGTTAAGTTCTCTTTGATGATCGCGCACACATTGGCCTTTTGTTCGACAAAATCAGCCCACGCCACACCGCGAGACAACGCCTCGATGCCAATTGAACCAGTCCCCGCATATAAATCGAGGATGCGCCCATGCATCACACCATATCCCTCAAGAATGGCGAACAACGAGCCCTTGACGCTGTCTAGCATGGGACGTGTCCCTGAACCCTTGGGCGCCTTTAGATGATGCCCTTTGGCCGTACCGGTAATGACCCGCATAGTTACCGTCCAAATTGTAATCGGCGGATTAACATCAGTGGTAAATTGTGCTCGAGCATCTGTTGTTGCGTGCTCGCAATATCATATGCCACACGCCCGAAGGTGATGTGTTGCGCACTTGTGTCTAGAATGGCATATGCCGCACGTGGATCGCCGTCGCGCGGTTGCCCCACACTCCCCGGATTGATGAAATACCGTTCGTCATTGTCGAGGAGCATTACTTCTCCCGGTGTTGGCATAATTGGGCCCGAAATGCTCCCGTCGATGTTGCGCCGAATGTATATCTGTACGTGCGAGTGCCCCACAAAGCAGACTTGGTGGGGGATGGCCTGCCAGTTATCATCTGCCTGGTGTGGTCGTAATAAGTACTCCCATACCGGATCCTTCGGACTGCCGTGCACAATATAGACACGCTCGTCTATCGAACGTGCCAGTGGTAATTGGTTGAGAAATTGCTTGTAGTTCGATTTGAGTTGGCGACCGTTCCAGATATTGGCAATGCGCGCATCGTTGTTGAATTCAGCAATGTTGACCGTGTTGCTACCAATACACGCCAAATCGTGATTCCCAGCAATGCTGGTTGTCGGGAGCGAGTGGATAACTGCCATGCACTCGTTTGGACGTGGCCCGTATCCGATTGTGTCACCGAGATTCCATACCGCATCGTATGACCCCGCAGCCTCGCGTAGTACTGCCTCGAGGGCAACGAGATTGGAATGGATATCAGATACAATCAATACCCGCATGTCGCTTCTTTCATTAGTACCAGCGTCGACCCGCTATTGCACAAAAACTACATTATATAGTATATTACTCATATGAGACCAAATAGGAGGTCAATGGAGCTAGGTATGCCTGAGCGAAAGCCATATTGTCCGTACATTGGACTACGGCAGAATCGCGCGGTGCGCTTTTCTACGCCGTCAGCAGAGCATCGTTGCCACGTCAGTGGTGACGCCATGCAAATCCCTGTTGACCAGTCGAGTTACTGTCTGTCACAGTTTCATACTCAATGTCCATTATACATGGGAAGTGTTAATGCGACAAAAGATGACGATGAACGCGCCACGCTTTTGCCTGGTGCATCGTCACAACGACGGAGCAAAGATATGCGCCAAAATCCTCATGATGACCAGCGAAGTACGCCGACACGCCGTCGTAAAAATACGGCGCAATCAAGCATTCCGACTGCGGTGTACGGACTATTTTTGGGTATTTTGTTCGTTGCAGTTGTCGTCTATGTATACGCCGGCAACCAACTATCAGGGGCTACTGACGACCCGTCACTCCAAATGCCGACGATTGCACCGACATTTGAACCATTGCCGACCACCGCACCAACAACTGAGGCCGTAGTTGTGGTTGCCACGGCGACTCCTGAGCCAACCAGTGTACCAGTGGCGCCGACGGCCACCGTAGAAATTGTGGTTGCCACGGCGACATCCCAAGTTGCCGCGGCCACTGCGACGGCTGAATCGGCAGCCACAACTACGCCAGATAGCAAGGATATGGCGTTACAACTCTACTATGCAGATAGCAGTGGGCGACTCTTGGTACCAGTCCAACGCACGGTGAATGTGGTGGCCAAACGTGTGGCTGGAGCGTCACTGAATGCGTTGATTGAGGGGCCGCGCAATGGACTGACGCGCATTATTGTGCCTGACATCAAGGTGAATTCCTTGGTCATCAACGATGGCATCGCAGTTGTTGATCTCGATCGTCGTCCGACGGCAGTCGGCGATGTACGCGGATTTAATGCGATTGCATTGACGCTGACGCAGTTCGATACGATCAAGCGTGTCAAGTTTTTGATAAATGGAGGAGAGCTCCCCGCCGAGCCTGGCGTACCATCAGAGCGACCACTCATTAATGTGTGGAATCCAGATAATGCGACGATTGCTGATGCCACCGTGATCACGCTCTACTTTGTCTCGGCTGATGGGCGTCATGATGTACCTATCAGCAAGGTCGTTGCCAAAACGAATGACGTCGCTACCGCACATGTTCAAGGATTGTTGGGAGGTGCTGGCCCCTTTGCTGATGTGCTCAAACAAGTCATTCCTGCGGGTACACAGCTGCGTGGTGTGCGCATCGAAGGCGACATGGCTATCGTCGATGTGACCGCCCCCTTTGCTGATGCCACTGATCGTGCCGGCGCGGTGCGCACCATGGTAGAGTCGTTGACATCGATTCCCGCTATCAAGCGTGTCCAAGTACTCGTTGACGGTGCGTCACTTGCAACCAAGTGGGGCAATGAATTCGCTGGCCCATTCGCCAAACGCATTATTAATCCCGAATAAACGCACTACGACGTATTATCGCATCACCCAGACACCGCGCACTGCTCAGCAGTGCGCGGTGTCTGGGCTTGTACTCGGCTGTAATCATCGTCGAAGTGGTGCTGGCGTCTGTCTTATGCGGTCAATTGTGTGACCCACTGGCGCAGTGTGGCATCATTGGGGGCCAAACTTGGCTGGTCGGCAAAGAGTAGTTCGTCAAGGATGGCGAGGACATCGGCGTCAACGGTGCGTGTAACAGCATCGTCGTCTTCATCGCTGTCGTCGTAGTCATCATTATCGTCATCAACTTGATTGATCGCATGAAAGAACTTCAGCGCCCAGGCAGAAAGCTCGGCCAGCGTGGCCGTGCCGTTGAGATGGGCAGTAATTGCCAGAGCCACGGTAGAGCGAATGCGCTGAGCGTCACGCTGGTCGATGCGAATAGGTGGTAGCATGCAGTCATTCCTCTTCGTTGAACAGTGATTGATCACATTGACGCCAAAATCCGCAACTCCGACAACGCGTCACTGAATTGTGATTACGTGCGACGTCTGGGGCATCGTGGAGATCGTGCATTTGACCGACGATTTCACGCACAGTATCGGCCATATCGTCGTCATAGTCAATTCGAAAGGTGTGATTGGCGTAGCGTAAAAGACCGTACGGTGGTTGTTGTCCGTAGGTTTGCTCAATGAGAAGACAATACGCCATCAACTGAAAAATATCCGAGTTGTGCGGTCGTTTTGCCCGGCGTAGTGGCTTGACTTCCACGGGAATCAGAAAGACGCCTCGGCGAATCACGTAGTCGGGTTTGCCAACCAATTGCAGGGCTTCATCAACCATAAGTGGTACCTGCGGGAGCGCCCCCTCGGCGTCTGCACGTATGTCATGACTCCAGGGAATGCCGACGCGCATTTGAATGCGGCGTGCCGTGACAAACGTGGCTCCTGCCACGAGCAACAGTGCGAGAATGACGGTCGGCGTGAGTACAAACATCACCACCACCCCAGCCACAGACCAGTAGCAGCGATACCGGCAACCACACTGCACAACACACTGATGATGCGTAACATCTGCATCATCCAGACCCACCAGGCATGGTGCTGATGGGCACGGGTACCGCGTTGCCGACGTAAAAGCGCATCGGGTTCGAGACCTACGATGCGCATGAGCCACCACGACCGTTGACAGTAGATGAACGCACCAATGTCACTGGCGCGCACGTAATGCGCGCCAAATGACGATACGGCATCATGATCCGACGATTGATGATCCATTAATCCACCCCTGAATGTCACTGATGGTTACAACCACCATGAGTGCCATCAGAAACGCAAATCCGGCGAAATGCACGCGTGATTCATACTCAAGTGGAATACGCTTACGGCGGATTGCCTCGAGTAAGGCAAACATGATATGGCTACCGTCGAGTGCGGGAATCGGTAGCAGGTTAAATATGGCCAGGTTGAGGCTGATAATTGCCATCCAGTTGAGATAGCCTACCCATCCTTGTGTCTCGATAATTTCTCCGGTGCCACGTGCCATGCCGACGATGCCGGTGACTCCTGCACCCTCCATCGGTTGTGTCGTGCCAATCAAACTCCCAAACCACTGGAGTAGACCGTCAATCATCAACACCGTGACGCGCATCGTCGTCTGGATGCCGTACTGTCCTGCCTCGATGATGTTGGCAGGTTGGGTTGTTGCATTTTGTGCGTACGAAAAGCCGAATCCGGCAGGGCTTGTTTTGCCGTCGATACTCCATGGCCCAGGCACAATCGTAAGCGTTTGTGCTTGACCGTTGCGGACGATTTGCATGTCAATGGCTTGTCCAAGGAAGCGTTGTGCGACAGGGCCAATGTCACTTTCGGGTGTGATGATGCCACTATCGCCAACTGACAACACAATATCGTCTGTTTGGAGGCCCGCCGTGGCTGCAGGTGTGTTGGGGTAGACCTCGCTCACACGAAGCCCATCCTGATAGACGGTGATGCCGATGTTTGCGGCAATAATGGCATACAGTACCATCGCCACAAGCACGTTCATCAGGGGACCGGCCATCAAGACTATAATGCGTTGATAAATCGGTGCATCGCGCAAACTGCCGATTCCGTGCGCTGTATTATCACCTTCAGGGCTGGCGAATCGTACAAAGCCACCGATGGGCAACCAATTTACGGTATAGCGTACGCCGTCGCGTTCAGCGAACGTCATAGCACGTGGGGGGAATCCGATACCGAATTCTTCGACTTTGATGCGAAAAAAGCGCGCAGCCCAGAAATGCCCGAGCTCGTGCGCGATGACTAGTATACCCAACAGCACTAAGAATCCGATAATTGCGATAATACCACTCATGTTGTTCCTCTAATAATGACCAGGGGGTGGCGACATTTAATACATACGGCACACATTCTTAGTCCATTGTAATCGCAGGATGTTACGGGTGTGTGAGGATTTCGTTAGACTTTATCTTGGTCTAGGTCAGCCACACCACGCCGTAATAGACGATTGGTACCATAAACAAAATGCTGTCAATGCGATCAAGGATGCCACCGTGGCCCGGTAATAGACTGCCCACGTCCTTGACACCGATTTGGCGTTTGATTTGTGACTCAGCCAGATCGCCAAGTGGCCCCACGATGCCAGCCATCCCGCCTAGGAGTGCTCCTTGGAGGGGCGTCAGCGGCAGCCCGAGTAAGTAGACACATCCCAGCCCGGTAAGTGCGGCACCAATCAGACCGCCCACGCTACCTTCGCGCGTCTTTTTGGGGCTGATGTGTGGTGCGAGCGGTGTACGACCGAGGCTTCGCCCCACAAAATAGGCAAAGGTGTCGCCGAGCCATGTCGTTGCCAAGGCAAAGACAATCCAGGCGAACCCGGGAGTAATCCACGGGGTCACCACCCCATCGTGGAGTGGTGTGGTAACTGACCGGAGCAGGATGAGGTGTGATAACAAGAATGGAATGTACAGGACGGCCACCAGGCTGAGTGCCCAGGATGGGAGTGCGTACTGATTGTCGGAGGCGGTGAAGACGGCAGTAATCAATGAGCCGATGACACCGAGTGCGATAACAGCTGTGAGGAGCGGGATGTCGTACGCCACTTGAATGTAGCTGGCGCCGACGACACTCATGCCGAACACGTAGCTGTAGCGTCGATACGGATCATAGCCGCTCTGATGCAGACTGCGATACAGTTCATACAAGCCATAGCAACTTGTGACGGCGACTATGATGGCGACGCTGAGGATGTCCCACCACAATGCGCCTACGACGATGGGCAACAGTGGGATGACGGTGATGACGCGTTGCCACACCGGATTAGGTTGATTTGCTGAGCCCGCCGTAGCGTCGGTCGCGTTTGGCATAATCATCAATCGCCTGTTGTAAATGTTGCGGTGTGAAATCTGGCCAGAAGACAGGTGTGGTCCAATATTCACTATAGGCGGCTTCCCAAATTAAGAAATTTGAGAGACGCCACTCCCCACTCGTGCGAATGATGAAGTCTGGATCGGGGATATCATGACTAGACAGGTGTTGCGAAATCATCTCTTCGGTGATTTGATTGGCAGGTGTACCACGCGCAACAATGTGTCGGACTGCATTGACGATATCTTGACGACCGCCATAATTAAACGCCACGCCCAACGTGATGCGCGTGCAGTGTTGTGTACGCGCCACGGCTTGAGAGATTTTGTGGCTGAGATGATTTGCGATGCCATCGAATGAGCCGAGATGTCGGATGCGTACGTTTTCGGCGATGAGGTTATCGACCTCACGGTCCAAAAACTCGCCGAGGAGTGTCATGAGTCCTTGGACTTCGAGTGATGGCCGTCGCCAATTTTCGGTTGAGAAGGCATACAACGACAGGAACTGCACGCCGATATCTGCGGTAGCACGAATGATGGGACGAATATTTTCCACACCGGCACGATGACCCTCATGGCGCGACGCGCCACGGCTTTTAGCCCAGCGGCCGTTGCCGTCCATGATGATGCCGATGTGGCGTGGTAATTTCGGCGATGCCGTGGCTTCGTTCATGTGAGACTAAATCTCCATTACCTCAGCTTCTTTGTGTGCGCCAATTTGTTCAAGTTCCTTGGTTGCTTTGTCAACCAGTTCTTGCAACTTGTCGCCACCACGACGCTGATCGTCTTCGGAGATCATCTTCTCGCTTTCGAGTTGTTTGAGGTCGTCAAGGGCTTCGCGGCGCACATTGCGCAGGGCGATTTTGCTCTCTTCGACGCGACTGCGCACTTGTTTGACCAAGTCCTTACGGCGTTCTTCGGTGAGTTGTGGCAAATTCAGGCGAATGACACGACCATCGTTATTGGGGTTCATGCCCAAATCCGAGATTTGAATCGCCTTCTCGATGGCACGAATCATGCTGTTATCGAACGGCTGAATGGTAATCATCCGAGGGTCGGGTGTAGCGATTGTTGCGAGTTGGTTGAGTGGCAACATGTCACCATAGGCCTCGACCTGCAGGTCTTCGACCAATGCGGGTGACGCACGACCAGTGCGAATGCTACTGAGGTGGTGGCGCAGGGCCTCGGCGGTTTTTTTCATGCGGCCTTCGGCATCGCGCAATACATCGTTAACCATGTGTTTCCCTCTCGTTACTTACCAGCGTACCAACGTGCTCACCAGTCACAATCCGCCGAATAGTCCCCGGTTGATTGGGATTGAAGACGACAATCGGAATATGGTTGTCCATACAAAACGTCAGTGCCGTGCTATCCATGACTGCCAACCCCTGATTGAGGGCATCCATATAGGTCAAATGGTCATAGCGCGTGGCATCTGCAAAGCGACGTGGGTCAGCAGTATACACGCCATCCACGCCGTTTTTGGCCATCAAAATAATCTCGGCATGCACTTCGGCGGCGCGCAGGGCGGCAGCTGAATCGGTGCTGAAGTAGGGATTCCCGGTACCAGCCGCCAAGATAATAACACGCTGCTTTTCGAGGTGACGGGTTGCACGTCGGCGCAAGTACGGTTCGGTGACTTCATCCATTTTGATGGCAGTCATGGTCCTGGTATGCATGCCGTGGCGTTCAAGGGCATCTTGTAATGCCAAGGCATTAATGATGGTTGCCAACATGCCCATGTAGTGTGATTGAGCAGGGTCCATGCCAAGTGCGACTGCTTTTTGGCCACCGCGCCAAATATTGCCGCCACCGACGACCACTGCAACCTGCACTCCCAATTCATGAATCGAGAGAATTTCTTTGGCGAAGAATTCAAGGACGCTCTGATCGATGGTTTGATCGTGGTTACCGGCAAGAGCCTCGCCACTGAGCTTCAGGAGAATTCGCTTGTATTTTGCTTTGGTCATGTCTTGCTCATCTATACAACAACGGAGGCCTCGTTGCCTCCGTTGTTGGCTGAGTATTTAGTTGCCGATTTCGTAGCGCACAAAGCGACGCACAATTACGTTCTCACGAATCTTGGCCACCGCCGCTTGAATCATCTCTTCGATGGTCTGCGACGGGTTGCGCACATAGGCCTGCTTTAGCAATACGACTTCTTCGTAGTACTTGTCAGCACTCATGCCACTGGCTGCCACTTCGTCGGCTGGCACCTGGTCAGGGGTGATGTACTTTGGATTGACTGCGGCCACGTGCATGGCGATGTCCTTTGAGAGTTGAATGAACTCTGGGGTGCGTGCCACAAAGTCGGTTTCGCAATTAATCTCGACCATGGCTGCCATACGAGCACCATTGTGTACATAAATTTCGATGCGACCCTCGTGCGCCTCACGATCCTTGACCTTGTCGCTGACTTTGAGGCCGCGCTCGCGCAAAATCTCAATGGCCTTGTCCATGTTGCCATTGGTCTGTGCCAAAATGTCGCGGCACTCTTTGATGCCGGCACCGGTGCGCTCGCGCAACTCTTTGACCATTTGGGCTGAAATCTCAGTCACGGTATTACTCCTTGTGTATCGTGTAGTTACTATACATAAATGGCGGGAGTGACGTGGTTGGCCACGGCGCTCCCGCTACGTCACGGCAATCGGAATTATTCCTTCGCAGCGTCGGCGTCAGCACTGGCATCCATCATGGCTGCCTGTGAGGCACCGCTATCACTGCGGAGTGATTCGCGGCGGTTCTGCCCCTCAATGGCGGCATCGGCCATGCGTGAAGTCACCAAGCGGATGCTGCGAATCGCGTCATCGTTACATGGGACGACATAGTCAATGTTGTCTGGGTCACAGTTGGTGTCAACCATGGCCACCACCGGAATGCCCACCTTCATGGCCTCGGCCAGGGCAAGTGACTCCTTGTGTGGGTCAACAATGAAAATCGCCCCCGGCACACGATCCATGCTCTTAATGCCACCGAAGACCTTGATGAGCTTTTCGATTTCATCGTTGCGCTTCTGCGCCTCGGCCTTGGTCAAGCGGCTGAATTCGCCGCGGTCACGCTGGCCTTCGAGATCGGCCAAGTAGCGCAAACGACGGCGCATCGTGGAGAAGTTGGTCAACGTACCACCCAACCAACGCTGGGTAATTGAGTACTGTCCGGCACGGGCGGCTTCTTGGGCAATCGTCTCTTGTGCTTGCTTCTTCGTACCGACGAAGAGTACCTTCTGACCGGCGGCAACCGTCTCGGTGACGAAGTTGTAGGCGGCGTTCAAACCGTCAACGGTCTGCTGCAAATCCAACACGTGAATGCCGTTGCGGGCACCGAAGATGTATGGCTTCATCTTGGGATTCCAACGGCGGGTCTGGTGACCAAAGTGGGCACCGGCTTCGAGCAACGCACGCAACGATGCTACACGGCTGTTTGTGTCAGTCATCTGACAACTCCTTACATTCCTTGTTTACGAATCCTCCACCCCCGTCATTCGTGATTCTGACGCTTTATGCGCAGGAAAGAAGCACGTCAAGGAGTGTGTGTATTTGAACACCGTCTACTAGTATAGCATATCTCATCGTTATTCGGTATGCTTCTTGTCGGTATTGTTTTTCATTCGATAACGAAAATCACAATGCGTCGCACCCTGCATAATCGTCTGTGTACGCGTCAACGTCACATCGTGATTGAATCCTTCAATCAACGCATAATCGCGATTGCACGAGAGTACGGCGCCCAACTCGGGGATGCCCAAACTGCGGTATAACTCTGCGTAGCGACAGCGTGTCACATTAAAGCCAAACTCTGTGTCATTGCGACTGACGACATCAATGCGGAGCGCATCGTCTTTGGTCCAGTACTGCATCGTATCTTCGAAGTGAGCCAAACTGCACCCACCAAATTCATCGGCGAGCCGGGCACCTTGTTGTTGAGCGAGTGCGATAATGGTGTCGCGGACTGTTTCGATGACTTCGGCACGGTCGAATTTTTGACTAAGTGCGTCGATGATGGGCGCTAATATACGCGCTTCGATTTCGCGGCGTTTCAGAATGCCAATGCTATTCAGGGTATCGGGGGGCAGGGTCATACATGCTCCTTCTGTGGTATGCACACACAGACATCCTAGCAGAGTCTGCGTTGGCATGCACAAATTCCTCTATACTAGCAATACATTCACTTGGGTTGGCAGATGCGTCTATCCGTTTGTCGCCACCACAGCATAGAAGTGAGAGAAATGGCATGACCACAGAGTCCCCAGAGCACAATCAACCGAATGACGATGCCGCAATCGCGCAGCGCGTCCGTCGTGGCTGCAACTTCATTGTGGGATTGTTTGCGGTGCTGACTGCGGTGAATACGATGGCCGCAGGTGGTTTTAATAATTTGGCGGTACAGATTTTTGCGGGGTTGTTTGTGATATCGCTCATTGTCCGCATTGTCATCGCGCGTGAAGGCAAATAAAGGACACATCACCATGGCACAACAACGGTTTTATCATATCGGATACGGGGTTGATGATTTTGCGGGACATCAGCCGCGCATGGCGCTGATATCGGGTGATCCGGAGCGCGCCGCCACCATTGCACACACGCATTTGCAGGGGGCACGTACGCTGTCCGATCATCGAGGATTACACAGCTCGTTGGCGTTTTTGACGGATGGGACACCGGTAATTTCGGCGACGAGTGGCATGGGTGCGCCATCACTGAGTATTGTGGTCAACGAACTCATTCAGGTGGGTATCACAACGATTATTCGCGTGGGCACATGTGGCTCGATTCAACCGCACGTGCTCCCTGGACACGTGGTTGTTTCACAGGCGGCATTGTGTCGCCAGGGGGCTGCACACGACATCGCTCCAGTTGAGTTTCCGGCGGCGGCCGATCCCTATGTCACGATGGCCTTGATGGAGTCAGCCAAGGCACAAACAATCCCGGCGCACATGGGGGTGACAGCTTCGGTTGATACGTTTTATGAGGGGCAAGAGCGCAAAGCTTCGGCCAACCCGCATTTGATGCGCAAACATATCGGCGTCACTGCCGAATACCAGCATCTCGGTATTCTCAATTACGAGATGGAGGCTGGTACACTCTTCAAAATGGGGCTCGTCTACGGATTTGCGGCGGGGTGTGTGTGTGCTGCCGTGGCGCAACGTACGACTGCTGAGACAATCGTGCTCGAACAAAAAGCCGAAGGGGTGAATCGGGCCATCAAGACGGCCATCGGTGCACTCGAACGGCTCGCACGTCGTTAGGGCATACCTGCGGTGAGTTGAGCAAGATAGACGGCAAGATTGACGACATCGGCTGCTTCGTAGTTGCTCAGCACGATGACACAGATATCTGCATCAGTGAAGTTACCGAGATAGGTGCGCATGCCACTAGCCATGCCGTCGTGATGTATCGACGTCATGCCTGCCAGCGGGTTGAGCATGACACCGAGACCGTAGTTCTTGAGTTGTGGTGTGCGCATTTGTGCCAACGTTTCGGGTCGTAGTACGCGTCCCTCAAGGAGCGCACGATCCCAGCGAAACAAATCATCGACATTTGAGTACAACCCACCTGCCGCATCGAGCGTTGATGTGTCGATGGCGTCGGTGTTGCGTCCTTGGCTGTGGTATCCTTTGGCCAGCCGTGGATCGCTACCATTCACACTCCGATCATAGCCGGTATCATTCAGACCGAGCGGGCCGGTAATCTCGTTGAAGAGTACAACGTCATACGGTTGGCCGGTGATGTTTTCGATAATCTGTCCTAACAACACATAGCCAGAGTTCGAATAGCGGTACGCACTCCCCGGCGTAAAGATGAGCGGTTGATTGCGGAAGCGACTTACCAGTTCGATGCGTGTCGTAGGTGTTGCCTGGCGCGAGTCGAAGTCACGAAACTCTGTGTAATCGGGAATCCCCGAGGTGTGCGCTAACAGATGACGCACGGTGACTGGTGCCCACGTGTTCGGGCAGTTTTCGAGATATGTGCAAATGCTTTCGTCAAGATTAACACGTTGGTCTTCGGAGAGGCGCAACATGAGCGTCGCAGTGAATTGCTTGCTGATTGATGCAATCCGGTATCGCGTGGTGGCAGTGGCGACGGTGGTATCGTTGGCTAGCCCATATCCATGCCGGAGCAGTATCTCACCGCGGCGTGCGACCAACACACTCCCACTAAATAGTCCTGCTGCGTCTAGGCTCTGCATGTGTTTGCCCAATACGCTGTCGGCACCAACTGCGCCGACTTCGATCGGATCCAAGACAATATTTGTTGTCGCAGGGAGTTCTTGAAAGGCTATCGGCGTTGAAGTGACTTGTGGACTGAAAAACGCCGTGACTTCGCCGGAATCAGGCGTCACGGTAGGGAGCACGGGTATGTTATTGGGGTCACCACCAGAATACAGGACCAACTCACGGTTCCCGCATGCACTTAGCATCAGTGCCACACAAATTGTCACAATCCCTAGGCGCATGCGTGCGTGGATTCTCTCTGTTGGCGGAGTACGGCGCGATAGATGTCGAGAATGTCACAACCGATGTTACTCCAGCCGTAGCGCTCTGCACGCTGTCGTGCTGCCAGACCCATCTGATGGGCTGTGCTCGGTTGATTGAGAATGGATGCGATGTGCGATGCTAGTTCAGACGAATCATCAGGCGTTGTGAGGAGACCGTCAACGCCATGGTGAATAATGGTCGCTGGACCACCGGCATTGGTGGCAATGACTGGGCGACCACTGGCCATCGCCTCGAGGGCGGCCATACCGAACGATTCGTAGTGCGATGGCATCGTAACTACGTTGGCTGCTGCATGGTAGAGCGAAAGTTGACTTTGTGGACGTGCGCCGACGAACCGAACAGCATCGGCAATGCCAAGGTGGTGGCGCAGGTGATTGAGGCGTTGCTGTTCACTATTCCACTGTACGGGCTGTTGGTCACTTGCTCCGCCCACCACAATTGCCTCGAGAGCGGCCAGCTGTGGATGGTGTCGGCGTACGTGTGATACGGCACGGATGAGCGCGTCAATGCCCTTGAGCGGTTCGATACGACCAATCAACAGCACGAGTGGCGTTGATTGGTCTGGAAGACCGAGGACGGAGCGCGCTTCGGCCATATCATGCGGTTGGAAGCGGTGTAGATCGACGCCACACGGTATCACGCGAATAGCATCAGGATTGGCATCGTAGTGCCAGACCATCTGGCTCATATCGAGCGTTGTGGCTGCGATGATGCTATCGGCTTTGCACATAATTTCGCCTTCAAGCGCGATGCGTTGACCTGTTTCGCGTTCTTCATCACTCCGCGCAACGGCGTTTTTCATGGCGCCAAGTGTGTGGAACATGTGTACAACGGGTGCGTGGATTTGCTCTCGGAGTTGCAGGGCAATGATTCCCGATACAAAGTAATGACTGTGGATGACGTCATATGTGTGATTATTGAGACGTGCATACGCCATGATGCCAGATACAAACTCGTCCATGTGGTCGAGGATGCGATTTTTGTCGTAGGGGGTACAAGGCCCCGCAGGGAGCGTAATCAGGGTGACGTTGCGCTCAACATGCGTAATCATTACGCTATCGGGTGACTGACTGCGCGTGAATATATCGACGAAAACGCCACGGCGACCGAGCTCACGACTGAGTTCGCGTACGTAGACGTTCATGCCGCCTGCTTCTTTGCCACCTAATCCGGCCAATGGACTTGTATGAACACTCAACATTGCCACGCGCATGACATTACTCCACTACCACGCTCATCGACTGACGCTACATATATCGATACTACGCATGGCATCTGCACACAGATGCACACAAACCAACCGCTGAACACACTAGCGAAGCACATGTGCAAGGAGCAGTATAAAACAGAATCCTGACAAACTGATGAGTGCGATGATGCGCCAATCAAGCCAGCGCCGATTCGGAGGTAGTTTGTTTTCAAAGCCAACTAACGACCAACGGTGATGGGTGATTTCGTGGGTGTTTTGGTTGATAAATGGCGATTGCCAACGCTGGGCTTCGCCGACCTCAAAGCTGAATTCGGTGACAGGAATCGCAGTGATAACGACTTCGCTCTGCATGATTCGACTGTCGCCAAGATGTTGTGAGCGAGCATCATCGATGAGATGTGCGAGTTGTGGAATCAACTTCCATTCGGGGCGCATACCCATTTGCTCTTGGGCCCGATAAATTTCTGTGGCTTGGCATTCTTGGGTCATCCAATCCGCCGGAATGGTGCCGGTTTCATCGTGATTTTTGTAGGTGATGCGTTGACGTCGCCAGTAGACAACATGTTGTTGGCGCACCGTGCTACTCCCATGACACTCATCACAGGTGATTGTTCCTCGCCCATTACAGGTCACACACGGTGTGATGGTGCCATTTGATTCGATGGTCGTCTTTCCTTGGCATATGGCACAGTTCCGTTTACCGCCGGTACAACGCGTACAGGTCGTGATGACCCGACTGCCGGGGACGACGACTTGGCCGTTCATCACCGGTTGTGTCATGGTGTGGATGGGCGGGAGCGGGATGCTCCAACGATCCATCGGGTTTGAGGTGGGGGCATCTGCCTCGAACTGTTCGTCAAGATGCGAGACGAGGACCACTTGAGGAGGCGTGCGAGTCTCTTGTACGACCGTCATCGTGTAGAAGTACACATTCCGACTGGTGGTGGTTTGGATGCGCGCTAATCGGCCCAACAACGGTTGGCGCCACGGATTGACGGCCCCCCAGCTATTGAGTGTATCGGCGATCGTCACATGGTTGGCCTGTTCCTGCATTTGTTCACGACAGCGCTCGAGTTGCTTTTGGTCAATGTCGATGGCCAATGTGTGTTCAACGGGATGTGCTGTGGTTGATGTGGATGCGTGGTCTTCGGTAGTTGGTTCTGCCACCGCCGTGACGGTGATTGCTGAATGGCGATCAATGATGCGCTGCACCTCTTTGAAACTCTCCAACGCACTACTAGGTCGATGCGTAGCATCATGTGCAAGCATGCGTTGAAAGGTGTCGTCTAGATCAGCAGGTAAATTGTCACCTCCACGGTCTTTGAGCGATGGCACCACGAATGTCTCGGTATCGCTATCCCAGGGGGTGTCACCAACAAGCATTTCAAAAAAGAGGCATCCAAGACTATAGGTGTCTGATTGGTAGGTGGCGTTGTGGGGACTCGCAATTTGCTCGGGTGCGATGTATCCGGGTGTACCGACACTCGTAAGTTGGAGACGAGTGCCACTACTCAACTTATCGTGCGCGGTGCCATAGTCAATCAAGACCACGCGATTTGTGTCGCGCTCAACCAAGATGTTGTTGGGGTTAACATCGCGATGAATCACACTATGTTTGTGCAGATAATCAAGAATTTCGGCGACCGATTGGCCAATATGCACGCTTTGCTCGATGCCCAGGGAGCGCTTGAGTTGTAGCAACTGGCGGACATTTGATCCATTAATGTACTCGAGCACCATATAGTGAAAAGGGGCCGCATAGCCGTGGTCATAAATTTTCGGAATGCCTGGATGATCGAGTCGACTCAAAATAGCCGCTTCTTGATTGAACAACTCAAGCTCATGCAGATGGGTACTCTGAGTGAGTTTGATGGCACAGAGGCGATGGGCGAGGGTGCGATGACGCCCCAACCACACCCGCGAGACGGCTCCACTGCCAATTCTGCGTTCGAGTTGATAATTGCCAATCCGTTGTGGCACTGCGTAATTTGTC
>Ga0194130_10003375_pt1 | contig 21542 bp, 20 predicted proteins | sample TA2KigsurfametaG_FD_160084 | JGI IMG/M metagenome (GOLD analysis project Ga0194130, IMG submission 160084) | Freshwater microbial communities from Lake Tanganyika, Tanzania - TA2015050 Kigoma 12 surface | ecosystem: Environmental > Aquatic > Freshwater > Lake | place: Tanzania: Lake Tanganyika... | reverse complement strand
CTCGGCGAGCTCCTGCGGGCTCACTCGGTCACCCGCGGGTCGAGGCGGAAGTAGAGGAGGTCCGCGAGGAAGTTCATCAGAATCACGGACACCGTCAGGAGCAGGAAGCCGCCCTGCAGCATCGGGTAGTCGCGCTCGGTGACGCTCTCGTAGAGCTGCAGGCCGATGCCCGGGTAGTTGAAGACCGTTTCGATCAGGATCGCGCCGCCCAAGATGAAGCCGAGCGACAGGAAGATCAGCGTCACGATCGGCAGGAGCGAGTTGCGCAGGGCGTGGCGGCGCACGATCTGCCAGTTCGAGAGCCCCTTTGCGCGGGCGGTCAGGATGTAGTCCTCGCCGAGCGCCTCGAGCATCGAGGAGCGCGTGATCAGCGTGTACTCGCCGAACAGCACCAGGCCGATCGTGGCCGCCGGCAGCACCATGTGCTGGAGGCGGTCGACGAGCTCGGGCCACCAGCCGGGGTTCTCGTAGGCGAGGTACGGGTCGGCGATGTCACTGGTCGGCAGCCCGAGCGGCCCCGCCGCGTAGAAGATCAGCATCAGGGCGAGCCACTGGGTGGGCAGCGAGTAGAGGAGGAGCCCCGACCAGACGGACGTCCGGTCGGTGATCGTGCCGCGCCGCCACGCGCTCACCACCCCCAGCGTGAGGCCGAGCGAGATCGCGAAGAGGGTGCCGAGGAGCACCATCGGGATCGTGTTCCGGACCGGCTTCCAGAGCTCGGCCAGCACCGGCTGCTGCGTCACGAAGGAGCGGCCGAGGTTGCCCGTCGCCGTCTCCTTGACGTAGACGAGGTACTGCTCGGGGACGGACCTGTCGAGGCCGAACTCGGCGCGCACCTGCGCCTTGAACTCCTGCGTGCAGCCCTGGCAGCGCAGCGCGGACGTGCGGTCGCCCGGCGCGAGCCGGAACAGCACGAAGTTGAGGCTGATCGCGACGAGGATCGTGATCAGCGCGAACAGCGCGCGTCGGCCGACGTAGGACCAGCCGGCCCGCACCTAGGGGGTCCCCCCGGGCGCGGGCCGGCCGTCGGCGCCTACGACGCCTTCTGGCCGATGACTTCCCACGGGATCTTCGTGAGGCCCGCGAGGAACGGGTCGGTCAGGTTCGTCCACTGGTCGGTGTACGCGACGATGGACTGCTTCTGCGCGACCTGGATGTAGGGCTTGTCGTCGTACAGGATCTGCTGCATCTCCCAGACGATGTCCTTGCGGGCCGCCGGATCGAGCGTGACGCCCTGCTTGAGGTAGAGCTCGTCGTACGCGGGGTTGCAGTAGCCCGTGTCGGACCACGAGCCGTACTGGTCGCAGGTGACGACCGACAGCATGAAGTCCGGATCGATGTAGCCGACCCAGTCCCACATCATGATGTCGAAGTCGAGGTACTTCCACTCGGGCGCGCCGATCGCCTCGAAGGCGGCCGTGGAGTCCATCTTGTTGGCCGTCACCTTGACGCCCATCTGGCCCCAGCCGTCCTGGACGATCTCGAACAGGCGGTCGATGCCCTCGACGCTCTCCGGGAGGATCACCTCGTACTCCATCGGCTCGCCGTCGGGCGTCTGGCGGGTGCCGTCTGCGCCCTTCGCGTAGCCGAGCTCGTCGAGGATCGCGTTGCCGCCGGCGATGTCGAACGGCTCGGGCTGGATGTCCGTGTTGAGGTACTCGCCCGACAGCGGCGTGAACATCGTCGCCGCCGGCGTGCCGTAGCCGTTGAGGACGACGTCGATGATCTTCTGCCGGTCGACGCCCATCGCGAGGGCCTCGCGCACCTTCGGGTCGAGCAGCTCCTTGTTCTCCGGCTTGTCGGGGTTCGAGTTGAAGCCGATGTCGTAGACGAAGGTCGAGTCGCCGACCTGCAGCTGGAACTTCGGGTTCGACGCGTACTGCTCGGCGAGGGTCGGCGGCACGGTGTCGACCGAGTCGAGCTGGCCGCCGTCGAGCGCGGCGAGCATGGCGTCGGAGTTCTGGTAGACGGTCACGCCGACGGCGTCGACGAGCGGCGCCGTGCCGTAGTAGCCGGGGTTCCGCTCGAGGATCGTCGTGCCCTTGTCGTCGTACTCCTTGATGAAGAAGGAGCCGCCGCCGACCTGGCCGCCCTTCGTCGGATCCCACTTCTTGAGGCCCTTGCCCTTGTCGCCGACGAGCGGCTCGAGGATGTGCTGCGGCAGGATGAAGAACTGCTGCAGCTGCGGCAGGACGTTCGCGACGGCCTTCTCGTACGTGATCACGACGGTGGTGTCGTCGGGCGCCTCGACGGAGGTGGCGTGCGTCAGGTACGGGGCGAGGACGCCGGCGGGGCCGTCCGCGTACTTGATGATCAGGTTGCCGGTGAAGGCGGCGTCCTCCGCGGTCAGCGGCGTGCCGTCGGACCACTCGCCCGGCTTGACGGTGAAGGTCCAGACCTTGCCGTCCTCCGAGGTCTCCCACGACTCGGCCCAGTCGCCGACGATCTGGAACTCCTCGTCGTACTTGACGAGCGCCGGGTACGTGTTCGTGAAGAAGATGTACGACGTGGCGGAGAACGCCACGAACGGGTTCGGCGAGTCGGGGCCGGATGTGGTGCCGAGCCGGAAGATGCCGCCTGGCTTGATCGCCGCCGCGGCGGTCTCGCCGCCCACGGCCGTGCTGGCGTCACCGCCGCCCTGGCCGGGCGTGGTGGATTCACCGCCGCCGCAGGCCGCGATGACGGACGCGACGGCGAGCGCCGCGAGCAGTGCGAGGATGCGCTTCATCGGTTTCTCTCCCTCCCGAGGATGGCATATCCTACCCGCTCACGGGGCCGTTGTCAGGAGCGGGGGACGCATGGTCATCGAGGTCGAGGGGATCCCCATCGCGCTCCACGCCCGCGGCGCGGGACGACCGCTCCTCCTCGTCCATGGCTGGTCGGCCGACCACCGCTACCTCTGCGCCGACCTCGACCCGGTGCTCGACGCACGCGGCGGCTGGCGGCGCGTCGCCTTCGACCTGCCGGGGCACGGGGCGACGCCCGCGCCCGACTGGCTCGGGACGCAGGAGCAGATGCTGCGGTTAGTCGCCGCGGTCGGCGAGCGGGCGTTCGACGGGGCGCCGTACGCGGTCGCGGGCAACTCGTACGGCGGCTACCTCGCGCTCGGGCTGGCGCGCACGCGGCCCGAGGCCCTGCTCGGGGCCGCGCTGCTCGTCCCCGATCTGCCCCGCGACGATAACACGCGCCTGGTGGCCGATCCCGTCGTGATCCACCCCGACCCCGCCGCGTTCGGCGACCTCGCCGACGACGAGGCGTGGATCCCGGACGCCCTGCCCGTCCACGAGCGGGCCATGCTCGACGCGATCCGTGCGCACGACATGCCGGCCTACCGGGCGTGCGACCGCGACTTTCTCGCGCGCCTCGACGCGGCCTACGTCCACACCGGGGCGGCCGCCGACGGCTCGCGGCCGTTCGGCCGGCCGAGCCTCCTCGTCGCGGGGCGCCAGGACGGCACCGTCGGTTGGCGCCGGCAGATGGCCCTCCAGGACGAGTTCCCGCGCGGCACGTTCGCAACGCTCGACCTCGGAGGGCACCACGTCGGCCGGGTCGAGCGCCCCGACCTCTTCGGCGCCCTCGTCGACGATTGGCTCGAGCGGATGGAGCGGGAGGCGGCATGACGGGGCTCGACGCGTTCGCGGCCGAGGGCATCTGGCTGCGCTGCCAGCTGCACTGCCACACGACGCGCTCCGACGGCACGCCCGAGCCCGACGAGCTCGTGCGCCACTACGCGGGCGCGGGCTTCGACTGCGTGGCGATCACCGACCACTGGCTCGTGACCGAGGCCGACGCGGGCCCCGACGGGCCGCTCATGATCCCGGCCAGCGAGCTCTCCGCGGACCTGCCCCGCGCGCCCTTCGAGGCCGAGGTGCTGGCGATCGGCGTCGCCGAGCTGCCCGAGCCACGCGCGGCCTTTCCGACGCTCGCGGACTGCGCCGCGTGGGTCGCCGCGCACGGCGGCGCGGCGCTCCTCGCGCACCCGCGCTGGAGCGCGCTCGGCCCCGACGACATCCTGCCCGCCCGCGCGCTGCACGGCCTCGAGGTCATGAACGGGGGCTGCATGGTCGAGCAGGCCAACGGCCTCTCCGACGCGGTCTGGGATGCCGTCTCCGAGCGCGGACTCCTGCTCGGCGCGATCGCCACCGACGACGCGCACCGGGCCGGCCACCCCGACGGCTCCGACAGCCTGATCGCCTGGACGATGGTGCGCGCCGCCGCGCGCACGCCCGCGGCCGTGGTCGAGGCGCTGCGCCGCGGTCACGCGTACGGCTCGACGGGGCCCGTGATCCACGCGGTGGAGCGCGTCCCCGGCGGGCTCGAGGTGGCCTGCTCGCCCGCCGCGGCCGTCGCCCTCGCCTCGGGCCCGTGGGATGGCGGCCGGGTCAGCGCCGACCCGGCGAAGGCCGCCTACCGGGCACGGGTCCTCGAGCGCGACGAGGCGGGGCGGATCGTGCGCGCCCACCTCGACGAGCCCGAGTTCTGCGCGTGGGGCCGCATCGAGGTCGACGGGGCGGACGGCACGCGCGCCTGGACGGGCCCGATCCCCCTGCCGGGGGAGCGGGCGCCGCACCGGCCCGGGGGCTAGCCCTCCGTGCGGTGGATCGTGTCCCACGGGATCTTGGACACGTACACGAGGTACGGCTCCATGATCCCGCCCCAGCCCGGCTGGTAGGCCCGCACGAACTGCGTCTGGGCGATGAAGATGTACGGGCGCTCCTCGTACAGGATGCGCTGCATCTCCCAGACGATCTCGCGGCGCTTCGCCGGGTCCGTCTCGGCCGCCTGCTGCGCGTAGAGCTCGTCGTACTCCGGGTTGCAGTAGCCCGTGTCGGACCAGTTGCCGTACTGGTCGCACATCACCGTCATCAGCATGAAGTCCGGATCGATGTAGCCGAGCCACGACCACATGTGCATGTCGAACTCGAGGTACTTGCCGTCCGGCGCCATCATCGCGTCCCACGCGGCCGAGCCGTCCATCGCCTCGCCGGTCGTCTCGATGCCGATCTCCTCCCAGGCGGCCTGGAGGATCTCGAACTTGCGGTCCTGGCCGGGGATGTCCGTCGGCAGGATCACCTCGTAGCTCATCCGCTCGCCCTCGGGGGTGACGCGGATCCCGTCGGCGCCCTTCGCGTAGCCCGCCTCGTCGAGGATGCGGTTCGCCTCGGCGAGGTCGTACGTCTCCGGCTGGAGGTCCGTGTTCAGGTAGTCGCCGGCGATCGGGGTGAGGATGCTCGCCGCGGGCTTCGCGTGGCCCGCGTAGACGGTGTCGATGATCGCCTGGCGGTCGACGGCGTGGGCCATCGCCTCCTTCACGCGCGGGTCGAGCAGCTCGCGCTTGGCCGTCTTCTCCGGGTTCGCGTTGAAGCCGATGTTGATCACGTCCGGGACGTCGCCGGGGAGGATCGTCACGCCGGGCATCGCCTCGAGCTGGCCCACCACCGTGTACGGGACCTTGTCGATCGCGTCGAGGTCGCCCGCCTTGAAGGCGCTGACCATCGCGTCCGGGTTCTGGTAGACGGTCATGCCGATCGCGTCGACGTGGGGCTTCGGGCCGTAGTAGCCCGGGTTGCGCTCGAGCAGGGTGGTTCCCTTGTCGTCGTACTGCTTGACGGAGAAGGGACCGCCGCCGACGAGCTCGCCCTCGGCGGCCATGTCCCACTGGTCGAGGCCCTTGCCGCCCTCGCCGATGTGCTGCGAGAAGACGTGGCTCGGCAGGATGTAGAAGGGCTGCAGGTTCGCGAGCGCGGTCGCGCGCGGCTCCGCGTAGGTGATCTCGAGGGTGAGGTCGTCGACCGCCCGGGCCGATTCGACGCCCTCGATGTAGCCCGCCATCAGGCCGGTCGAGACGTCGGCGTACGTCCGGACGGTGTCGATCGTCCAGACCGCGTCCTGGGCGGTCAGCGGCGTGCCGTCCGACCACTCGCCGGGCTGCAGCGTGAACGTGTAGACCGTCTGGTCGTCGGAGACGGTCCACGACTCGGCCCAGTCGCCGATGATCTGGAAGTCCTCGTCGTACTGGACGAGGGCCGGGTACATCTCCTGGAAGATGACGTAGGAGACCTGGTTCGAGCCGACGAAGGGGTTGATGCCGTCCGGCGGGTCCGTGTAGCCGATCCGCAGGATCCCGCCCTCGACGATCGCCCCCGGGTCGTCGCCCCCGCCGGTCGTGGCCGCGGCGTCGGCCCCGCCGCCGTCCGGGGTGGGGGTGGTGGACGCGCCGCCGCCGCAGGCCGCGAGGGCGAGGGCGGCCAGGACGAGCAGGGCGAGGCGGGCGATCGGGCGCGGCATGGGTCCCTCCGGGGCGCGGACGGAATGACTGTAGCGGCCCGCGGGCCCGGCGTGGCGGTGAGCACCGCCCCGATACACTGCCCGGCCGATGGATGCGCGCGCAGAGCTCGAGGGGCGGACCCGCTACGAGGCCGCCGAGGTCGAGGGCCGGATCTTCGCCGGCTGGCAGGCCGACGGCCTCTTCGACGCGCGCCCCGACGCCCCGGGCGACCCCTTCTGCATCCAGCTGCCGCCGCCGAACGTGACGGGCAGCCTGCACATGGGCCACGCCCTCAACGGCGCCGTCCAGGACCTCCTGATCCGCTGGCGGCGGATGGAGGGGCGCAACGTGCTCTGGCAGCCGGGCACCGACCATGCGGGCATCGCCACGCAGATGGTCGTCGAGCGCGAGCTCGCCAAGGAGGGCCTGACCCGCCACGACCTCGGCCGCGAGGCCTTCGTGGAGCGGGTCTGGGCGTGGAAGGAGGAGACGGGCTCGACGATCATCGAGCAGTACAAGCGGCTCGGCGCCTCGATGGACTACGGGCGCGAGCGCTTCACGATGGACGAGGCCTACGCCCGCGCCGTGCAGGACGTGTTCGTGGCGCTGCACGCGAAGGGGTGGATCTACCGCGACGAGTACCTCGTCAACTGGAGCGTGCCCCTGGCCACGGCGATCTCCGACCTCGAGGTCGAGCACAAGGAGGTCGACGACGTCCTCTACGAGGTCGCCTATCCGGTCGAGGGCGGCGGCGAGATCGTGATCGCCACGGTCCGCCCGGTCACGATCCTCGCCGACGTCGCGATCGCCGTGCACCCCGGGGATCCGCGCTACGCCGACCTGATCGGCCGCTCCGCGATCGTGCCGCTCGTCGACCGGCCCGTGCCGATCATCGCCGACGAGCGCGTCGAGATCGGGTTCGGGACGGGGGCGCTGAAGATCACGCCGGGCCACGATGCGACGGACTTCGAGATCGGCCGGGACCACGGCCTCGGGACGCTTTCGGCGATCGGCCTCGACGGGCGCCTGACCGATCTCGTGCCGGAGTGGGAGGGCCTCGACGCCGACGCGGGCCACGCGCGCGCGGTGGAGCGGCTGCGCGAAACGGGCGCCCTGCGCGCCGAGCACCCGTACCGCCACAGCGTCGGCTTCTGCTCGCGCTCGGGCGCCCGCATCGAGCCCCTGATCAGCCTGCAGTGGTTCTGCCGCATGGACGAGCTGGCGGCCCCCGCGATCGCGGCCGTGAAGACCGGCACCGTGCGCTTCCACCCGGAGCGGATGGCGAAGATCTACCTCGACTGGATGGAGGCGATCCGCCCCTGGTGCGTGTCGCGCCAGCTCTGGTGGGGCCACCGGCTGCCGGTCTGGTTCGCGCCCGACGGCTCGTACACGGTCCAGGTCGACCGCCCCGAGGGCGATGGCTGGGAGCAGTCGACCGACGTCCTCGACACCTGGTTCTCGTCGGCGCTCTGGCCGTACGCCACCCTCGGCTGGCCCGAGCGGACGCCGTCCCTCGAGCGCTGGTACCCGGGCGACGTCCTCGTCACGGGTCGCGACATCATCAACCTGTGGGTGGCGCGGATGATCATGACCGGCATTGAGTTCGCCGGCGGGATCCCGTTCACCGACGTCTACATCAACTCCACGATCCAGGCCGCCGACGGCCGGCGCATGTCGAAGTCGCTGGGCACCGGCGTCGACCCGCTCGAGCTGATCGACCGGTACGGGGCGGACGCGACCCGCTACGGCCTGCTCAAGATGTGCTCGACGCAGGACGTCCGCTTCGCGGAGGGCATGATCGACGAGGGCCGCGGCCTCGCCAACAAGCTCTTCAACGCGACGCGGCTCGTGCTCCTCAACGCGGACCCCGCGGCGCGCCCCGAGGCGAACGGGCTCGAGGCCGCGGACCGCTGGATCCTCGACCGGCTCGCCGCGACGATCGCGGAGGTCACGGCCGACTTCGCGGCGTATCGCTTCTCGCCGGCCATGAAGACGCTCTACGCGTTCGTCTGGAACGAGTTCTGCGACTGGTACCTCGAGGCTATCAAGGCGCGCCTCTACGGCGGCGACGCGGCCTCGAAGCGGGCGGCGTCGGAGACGGCGCTCCTCGTCGTCGAGCGCACGCTGGCGCTCCTGCACCCCGTGCTGCCGTTCGTGACGGAGGAGCTGTGGTCGCTCCTGCCGGACCGCACGGGGCTGCTCGCCCGCGCGCCCTTCCCGAGCGCGGACGGCATCCCGCGCGATCCCGCGGCCGCGGCCACGGTCGGCGCCGTCGTCGAGGCCGTGCAGGGCGCCCGGCGCCTGCGGCAGGACGCCGACCTCGGGCCGCGCGCCGAGCTGGTGGCCGTGCTGCAGGGCGAGGGCGCGGACGCCCTGCGCGCCGAGGCGGCGCTGCTCCAGGCGCTCGGCGCCGTGCGGCTCGTCGCGACGGCCGACGCGGGCCCCGCGGTGCCGCTGCGCGCCGGCACGGCGACCCTGCGGATCCAGGGCGCCGACCTCGCCGACAAGCTCCGGAGCCGGCTCGAGCGGCGCCTCGCCGAGGCGCGCGCCGAGGAGCGGAAGGCCGCGGGCAAGCTCGGCAACGCGAAGTTCGTGGAGCGGGCGCCGGCCGAGGTGGTGGCGGAGGAGCGCGAGCGGGTCGAGCGCTTCGGGCGCGACGCCGCCGAGCTCGAGGCGCAGCTCGCCGCGCTGGGCGGGGACTGACGTGGCCGACGGCGCCGACGGGATCCTCGCCGGGCGCGGCATGTTCGGGATGGAGCTCGGCACGGAGCGCGTGCGCGCCGTGCTCGCGCGCCTCGGCGACCCGCAGACCCGCTTCCGGGCGATCCACGTGGTCGGCACGAACGGCAAGTCGTCGACCACCCGCTTCGCGTGCGCGGCGCTCGCGGGCTGCGGCCTCAAGGCGGGGGCCTACCTCTCGCCGCACATCACCGGCTGGCACGAGCGGGTGCTCGTCGCCGAGCCCCTCGCCGACCCCGAGCCGATCGCCCCGGAGCCCTTCCTCGCGGCGCTCGAGGCCGCGGAGGCGGCCGCCGCGGCGGTCGACGCCGAGCGCGGTGGAGCGACCACGCAGTTCGAGCTCCTGACCGCGGCCGCGTTCCTCGCGCTGGCCGAGGCCGGGGTGGAGGCGGCCGTGATCGAGGCGGGCCTCGGCGGGCGGCTCGACGCCACGAACGTGCTCGACGCTCCGGTCGTGGTCCTGACCGGGATCGGCCTCGACCACACTGAGCACCTCGGGGCTACGCGCGAGCTGATCGCCGCCGAGAAGCTCGCCGTGCTCGCGCCCGGCGCGGTGCTCGTGGCGGGCGGCATGGACGACGTGATCCGCCCCACGGTCGAGGCGATCGCCACGGAGCGCGGCGCGGCCCGGGCGATGCTGCTCGGTCCCGGCGCCTTCGATCAGGACCTGCCCGACCTCGCCGCCGCGGGCACCTTCCAGCGCGGCAACGCCACGCTCGCCCTCGGCGCCGTCGCGGCGCTCGCCGGCGACCGCTTCGACCCCGTGGGCGCGCTGCGCGCGATCAGCCGCACGACGGTGCCGGGTCGGCTCGAGGTCGTCGCCCGCTACCCGCTCGTGATCCGCGACGCCGCCCACAACCCCGACGGGGCCGCGACCCTCGCGCACGAGCTGCCGCGCGCCGTCGGCGGGCGCACGCCCGTGGTCGCGGTGGTCGCGCTCCTCGCCGACAAGGACGCCGCCGGCGTCCTCGCGGCGCTCGCCCCCGTCGTCGACCGCCTCGTGGTCACCGCGACCGCGTCGGAGCGGGCGCTGCCCGCGGCGCGGCTCCTCGAGCTGGCCGTGGCGCAGGGCCTCGAGGCGGAGGCGGCGCCCGACCCGGAGCAGGCGCTCGCCCGCGCGCGCCACCGCGCCACCGAGCGGGGGGCGGTCGTGATCTGCGGCAGCCTGACCCTGCTCGCCGCGCTCGGCTAGACGATCAGCCGGCCCGCGAGGTAGCCGACCGCGTAGAAGAGCGCGATGATCGCGATCAGGAGGGCGATCGCGAAGAGCACGACGGCGGGACGGCCGGTCACGGGCGGATCCTACCGGCCGCGGCCCGGCCGCCGGCGACCCGGGGCACGGGGGAATCCGCGCTGCGGGGGCGAATAGGCTTCCCGGAGGTCCCCGCGATGCCGTTCGTCCTCGCCGCCGACAACCCGCTGCAGCCCGTCATCGACGTCTACGAGTCGCCCGCGTTCCGCGCGGGGGTTCGGCTCGCGCTGCTCCTCGTCGTGGTGCTCTGGCTGGCGCTCGCCCTGTGGGTCTACAAGGACGCGCGGCGGCGCATGGACGACCCGATCCTGATCGGCGTCGCCGTCGCTGCGGGCCTGCTGTTCCCGTTCGTCGGGCCGTTCGTCTACCTGTTCCTCCGCCCGCCGGAGTACCTCGACGACGTGCGCGAGCGCGAGCTCGAGATCCGGCTGATGGAGCGCCGCTTCGGCGGCGCCGAGACGTGCCCGTACTGCACGGGCCCCGTCGAGGCCGAGTACATCGTCTGTCCGTCGTGCACGACCCCGCTGCGCGAGCGCTGCGCCGGCTGCCAGCGCCCGCTCGCCCCGTCCTGGGTGGTCTGCCCGTACTGCGCGGCGAGAGCCCCGGCGCGGGCATGATTCCGCCTGAGCCGCGCCCGGCGGCCTGACGCCCACACGACCCCGGGGGACACCGATGGAGACCACGCTCATCCTGCTCAAGCCCGACGCGGTGCGCCGCGGCCTGATGGCCGAGATCATCGGCCGCTTCGAGCGGCGCGGCTTCCGCTTCCGCGGCATGCGCCTCGTCCAGCTGGACCGCGCGACCGCCGAGCTCCACTACGCGGAGCACTCCGAGCGGCCCTTCTTCGGCGACCTCGTCGACTTCATCACGTCGGGCCCGATCGTGGCGCTCGCCCTCGAGGCCGACGGCGCCGTCCAGACCGTGCGCGACATGATGGGCAAGACCAACCCGCTCGAGTCCGCGCCCGGCACGATCCGCGGCGACCTCGCGCTGGTCCTGTCCGAGAACGTGATCCACGGCTCCGACTCGCCCGAGTCGGCCGAGCGCGAACTGGCGATCTACTTCCCCGACGGCCTCCTCTAGCCGTCAGCGGACGCCGCCGGGGGAGCGCGTCGGGCGCCCCGCGGCGCGCGTGCGCTTGCGCAGGAAGCGGCGCTGGCCGCCGTCGGGGTCGGCCCCGGGCGGGTCGGCGGGCGGCTCGTCGCCCTCGTCGTCGTCATCCTCGTAGCCGCCGCGGGCGAGCCACAGGAACGTGCAGCCGGTGATGCCGGCGACCAGGAGCGCGACGCCGAAGACGACGTCGGAGACGACGATCACGATCGCGCCCATCGCGATGCCGAAGCTGACGGTGGCGATCCCGGCCAGCAGGGACAGGATCCGGGGCGAGACGCCGCGCTCGGGCGGGCGCATGCGCAGCGCGAGGATCACCATGACGACGAGGGCGATCATCTCGAGGGCGATCACACCTGAACGGTATCGGAGCGGGGGCGTCGGCGCGGGGGCGCTTGCGCGATCGCACAATGATATGCAATGCTCATGAACGTCATTAGCAAGTCCAATCACAGGGAGCACCCCGCATAAGCGTCACCGACGAGTTCCTCCAGGCCAACGCCGCCTACGCCGCCGAGTTCACCAAGGGCGAGCTGCCGCTGCCGCCCGCCCGCAAGACGGCGGTCCTCGCCTGCATGGACGCGCGCCTCGACCCGGCCAAGGTGCTGGGCCTCGAGGAGGGCGACGCGCACGTCATCCGCAACGCGGGCGGCGTCGCCACGGCCGACGCGATCCGCTCGCTGGCGATCTCCCAGCGGCTGCTCGGCACGCGCGAGATCGTGCTGATCCACCACACCGACTGCGGCATGCTGACGTTCTCCGACGACGCGTTCCGGCAGGGCATCGAGGCCGAGACCGGCCAGCGCCCCGAGTGGGCCGCCGAGGCCTTCCCCGACGTCGACCAGGACGTGCGCCAGTCGATCCACCGCATCAAGGCCAGCCCGTACATCCCGCACGCCGATCAGGTGCGCGGCTTCGTCTACCACGTCGAGTCGGGCCAGCTGCGCGAGATCGAGGCCTAGCCACCGAACCAGCGCCGTCCGGCGACGGGGGACCGTCTGCTTCTCCCTCTCCCCGGGCGCCCTCCCGTCGTCGGACGGCGCTGCCCCCCACCTAGACTGCGATGGTGGCCGAGACCGGCACCATGGCCTTCCTCGCGGACCGCGCGCTCCGGCCCGTCGATGTCGCCGACGTCGAGCGGCGTGCGCGGCTGTTGCCCGGGGTCCTGAGCGTCCACCCGGGCCGGGCCGCCGACGAGGTCGAGGTCGAGTACGACCCAGCGCTCCTGCGCCCCGAGCTCCTGCGCCTGCAGCTCGAGAGTCCGTACCTGCGGCTCGCCGGCCGGGACCCGCTCGGCACGCGGCTGCGGCGCGCGCTCGCGCCGCGGCGGATCGCCCACACGGCGTCCCTGCTCGCGCACGCGCCCAACCGCGTCGCGATCGGGTTCGTGGCGATGACGCTGCTCCTCCTCGTCGTCGGGCTCGTGGTGCAGCAGGCCTCGAGCGCGGCGGCCCTGCCGGTCTGGCTCGCGGCCTTCGTCTTCGGCGGCTGGTTCTCCCTGCGCACGACGCTCGCGTCCCTGCGCGCCCGCAGGCTCGACGTCGACCTCCTGATGCTGATCGCCGCGGCCGGCGCCTACACGGTGGGGGCGTTCTGGGAGGGCACCGTGCTCCTGTTCCTGTTCTCGCTCGGCAACGTGCTCGAGGAGTTCGCGCTGGGGCGCACCGAGGCCTCGATCCGGGCCCTGATGGACCTCCGCCCCGAGCTCGTGCAGGTCAAGGGCGCCGACGGCACCGAGCGCGAGGTGCCGGCGGCCGAGGTCGAGCCGGGGATGATCGCCGTCGTCCGGCCGGGCGACCGCATCCCCGTCGACGGCGTCGTGCACGCGGGCCACAGCGCGGTCGACCAGTCCGCCATCACGGGCGAGTCCCTGCCCGTGCCCCGCGACCAGGGCCAGGAGGTGCTGGCCGGCTCCGTCAACCTCGACGGCTACCTCGAGGTGCGCGTCGTCAAGCGCGCCGACGAGACCGTGCTCGCCAAGATCATCGAGCTGGTCCGCGACGCCCGCGAGCAGCGCGCGCCCGCCCAGCGCATGCTCGACCGCTACCAGCCGATCTACGTGGTCGGGGTGCTCGGCCTCTCGGGCGGCGCGCTCGCCGTGCTGCTCCTGCTCGGGCACTCCTTCTCGGAGGCGTTCCTGCAGGCGATGACCCTGCTGGTCGTGGCCTCGCCGTGCGCGCTCGTGATCTCGGTGCCGGCGACGATGCTGTCGGCGATCGCCGCCGGGGCCCGCCACGGCATCCTCGTCAAGGGGTCGGGGCCGATGGAGGGCATCGCCGAGCTGACCGCCATCGCCTTCGACAAGACCGGCACCCTCACGAAGGGCAGCCCGAGCGTGGTCGGCGTCGGCTCGGCCGACGGCACCGCCGAGGCCGAGGTGCTGGCGCTGGCGGCGAGCGCCGAGAGCCGCAGCGAGCACCACCTGGCGGTCGCGATCGTCGCGGAGGCGGAGGAGCGCGGCATCGCCGTGGTCGCGCCCGAGGCCTTCCAGGCGCGGGTCGGGCGCGGGGTGGAGGCGACCGTCGCGGGCCGGGCGGTCCTCGTCGGCAACCTCGACTTCCTCGCCGAGCGCGGCGTCCGCCCCGACGGCGCGCTCGCGGGGTTCCACGACCTGCACCCCACGGACACGATCGTCGGCGTCGCGCGCGACGGCGCCCTCGTGGGGATGGTCGCGGTGGCGGACGAGCTCCGGCCCGAGGCCGCCGAGGCGATCCGGCGCCTGAAGGGCCTCGGCATCCGCACCGCGATGCTGTCCGGCGACCGCCAGGCCGTCGCCGACAAGGTCGCCGAGGAGATCGGCATCGACGACCCGCTCGGCGAGCTCCTCCCCGACCAGAAGGTCGAGCGGCTCGGCGTCCTCGCCGGCGGGCGGCGGATCGGGATGGTCGGCGACGGCGTCAACGACGCCCCGGCGCTCGCGATCGCCGACGTGGGCATCGCGATGGGCGGGCGCGGCACCGACCAGGCCCTCGAGACCGCGGACGTCGTGCTGATGGCTGATCGCCTCCTCGACGTGCCGTACGCCGTCGAGCTGGCCCGCCGCATGCGCCGTGTCGTGCGCCAGAACCTCGTCTTCGCGGGCTCGGTGATCATCGTGCTCGCCGTCCTCACCCTGTTCGACAAGGTGCCGCTGCCGCTCGGCGTCTTCGGCCACGAGGGCTCCACGATCATCGTCACGATGAACGGGCTGCGGCTCCTGCGCCGCTAGGGCCTAGGATCGGGGCATGCGCCTCCCCGAGCTCGACGGCCGCACCCTGCTCGGCGACCAGGTCCGCCTCCCCGGCGGGCTGCCCGCGGAGCGCACGCTGGTGCTGTTCGCGTTCCGCCAGCGCCACCAGGGCTGCGTCGACCGCTGGATCGACCGCGCCGTCGAGGAGCTCGGCGTGCCCGGCACGCCGCTCGGCCTCGCGTTCGACGCCCCACGCGCGGTCGTCGAGGTGCCCTGCCTCGGCGCGCAGTGGCGGCCCCTGCGCCGCTGGATCGACGGCGGGATGGCCAGCGGGATCGGCCAGCCCGCGATCCTCGCCCGCACGATCACGGTCTACGCCGACACGGGCCGCATCGTCGACGCGCTCGCCGCGGGCGACCGCGAGCGCGTGCAGGCGCGCGTGGCGCGGCGCACGGGCGAGGTCCTGGCCGAGGCCGCGGGCGAGCCGACGGGCGAGGGCTGGGAGCGGGTCGCGGCCGCGCTCGGCTGATCAGACCGCGTTGAGCGCGCAGCCGACGAGCGGGGCGTCGAGCCCGAGACCGGCGGCGGCGACGGGCACGGCCAGATCAGCCGCCACGGCCGCGCGGTAGCGCTCGTCGAGGCCGACGGCCCCGCCGAGCACGACGAGCGTCGCCCCGGTCGCCGCGAGCGGGCCTGCGAGCGCCTCCGCGAGGGCCCGGGCGGCCACCTCGGCCGCGGCCTCCGCGTGCTCGCCGGCGAGGGCCTGGCGCGCCGTCTGCGTGCCCGCGGCCGCCGCGATGGCGGGCCCGGCGGCGCGCGCGGCGAGGGCGGCGTCCGCGAGGGCGCGGCACGGGTCCTCTGCGGGGTCGAGCGGACGGCCTGCGGCGGTGGCGGCGGCGTCGACCGCCTGGTCCACGTCGACGTAGAGGAGCGCCGGATGGTCGGCGCCCGCCCCGAGGCGGGCCTCGGCGAGGGCGCCGGCCGTGCCGCGCGCGACCATGCGCACCGCGGGCAGGGCCTCGAAGGGCTCGACGAGGTCGAGCTCGCGCCAGTCGAAGCGCTCCGCGCCCGTGACGCGGCCGGCGCCGTCGACGGCCTCCGGCAGCGCGATCCCGACCGCCATCACGCTGCGGCCCAGGCCGCGCGCGAGGCCCGCGACGTCGGCGAGGAGCGCCTCGCCGCCGCGGCTTGGACGCGTGTCGAGGACGCGCCGGTCGGCGATCCTGCCCGTGTCGATGTCGACGTGGGCGGCGGTCGTCTTGGCGAGCCCGACGTCGATGGCGCTGACGATGCTCATGCCGATCCCTTCGGGTCGGCGGGGGGCGCCGGCCGAGCGGCGGCCGGATCCGTGACGGGGATGTCCTCGAAGCGGTCGATCCGCCGCAGCGACGGGAACACGAGCGCCCAGGCACCGGCGATCGCGATCGAGACGGCGCCGCCGAGGACGATCGCGGGGACGGTGCCGATGAAGCGGGCGAGGGTGCCCGACTCGAAGGCGCCGAGCTCGTTGGAGGCGCCGACGAAGACGCGCTCGGCGGCGCCGACCCGACCGCGCAGGCTCGGCGGGGTCAGGAGCGGGCCGAGGGTGGAGCGGATGAAGACGCTGACCATGTCGGCGGCGGCGAGGCCCGCCAGCGCGACGAGGCTGAGCGCGAACGAGTCCGACAGCCCGAACAGGATCGTGAAGCCCCCGAACAGCCCCACGCAGACGAGCAGGATCGGCCCCACCTTGCGCTGCACCGGCTTGACGGCCAGCAGGATGCCGACGAGGACGGCGCCGACGCCCGGGGTGGAGCGGAGGATGCCGTAGCCGATCTCGCCGACCCCGAGGATGTCGCGCGCCACGACGGGCAGGAGCGCCGTCGCCCCACCGAAGAGGACCGCGACGAGGTCGAGGGAGATCGCGCCGAGGAGCGCGGGCGTGGCCACGATGAAGCGCAGGCCCGCCGTGGCGTCCCGGAGGGTCACGGGCGGGGCGTCGACGACCTTGTGGTCGGTGCCGATCCGCCGCGTGACCGTGAGCACCAGCAGGCCCGCGGCCAGCTCGAGCGCCATCGCCGCCGCGTAGGGCGGCACGTCGCCGAGGGCCTGGAAGGCCCCGCCCAGCAGGGGCCCCGCGATCAGGGCGCCCTGCCACGTCGACGACGACAGCGCCATGGTGCGGGGCAGGGCGCGCGGGGTGACGGCCGCGGCCAGCATCGGGTTGAAGGCGGCGCCGGCGAAGGCGCGGGCGCCGCCGAGGCCCGCCGCGAACAGGTACAGCGGCCACGCGTCCTCGCCCCAGGCGGCGGCGTCGAGGAGCAGGAGGCCCGTGAAGCCGAACGCGGCGAGGTTGCCCGCCGCGGTCACCCAGCGGCGGTCGACACGGTCGGCGAGCTGGCCCGCGGGGATCGCGAGGACCAGCGCCGGGATGAACTCGAAGAGGCCGATCAGGCCGAGGACGAGCGGGTCGCCCGTGCGGGCGTAGGCCTGCCAGCCGAGCGCCGCCGACACGACGCCGAACGACATCGTCGCGGCCAGCTCCGAGGCGAGCAGGCGCGCCACCATCGGCTGGCGCAGGAGCTCGCCCGCGGACGTGCCGTCGGCGAGGTCGTCGGGGCGGGGGTCGCTCACGCGCGGGAGCGTCGCAGATGCGCTGTCCCGCACCCGTCAGCGCGGGCGGGCGCGGCTAGATCTCGTACCAGTGCCCGCCCCATTCGATGCCGAGCGAGAAGGGATCCGCGGTGAACTCGATGCCCGCGCTGATCGAGACGATCGTGCTCCAGGCAGTCCAACCGCCCTCGGGGATGCAGAGCTGCGTGCAGTCGCGTCCGAACCACCAGCAGACGCGGCAGCAGCACTCCTCGGGGCCGGCGCCTGATCCCGGCTCAGCCCGACTTCGGCAGCTTCACGCGGTGGGTGGCCGCGAAGGACGCGCCCTGCTTCGTGAGCAGGGTGGTCAGGACCGTGATGGTCTGGGCCTTCTTCTTGAGGGCGGTGCGGCCGGCCTTGTTGATCGCGCACTTGAGGGTCGCGGTGCCCTTCTTCTTGGGCTTGGCGCTCGCGCGGCAGACGGTGCCCTTGAGGGTGCCGGTCTGAGTGATCGTGCCGGGGCCCCTGACCTTGACCTGCGAGCGGATCGTGGTGCCGGAGGCCTTCGGGGCGCGCATGCCGAGCTTCTTGTAAGGGCGCACGGCGGCGGACTTCGCGGAGGCCGTCCCGGTTCCGGCGGCGTTCTCGGCGGTCACGGTGACCGTGTACGCCTTCGTGTTGAGCAGGCCCGTGATCGTGCAGGTCAGGGCGCCCTTCGTGGTGCACGTGCGACCGCTCGGGCTGGCCGTGGCCGTGTAGCCGGTGATCGCGCCGTCGGTCGCCTGCGGGGCCTTCCAGGAGACCACCGCGCTGAGCAGGCCCGCGGTCGCCGAGACGGCGGTGGGCGCGCCCGGCCCGCCCGTCGGCGTGACGCTCGCCGCGGACGAGGCCGCCGAGGCGCCGGCGAGGTTCGTGGCCGTCACGGTGACGGCATAGGTCGTGCCCGCCTTGAGGCCGGCGATCGTGCAGGCCAGATCGCCGGACGTCCACGTGCAGGACTCGCCGCCGGGGCTCGCCGTGGCGGTGTAGCGGGAGATCGTGGAGCCGCCGTCATCGGCGGGCGCGGTCCACGTGACGCGTGCGGATCCGGTACCCGCCGTCGCCGCGACGCCCGTCGGTGCGCCGGGAGCGGTGGCGGTCTGCAGGACCGTGACATTGGAGCTCGAGGAGCCGTACGAGACGATCGCCGTTGCGCTGTCGCTGGATGGCCATACGTACTTCACATTGCTGCCGACGGAGACGACCGAGAGTCCTTCGGTGCGGGTGTCAACAACTGCGATGCGACCAGATGACCCGGTCACATCCATCGGAACGAGCAGTTGCCGACCGTCAGCCGTTGCGGTGAGGCAGTACTGGGTGACGTCCTCACATCCCAACCCGGCCGTGAGGCCGAGGTCGATCGTCGAGCGCACGGTGGCAGTCGCGACGTCGATGACGTAGACCTCCCGATGGAGGGTCGTCCCGGTGAGTGCGTACAGCGTGCGGCCGTCCTTCGAGAACACCGGTGCGGCAGAGATCGCGCCGCTGATTCCGGCTCGGATGCGCGTGGGTGTTGACGTGGCGAACTCGTACAGGATCAGCTCAGGCTCCTCGATAGCCACCACGAGGTAGCGGCTGTCCGGCGAGACGGCGAGCCCACGAGGCTCTTCCGACGCGCCCAGGCCGACGTTGACCGTGCTGATCGCGTTGGTCGTCAGGTTCATGCGGTAGACGTCCCCTCTACCCGCACCTGCTCCGCTGAAGAATGCGTTGCCGCTATCGGGGGCGAATGCGTAGCCGAAGATCTGGATGTTGGTTGGGGACGAGGATGGCACCGGGGTTGAGGCCAGCGTCGCCGAAGCGGATCCGGCGGGGATCACGACCACACTTGCGTCGGCCCGAGCGGGGTTTCCGTCGTTGAACGACACGACCTTGCTGCCGTCTGGCGTCGACGCGACGTACGCCGGGAGGGAATGCGGCGTCGGGATCGAGAACTCCGTCTCCCGGATGCCCGTCGGGAACGCCACCATCGCGATGTCGTAACTGATCGTCGTGCTGTTGGTGTTCCCCGCGTAGACGAACCCCTTGGCGGCGGCGCCGAAGTACGCGTTGAAGATCCCGGAGTCGCCTTGGATCGTGGCCGTGCCGGCGGCAAGGTCAAGCACGGAGACGGCGTCACCGACGCCGACGGCGCCTCCGTGCAGCGCGATCGCCCGGGTCCCGGCGGCGTTCGGAAGCACCTGGTAGACGGACCCGCCCGTCGGGATCGTCCTCACGACAGAGACCGCACCGGTGGCCGTGCCGGTGCCCACGCCGACGAGGCACAGCGCCATCGCAGCCACCACCGCAACCAGAACAATCCCTCTACTCACGCCGTCGAGTCTAGCGCCGGAATCCGCCGCCGTGGGTGACGGGGCGGGTTCCGGCACCGAGCGGGGAGGGGGAGTAGCGCATACGGGATTCGAACCCGTGCTACCGCCGTGAGAGGGCGGCGTCCTAGGCCCCTAGACGAATGCGCCAGAAGCCCCGAAGGGCCGGCGCAGTGTAGCGCGGGTCGGCGGGCCTGTCGCCGGTCACCAGCGCTCGCGCGGCTTGGTCTCAGACAATCGCGCCCAGAAGGCGTGGTGCTCGTCGGCGGCCTCCACGAGGCGCGAGTGCCAGAGGTCCTTGTCGACCTCGACGGGCCCGTCGCCCATCTCGCTGCCCGACAGGCAGATCCAGTGCCCCGGATGGTCCCGCATGAAGATGAGGACGCCGACGTCGCCCTCGAAGAGGTCGGCGATCGCGATCGCCTGCTCCTCCGTCAGGGGCTCGCCCGGCGGCGGGGCGAGCGCGAGGATCGCATCCCGGATCGCGCGCACCCGTTCGGCGTTCGGGAAGAGGCTGCCGGGGATCACGCCCATGCAGGCACTATCGCAGCGGAACGACGAGAGGCCGGACCGCTCGCGCGGCCCGGCCTCGTCATGGCTGGGGGACAGGGACTCGAACCCCGATTAACTGGACCAGAACCAGCCGTCCTGCCATTAGACGATCCCCCAACGGCGCTGCGGATTCTAGCGAAACCCGGCTGGCGGACGCCGAGGCCGTAGGCTTCGCCCATGCCCGCGCCGCCCGGCGAGTCGTTCGGCCTCGGACCGCTCGACGTGCAGTGGTACGGCCTGTTCGCGCTCCTCGGGTACGCCGTCTGGGTGACGACGACGGCGCTCCTGTGGCGGCGGGGCGGCGGCGACGCGATCGAGGCGGCCTGGGCGTGCCTGCTCGCGGCGCCCGTCGCGTTCATCGGCGCGCGGCTCTACCACGTGATCACCGACTACGAGTTCTACCGCGGCGAGCCGGTGCAGGCCCTCGACGTGACGCAGGGCGGCCTCGGGATCTTCGGGGCGCTCGTCGGCGGCCTGCTCGCGATCGTCGTCTACGCGAAGGCGCGCGGCTGGCCGGTCGGCACGTTCCTCGACTGCGCGATCGTCGGCGTGCCGCTCGCGCAGGCCGTCGGCCGGGTCGGCAACTGGTTCAACCAGGAGCTGGTCGGCGGCCCGACGGACCTGCCGTGGGGCCTCGCCGTCGACCCCGCCTACCGGCCGCTCGGCTACGAGGCCGTCGAGCGCTTCCACCCGGCGTTCCTCTACGAGGGCGTCCTCGACGTGGCGATCTTCCTCGCGCTGGGCCTCCTCTGGGGGCCGCTGCTCGCGCGTTTCCGGCCGGGCTGCATCGTCGGGGCGTACCTGATCCTCTACGGCCTCGTGCGCGTCCTCGTGGAGGGCCTGCGCGTCGAGCCGGCGCTGCTGATCGGGCCGTTCCGGCTCAACCAGGTCGTGGCGTTCCTGGTCATGGCCACGGGGGTGCTGATCCTGATCCAGCTCGACCGGCGCCGGCCGCGGAGGCCGTGATCGAGCCCGCCGGGAGGCGGGTCCGGGATCGGTTCGGTCGGTCGCGTTGCGCGCACCCTCGGCGCGTCGCCGTGCGCCCTCCGGCGCGTCTCGCCAGCGTCAGGGTCGAGACCGGTGCTTCCCGGTGGTTCCGTGGTGCCTGACGCCCGCCGGTCAGTGGTACGGTGAAGCCGTGGCCGACGCGCCCCATCACCTCTCCAAGCCCCTGAGGACCGCATGTCGCCCTGCGCCCAGGCCGATCGTCAAGCCCGGCGAGCCGGTCACGCTCGACGAGATCCTGGCGCGCGGCCCGCTCGCCGATGCCCGCCTGATGGAGGACGTCGACGAGGCGCAGCGCGGCGACGATCCCGTGCGTTGAAGGTGCTCCTCGATACGTCGGTGCTGATCGCCCGCGAGCGGCGGGGACTCGGACTCGACGAGCTGCTGGAGCCGCTGGTCTCCGCGGTCACGATCGGCGAGCTCTCACTCGGCGTCGAGCTGGCGCGGGACGTGGATGAGCGAGCGGCGCGCGAGGCCACGCTGGAGGCGGTCGAGTCCGGCTTCGACGTCCTGGACGTCGCTCACGGC
>Ga0194130_10003368_pt1 | contig 21587 bp, 14 predicted proteins | sample TA2KigsurfametaG_FD_160084 | JGI IMG/M metagenome (GOLD analysis project Ga0194130, IMG submission 160084) | Freshwater microbial communities from Lake Tanganyika, Tanzania - TA2015050 Kigoma 12 surface | ecosystem: Environmental > Aquatic > Freshwater > Lake | place: Tanzania: Lake Tanganyika... | reverse complement strand
CTCGTCAAGGATCGGATGGAGGGAACCGGCATGCGGTGGACCGTGACGGGCGCCCAGGCCATGCTCCACCTGCGGGCCGTTTACCTCAACGGCCGCTGGGATGAATTCATCGAGTACCACGTCGAAAATGAGCAAGACAGGCTATGCGGGAAGGCTGCGGCATAGAGATTTGCGAGTTACGCCCTTTAGAATCGCACGGTCGGGCGAGAGTGGCGAAACTGGCAGACGCGCTGGATTTAGGTTCCAGTGCCGAAAGGCGTGCGGGTTCGACTCCCGCCTCTCGCAGTTCACCGCTGCTGCTTGGTTCGGGCCGCCCCGGCGCGAGGCGTCGGCAGAGGGGGATCGAACGCGACCCGGGGCACGGCGCGACTCGCCGAACCGGACCGCGTCGGCGTCGCGTCCGCCGTGTGGGAGGCGGCGATCACGCCGCTGCGACCCGCGGCCGTCTTGGCCGCCGGGGCGGCGGCGGTCTGGACGGGGATTTTCCGCCGCACCTTGCGGGCCGACGAGTCGTCGAACAGGTTTCCGTCGGAAGGCTTCTTGGCCGGCTCGGCCGCTGGCGGCTCGGGCGTTTCACTGGCGGGAGCCGAGCGGGGTTCGACGGCGGCTTCGGCATCGGTCGCCTGTGGATTCGCGGGGACGGCATCGGGTTCGGGAGCCAGCGGAGACTCCCCTTCCATGTCGGCGGAGGGGCCCTCGGGCTCCGGGAGTTCGTCGGGCCGCGGCGCGAACGACTCCTCGTCCGCGTTCGGCACGGCCGACTTCGGCGGTTGCACCGGCATCAACGCCTGCGTGCCCGACACGGGCACGACGCCCTGTCCGGGCCACCGACGCCACTGCGTGGTGTAGAACCCGTAGGTGCCGGGCCGCACCGGACACGCCGCGACGCAGACGCCGTCGCGGCAGCCATGGTGGTGCTTGTGGCAGTGGCGGCAACCAGCCGGGCCACATTCCCGACAGCCGCCGCCGGCAGGCTGGACGGACGGGTCGACCATGGTCCGGCTCGGCGCGACCCGCGCCTGCTGGCTCGACCGGGAAACCGATCCGCGGTCGCTCTGTGCGGAGGGTTGGGCCGAGGCCTCCGGCGTGATCATGAACCCGCCCACGAGCGGGATCGCCAGCCAGGCCGGCATCCGAGACATCGAACGGCGTGATCGCTTCATCGCGGCGGTCCTCAGGGCTGCGGGGCCTCGAACGGCCGGTCGGTCAGTCCGACGCGGCAGAATCGCTCCAGGCGGCACGGTCGCCGCCATCCCTACTATCGGCCCCTCGGCCGAATATCTTTGGTCGAGGGGGTGAAACCGCCGCCCCGGGCATTCGGCGACGGGCTCCGGGGCCCCGGCAGGGGCGTGGCAACCGCGTTTTCATCGCTGCTAGAATCAGGGGTTTGTCGTTCTGAAAGTCCCCAGTCTGGCAGCCGGTTTTCTGGCAGCCGGTCGGCCCACCGGCTTGGAGTCGTCGCACCGTGAAACGGATCAACCTGAAAGTCCTCGCCATCCTCGTCGCCACGATCGTGGGGCTGCTCGTCGGCGTCTTCATGCTGCGGCGTTTCCAGGTTTCTCGAAACGCGGGCAACCTGGCGAAGCTGGCCAAGCAGCGGCTCGAGGAGGGCAAGCCGGCGGAGGCGGTCGCCCTCTACGGCCGGTACCTCGGACTGCGTCCGGAAGACAACGAGGCGCATGCGGCGTTCGCCAAGCTGATGCTCGCCCGGGCGGAATCGCCCGACGCGACCCGCAACGACCTGGGGCGGGCCTACAACACGCTCGAAGAGGCCCTGCGCCGTGACCCCGAGAACGACGACCTCCGGCGTCAACTGGCGAAGTTCCAACTCCGCATCGGCCGCGCGTCCGACGCCCGCGAGCACCTCGACATCCTCCGCGAGCGGCTCCGGGAGGGCACGGTCCAGCAGCCCGACGCGAAGGACTCGCTCGACGGCACCGAGGTCGAGGCGATCGACACGCAGGCGATCGAACTCCTGATGGCGCGTTCGTATCTGGGCGTCGGCGACGTGGGGGAGGCGGGGAAAATCGTGGCCGAGATGGTGGGGTTCAACCTGGAAGCCCGGGCGTTCGTCGAGGATCGAGACCTCACCGGCCCTACCGAAGCCTACGTGATCCTCGCCGCGATCCTCGAGGAGAAGCTCGACAACGTCGGGGCGGCGACGAAGGTGCTCGAGAAGATGGTCGAGAAGCACGCCGACGACGTCCAGGCCTGGCTGGCCCGCAGCAACTGGCATCGGCAGCGCGGGAAGCTCGACGCGGCCAGCGCCGACATCGACGCTGCCATGAAGATCAACCCGGACGACATCAACGGGCTGTTCGCGGCCTTCGAACTGGCACTGGCCCGCAAGGATTTCGAGGCCGCCAAGCGGTATGCCGAGCGGGGACTCGAGGTCGATCCTGACGACGAGCGGGCGTACCGCGGGCTCGCTGCCGTGTCCATGCAGGCCGGGGCCCTCGAGGAGGCGGAGCAACTGCTGCTCGACGGGATCGAGCGGCTGCCGGCCAAGGCGTCGCTGCTCCTGATGCTCGCCGACGTGCTCCTGCAGCAGAACAAGATCGAGGAAGTCCGCCAGGCCATCGATCGGATCAAGGAGCTCTACGGCACCTCGAGCCCCGCGGTCGGCCTCCTCGAAGGGCGGCTGCTGGTCGCCCAGGGCAAGTGGGCCGATGCCAAGGAACAGCTCGAGAGCGTCCGGCCCCTGGTGCTCGGCTCCCGCGATCTCGTCAGGCAGGTCGACCTGTACCTCGGGCAGTGCCATGCCCAGCTCGACGAGTACGACGCGCAGCTCGACGTGCACCGGCGCGTGCTCGCCGACGATCCCGGGTCGCTGGCCGCGCGGGCGGGGACCGCCTCCGCCCTCGCCGCGGCCGGGAAGCCGGCCGAGGCGCTCGCCGAGTTCGAAGCCATCGCGTCGGCCTTGCCGCCGGAGCGGCTCGCCTCGGTACCCCAGGTCTGGTACCCGCTGCTGCAGCTGCGCATGCAGCAGCAGGCCAAGCGGCCGGTCGCCGACCGGGACTGGGGTGCGGTCGACGACCTGCTCGACATGCTCGAGCAGTCACCCGACATGAGCGCCACCCAGATCACGCTGCTGCGGGCCGACACGCTGGTCCGCAAGGGCGAGCAGGCGACGGCCCGGGAGATCCTCGAGGCCGAGGCCGCCCGCGAACCGAATCCACAGGTCTGGGCGGCCCTGATCACGCTCGCCCTGCGGACGGCGACCATCGACGAGGCCGAAGCCCTGCTGGCGAAGGTGCCGGCCGAAATCGCCGACTCCGCGATCATGCTCACGATTCGAGGCCAAGTGGCCTCGCAGCGGGGAGGCGACGCGGGCAAGGCGGAGCTCGCCGAGATCGAGAAGCTGACGGCGAAGCTTCCCGACATCGAGGCGGGCAGCGTCCTCGCGGCACTGGCCGGCCTGCAGTTCACCACCGGCGACAGCGAGACGTCCGAGCGGCTCTGGCGGGCGGTCGCGCAACGAAAGCCCGACGACATCCGCGCCCGCGAAGCCCTGCTCGAACTGGCCATCAATCGCGGAGCGATGGACGACGCCCGCAAGGTCGCAGACGAGGTCGCCAGCGTCGCGGGCAAGGGCTCGGCCAGGGCGTTCTTCGCCGAAGCGAGCGTCAAGATCTTCGAGGTCCGTCAGGGACGCGACCGCCGGCAGGCGGCGGAGGGCGCCGCGGAGCTCACCGACGCGGAGCAGCGCAGCCTCGACGAAGCCCGCAACATGCTGATCGAAGCCGAGTCCGAGCGGCCCGGCTGGGGGCAGTTGCAGACGTTGTTCGCGGAGATCGACTCGATCCGGGGCGATCAGCAGGCGGCGGCGGCCCGGCTCAAGAAGGCGATCGAACTCGGACCCGCCAACCCGGCCCTCGTCCGCCGATTGGTGGCGATCCTCTACTCGCTCAACCGGCTCGACGAGGCTCAGGCGGCCCTGGGCGACCTGGGCACGGGGGGTGAACTGGGAATGGACCGGATCTCGGCCGAGATGCAGCTCCGCGCCGGCCGGTCCGATGAGGCCGTCGCGGTCGCCGAGCGGACCATCAACGAGGAGACCGCGGGGGTCGAAGACCTGCTCTGGTTCGGCCAGGTACTCGACCGCGCGGGCAAGCAGGAACGAGCGGGAGACGTGCTCGTCGAGGCAACGGAGAAGGGGCCCGACCGGCCCGAAACGTGGCTGGCACTGTTCTCCCATCAGGTGAAGATCGGACGGAAGCCTGCGGCCCAGCAGTCGTTGGAGAAGGCCGCAGCGCTGCAGGAGCAGCCCCAGCGGGAAATGACGCTCGCCCAGGGCTTCGAGGCGCTCGGCGACCTCGAGGCGGCGGAGAAGATGTTCCGCGCGGCGTGTAAAGCCAAGCCCGACGACCTCGAGACGCAGCGTGGCTTCGCCTCGTTCCTCGTGCGGTCCGGCAAATTCGCCCCGGCTCGCGAAACGCTGCAGAAGATGATCGACGCGCCCGATTCGCCCGCCAACGGTGAGGTCAAGCCGTGGGCCCGGCGGCTGCTGGCGGAGTTGATCGCCGATCGCGGCAACTTCCGTGAGATGGGCAAGGCGATGCAGATCCTCAACGCGAACGTCGACGAGAAGGGTGACGTGTCGGTCGACGACATGCTCCTCAAGGTGAAGCTCCTGTCCTCGCGTCCGGAGCCCGAGAGCTGGAAGAAGGCCATCGACGAGCTCGAGAATCTGGCCCGACGTCAGCCGCTCGTGATGGGACAGCGGATCATGCTGGCCCAGCTGCTGGAAAAGGTGGGCCGCTGGAGCGAGGCCCGCAACGAACTCGTGACGGTGGTGGCAGCGCCGACCGTGCCGCCGGCCTACGTCGCCATGTTGGTGGAGAAGCTCATCGACCACGGCGAACTCGATACCGCCCGGCCGTGGTTGGCCCGTCTCGCCCGGTCGACGCCGGGCGCCGCGATCACGCTCGCCCTGGAGGCGAAGCTCGCGATCGCCGAAAACAACCGGGATCTGGCCAAAGAGGCGGCCCGCAAGCTGATGCCCGGGGGCGTGGTGTCGGGCAGCGAGCCCGGTCAGTTGGCCGCGGTCGCCAGGCTGATGGAGCAGCTCGGCTTCCCGAAGGCTGCCGACAAGGTCTTCTCCCAGTTCGCGGAGACGTCGCCGGATGGAGTCACCGCCCGCGCCGAGTTTCTCGGCCGGCAGAAGCGGGTCGATGAAGCCCTGGAGCTGCTCGAAGCCCGGTGGAACGACCTCCCGCTCGAGCGGCTGCTGACCACGGCCGTGCAGATCGCCCGCGTCCAGGACGATCCGACGGTGGTGGTCGAGCGGCTCGACCGCTGGTTCTCCAAGGGCCGGCGGATCGACCCGGGGTCGATCGTGATCCTGCTCCTCGAGGGGGAGCGGGCGTCGCTGGCCGGGAATGACGAGGGGGCGGAGAAGATCTATCGCGAACTGATGGCCCGCTCCGACCTCGACCCGACGCAGCGCGCCATCGTTGCCAACAACCTCGCCTTCCACCTGGCCGATCCGGCCACCGTTGCCGAGGCGAAGAAACTGATCGACGAGGCGATCTCGGAACTCGGGCCACTGCCCGACCTGCTCGACACCCGCGGCATGATCCGCATGGCCGCGGGCGAGACGGCCGAGGCCATCCAGGACTTCGAGGAGGCCGTGCTCCAGCCGACCGACGTGAAGTTCCTGCACCTCGCCTGGGCGCAATTCAAGTCGGGCGATTCCGCCAAGGCGAAGCTTTCGCTGGAAGCCGGCATGCGCCGCGGACTGTCGCTCTCCAAACTCGGGCCGGACGACCGGGCCCTGCTGAAGGAAATCGAGACCACGCTGGGGGTGTCGGAGCCCACCCTCGAGCCGCAGGGCTGATACGGGTCACCCGTGACCCTCGCGCGTCGCCTCAACACCGCCCCGCCGGCCGCCCCGGGTTCCATGATCCGCAAGAACGAGGCTGCAGCGCGGGGCTGCCCGTGTCCGTCGCCGGACGTTCGTCTCTCCTACGGAAGCCCCAATCGCGTGAGCGATGGGGGTCGTGCCACGGCCTGCGTTGCTCGCGCTCCAGGTGCGCAGACTCAAGCGGCCAGGCTCGGGGTTGCCCGTGCCCTCGAGCGGGCTCAGCCCTGGAGCATCCGTGAGCGAGCCAGGGCGTCTTCCGCTTCCGGGATCATCCCTGCCCGCATGCAGGCCACGCTGAGGGCGGTGTAGCTGAACGGGTCCCGGGGCTCGAGTTCCACCACCCGCCGGGCGTGGCGGACGGCATCCTGATGGCGTTCCAGGCGGGTGCACCATGCGGCCAGGGCGGAGTGGGCCAGGGAGAAGTCGGGTTCGTCGGCGACGAGCCGTTCCATGGCGGCGACGGCACCCGGGAGGTCACCGCCGTCCTTGATCTTCTCGGCAGCCTGGTATCGGTCATCGCGGGTCGCCATGCATCGCTCTCCTGGTGCATCCGAGTGCTCACGCGACTTCGAACGATTCGAGTATAGGCCGGCAGCGGGGAGTGGGAAGGATGGGCGAGGCCGCGTGCCCGGGGTCGCGGGGAGCCTGGCAGACTTGAACGACCATGCCGGAACTGGCATTGAATCAGGTCCTGCACGAGCCGATAAGCCTGCGGCTACGCGCTTCCCGCAATCCTGCACAGAAAGGCCCGCCGTGAGCATCCACCCGATGGCCGTGGTCAGTCCGGATGCGCGGCTCGGAGTCGGCGTGACGATCGGGGCGTTCGCCACCGTCGAGGACGACGTCGAACTCGGGGACTTCTGCACCGTGGCCTCGGGAGCGGTGATCAAGTCCGGCGTGTCCGCAGGGTGCCACAACGAGTTCGGCGAGCATTCCGTCGTGGGAGGCGCGCCCCAGCACGTGGCGCGTCCGAAGCAGACGGGCCGGATCAGGATCGGGGACCACAATGTGTTCCGTGAGCACGTCACCATCCACAAGGCCTTGAAGGCCGACGCCGTCACGACGGTCGGAAGCCACAACTACGTCATGGCGGGGGCGCACTTCGGCCACGACGCCTTCGTGGGCAACAACTGCATCTTGGCCAATGCCGCCCTGCTCGGCGGGCACGTGGTGGTCGAGGACCGGGCATTCGTTTCAGGCGCCGTGGCGGTCCACCAGTTCTGCCGCGTCGGCAAGCTGGCGATGGTCGGCGGGCATGCCCGCATCGTCCAGGACGTACCGCCGTACATGCTCATCGACGGCCAGACGGGATGCGTCGTGGGGCTCAACATCGTCGGCCTGCGGCGGAGCGGGCATTCGGCCGAAGACATCAGCGACCTGAAGTCGGCCTACCGGATCGTCTATCGCCGCGGCCTTCCCTGGAAGGACGTGCTGGACGCCTTGCAGAGCGAGTTCGGCGCCGGGCCGGTCGGCCACCTGCACTCCTTTCTCGCATCGGGAAGCCGCGGATTCACCCAGGAACGGCGGGCCCCGCCGGCCACGACGTTGCGGCTCCGCGTGCCCGAGGAAGACACGACGATCGTCCGGGCTCGGGCGGGCTGACGGTCACTCCCCGCCGCTGTCGTCGAGGCCGTAGCGCTGCAACTTGCGGCGCAGCACGGACCTGTCGATGCCGAGCATCTTGGCGGCCAACGACTTGTTCTGCATGGTCGCCGCCAGCGTGCGCTCCAGGTGCATGCGTTCCACGTCCGCGAGCGTCGGCCACTCTTCGGCCGTACCGGGAGCGGCCTGCTGGGCTCGGCCCTCGGCATCCGGGGCCATTGTGGGCTCGACGCGATACACCCCCGGCAAAGGCGTCGGCGACACGATGCCCCGGGTCGCCGCGACCGCCATCTGGGCGATGCTTCCGGTCACCGGAGGCTCGCCCGGGCTGCCGCCGACCATCAGGCCGGAGAGGGCGTCCGGGTCGATCTGGTCACCCGACGAAAACATCACGGCCCGCTCGAGGACGTTCTCCAACTCGCGGACGTTGCCCGGCCACGCGTAACGCTGCAGCACCTCGACGGCAGCTTGCGACAGGGCGCACATCGGCATCCCGTGCCGCGCGGCGAGTTCGGCGAGATAGCGGGTGGCCAGCACCGGCACGTCTTCGACTCGCTCGCGGAGCGGAATCGTTTTGATCGCGACGACGTTCAGCCGGTAGAAGAGATCCTCGCGAAACCGCCCCGCCGCAACCTCGGCGGAAAGGTCACGGTTGGTGGCGGCAAGAACGCGGACGTTGACCGGGATTTCCTCGTGGCTCCCGACGGGCACCACGACCCGCTGCTGCAGCACCCGGAGCAGCTTCGCCTGCAGCTCCAACTCCATCTCCCCGATCTCGTCGAGGAAGATCGTGCCCGATTCGGCCGCGCGGAAGCACCCGAGTGTCGACGACGTGGCACCCGTGAACGAGCCCTTCACGTGGCCGAACATGTGGCTCGCGAAGAGCGTACCCGTCGTCACGGCGCAATCGACGGGAATGAACGCCTTCTTCGATCTCATGCTGCAGGCGTGGATGGCCCGGGCGATGAGTTCCTTGCCGGTACCGCTCGGGCCCAGGATCAGGACGCTCGACTGGTGCACGGCCACCAGTTCGATGGACCGACGCACCTGCTCCGCCCACGGAGAGATGCCGATGATCCGATCGATGGCATCATTGCCGCGGGATGTGCTCACCATCGATTTCATCGATCGGCATCCGGCGGTATCGAGGCTACGGGATCGGCCTGGAAACCCGGCCCGACGGCCGGACATCTCCGAGCACGAACAAATCTTTTTGATATACCGGATGCGGGCGCGGCAAGCCAGCGCGGGGTGGTTTCGTGACGGTGGTGACGGTCGCGACGCTCAGGCGCGTCGGCGATCCGGCCGAAAAATCTGGCGGTAAATCCGGTTTTTTCGCCGTTTGGTCGCCCGGTCGGGAAAGATGGACAAAGATTGCAGGGGTGGCCGTGCGCGCCGCCCGATCCCTCGCCAGCCCGCCCGGTCCAACTCATGGCCCCAGCATCGGACGCCACCATCACGACCGCCCACGCGCCGCGGGCGGGCGCCGCCCCCTGGCTGGCGATGGCGGCCCTTGCCGCCCTCGGCCTCGCCGCCTGGCTGGCCCTCACCTCGTTGCAGGGGTCCCGTCGCCCGATCATCGTCGGCCTGCTCCATTCCCAAACCGGCCCGATGGCGGTCAGCGAACGGTCGATGATCGACGCCGAAGTGCTGGCGCTCGAGGAAATCAACCGCAACGGCGGTCTCCTCGGCAGGCCGGTGAAGTGGGTGATCGCCGACGGAGCCTCCGACGGGCCGACGTTCGCCCAGCAGGCGGAGGCCCTGATTCGCGACCACGGGGTGTGCGTGATCTTCGGCTGCTGGACCAGCGCCTCCCGCAAGAGCGTGCTGCCGGTCGTCGAATCCCACGACCATCTCCTCGTGTACCCGATGGCCTACGAGGGTCTGGAACAGTCCCCGAACATCGTCTACACGGGGGCGGCACCGAACCAGCAGATCACGCCGGCCGTACAGTGGTGTCATGACACTCTCCGCGCCCGACGCTTCTTCCTCGTCGGCTCCGACTACATCTGGCCCCACTGCGTCAATCGGATCGTGGCCGACCAACTGGCCGGCCTGGATGCCGAGCTGGTGGGGGAGGAATATCTCCCGTTCGGCGCCACCGAGGCCGACGACCTGGCCGCCCGCATCGCCGAGGCCCGGCCGGACGTGATCCTGAGCACGGTCGTCGGAGACTCGGCGCGGCCGTTCGCCCGGGCCGTCAGGGCCACCGGCCTGCGATCCGACTCCACGCCGATCGTCACCTTCGCCGTGGCCGAGAACGAGCTCCGCGGGCCGGCGGCGGCCGACATGGCGGGCGACTACGCGGCCTGGAACTACTTCCAGAGCATCGACCGTCCGGAAAACCAGGCCTTTCTCCGGGCCTTCAAGACCCGCTACGGCGGGGATCGGACCGCATCCGACGTGACGGTCGCGTCGTACAACGGCGTCCGGCTCTGGGCCCAGGCGGTGCTCGAGGCCGAGACGGCCGACGTCCGGCCGGTGCGCAACTCGCTCCGGCACCAGAGCATGAATGCGCCGGAGGGCATCATCGCGATCGACGCCGACACCCAACACACGTGGCGGCCGGTGTTCATCGGTCGCATTCGTGCGGATGGGCAGTTCGACGTCGTCTGGAGCAGTCGCACGGCGGTGCGGCCCGTGCCCTATCCGATCTCCCGGTCGCGGACCGAGTGGGATGCCTTCGTGGGCGATCTCCATCGCTCGTGGGGTGGGCAGTGGGGACGCGCGGCGTCCACGCTGCCGGAGGCCGACCAATGAACCTCTCGAACTCCCCTCCCCTGCGCCGGTCGATCGCGGGCCGGCTCCTGTTCTGGTTCCTGGTGATCGCCTTGATTCCCTGCGCGATCCTCACCGCGATCACCGCGCGGATCGCGGCGACGGCCCTGGAAAAATCGGTCCGCGACAACCTCGTGCAAATCACCACGGGCAAGGCCAACGAGCTCGAGAGCTACGCCGCCGAGCGGGTCCGGGACGGTGCGGCGTTCGCCCGCGGCTCGTCCTCCATCGAGGCGGTTCGCGAGCTCTCGGCCATCGACGATCCCGACACCCTGCGTCAGGCCGGGGAGAAGTTTCGCGATTATTTCACCTACATCGCCAAGGCCTTCGATTACGCGGATCTCCTGGTGCTGGCGGCCGACGGCCGGGTGCTGTTCTCCCTGGCCGACACCGTGCCGTGCGGCACGGCGGTCACCGCCGGGGCGCTCGCCTCGTCGGAACTGGCGAATGGATTCGACCTCGCCCGCACGCTCCTGCAGTCCGACCTGACCGGCTTCCAGCCGTACGGATCGTCCGCCGCACCCCTGGCGTTCGTCACCTGCCCGGTGCTCGACGACGGCCGCGTCACGGGCGTGCTGGCCCTGGGGGTCGGCACCCAGCGGGTCTGGAAGATCCTTTCCGACCTCACGGGGCTGGGGGACACGGGAGAGATCGTGGCCGGCGAACTCGCCGGCGGTTCGGTGCTCATCACCACGCCGCTGCGACACGTCGAGAACGCCGCCTTCCGGATGCGGATCCCGATCGGCGCCACGCAGGCATCCGCCATCCAGGCCGCCGCCACCGGACAGCGGGGCTACGGAACCGTGATCGATTACCGGGGCCGCGAGGCAGCGGCCGCCTGGTGCTACGTGCCGAGCTTCCGCTGGGGCCTGGTGGCCAAGCAGGATGCCACCGAGGCATTCGGCCTGGTCCGATTCCAGCGCCTGGCCGTGATCGGGCTCTCGCTGGCGACGATTCTGGGCGTCACGGCGGCGGCCCTGGTGGTGGCCAGGACGATCTCCACGCCGATCCGCACGGCGGTCTCGGTCGCCAACCAGGTGGCCGGGGGAGACCTCCGGGCCACCGTGGGCTCGACCACCGACGACGAGACGGGCGCCCTGCTGGGGGCCATCCAGACGATGACCAACGACCTGCGGGGCCTGATCGGCCGCATCCAGCACTCGTCCGTCGCCCTGATCTCGACGGCGACGGCGATCCAGGCCACCGCCAGCGAGCAGCAGCAGGTGATCGCCGACTACGGCGCCTCCACCAGCCAGGCCGTCGCAGCCGTCAAGCAGATCTCGGTCACCAGTCAGGAACTCCTCCGCACGATGACGGAGGTGAACGACATGGCCGGGCACACCGGCACGATGGCCGCCGCCGGTCGCGTCAACCTCGTGGGCATGGACGGCACCATGCGGCAACTGGCCGAGAGCACCTCCTCGTTCGGCTCGAAGCTCGCGGTGATCAGCGAGCGGGCGGCGAACATCAACCTGGCCGTCACCACCATCACCAAGGTCGCCGACCAGACCAACCTGCTCTCGATCAACGCGGCCATCGAGGCGGAGAAGGCTGGAGAGTACGGGCTGGGCTTCCTGGTCGTCGCCCGGGAGATCCGCCGGCTGGCCGACCAGACCGCCGTCGCGTCGCTCGACATCGAGCGGATGGTCAAGGAGATGCAGTACAGCGTCTCGGCCGGCGTCATGGAGATGGACAAGTTCGCCGAGCAGGTCCGGACCGGGGTTCGCGAGATCGGCGACGTCTCCGCCAAACTCGGCGAGATCATCACCGCGGTGCAGGGCATCTCGGGCCGCTTCGGCCAGGTCACCGAGGGCATGCGGGCCCAGTCACAGGGCGCCGAGCAGATCCGCGAGGCGATGATCCGGCTCGCGGAAGGGGCGGCCCGCACGGCGTCTTCGCTCAACGACTTCAATGGGGCCACCGTCCACCTCCGGGAGGCGGTCGGCGACCTCAAGGAGGAGGTGTCGAGGTTCACGATCTGAGGCGCCCACGCACCACCGGCCCGACCGCGCAGACATGCCCGCCACCGACCATGCAACTCCTCACCTTCTCCGTCGCCGGCCATGCCTACGCCATCGAGTCGCGGAAGGTCATCGAGGTGCTGCCCGCCGTGGCGGCCCGCCCCATCCCTCACACGCCCGCGTACGTGCGCGGGATCTTCACCTATCGGGGCCGGCTCGTCCCGCTGGTCGACCTCGGGCTGCGGCTCGCGGCCGCTCCACCGGCGGAACGCCTGAGCACCCGCGTGATCGTCGTCGAACTCTCCGGCCGCGACGCCACCGAGCGACTTCTCGGGCTGGTCGCGGAGAACGTGATCTCGATCTGCTCCGCCGAGGCAGCCGAAGCATCCTTGCCCCCATTGGACGTCCGCGACGCGCCGTTCCTGGGACAGATCCTCCGGATCGGCGGCCGCACGATCCAGCTGATCACCACCGACCACCTGCTGCCCGCCGACGTTTCCACCAGCCTGTTCACGGCGGGGGCGAGCGCACAGCCATGAATCTCGACGGCGTCGAGCATCTGCTCCGGGAGTGGATCGGGCTGGATGCCACGACCATCGGCACCACGGCGCTCTCCCGCGCGATCAGGGACCGGATGGCCAGCCTCCGGATCGACGACGTGGACACCTTCCTCGATGCCGTGCGCTCGAGTCCCGCGGAGCGCGATCGGCTGGTCGAAGAGGTCATCGTCGCCGAGAGCTGGTTCTATCGCGACCGCCAGGTGTTCGAGTTCGTGGCGGACTTCGCCATGACCCGGGCCGCGCTGCCGGGCCGCGGGCCGGTCCGGATCCTCTCCGCACCGTGTGCGTCGGGCGAGGAGCCCTACTCCGCGGCCATGGCACTGCTCGACGCCGGCCTCGAGCCGTCCCGCTTCACGATCGACGCCATCGACGTCAGCCGCGCGGCGCTGGCCCGCGCCGCACGGGCCACCTACACGGCCAATGCGTTTCGCAACGCCGACACGTCGTGCCGGGATCGCTGGTTCCGCAGCGAGGGTTCGGTGGCGGTCCTGGACGAGCGGGTGCGAAACTGCGTGCACTTCGCCTGGGCCAACCTCCTGGACACGGGATTTGCGGACGGGCGGGAACGGTACGACGTCATCTTCTGCCGGAACCTGCTGATCTACCTCACCCCGGAGGCCCGCGGCGACGTCGAGAAGACGCTCGACCGCCTGCTCCGACCGGATGGGGTGCTCGTGCTGGGCGCCGCCGAGCCGCCGATCATGAAGGGGGACTGGATTCCTGCCGGCACCGCCGCCGTGTTCGCGCTGCGGAGAGGGGTGCACGTCGCTCCCGCCGATCGCGTGCCTTCGCCACCGCCTGCCAAGCCCCCCGCCACGTCCGTCGGCCTCCGATCGCGAGTGGCGCCCCCCGCGGCTCCGGCTGTCCGGGCGCCGAGCCCGGCTGTGCCAACGCTCGCCGAGGTGCTGGATCAGGCCGGCCAACTCGCCAACGCCCGCCGCCACCTCGAGGCGCTGGAACTCTGCGAGCGCGCCCGGGCCGGACTGCCGCCGTCTCCGGAGCTTTTCTTCCTGATGGGGATGCTCCACCAGGCGCTCGGCGATGGCGACCGGGCGGAGGGCTGCTTCCACAAGACGCTGTATCTCGATTCCGGCCACGAGGAGGCGCTGCTGGCCTTGGCGCTGCTGGCCCGGCAGCGGGGTGACCTGCGGATGGCCGAAACCTACCGCCAGTCGGCGGCCCGAGTCCTCGCCCGGAAGGCCGCGCCATGATCGATCACGAGCATGACACCCCGGGCCCGAAGCAGTCGCCGATGGCGGAGTGCTGGCGGATCATCGGCGTGGCGGGGGATCGCAGCTGTCCCGAGCTGCAGGCCTACGTGCATTGCCGGAACTGCCCCGTCCTCGCCGAGGCGGCCCAGGGCTTCTTCGATCGGGGAGCCCCGCCGGGCTACCTCGACTCCTGGCAGGCCATCCTGGAGGAGCCGGCCGCCGCCGCGGAGGCGGCCACGTCGAGTGTGCTGGTGTTCCGGCTCGACCGCGAATGGCTGGCCCTGCCGACCTCGGCCCTCGTGGAGGTCACGCCCGCGCGGAGGGTGCACACCGTGCCCCATCGACACGGCACACCGCTCTCCGGGCTCGTCAACATCCGCGGCCAGCTGGAACTCTGCATGTCGCTGCACGCCGTGCTCGGGCTCGGCGGCAGCCCCCATGCGACCAGCCCGGCCGAGCATGGCTCGGGAACGCCACGGCTGATCATGATCGAGAAGGGCGTCGGCGCCACGTCGCAGCGGTGGGTGTTCGGCGTGGACGACGTCGCCGGCGTCCATCGCGTCGGCCCCGCGGATCTGCGGCCCGTTCCCTCGACCGTCGGCCAGGCCGCGGCTCGCTGCTCGTCGGCGCTCTTCGGTTGGCAGGGGCGAACCGTCGCCCTGCTCGACGAGCTCCGCCTCTTCGAGGTCCTCCACGACACGGTGTCGTCATGACCGGAGCACCCGACCATGGCTGACGACCTGAGCGGATTCTCGATGCTGGAGCTGTTCCGGCTGGAGGCGGAGAGCCAGACGGCCGTGCTCTCCAACGGCGTGCTCGCCATCGAGGAACTCGAGCGGTCACCGCAGACCGTCGAGGCGATGATGCGGGCGGCCCACTCGCTCAAGGGAGCCGCCCGGATCGTCGGCCTCGATCCCGCCGTGCGCGTGGCGCATGCGCTGGAAGACGTGTTCGTGGCCGCCGGCAAGGGACGCTTCCGGGTGCTGCCCGAGCACGCGGATCGACTCCTGGCCGGGATCGATTTCCTCGGAGCCATCGCCAAGGCCGACGACCCCCTCGCCGCCCCGGGCCCGTGGGCCGAGCAGGCCGACCGCCTGGTCATCGAACTCGCCGCCCTGATCGCGGAGTCCGTGCCGCCGGCCGTGGAGCCGCCGCCGGCGGCCGCCGCGGTCGCCGCCGCACCGGCCGAACCTCCGCCACGCCCCGGCCCGGCCGAGTCGCCGCCGCCCGCACGTGGGGCCGCCGAGCCGGTGGATCGGGTCGTCCGCGTGTCGGCCGACAGCCTGACGAGGCTCGTGGGGCTCGCGGGTGAATCCCTCGTGGAAACCCGACAACTCCGCCCCTTCGTCGACGCGCTGCTCCAGCTCCGCGCCACCGACGTCGACCTCTGCGACGCGGTTGCCACGCTCGACGAGAAGCTCAAGGCGGGCGAGGTGGCCGTGCCGGCGACCGTGGCGGCCATGCTGTCGACCATCCGTGAACGGGCCGACGCCAGCCTCGCGGCGCTCACCCGGCACGTGGAGGATTTCGAGAGTTTCGCGCGGCGGAACGAAGACCTCTCGAACCGGCTGCACCACGAGGTGATCGTCAGTCGGATGCGTCCGCTCGCCGACGGGATCCGTGGTTTTCCCCGGCTCGTCCGCGACGTCTCCCGAACGCTCGGCAAGCAGGTCCGCTTCGAGGTCCGCGGGGAACAGACGGGCGTCGATCGCGACATCCTCGACAAGCTCGAAGCCCCCCTCTCCCACCTGATCCGCAACTCCCTCGACCACGGCATCGAGACGCCGGCCGAGCGGGAGGCGAGCGGCAAGCCGGCCACGGGCACGATCCGCCTCGAGGCCCGCCACCGAGCGGGCATGCTCCAGCTCACGCTCTCCGACGACGGCCGGGGCATCGACGTGGAACGGCTCCGCGGCCAGGCCGTCGCCCGCGGACTGGTGGCCCGCCAGGTCGCCGACCAGCTCACGGAGCTGGAACTGCTGGAGTTCCTCTTCCTGCCGGGGTTCTCCACCAAGGAGCAGGTCACCGAGCTCTCCGGCCGGGGCGTGGGCCTGGACGTCGTCCAGAGCATGGTGAAGAGCGTCGGCGGCAGCGTCCGCGTGGCGACGCACCTCGGCCGCCAGACCGTGTTCACGCTGCAGCTGCCGATCACGATGTCGGTGATCCGCGCGCTGCTGGTCGAGATCGGCGGCGAGCCCTATGCCTTCCCGCTCACGCGAATCGACCAGATCCTGTTCGTCCGCGCGGAGGACATTCGCACCGTCGAGGGCCGGCAGTACTTTGACCGGGACGGCGTCTCGATCGGCCTGGTGATGGCGGCCCAGATCCTCGAGGCGCCGGCCCCCGTCACCCCGGACCCGATGCCGGTGGTGGTGATCAGCGACCGCGGCCAGCAGTTCGGGATGATCGTCGACTCCTTCCTCGGCGAGCGGGACCTCGAGGTGCGGCCCCTCGACCCGAGGCTGGGCAAGGTTCCCGACGTGAACAGCGCGTCGCTGCTGGAGAACGGCGATCCGGTGTTGATCGTCGACATCGAGGACCTCGTCCGCTCGATCGACAACGTGCTGATGGGACGCCGGCTGTCCCGCGTGGAGTTCGAGCGGATGGCCGAACAGGCCCGCCAGCGAAAGCGGATCCTCGTGGTCGACGACTCGATCACGGTGCGCGAACTCGAGCGGCAACTCCTCCAGGGCCGCGGCTTCGCCGTCGACGTCGCGGTCGACGGCATGGACGGCTGGAATGCCATCCGCGGCACGCACTACGACCTGGTCGTCACCGACGTCGACATGCCCCGCATGGACGGCATCGGCCTGGTGTCGCTGATCAAGGCCGACCCCGCGCGCCGCGAAACGCCGGTCGTGATCGTGTCGTACAAGGACCGGGAGGAGGACCGGCTCCGGGGGCTGGATGCGGGTGCCAACCGGTACTTGACCAAGAGCAGTTTCCACGACGAGACCTTCGTCGATACGATCATCGATCTGATCGGCGAAGCCTCGGCGTAGGAACGGCCATGCGAATCGGGATCGTGAACGACCTGCGGGCGGCCTGCGAGGCACTCCGCCGCGTGGTCGACAGCCTCCCCGACCACGAAGTGGTCTGGACGGCCTCGGACGGCGTCGAGGCCATCGCGATGGCGAAGCGCGACCGTCCGGACCTGATCCTCATGGACCTGCTGATGCCCCACATGGACGGGGCGCAGGCCACCCGCCAGATCATGTCCTCGGCCCCCTGCGCCATCCTGGTGGTCACCGCCACGGTCAGCGGCAACATCTCCCTGGTCTACGACGCGATGGGCTTCGGGGCCCTCGATGCGGTCGACACGCCCATCCTCGGGCCCGGGGGCGAGGTCACGGGCGCCGGCGCGCTGGTCGAGAAGATCGGAACGATCTCCAAACTCGTGAACGCCACCGTCGACCCGCGGCGGGGCCGCCGGCCCGTTCCCTCCGCCACGCCTCCCAGGCTGCTGGTGGTGGGAGCCTCGACGGGGGGGCCGAAGGCGGTGTCGGACCTGCTCTTCCCGCTGCCCCACAGTTGGAACGTCGCCGTGATCGTCGTCCAGCACGTCGACGTCGCCTTCGCCCCCGGGCTCGCGAAGTGGCTCGGCGACCGCACGGGCCACGGCGTGCGGGTGATCGAGCACGGCCAGCAGCCGCTTGCCGGGGACGTGCTCCTCGCCGGCACCAACGACCATCTCGTGCTCACGAAGTCGCGGACGCTCGAATACCGGCAGGAACCCAGGGACGTGTTTTTCCGGCCGAGCGTGGATGTGTTCTTCGAGAGCGTGGCGGATCACTGGCCGCAGGCGGGCACCGCGGTGGTGCTGACGGGAATGGGCCGCGACGGCGCCCGCGGCCTGATGAAGCTGCGAAGCCGCGGCTGGCACACGATCGCGCAGGACGAGGGTTCGTGCATCGTCTACAGCATGCCGAAGGCCTCGATCGACGCCGGCGCCGCCTGCGAGGTGCTGGGCATCGACCAGATGCCTCGGGTGATCGCGTCGCGAATGGGCTGACGAACACACCGGACACGTGATTCGCCGGCTCGGGGCCGCCCGTGCCCGGGAGGAGCGCGGGTTTTCAACCCGCGGCGCACCTCCGTAGACCCCGCACCGGAAGCCCCAATCGCGTGAGCGATGGGGACTGGGCCGCGCGTGGCGCGGGTATGGCCGTACCCATCAGCGCGCAACTCTGCCTCGACTGCTCAGGCCGCCGGGTCACCAGGGCGCCCATCCCGTGCCGAACAAGAGTGCACCCCCGGTCAGGGAGGTGTCGTCTCGGGCAGGGTGAGCAGCCGCATGACCTCCAGAACGGTCGCCTCGTCGCGGCCCGGGGAGCCGACAACCTGGACACCGATGGGCAGGCCGGCGCTGCCCCGGTCGGTGGCCGCCGCCGCCCGCAGCACGGGATCGAGGCTGATCCGCCGACGCTGCTCCGTAAGCCGCACGGCCGTGATCGGCACGGCCCCGGCAGGCAGGTCGAGCAGGTTGGCCAGCAGGCACGGGCCGGCCGCCAGCACCAGCCGGGCCGCGGCTCCGTGCCGCATCGCCGGCAGCGCGGACACGGGGCAGATCGCGGCATCGCAGCCGTCGACGAGGTCGGCATACCGGCGCGCGAGCCGTTCCCTCTCAGCCTCGAGCGCGGCACGGCCCTCGGGTGTTCGCCAGCCGGTCCGCCGCACCCCCTCCGCCTCGATGCCCCGGCCGACCAGCCGCAGGACCGCCGCCAAGGCCGGACGCCAGCGGGGAGGAAACCCCGCGATCGACAGCAGGCGGGCCACCCCGCGGCCCGGCCGCCCGCGTTCGTAGAGCGCCCGGATATCGGCTCCGCCGTCGGCCGACAGGATCCCAAGCAGGAGCCACGACGCATCGACCGCCACGGTGGCGGGCACCCGCACCGTCTGGATTCCCCGGCGCGCGAGCCGCGATACGGCCTCGTGAACTCCGCGGCGGACGGCGGACGCTGCGGGGATCGGGCCGGTCTCTTCCCACCAGGCGATTCGCTCGGGGAGCCGCGGGGCGACCGACCGTGCCCCGCCGGTCGCCTCCAAGGCCAGGGCCAGGTCGGCGACGTTCCGTGCCAGGAATCCTGCCCTCGGCCGCACCGTCGTCAGGCTCGGCACCGTGTCGAACGCTCCCCCCTCACCGAGCACCGCGCTTCTCGGCATGATGGTGGACAGTCCGCATGCATGCGCCGGCTGCCGCAGGCTTCCCGCCAGATCGGTCCCCACGGCGAGCGGCACGACGCCCGCGGCCACGAGCGCCGCGTCGCCCCCCGTCGAGCCCCCCGGACTGCGGCCGGGGTCGAGCGGGTGAACGGTGCGACCCCAGACCGGATTGGCGGTCTCGTGGAGATACATGGCCTCGGGCACGTTGCCCTTGCCGACGATCACGGCTCCCGCGCGCCGCAAGCGCTGGACCACATCGGCATCGGTGGCGTCGACCGGCCCACGGCGCGACGGGATGCCGAGCGTGGTCAGCAGGCCACGCACCGGGAAGCACTCCTTGACGCTGACCGGCACGCCGGCGAGGCCTCCGGCGGCGACGTCACCGCCGCTGGCCAACTCGGGAGCATCCCCGTCGCAGGCCTGCACGAGCGCGTTGAGGCCGGCCGCGGCCGCGAGCCGCCGGCGCGAAGCGGCGACGACGTCCGCTCGCTGGAACAGCCCCTTCCGGAGCCCCTCCACGATCGCTGCGGCTCCGGCGGCGAGAGCGCGATCGGCCGCAGCGGATGCGGTCACGGCACGGGCGCGGCGAAGGGATCGAGGGCCGGGGGAGACCCACCGCGGCCGTCGGCCGTAGCTGCACCGGTGGGTGCGGCCGAGACGCCTTCCGGCGTCGCGGGACATACGTCCGAAGCCCAGACCACGTCGCCGTCGATGATCAGGCCCGTCACCAGCACCGCGCCGCCGGCGACGGCAGGGGGCTCCGTTCGGGAAACGATCGCGAGGTCACGGCTTCGACCTCCGGCTTCCGCCACGGTGACGGTGGAACACCAGTACGGCCCCACCTGTCGCGTGCCGGCCAGCACGCCGGGCACCATCACGCCCGCCGCCCGGCGCCCCGGATACGAAAACCAGTTCCGGGCGAGCCGGGCGAGCTGGTCGAGCCGGGCGGGCTCGGCCACGATGTCCGCCTGCACGTCCCGCACGGACGCCGGAGGGCCGGCCAACGGCGAGCCGGAGTCTGCCGCGGTTCTCTCCAACCCGGCAGACGTCTCCGCGACGGCTGCCAGTTTGCGATACCACTCCACCAGCAGCATGGTTCGCCCCTTGTCGAGGAGCGACGCGTCCCCGCCGGCGCCCGCTTCCCGGTCGTAGGACGCGAGCGCCTCGAAGGCGGCCCGGGCTGCCACCGCCGATTCGTCCACGGCGGAGAAATCGAGGGGCGGATCCAGCGGCCGGACGGGCTCGGCGAGTGCCACCGGCTCCGCCGCAGGGACGGCGGCCACGGAATCCGATGCGTCCGGCAGGGGCGGGAAAAATGGTTCCGGCTCGGCGACTGCCACCGTCGACTCCTCCGGCACGACTGGCTCCACGAGGCCGGCGGGCTCACGAGATCCATCGAGGCCACCGGGCTCCATCGGCTGCGCTGGCTCGCTGGGCTCGACGAGTTCGGTCAGCGGCGGCGAATCGACCGCATCGCTGACCGGCGCATCGGCCGGGATCGTCTCCTCGACCTCGTCGCGGGCGGAAGGCAGCGCCGCCGCCAGGTCGGTCGCAGGCTCTGCGGTCACCGTCACGGATTCCTCACCCTGCACCACCGGCTCTGCATCCGGCATCGGCTCGTCGCTGCCGGCGGGCTGGTCGGTCGCGACGGCGGGGACGTCGACGGCCGCCGGGATCGCGACAGCAACGGGCGGCGCTGTGGGGAGAGCAACCCGGGGGCGAAGTTCACCGGGAACGAGGAAGGCGAGCGGTTCGGGAACGTGCTTCATCACGTTCAACGGATCCTGACGAAACCCCCAGGCGAGAATCCCCAGGGTGACGGGAACCGCCATCGCTCCGCCGAGCACCACACCGGCCAACTGGCCCCAGCCCCCCTTCGTGGCGGCGGTTCGGACCGGAGCCGTCTCCAGCGGCGCGACGGGCGTCGCGGCTGTCTCGTCGATTCGATTCTCTCCGACCGGCACGCCCCCTGGATCCCCACCCACCCCGGTGTCATCGGCTTCGAACCCGCCGCTGGTGGCCTCGCCCTCGATCGGCTCGAAGGCAAGGCCTGCGAGCTCGGGCTCCTCCTCGGGCACGAAGACGCCCAGCGCGGCAGCCTCGTTTTCCCCGGCGTCGTCGGCCAGCCAGTCCGACACGAGGTCGTCGGGCCCTTCCAGTTCCAATGGCTCCCGTCCGCCGTCGCCATCGGGAACCACGTCGTCGGTGGATTCGAGTTCCGCCCACGGATCGAAGTCGTCGTCGCGCTTGTCGTCACTGCTCATCGCGTGTCTCCGCCAATGGCGCCGACCCGAGCATTCGGCTTGGCCGCCGGGGGAAAATGACCGTGGACTCCGCCGCCGAGTCTAGTCCTGAAACAAGCGAGTGCGAAGCGCGCCGCACTGCCATTTCGGCATGGAGAGTCGGCGCACAACTTGTCCGCCCGGCGCCGCATCGGCCGCTTGAG
>Ga0194130_10003365_pt1 | contig 21592 bp, 18 predicted proteins | sample TA2KigsurfametaG_FD_160084 | JGI IMG/M metagenome (GOLD analysis project Ga0194130, IMG submission 160084) | Freshwater microbial communities from Lake Tanganyika, Tanzania - TA2015050 Kigoma 12 surface | ecosystem: Environmental > Aquatic > Freshwater > Lake | place: Tanzania: Lake Tanganyika... | reverse complement strand
GGTCCGTGCCGGCTGATCCGCGAGAGAAGCGTGCCGTCCGAGGTGGGCACGCCCACGGTCGAGTCAGCCGCGGAGGTGTCAGTTGGGGTCGGGCGCCCACGCGTGGATCTCGCTGATGTGATCGGAGTCGTGCACCGCGACGACGATGCGCTTCGGCGACTCGAGTGGTGGTTGACGCCGGTGGCATCGCGGTCCCGAAGGAGGCGGTGAAATTAGGCTGAGAGGGTGATCTGGTCGGCTCTGCGGCGATTCGACGCCCGGTTCCACCAGTGGCGTGACTTCGCGGTCGACCGACGAATGATCACGGGGGCAACAGCGATCGGTGGGGTGACCTTCGCGGTCATGGTCGGCGTCATGGCGCGCATCCACGGACCGACGATGCACCCCGACGAATTCGGTTTCCTCGCGAACGGCCAGGTGATCATCGGTCACGAGGAGGCCAAGATCTTCACGCCGAGTTTCTACCCGGCCGGATACGGCATCATCACCGGCATGGGCGCCCTGCTCACCGGCTCGATCGGGGGCTCGTACCGGTTCGCCCTGGTGGTGAATGTGGTCCTCGTGGCCGTGCTCGCGTGGGCCGTGATGCGCCTCGCAGTGACCGGCTTTTGTGCCTCGCCAGCCGCGGCCCGGCTCGCGGCCGCTCTCGTGGTGGTGGCGCCGGGCACCAGTGTGAGCGCCCTCTACTCGTGGCCCGAGACCGCGGTGAGACTCGCCTTCCTCGGGCTCGTCGCGACCGTCGTGTTCGCCGCGCGCCGCCTGACGATGGCGCCGGTGGTCGGATTGTGCGCCTATGTGGGTCTGCTGCCGGGGCTCCACGGCCGGTTCACGCTGATGATCCCGGTGATCTGCGCGGTGGTTGCGTGGTGGGGCTGGAGGCGCGACGTGCCGCGTCCGGTGGTCGTGGTCGCCTACGTCTCCACGGTCGTTGCCTACGCGATGACCTACCTGCTCAACACCTGGGTCAAATCGACGCTCTATCCCACCTCGATCGACCAGGAGAACCGCCTGCTGAGGCGCCTCGCCGACTACTCGATGTGGTTGGCTCTCATCCGTCGGATCGCCGGCCAGGGGTGGTACCTGTTGGCCACCTCGCTCGGGATCGCCGGCATCGCACTCGGGTGGGCGGTGGTGCGCGTGCGCGGTCGCGGTGAGTCCCGTCCGTTGCGCACCGATCCCGAGAGGATCGCCCTCGCCGTGACGGTCGGGTGCGCGGCGGTGCTGCTGTTCACCGGGGGTCTGCAGTTGCTCCACGGCAACCGCGCCGACCACCTCATCTACGGCCGATACGTCGAGACCCTCGTTCCGGTGCTCTGGATGGTCGGCGTCGTGGCCCTCGAGCGCGCCCCGGTGGTGGCGCGCCGGTCATGGAGCATCTCGCTCGTGCTCGTCGCGTTCATCGCGGTCTGCCACGTGCTCGTCGACATGGGCGATCGTGTCAAGGGTGGATGGGTGCGGCGCACGCTCGTGTTCCCGAACGCGGTCGGCGTCGATGCGGCCCAGTACCTCATCCAGCCCGGCATCATCACCTTCACGCTCCTGTTCTGCGGGGCAGGAGTGCTCGCGTGGTGGCTGCACCGCGCGCGTGGTGGGGTGGCAGTGGTGGCGATCGTTGCGGTGCTCGCGGCCGGGGCGGTGGTGTCGGGGGAGCGCAGCGTTCTCGGCCGGCAACGGATCATCACCAACTCGGGCGCGAGCCTCGAGCGCGCGACGGCGGGTTCCCCCGACAAGATCGGGTACGACAACTTCGGTGATCCCACCGGATTCTCGAACGATCCCGTGCGCCCCGGCAACGACCGCGGCTATTACTTCCTGCGGTACAAGATGCATCCGATCCGGCTCGATCGCATCGACGTGTCGAGTCCCGCGGCGCAGATTCCGGCGGAGTACCGTTGTGTGTACGCCCGAATCGAGGAACCACCGAGCCACGGTGAGTGGGCCCCGGTGGCCGACGAGCCGCTCCTCGGGCGGGTGTTGTTCATGCGGGTCGGCGAGACCAGTTGTTGAGCCGGCGGCGAGGAGAGAGACCAGATGAGCACCACCCACCAGCCCGACACCTGCGATGTGAGCGTGGTGCTGCCCATCTACAACGAGAAGGGCCACCTGCGCGCCGAGATCGACCGCATCCGCGCGGCGCTCGACGCGTCCCGGCACTCCTACGAGATCATCGTCGTCGATGACGGCTCGAGCGACGGCTCCGAGACCGAGCTCACCACGATCCCGGGCATCACCCTGATCACCCACCGCCGCAACCAGGGGAGCGGTGCGGCACGGCGCACGGGCACGACGGCCGCCCACGGCCGAGTGGTCGTGTGGACCGACGTCGACATGACGTACCCGAACGACCGGATCCCCGAATTGGTGGACGCGATGGAGGGATGGGACCACGTCGTCGGGTGGCGCCAGAGCGAGGAGGGCACGCACAAGCTCCTTCGCACACCCGCCAAGTGGGTGATCCGCAAGCTCGCGTCGTATCTCTCCGAGACCGACATCAAGGACCTGAACTCGGGTCTGCGCGCGTTCAGGCGCGATGTCGCGATGCAATACGTGCACGACCTCCCGAAGGGCTTCTCGTGCGTGACGACCCTGACCATGTCGTTCCTCGGCAACGGCTACTCGGTGGGCTTCTTCCCGATCGACTATTTCCCGCGCGCGGGGCGCTCGAAGTTCCATTGGCTGCGCGACACGCGCCGGTACCTGCTGCAGGTGGTCCGCATGACGCTCTCGTACAACCCGCTGAAGGTGTTCCTCCCGGTGGGTCTCGCCTTGCTCGGTCTCGGATTCGTGAAACTGGGCTTCGACTGGGCGGAGCGCGACTTCCGCCTCGCGGCGAACACCCTCCTGATCTTCTTCGCCGCGCTCCAGGTGATCGCCGTCGGCCTCGTCGCGGACCTGGTCGTGCGCGCCACCAAGTCACCCTCGTCCGTGCCGCCGGCGTAGGGGAGCGGCATCGTCGTGCAGCACCCGGTGCGCCTCGCGTTCCTCGGAGCGGCGCTCTCAGCCAACAAGGGTGCCGCCGCCATGGTGGAGTCGGTGGTGCAGAACACGCCGAGGCACGTCGGTGACTGCGAGTTCGCGCTCCTCACCACCTACCCTCGCGAGGACGCCGCGCGCGCGCCCGCCGGTGCGCCGATGCGGGTGGTCGCTCTCGAGCCGTGGCGCCTCGCGCTGGTCGAGTTTCCCGTGGCGCTGCTCTCGGCGATCCTCGCACTCGTGGGAATCCCGCGTGGTTGGGTGCGCACGGGCGCGAACCGTGCGCTCCTCGACGCCGATGCCGCACTCGATGTCGCAGGCATCTCCTTCGTCGACGGTCGCGGGGTGCCGATCACCGTCTACAACGCGCTCACGACGGGTCTGCCCCTGCTGCTCGGCGTGCCCACCCTCAAGTTGGCCCAGGCGACGGGGCCCTTCGCGACCCAGCCGAACCGGACGCTGGCCCGTCTGGTGCTGCCCCGGCTCGCCGTGGTGTGCGCGCGCGGGTCGCGCACGCGCGAGCACCTCGACACACTCGGTCTCGACAACGTGGTCGATGTCGCCGATCTGGCTTTCTCGCTCGAGGAAGCCGCGGCTCTCCCCGCCGATGTCGCGGACTCGATCCGCGGGGTGGGGGAGCACCTCGTGGTGATGCCGAGCGCGGTCGTGCGGAGACTGCTCGAACGGCGCACACGCGCGGGTGACCCCGACTACGTGGGGGCGATGGTGCATCTCGTGCGGGAGTTGCGCTCGCGCACCGGGCTCGCCGTGGTCATCGCGCCGCACTCGTACCGGGCCGGTGCGCCCGAGGGCCGCATGAACGACGGACCCGTGTGCCGCGAGATCGCCGCGCAGCTGGCCAACGACGACGGTGTCGTGCTGATCGACGCCGATCTCACCGCCGGCCAGTTGCGCCGACTCGTGGCCGGGGCGCGACTGCTCGTCACGAGCAGGTTCCACGCGATGATCTCGGGGTTGGCCACCTGCACGCCCACCGTCGTGGTGGGTTGGAGCCACAAGTACCGGGAGGTGCTCGGCGACTTCGGACTGGCCGATCTCGGATGTGATGCGGCGCAGTTGACGACACCCGGGGCGATCGCAGACCTCGTCGAGGCGACCCTTGCGCGCCACGGGGAGGTGGCGGGCACGATCGGAGCCGGGCTCGCCGCGGTGCGCGCCAGATCCGAGCGCAACTTCGAGGAGATCGCGCGCGTGGTCGGGGTGCGGGGAGGTCCGCGATGAACGACGGCAAGAGCATCACCGGGGACCTCTCGGGGGTCATCGCCTCGGGCATGTGCATCGGGTGCGGAGCCTGCGAGATGGCCGATGGGTCGGTGCGGGTGAGCCTTGATCCGACGCGGCTCATCTTCCAGCCCGAGACACCCGGGGGTCTCGACGCGGCCACGGTGTGCCCGGCGGTGCGGGTCGACTATGCGGGGTTGCAGTCGTGGTTGTTCCCGGGTGCCGAGCCCGGTTCCCACGGGGTGGTGCGCTCGGTGCACCTGTCGCAGAGCACCGACGAGGGTCGCAACCTGCGCGCGTCATCGGGTGGGCTCATCAAGGAGGTGCTGCGCTCGATGCTGTCCGCTGATCGCATCGACGGGGTGATCGCGCTCGACCACGTGGAGGGCCTCGAATTCGCCTCGCGACTGGTCACCGACCCCGACGACGTGGATTCACTCCCGGGCTCGATCTACCACAACCTGCGCCAGACGAGCGCGCTCGAATTGCTGCGCGACACTCCGGGTCGGCTGGCGATCGTGGGCATCCCGTGCCAGTTGGAGGGCATGTGGCAGTGGGTGCGCACCAAGGCCCCGCACCTGCGCGACAAGGTGGTGCTCACAGTGGGTCTGCTGTGCGGATGGCAGTACTCGCACCACAGCATCGCCGCGATGGGTCAGTACCTGGGCTTCGATCCGGCCGAGATCGACGACATCGCCTACCGCGGCGGGGGACCGGTGGGCAAGCTCACCGTCACCACCCGCGGCGGCGGGGCGTTCTCGGCGAGTCGCCGCGTCGACTTCGGCTACCAGGTGGCATTCGACCGGCACTTCAACACGACGCGCTGCCACGTCTGCGTGAACCACTCGAACTTCCTCGCCGACCTCGTGGTGGGCGACGCCTGGCTGCCGAGCACCGTGTTCACCAGGACCGGCGTCAGCCTCGTGGTCTGCCGCACCGCGCTCGCCGAGGAGGTGCTCGCCGGGTTGGTCACCGACGGTCGCTGCGTGTCGATCGAGGTGGGCCCCGAGGAGATCCGCGAGTCGCAGACCGATCGCGTCGTGTTCGGAGAATTCGCCTACGCCTATGCCGACCACCTGCGGGCGCTCGGGGGCCACGTGCCCGACTTGCACGGCCCGAACGAGGGCCACGGCACGCCGAAGCCGCGCCGGCAGGTCGCCAAGTTCCATCGAGAACTGGTCCGCAAGCAGGCGCTGATGGCCGCCCGGCGGTACAGGTACTTGAAGTGGCGCAAGGCCACGCTCGAGTTGCGCCCGTACGTGACCCGCTACGTGCGGTGGTTCGCGGTGCGGATCCTGCGCATCAAGAGCCTCTCGGGCCAGCGCCGCGAGATCCCGCGCGAGCGCTTCTCAGGCTTTCGCTGACCCGGTGCCACCCACCGCGGACCGACCCGCGGCCAGTCCGGCGATCACCGCACAGGCGGCGTCGACGACGATGAACACGACTCGGCTCGCGATCGCGACCGACACCGCGACCCCGGTCGGCACCGACGGCGAGACGAGGACCACGAACACCGCCTCGCGCACGCCGATTCCCCCGGGGACCCCGACGACGAGGAACCCGACGAGCCACGACAGCGACGCGGCACACAGCATGTGGGCGAACCCGATGTCGGCCCCGAAGGCCGATGCCGTCACCTGGGTGGCGAGAGAGACCAGCACCCACGATGGCGCGTGGGCCCCGACGAGTCGCACGAGCAGGATGGTCGAGGGTGGCGTGTCGAGCCGGGAGAACAGCCGTGTCGCGATCGATCCCAGCAGCGGGACCGACGGCGCCAGAGCCGCGCCGACGACCAGGGTCAACGAGGCAACGCCGGCCACGGGATGGCGCCACGACACGAGCGAGCCGATCCCCCCGACGAGCGCGGCCGCACCGTAGGTGGTGGCCATCGAGAGTGCGGTCGCCGCATAGGCGGTGGCGCGTTCGACGCCCCCGCGCACCGCCATCTCGGACCGTCCCACGATCGGCCAGATGCCGCCGGGGACGTACTTGCCCAACTGGCCGGTGAAGTACCAAGCCATCGTGTGCCGCGTCGGGGGTCGGGGCCGACCGCCGACGAGCAGACCCGACCAGAGGCGCCCGATCCACCACATGGCGCCCGCACCGAGCCCGACAGCGAGCAACAGGCGCGGTGCCTCCAGAGCCGACCACGAGTCTGCAACCTCGCCGGAGCGCGACACGAGGGTCCGGACCACGAAGCCGACGCCGGCCACGCCGATGACCACTCCCACCGCCGGGGCGAGCCGGGCGAGGCGGCGGCGGGCGGCATCGCGGGGCACCGTCGGAGCCTAGATGCGCGCCGACCAGCGGGTCCGCGCTTGGGGCCACGACCGCAGGTGGAGAAAGATGGGAAAGTCGAAGGGGGTTGGACATGGCACTGAGCATCGATCAGGCATCGCGGGTCTTCATCGATCCGGCCGCATACGCCGACGACGACTATTTCGACGGGGCGTGTTCGTTGCTGCGTCGCGAGTCACCGTTCCATCTCGTCACCGATCCAGCCGGCTTCTTCAACCCCTTCTGGGTGGCCACCCGGCACGCCGACGTGCTCGAGATCGAACTGCACAACGATGTCTTCCTGAACGAGCCGCGCCCGGTGCTCGGACCCGCCGAGAGCGACCGCCGCAACGCCGAGAACGGGCACATGCTGCGCACTCTCATCCACGTTGACGACACCGAGCACCGCGAACTGCGCGGCGTCACCAGTGAGTGGTTCCTCCCGAAGAACCTCGCCAAGCTCGACGCGCGGCTCACCGAATTGGCGCGGATCTACGTCGACAAGATGGCCTCGATGGACGGGGAATGCGACTTCGCGCGCGACATCGCAATGCACATGCCCCTGAACGTGATCCTCGACATCCTCGGCCTGCCCGAGTCGGACTACCCGCGGATGCTCCGCCTCACCCAGGAGCTCTTCGGGAGCGCCGACGAGGACCTGCGCCGCGGCGACGACCCGCAGGCGATCATCGAGGTGATCCAGGACTTCTTCGCCTACTTCACCCGCATCACCGAGGAGCGGCGGGCCAACCCCACCAACGACCTCGCCTCCGCGGTGGCGAACGGCCGGATCGACGGCGCCGAACTCTCCATGATGCAGACGATCTCGTACTACGTGATCACCGCCACCGCCGGCCACGACACGACCGCCTCGGCGATGGCCGGTGGCCTGCACGCGCTCATCCGGTTCCCCGACCAGATGGCGCGCATGAAGTCCGACCCGTCGCTGGTGGCGACCGCGGCGGACGAGATCATCAGGTGGGTGACCCCGGTGAAGCACTTCATGCGCACCGCCGCCACCGACTACACGCTCGCGAGCGGCCACACCGTGCGCGCGGGCGAGAGCGTGCTGCTCAGTTACCCGTCCGCCAACCGCGACGAGGCGGTGTTCGCGGACCCCTTCACCTTCGATGTCGGTCGCTCCCCGAACAAGCACCTGTCGTTCGGCTTCGGGGTTCACTACTGCCTCGGAGCGATGCTCGCCCGGATGGAGATCAAGGCGCTCCTCACCGAGTTGATCCCGAGGCTCGACTCGATCGAACTGGCCGGCGAGCCGGCGCTCATGAAGACCATCTTCGTGGGGGGTCTCAAGCGTCTCCCCGTCCGTTACGAGATGAGGTGAGCCCCATGGCCGAACTTTGGACACTGTCAGCACTCGAGATCGCCGCTGAGATCGCGGACCGGAAGGTGACGAGCCGCGAGGTGGTCGAGGCGCACCTCGCGCGGATCGAGGCGGTGAACCCGCAGGTGAACGCGATCGTGCGCGTGCTCGCCGCCGACGCCCGTCGAATGGCCGACGAAGCCGACAAGGTGGTGGCGAGCGGGGCCGAACTCGGGGCGCTCCACGGGGTGCCCTTCACGATCAAGGACAACATCGACATGGCGGGTCAGCCGACGACGAACGGCCTGCCCATCTTCGCCGATGCGATCGCGCCACAGTCCGCTCCGGTGGTCGAGCGCATGCTGGCCGCCGGAGCGATCCCGATCGGGCGCACGAACCTGCCCGACATGGGCCTGCGCATCCACACCGATTCGACGCTCTATGGGCGCACCAAGAACCCGTGGCGCTCCGAGCGCACCGCCGGAGGATCGAGCGGTGGCGAGGCCGCCGCCCTCGCCACCGGGATGTCCCCGATCGGTCTCGGCAACGACATCGGCGGGTCGTTGCGCAACCCGGCGCACGCGTGCGGTGTCGCCTCGATCAAGCCCTCCCGGGGCGTCGTGCCCGACACCCAGACCTATCCGACACCGGACCGGTCGCTGTCGTCCCAGGTGATGCTGAACCAGGGCGTGATGGCGCGTCGCATCGCCGATGTGCGCGCCGGATTCGACATCGTCGCGGGGCCGGACCCGCGCGATCCCGTGAGTCTGCCGGTGACCCTGACCGGTCTCGGCAGGGGCGAGCGGCTCACCGTGGCGGTGATGAGCGATCCACCCGGTGGATCGACGCACCCGGGCATCTCGGCGGCGGTGCGCAAGGCCGCCGATGTCCTGTCCGACGAGGGCCACAACGTGGTCGAGGGCGCACCGCCGGAGATGGAGCTGTCGTACCTTCTCTGGGGGGCGATGCTCTTCACCGAGTTGCACGACATTCGCGACCAGCTCGACATGGTGATGGGACAGGGCGGCAGGACCCTGATCGCCAACGCGCTCGACAAGTTCCCGAAACTCTCCTCGCTCGAGTACTACCTCGCGCACGCCCAGCGCGATGGTCTGGCGCGCAAGTGGTCCCTGTGGTTCGCCGACCACCATGCGGTCGTCCTGCCCACGTGGACACAGCCGGCGTTCGTGGCCGACTGGGACATCAGCGACGAGGATGGCTCGATGGGAACGCTCGAGTTGATGCGTCCGGTGCTCCCGGGCAACCTGCTGGGTCTGCCCTGCGTGGTGACGCCGGCGGGGATGGCCGACGATCTCCCCGTGGGAGTCCAGGTGATGGGTGGCGCCTACACCGACCTGCGGTGCCTCGCGATCGCCGAGCAGATCGAGGCAGCCCTCGGTCTCGACACGCCGATCGACCCGCGGGCCTGACCACTCGGGAAACCGCGGCGGGCCGCGTCAGCGGCGGTCCCGCAGGAACGGGAACTGCTCGCGCACCTCGCGGACCCGATCGCGGCTGATCTCGGCGGTGATGATCGTCTCTGATCCGTCGGCCTCGGCGAGTTCGACTCCGAGGGGGTCGAAGATGCGCGACTCTCCGCCGTAGTCGAGCCCTCCTCCCGAACCGGTGCGGTTGCAACCCGCCACGAATGCTTGGTTCTCGATCGCGCGGGCCTTCAGGAGCGCGAGCCAGTGCTCGCGGCGACTCGCGGGCCAGTTCGCCGGCACCAGGTAGAGGTCGGTGTCCGGGGCGAGGTGCCAGAACTCGTCGGCGAAGCGCAGGTCGTAACACACGAACATCGACACCGAGATGTCGTCGATGCGGACCGTCACGGGCCGGTCGCCCGGCCGGAAATGGCGGTTCTCGCCCCCGTAGGCGAAGCGGTGGATCTTGCGGTACCGGTGCATCTCGCCGAGCGGACCGGCCAGGACGAAGGAGTTGAACGGCCGGGGATCGTCGTCGGTGACCTCTGGGCAGCTCCCCCCGACCCAGATCTGGTGGCGCACGGAGAGCTCGGCGAGGAAACGCGACGACGGACCGCCCTCGGGCTCGCCGATGTCGTCACGGTCGACGATGAACCCGGTGGAGAACATCTCGGGGAGCAACACGAGGCGTGCACCGTCGGCTGCTGCGCGGTCCACGAGGGGGGACAGGCGCGCAAAGTTCGCGTCGCGGTCTGCCCAGGCCGTCTCGCCCTGCACGAGTGCGAGTTTCATCCGGCCACCGTCGACCGTGATGCCCACTCGCGCAGCCGCTCGGCGGCCGACTCGATGGTGGGCATCTGCTTGCAGAAGGCGAAGCGCACCAGACGGCGCCCCTCGTGGGCGTGACGTGGGTCGTAGAGCACCGAGGCGGGGATCGCCACGATGCCGGCCTCGCCCGGCAACGCGCGACAGAACGCCATCGCGTCACCGTCGGCGCGCCGAGTGCCGATGTCGGCGGTCACGAAGTAGGTGCCCTCGGCACGGTGCGCGACGAGCCCGGCATCGCCGAGGGCTTCGACCAGCACGTCGCGCTTGTCCCGCAGATCATTGGCGAGGTCCGTGAAGTACTGGTCGGGCAGGCGCAGGCCCGCGGCGATCGCGAACTGGAACGGCGTGCCACCGGCGAAGGTGAACAGCTGCTTGGCCATCCGGGTGGCATGGACGAGCCCAGCGGGCGCACAGGCCCAGCCGATCTTCCAGCCCGTCGTGTTGAACGACTTGCCACCGGAGGAGATCGTGACCGTGCGCTCGCGCATCCCCGGCAGGGTCGCGACCGGGACGTGGACCGCACCGTCGAACACGAGATGCTCGTAGACCTCGTCAGAGACCACGATGAGGTCGTTGTCGATCGCCACCTCCGCCACGAGGTCGAGTTGTTCGCGCGAGAACACCATGCCGGTCGGGTTGTGGGGCGAGTTGAGCAGGATCATCCGCGTGCGCGGGCCGACCACATCGAGCAGTTCCTGCGGATCGAATCCCCACCGTCCCGCGTCGTCGGGTCGGAGGGTGACGGGTGCGAGCCGGGCCCCCGAGAGAGCGACGCAGCCCGCGTAGGTGTCGAAGAGCGGCTCGAAGACGATGACCTCGTCCCCGTCGTTCAACATCCCAAGGAGCGCCCCGGCGAGCGCCTCGGTGGCACCCATGGTCACGAGGATCTCGGTGTCGGGGTCGTAGTCGAGCCCCCAGAACCTCCTCTGGTGCTCGGCGATCGCGGCGCGCAGCTCGGCGGTCCCGGTGCCGGGCGGGTACTGGTTCTGGCCGGCCGCGATCATCTGACGCGCGGTCTCGAGCACCTCTGGCGGTCCGTCGTAGTCGGGGAAGCCCTGGCCGAGGTTGATAGAGCCCGTCGAGACGGCCAATGCGGTCATCTCGGCGAAGATCGAAGCGCCGAAGCCCTCGAGTCGCCGCGCAAGTGGTGATGCCGTCACGGCGTCAGAGTAGGTGCTCGGCAGGTGCCGCGCAGGCGTCAGGCCTGCCAGCCGGAGAACGCATCGATCATCGCGCGCACGTCCCCGAGCGGATACAGGATGGGGCACGTGGCGCCGTCGCGCATGTAGTCGCGCACCTTGGCGCGGGCGTCCTCGGCGGTGCCCGAGGCCGTCAGCATCTGGACGATCTCGTCGGGGACGAGTGCCGATGCCGCCACGACCTGCTCGTGGGTGGCCGGCCAGGTGAGCACCTCACCCACCTTGTCGAGCAGTGACTGGGGCACTCCGGAGGCCTTCATGATGTGGGGCTGCTGGCCGAGGTACTGGGTGACCATGAGCCGTGCCATGTCGAGGGCTGTTTTTCGGTCCTCGTGCACGCTGCACACCACCAACTGCGGACGGTCGATGTCCTCCCAGCGACGGCCCGCCTTGCCGGCGCCCACGGCGAGGTGCTCGATCGCGGTCTTGTTGTAGTCGGGCGACACCAGGTAGTTCAGCACCACGCCGTCGGCGATCTCGCCGGCCAACTCCATCATCTGCATGCCGGTTGCGCCCAGGTAGATCGGCACGTCCTTGGGGCGGCGATCCTGGTACACGTAGTCGAGTTCGACTCCGTCGAGGTGGACGAACTCGCCGTGGAACGTGACGGTTTCGTTCGCCAGCAGCGCACGCACCGAGGTGATGATCTCGCGCATCACGCGCAGGGGCCTGGCACGGTCGATGCCCACCTTGGCCGCCAGTGGATCCCACCACGCACCGATCCCGAGGATCACGCGACCCGGTGCGAGATCGTCGAGGGTGGAGAAGGTGGCGGCGAGGCGCGCGGGGTTGCGCGTCCAGCAGTCGACGACACCGGAGCCGATCTTGATCGTGTCGGTCACGGCGGCAAAGGCCGACATCGGCACGATCGCGTCGCGCACGAGACGGCTGTCGGCCTGCCAGACGGCCTCGAACCCCTTCTGTTCGGCGTAGCGGACATGGTCCATGCCCTCGGCGATCGGATGGGCGTCCTGCAGATAGATGGCGGCCGGGCTCGTCATGGTGGGTCCCTCCGTGTGCCGACGATCAGTCGTCGTCGGAGTTCCTCGGCTTCATCGGCAGCGTCGTGCGCCAGGTGCCGTCGGCGACACGCAGGGCCGCGGCCACGGCGGGTGCGGTGGGAACGAGGCCGATCTCGCCGACTCCCTTGATGCCGTAGGGGCTGCGCGGCTGCGGGCACTCCACCATCACCACGTCGACCGGGGGCATGTCCTTGGGCCGGATGATGCCGAGCGAGCGAAGCGTCATGTTGGTGGGCACGCCGTTGTCGTCAGCGGGGAAGTCCTCGGTGAGGGCATACCCGAGGCCCATGTGCACTGCACCCTCGATCTGACCCTCGCACAGGGTCGGGTTGACGATGCGACCGACGTCGTGCACCGCGACCACCCTGTCGATCTTCTGTGTCGCCGGGTCCATCACCACCAGTTGCGCCGCGTATCCGAATGCGGCGTGGATCACCGGGTTCTCGATGCCCGGCTCCCCGAGGTGCTGGGTCCAGTCGACGACGTGTTCGCCGGTGTAGTCCACGCCCGTCCTGCGGCCGTCGGCATCGGCGGCCGCGCATGCTTTCTGCACGCTGGCGGCCGCCATCAAGGTGCCACGGCTGCCGGTGGTCTGACCGAAGCCCAACTGGCGCGTCGTGTCCACGATCACCCTGATGCGTGCAGGGTCGATCCCGAGTTCCTCGACGGCGACCTGCAGGGCCACGGTGTGCACGCCCTGGCCCATCTCGGTCCAGCCGTGGCGCACCTCGACGGTGCCGTCCTCGCAGAATCGCACCACGGCCCGCGTGACCTCGCGGAACCCGTTCCCGAGCCCGGAGTTCTTCAGGCCCAGTCCGAGCCCGACGGCACGTCCCGCCGCGATGGCGGCGTCGTAGTGCGGCTTGATGGTGTCGAGGCACTCCTCGGCGCCCGCGCAACCCTCGTCCATGATCTGGCCCGGGCCCCACACCTCGCCGGGGCGGATCACGTTGCGCTTGCGGATCTCCCACCCACTGATTCCCACCATCTCGGCGAGGCGGTCGAGGCAGCCCTCCATGGCGAACTGGGCCTGGTTGGCGCCGAAGCCGCGGAAGGCGCCGCACACGGGGTTGTTCGTGCGCACCGCGACAGAGGCGACGTCGACAGCAGGGGTGTGGTACGGGCCGGTGGCGTGACCGGCGGCGCGCTCCAGCACCTTCATGCCGACTGATGCATAGGCACCGGAGTCGCCGATCATGCGCGCGCGCACGGCGGTCAGGGCACCGTTCGCGTCGCAGCCGACGCTGTACTCCAAGCGGATCGGGTGGCGCTTGGCATGGATGAGGAGGCTCTCCTCTCGCGAGAGGGTGCACTTGACGGGTCGCCCCAGCAGCCAAGCCGACAGCGCCGTCTGACCCTGGTTCGCCATGTCCTCCTTGCCGCCGAAGGCACCGCCGTTCGAGACGAGCTCGACGGTGACCTTGTCGGTGGGAAGGCCGAGAATCGCACAGATCTGGTCGCGGTCGTCCCACACGCCCTGGCCACCCGAGTACACGTGCAACGTGCCGGCCTCGGTGTCGGGGACCGCGAGGGTGGACTCGGGTTCGAGGAACGCGTGCTCGATGCGCTGGGTCTGGAAGGTCTCGGTCACCACGTGTGCACTCGCAGCAAGGGCCGCGTCGGTGTCGCCGCGCGCGTACTCGCTGCGCGACAGCACGTTCGAGTCGGTGCCCCAGACGGCGATCTCGGGGTCGTCGATCGCGGCGACCGCGTCCACGATCGGGCGCAGCGGTGCGTAGTCGACGCGGACCAGCTCGGCGGCTGCGCGCGCCTGACGGCGGGTCTGGGCAACGACGATCGCCAGCACGTCTCCCGCGTACGAGGTGCGCTCGCCCTCGCCGATGAAGATCGGCCAGTCCTTGTGGATGATGCCGACCTTCTTGTCACCGGGCACGTCGGCGGCAGTGTGCACCGCGACCACGCCGGGTGCCTCCAAGGCAGCACTCGTGTCGATGCGCACGATGTCGGCGCGCACGTGCGCCGTGAGATGGAGTGCGGCGTGCAGCATTCCCGGCACGCGGAGATCGTCGATGTAGGCCCGGTCGCCGAGGGCCAGCTCCTTCGCCTCGTACTTGATGCCGCGCGCCCCGATCCCCCCCGGCAGCGACACCTCGACGGGCGTGCCCGTGGCGACGGCCTCGATCGCGTCCAGCACCTTCACGTACCCCGTGCAGCGGCACAGGTGAGCACCGAGGTGGCGCGCCATGTCCCCGCGCTTGAGGTCGGCGCCCTTCTTGTCGATCTGGGACTTCGCGCGCATCACGATGCCCGGGATGCAGAAGCCGCACTGCAGACCGCCACAGGCGGCGAAGGCCTCGGAGTACCGGTCGCGCTCGGCGTCGTCGAGGCCCTCGAGGGTGACGATCTCGCGCCCCTCGGCCTTGGCGACGGGGTACTGGCACGACACCTGTGCCTTGCCGTCGATCATCACCGTGCAGCATCCGCACTGACCCGACGGCGAGCAGCCGTCCTTGGCGGAGGTGACGTCCAGTTCCTCGCGCAGGGCCGACAGAAGGCTCGGATGGTCGGCGGCCACCGAGACGGTGCGCCCGTTCACGGTGAGAGTGACAGTGGAGACGGCGAGGTCGCTCACGGGACCAATTTATACGATTTGTCAAACCGAAACCCACGAAAATCAAGGGTTCCTCGCTCGATCACCCGACGGGCATACAGTGCGGACGTGGGGTCTCCGTGGATCCGCCGCCCCGTCACCTGCCTTGGTGTCGCCGTGCTGGCGCTGGTCCTTGTTGTGCTTGCGCCCGTCTGGGTGCCGATCGCGGTCGTGTACGACCTCATCGGGGGGCGCCAGAGGGTGCCGACCGTGCGGCTGTTGTTCTTCGCGGTGCTGTGGGCATGGCTCGAGGTTGTCGCGGTCGCGTCCTCGACTGTGCTGTGGCTGGTCGGCCGGGGCCGCAACCGCAACGCCCACTACGCCCTCCAGCGCTGGTGGTCGGCGCGTGTCATCGATTCGCTGCGGCTGTCGCTGGGCCTGCGGGTCGATGTGGAGGTCCCCGACGACTGGGGGAGCGGGCCGTACGTGGCACTGTGCCGCCATGCGAGTCTGGGCGACGCGATCATGTCGTGCTGGGTGCTCTCCACCACGGGTGGTCTGAAGCCCCGCTACGTCCTCAAGAAGGAATTGAAGATGCTGCCGGCCCTCGACATATTCGGGGGCCGTCTGCCGAATTACTTCGTCGACCGGGGCTCGTCGAACGTGTCGGCCGAGTTGACCGGCATCGAGCAGATGGCCGATGGACTCGTGGGCAAGCAGGTGGCCGTGATCTTCCCGGAGGGGAGTCGTGCGAGCGCCAAGAAGCGCGAGAAGGAACTGGCACGGTTGAGGTCCCGCAACCCGGTGCGTGCAAGTCGGATGGAGTCGCTCCGCAGATTGTTGCCACCCAAGAGTGCCGGGGCGTCGGCGCTTCTCGCGACAGTGCCCGATGCCGATGTGCTGCTCATGTGGCACACCGGTTTCGACGGACTCGACACCTTCGGCGGGATCCTCGAGCGGCTCCGCGACGGGCGACCGCATGCGCGCATGGTGGTGACTCGGTGGCACCGGGAGGACGTCGACCGTGCGGGATCTTTCGCCGACTGGCTGGACGACCGTTGGCTCGAGATGGACGATGCGGTGGCACGCGCGATGGGCGATCTCTCGTCTCGCGCATGACCGGTTCCGCCGGTGTGGGAGACTCACACCCGACTCGACGGACAGAGTCCCAACTCGACGACACGGAAGGGGTCTCCCCATGGGCGACGTGATGACGACGGCTGCGATCACGATCGCGATCCTGATGGTCTCGACGTGGGTGGTGAGTGTCCTGATCAAGAACGCATCCATCGTGGACATTGCCTGGGGCCTCGGGTTCGTCGCCGTCGCCTGGGTGCTCGCATGGCGCATCGATGGCGACTCCGGACGACAGACGCTGCTCGCGGTGATGGTGGGTGCGTGGGGTCTCCGACTCGGTGGGTATCTCGCCAAACGCAATCTCGGCCACGGGGAGGACTTCAGGTATGTCCTGATGCGCAGGAGGTGGGGCGCCAAGTTCCCGATCGTGAGCCTTCTCACGGTGTTCACCCTGCAGGGTGCGCTGATGTGGGTGGTCTCGCTGCCCGTGCAGTTCGGCAACGGTGACGACTCACCCGGGGTCGGTCCCCTCGCGGTGGTCGGCATCGTGGTGTGGATCGCCGGTCTCGCCTTCGAGACGATCGGTGATGCCCAGCTCGCGCGCTTCAAGCGCGACCCCGCCAACAAGGGTCAGGTCATGGACAAGGGTCTGTGGCGCTACACGCGCCACCCCAACTACTTCGGCGATGCGCTGTTGTGGTGGGGGATCGGGATCGTGGGTGCCGAGACCGGCTCGGGTGTGGTCGGGTTCATCGGGCCGGTCGTGATGACCGTCCTTCTCACGAGGGTCTCGGGTGTGCCGATGCTGGAGCACTCGATGGCAAAGCGCCGCCCCGGCTACACCGAGTATGTGGCACGCACCAGCGCCTTCATCCCGCGCCCACCGCGCGCTGTCTGACGCGTCTCAGGGAAGGCAGTCTGACGCGTCTCAGGGAAGGCAGTCTGACGCGTCTCAGGAGAGCGCGACCTCGATCTCGGCGCAGAGATCCTCGGGATCCTCCAGACCGACAGAGAACCGCACCAGCGAGTCGGTGACCCCCATCGCCGCCAAGGCTTCGACCGAGAGTCCGACGTGCGTGCTCGTGGCTGGGTGACACACCAAGGTCTCGGGCCCACCGAAAGAAGTTGCGACACGTGCGAGCGACAGTGCCGAGAGGAACTTTCGGCAGGCGTCGATGCCACCCTTCAACTCGACCGACAACATGGTTCCGCCGAGGCGCATCTGACCGCGCGCGAGACCGGTCTGCGGGTGGGAGTCGAGGAACGGGTGCCACACGCGCTCGACCGCGGCGTGTGACTCGAGACGACGCGCGATGCGCAGAGTCGAGACGTTCTGATGATTCAGGCGCACCGCGAGCGTCTTGATCCCGCGCAATCCGTTCAACGCATCGTGGGGAGAGGCGATCGCGCCGTGCATCACGGCATATCCCCACACCGCATCGATCAAGTCGCGTTCACCGGCGACCACACCGAGCAATGCATCGTTGTGCCCGCCGAGGCCCTTCGTGGCCGAGTGCAGGACCAGGTCGACACCGAAATCGAGGGGACGTTGCCCGAGTGGGGTCGCAAGTGTCGAGTCGACCACTGAGAACGGGCCCTTGATGCGTCCGAGTTCGGCGAGATCGGTGATGCCGAGGCGCGGGTTCGACGGAGTCTCGGCGACAACGAGTGCAGTGCGTCCCGGAATCACCGCGGCTTCGAATGCGCCCGGCACCGAGGGGTCGACGAACGTGGTCTCGATGCCGAATCGGGCGCACGGTCCCTGCAGGAACGACAACGTGGCTCCGTACAAGTTGTTCTGCGCCACGACGTGGGAGCCCTTGGAGCACAGCGCGAGAACGACCGAGGAGATCGCACCCATCCCCGAGGAGAAGGCGAGTGCCGACTCGGCCTGTTCGAGGGTGGCGATGGCCCGTTCGAACTGTGTCACGGTCGGGTTCGCATACCGCGAATAGAACGTCTCGGACCGCATCCCCGTGGCGCGCGCGGTGGCATCGTCCATGTTGGCCGTTTCCCAGACGGTGCTCGGCCAGAGGGCCGGCGCGAGTGAGCGGGAGTCGTCGCGCCCAGCGGTCACTGCCGAGGTGTCGGGCTTCTGGGGCACGCACTGATGCTAACGACGCATGAATGCGGGCGATCCGGGCATTATCCCGTTGGCGGGATCAGCCACGCGCGCGAAGTGATCGGGTACGCTCTTTGCCATGTTCTCGTACCTCGATGCCGGCACCGGCAGCATGATCATCACCGCGATCGCCGGTGGGGTGGCCGGAATCGGCGTGGCGGCCAAGATGGGCATGGCCCGTCTGAAGTCTCGCTTGACTGGAAAGCCCCTGCCCGAGCAGGAGCCCTCCGCACAGGACGAGTCCGGCTCCTCGCACGACTGACCGATGCCGGAGATCCGCCCGGACTCCGGGTCGTTCCGTGACCCACTGAGTCGCGTCTTCGTCGGTCCCGATGCTGTCGTGCGCGCGTTCACGGCCGAGGGGGCCAAGGACATCGACGCGGTCTGGAGGACCGGCGCCCTCCGGCGAGCTCTCGACTCGGGTGATCTGATCGCCTCGACGATGGTCGACCCGACCCAGGTGGGGCTCTCGGTGCCGTGGACGCTCGCGATGACACACCCGAGACTCCCGTTCGTGTCGTATCCCTACGAGTGGACGTTCTCGATGCTGAAGGATGCGGCACTCCTGCAACTCAAACTGACGCGCGAGATGCTCGCCGAAGGTGTGGGCATGAAGGATGCGACCCCCTACAACGTGCAATTCATCGGATCGCGCGCCCAGTTCATCGACGCCGGGTCCTTCGAAGTGCGCCGCAAGGGCGATCCCTGGTACGGCTACAAGCAATTCTGCGAGATGTTCCTCTACCCACTCATGCTGCAGGCCCATCTCGGTGTCGGCTACCAGCCGTTCCTGCGTGGATCGGTGAACGGCATCTCTCCCGAGACGATGGCAAAGCTGCTCCCCGGGAGCCTGCGCCACCCGCGCAAGGGTCGGCTCACGCACGTGGTGTTGCACGCCGCCGCGCAGCGGCGCTTCGCGGACTCGAACGCCGACGTCAAGCGCGAGGTCGCCAAGGCGGGCATGAACCCGCAGGTGCTCGATGCGACCCTGAAGAAGTTGACCAAGATCGTCGAGGGGCTCTCGCTCGGCGACACGGTCTCGACATGGTCGGAGTACTCGGAGCGCGGCCACTACCTCGAGTCGAGCCTCGATGAGAAGCAGCGCTTCGTCCGCGATGCAGTGGCCTCGTCGCCGCGCGCCCAGGTGTGGGACATCGGTTGCAACGACGGCGTGTTCTCGCGGATCGCGGCCGCGCACGCCGATGCCGTCGTGGCGATGGACGCCGACCCCCTGGTGATCGACCGCCTCTACGGGGCACTCAAGTCGGAGAAGAACGACAAGATCCTGCCGTTGTACGTCGACATGTCCGATGCCGGTGGCGGGATCGGGTGGCGCGGCAGGGAGCGGCCCGGCATCTTCGAGCGCGGTCGCCCCGACATCGTGCTGTATCTCGCGGTGATCCATCACCTGGCGATCACGTTCAACGTCCCTGTGGCGGCCCAGATCGACATGCTCGCTGATGCGACACCCGAGTTGGTGATCGAGATGCCACACGCCGATGATCCGATGGTGAAGAAGTTGCTGAAGAACAAGCGCGAGGGAATCCACTCGGACTTCACCCTCGATGAGTTCGAGCGTCTGCTCACGGGGCGTTTCGACGTGAAGAGCAAGATGCTGCTTGCCGGCGGGACCCGCACCATCTTCCACGCAGTCCGCAGGGGCTGAGACGGGCACACGGGGGTAGCATCGGTGTCGTGGCGGTGTTCGCACCGTCGCTGGCGACGTGGCGGAATGGTTTACGCAGCGGCCTGCAAAGCCGTTTATCCGAGTTCGATTCTCGGCGTCGCCTCCATCGGGGGATTTCGTGTCGTCCCGATTCCTTGTCCCACAAGGGTTCCGTGTTCGGGTAGTCCGCCTATGTTCGGGTCGTTCGGGCCTTCCGGCGTCCTTCCGGCGTCCTTCCGGCGTCCTTCACCGGACCTCGCGAGGATGGTGGCCCACGTGTCGGGGCAGCCGCTTACGGGCCACGCGGTCGCGGCGATAGTGAAGCGCCGCACCGCTGCGGCGGGCCTGCCGGTCGAGTACCGCGGCCACTCGCTGCGAAAGGGACTAGTCCAGGCCGCCAGGCTCGCGGGCGTATCCGATAGCCGCGTCATGGCGACCACGCGCCACAAGTCGATGGCCATGCTGCGCCGCTACCAGGGCCAGGTGGGGCTAGTTACCCAGGCCGCAAGCGCTGGGCTGGTAACACAGGCCAGGCGCGACCAGGCCGCCGGGGGGAACTAATGAGCGACGAGGAAAACCAACCGCCGGACGAGGACGAGGACACCCGCCGACACCGTGACCCCGTGCGTCTCCGCGACAAGATCAAGATCGCTATCGCCGGTGATCCCACTGGGCGCGCCAAGATCGACGCACTCCGCTGGAAACCGCCAGACGACAGGCGGGCGCTCGAGACATGGCGACCAGGCACAGGCCCGGTCGAGAGCGACCTAGAGGCCAGGGAGGCCAAGCGCCTAGAACGGCTCGCCGACGCGGTGCTAGGCCCAGTCCACGGCCCGACCGTGGCCGACAGCGATCTAGGAACCACGTTCACCCTGCGCGACCTGGCCGCCCGGCTGGGTCGGTCGGTAAAGACAGTGCGGCGCATGGTCACAGCGGGCACGTTCCCCGAGGCCCGGCAAGTACCCATGCCCGATGGCAAAGGCCGCCGCTGGGAAGTGCCCTACAGCGACGTAATCGCCTGGGAACGCGCCCAGGAAACCGGCAGCGCCCTGGCAGCGCCGCCGATACGTGCCCAGGCCCCACCCGATGAGACAGCCGCAGCGCTGGCCGAAGCACTACGCGAGCGCGACCAGGCCCGCCAAGATGCCCGCACCGCGCAAACACTTGCCGATGAACGCGCCGCGACCATCGAGGCACTAACCGGGGCTATCGACGCGCTGCGCCTGGCGCTACCTGCGGCCCCGGTCGAGCGCCGCCGCTGGTGGCAACGACGCGCCTAAATCACACCCGCGTAGTTCGGGCGCGTTATTGTGCGGTTATGCCCCGCCCGCGAGTGATCGACCCTAAAGGAACCACTAAGGCCGTTAGTGCCGTGCTGCCCGGTCGCGTGTACCGCGAGATCGAGCGCGAAGCGAAGCGCCGGGGCGTGAGTATCGGCCAGGTGGTGCGCGAGCGTCTGGGGGCCGCATGACGTTGCGCGACGCACCCGAGCGCTTGGCGGTACTCGAGCGACACACCACGCGAGCGATGCGCGATCACTACGCGCAGGCCGAGCACCACGGCGCTCGAGCGCAGCAAGCGAGCGCAGCACGGACACACACCACCGACACCGGCACAGCGATTACGTACGAGAGCGCCGCGGTGCTGCGCGACACGATGAACGCATACGAGCAAGAACGGCAGCACTACGCAGCCGGGCACCGTTGCGCTATTGCGCGGGGCCGCGTACTCGAACGTGCGCACCAACACCGTTGCCTAAGCGCGGTGCGCGAACGTATTAGCCATGCGCAAGACAGCACCTATGCGGGTGTGGTGTGGTGTGTACGTAGCGAGCAACACGACGCGCTAACGGTGCTGCGCAACGCAGCGATCACACGCGACCGGCGACAA
>Ga0194130_10003349_pt1 | contig 21667 bp, 25 predicted proteins | sample TA2KigsurfametaG_FD_160084 | JGI IMG/M metagenome (GOLD analysis project Ga0194130, IMG submission 160084) | Freshwater microbial communities from Lake Tanganyika, Tanzania - TA2015050 Kigoma 12 surface | ecosystem: Environmental > Aquatic > Freshwater > Lake | place: Tanzania: Lake Tanganyika... | reverse complement strand
ATTTACCAATCCTGATCAGATTGGCGTCATCACCGCCCCCGCCACGCCTGAAGCGCAGCAGTGGGAAGGTTGGGGCACGGCGCTAAAGCCCGCCCTAGAGCCGATCACGGTGGCGCGCAAGCCGCTTGAGGGGACCGTGGCCGAGAACGTGCTGCGGCACGGCACGGGGGCGATCAATGTGGACGGGTGCAGGGTGGGGACGGAGGACAACCTGAACGGCGGCTTTTACAGAGACACGCCAGACGAATACCAAGCGGTGTGCTATGGCAAGCACAAACGGGGGGGCGAATACAAACAGCCCGCTGGTCGCTGGCCCGCGAACCTGATCCACGACGGCAGCGATGAGGTGGTGGGGCTGTTTCCGAGCCCGCACGGAGCAGGGGCAAAACGGGAAGCGGGACAAGTGAAGCACGGTAATCACTCAAGCATGTTTGGTATCAACGGTCACGACAGCAATGGGATGCGCTACGGCGACACCGGCTCCGCCGCCAGATTCTTCTACTGCGCCAAAGCAAGCAAAGTCGACCGTGGTGCTGACAACCTGCATCCCACGGTCAAGCCCACCAAATTGATGCGCTACCTGTGCCGGCTAGTAACGCCACCGGGCGGTGTGGTGCTGGATCCGTACATGGGTAGCGGTAGCACGGGTAAGGCAGCGGTGCTGGAAGGCTTCCGTTTTATCGGCATCGAGCGTGAGGCTGAGTATTTGGAGATTGCACGCGGACGGATTGCGGTGCCTGAGCATACGCAGGGGACATTTCTTTGATGTCCGCTCTATCTGATAACCCGCCTCATGGTATGCAGCCCTGCCATTTGGTCTCCCTCACCGGTGCCTTCCTTACCGTTAACGGCACCTTCTCATCAGACCCCTCTCAAGCTCTCACCGCTGAGCGCTGGCGCATTGAACGCCTCCAAGCGCGTGTCAACGCCGCCACCATCGTCATCCGTGCAGCCTGACGCCCTCACCTTCAACGTCCAAGGCATGGAGCCCGCTACGCAAGGCTCCAAACGCGCCATGCCTAACGGCATCCTCCTCGAAACCAACAAACGCCTGCGCCCTTGGCGATCACACATCACTGACGCCGCTCTCCAAACCAATCATCCCCTCACCACAGCTCCCGTCTCCATCACCATCACCTTTAGGTTCCTCAGACCTAGGTCACACTTCAACAAATCAGGCCTCTCCTCCAAAGCTCCATCTCACCTCACCTCCAAACAAAAAGGTGACATTGACAAGCTTTCCCGTGCCATCCTCGATGCCCTTACTGGCTCGCTTCTTTACGATGATTCGCAGGTGGTTCAGCTTTCCGCCCACAAGCGTTACATCTGCCCCGGTGAACTTCCCGGTGCGCTTATCACCATTGTTCCCCTGGCGGCAAACTAATCAAAGTCACCGGGCCCCATCTATGGAACCCTGGTCCCTCGTCGCTGAACACCCCAACACCGGTGAGCCTTTTGGAATCGTCATGCAAGACGACTCCACTCTCGCTGAAGCCGAATACATCGCCAGGCAACTCCTTAGTACTTTTAACCTCACTGGCCTTTACGTGCCAGCCTCCGCCAAACACGAGCGTCACGGGCACTACCTCTTCACCTTTATCATTCATCCTGAAAAAATCTCACGCCTTGGCTCCATTTGGGCTGAGTCCCTCCATGACGCTGGCCTTCGTCTGACTGTGCTATCCACCGAAGCCACCCTTTTTATGCCGGCCTCCGGCTAAGCTCTGGCCATGGCAAAAAAGAGCACGAACGTAGAAATCGATGAGCGGGTCAACGCTGTCTACGGCCTGCTCTTGAAGGCTTACAGCCGTACTCAAATCGTTCAATACTGTTCGGAAAACTGGAATGTAGGCGAACGTCAGACCGAAAATTACCTGGCGCGCGCTCGTCAGTTGATGCAGCTCGATGCTGAACTCGAACGCCCCCAGTGGCTAGTAGCTGCAATCGCTCGCCTCACTGAATACGAACGCCGCGCTTCTGCCTCTAATCAGCTCAGCATTGCCCTTAAAGCCTTGGAATATCAGGCCAAGCTGTTGCGCTTTGAGATGTCCAGCTGATGCCATCGCTGCTCGCTGGTCTCTGCAAGCCTGAGCCCATAACGGCCTTCTTGGATCCTGCAGCCACACCTGCAACGCCTTTGAGCTTTTACGACTGGCTTAAGCAGGTCTCCCCCGATGACTGCTGGGATTGGCCCCACCTCGTCTACATCCGCAAGTACCTCGACGCCATCACCACTGGCACCATTAAGCGCCTGATCGTTACCGTTCCCCCGCGTCACGGTAAAAGCCATCAGGGCACCATCCGTTACCCCGTCTATCGCCTGGAGCAAGACCCCTCCCAGCGCGTAGTCATTGCCGCCTACTCCCAAACGCTTGCCAATACCTTCAGCCGCCAAGCCCGTCGCATCGCGGCGCAGCGCATGGAGATCTCGTCTGATCGCAAGGCCGTTGAGCAGTGGGAGACACCGGCCGGTGGTGGCCTCCGCGCTGTTGGTGTTGGCGCCGGCATCACAGGTCTTGGAAGCTCACTGACCTTGATTGACGACCCAACAAAATCCCGTGAAGAGGCTGAGTCCGAGGCCTACCGCGAACGTGTCTGGAACTGGTATCGAGACGACCTCTACACCCGTCTTGAACCCGGTGGTGCTGTCGTTCTCACCATGACCCGCTGGCATGAAGACGACCTAGCCGGACGCATCCTTAACTCCGCAGACGCCGACTCCTGGACCGTCGTTAACCTCCCAGCCATCGCTGAAGATAACGACCCCCTAGGCCGCGAGCCTGGCACGGCCCTCTGCCCCGAGCGCTACGACCTCGATGCCCTGCAAGATCGCCGCCGTGTGCTTGGTGAATACGGCTTTAACGCCCTGTTTCAACAGCGCCCCTCACCACCCGCCGGTGGCCTGTTCAAACGCTCCTGGTGGCAGACCTACCGCGAACAACCCACCTTTGACCGCATTATCACCAGCTGGGATCTCACCTTCAAAGACGGCCCTAAAACTGACTTCGTGGTTGGCCTAGTGATCGCTCAGAAAGGCGCTGCCTTCTACCTGCTCGACTGCATCCGTGATCGCCTGGACATTACTGAAACCATCCCCGCCATCGTCAACACCTTTAACCGCTACAAACCTATTGCCACCGTCGTTGAAGACAAGGCCAACGGCCCTGCCGTGATCTCCATGCTGAAGAGCAAGATCCCTGGCCTGATTGCCGTCAACCCCCAAGGCGGGAAGTTTTCCCGTGCTGCAGCCATCTCCCCAATGATCGAAGCCGGCAACGTCTACCTGCCGGAGCGCAGCAGTTGGGCATCAGCCTTAATTGAAGAGGCCGCCGCCTTCCCCAACGCCGCACACGATGACCAAGTGGACGCGCTCAGCCAAGGCTTGGCCTGGTTGCGTTCACGCCCTGCCATCAGCACTAGCGCTGCCGTCAGCTACGGCCAGGGGGCCATCTGGTGATCGTGATGGCTAGGGCTCGCCAGCGCAAGTGCCCGGAGGGTCAGCTCAGCTTTGCCTTTGACACCCTGCCCGATGCGCCGTGGCAGCCAGCTGCTCTGCCCACGGCAGTGCTCAAACCCAGCAAAGCATCCACTGATCGGCCGGTCACACTCCTGTACAAGGAAACCTGCCCGCGTAAGCGGCGCGCAGAGGAGCGCATGGTGCAGAAGCACATCCCGCTGCTGAAAGCAATCATCCAGCAGCAGTTTCACAAATACCGCTGCATTGAAATTGATGAGCTTTTTGCTCTGGGCTTGATTGGCTTGCTCAAGGCCGTTCGCCGCTACGACCCCAGCACCGGCTTTAAGTTCAGCACCATCGCCCTGCCTTTCATCCTTGGCGAGTGGCGCCATTACATACGCGACCACAACTTCTGGCTTAAAGCCCCAGGCACCGTGCGTCAGCGAGGTATGCAAGCGCGGCGCCTGTTGGAACGCGGCGAAACCATGGAGCAGGTCTGTCAAAAGCTCGGCGTTAGCACCGATCAGCTCAAGCTTGACCTGCGTGCCACCGCTGGTATGGGGCACGAGCTCGGGAACTTTGACCTGCACAACAGCGAGGACGAGATGGATGCTGGTTGGTTGTAAGCACTGGCGGCAATTTCAGAGCACGGAAGAGAAACACATGGATGGACGGCAGGCCTGCCCTTGACGGCGATCTCTTTGATGCGCCAAACCTGCCGACCTGGAAGCATCCGGTGCTGCGTGATGTAGAGCCCGATCTCCAGCTGTTGGTTGACTGCTGGCTAGGCCTGCGCGGCAGGGAAGCCACCTACTTGTCGCAGGAAACCAAAGAGCCCGACCGTGCCTATCGCTCGCGCCTGGCACGCGCCACATATGTGCCGAGCTTTCGTAAGGCCATCGAAGCGATGAGTGGCATCCTGTCGCAATTCACCCTTACCGATCTGCCCCTCTCGATTGAGCAACAGCTCGATGACGTTGATCAGCTGGGCAACAACCTCACCGCCTTCTTAGCCATGGCCGACAGCCTGGCCATGCGGGATGGCGGCTGTGCCGTGATGGTGGAGATGCCCCAGCAGGTGTCGGTGCTGTCTGAGGCCGATCGTATTGCCCTTGGCCGCAACCCCTACTTAGTGCTGCTGGAGCGCCGCAACATCCTCAACTGGCGCACCGAATACATCGCAGGGCAGGAGCGCTTAGTGCAAGCCACCGTGCTGGAGTGGCGCGAGGTGGAGTCCGGCAGCTTTGGCTTCAGCATGGAGCCATTCTTCCGTGTGCTCACGCCAGGCGCCTATCAGGTCTGGCAGGTCAACAGGCAACTGGGTGCCACCCAAAAGCTGCAGCTGGTGGAGGAGGGCTTCAACAGCATCGAAGACGTGCCGTTGGTTTGGTATAGCCCGCAGCCGCAGCGTTGGGGGCATGGCCTGCCGCCGTTCCGTGAGCTGGCGCTGCTGACCCTGCAGCATTACCGCAGCCGTTCAGACCTTAACGAGCTCCTGCACCGTTGCGCCCTGCCGGTGCCGGTGCGCCGTGGCGCGCTGCTGATGGACGGCCAAACCCCACCGCCCTTGGTGATTGGCCCCAACAGCGTGGTCGATGTGCCTGTCGATGGGGATTTTCGCTTTGCTGAGCCCTCGGGCAGCAGCCTGCAACAGCAGCAGGAGCACCTGCTGCACATTGAGAAGCTGATCAATAACGAGACGCTGGCGTTCATGAGCGGCCAGGAGGCCGTCACAGCCACCCAGGCGCGGCTGCAGGCCGGGCAGGTGCAAAGCGGCTTAGCCCTGGCAGGGATGCAAAAGGCCAGCCTGTTTGAGCAGATCCAATTCCTGTGGTGCAGCTACACAAACGAAGAGCCGATGGGTCACCTGCAGATCGCCGCCCAGGCGCTGGAGAGCAAGTTGGATTCGCAGCAGGTGGCGCAGATCAAGGCGCTTGCCGATGGCGGTTACCTCAGCAAGTCCACCACCTTGGATCTGCTGCAGCGCGGTGGGGTGCTGCCGATCGACTTTGACGTAGAGCAGGAGGTGCTGGATGTAGATGGCCTGCAGCAGAGCCAGCTGGAGGCACAGGTGGAGCGCGACCGGCTACTGCTGGAAGCCGGTGTAATGACGCCCCCGGCCAACATCCTGCCGGGTAGCTGATGGATCCAGCCGAAAGCTGGGAGCGGCTTAGTGATGCCCTGTTGGGCCCCTATGAGCGCGACATCGTAGAGGGCCTTACTGGCGCCTATCGCGCCTTAGAGGGTCGCATTGAAACGGCCTACAAGCGAGCGCAGGAGGGTGGCGATGTCTTTCCGCTGCGGCGGTTGTTGATCCTGAGGGAGCAGTTAGGCCAAGAGCTGCAAACGCTGCGCCTACCGCCGGAGTTGCAGTTGACCGTTGCCAAGGCCCTGCTGGATGGGCGGCAGGCTGGTGGCCTTTGGGGCTTGGCGCAGCTCAACAGCGTGCAGCAACAGGCAACGGCGCAAAGCACCGAGCAGGTGGCGGAGTTGTTTGCATCGGCTACCGCCAACCCGGAGGGGATCTTGACCCCGGCGATGGCGCAGCAAAACCCCTCGGCATTGCTGGCAGCAGCGCAACGGCAGAACGCCTTAAGCGGTTACGCCGCAGGCGCCACGGGCAGTCAGGCGTTTGCCTCACTGAACCGCCTGGTGGAGGTGGACCTGCGCGGGCGGATCATCGGCGCAGTGGAGTTTCACCTAGCCCAGGGTGACAGCTGGCGGCAGCTAAGCGGCACCCTGAAGCAGTCGTTGGCATTGACCAGCAGCCGCGCCCAGGTGATTGCTCGCACGGAGATGGCTGCCGCGATGCTGGAGGGCACCAAGATTCGGTATGAGGCGGAGGGCATTCAGCAGGTGCAATGGCAGGCGGTGGGCAGTAGCCGCACATGTGGCTATTGCGCCCCTCGTCACGGGCGGGTGTATCTGCTGCGGGAGGTGGTGATACCAGCGCACCCAAACTGCAGATGCACAGTGTCGCCCTGGGATCCACGTTGGCTTGAAGTAGGGCTGGTGGATCTGCAGGAGGAGGCCAAGGCACGGGCGGAGGTGCTGGCGGAATTAAAGGCAGCGGGGAAAGAACCAATCGACAAGCCGAGCCCGTTTGAGAAAGCGCTGGGGCTAAAGGCAGCACCGAAACCGCTCTGGACCCCGCCGCCTGTTGAAAGTGCTGCAACAAACAAAAGACTTAATAAAAAAAATGCGCTCAGTCCTGCTGAGCAGCTGGATCTTGTTAATCAAAGGCTTAAAAAGCTGGACGCCCAATCGCCATGGAAATATGACAATCTTAAAAAGACTAATAAGCAGTTTGCGGAATATGAAAGCGAAATGTTGCGTATAAGTAATTTGTTTGCAAAACAGGGATTTAGAGAGCCGAAACTTGAAGCGCGTCTTGACGAGCTTGAGCAGCTCATGGATGACATGCAAATAAAAGCTATGCAGCCCTACAAAAAACTAAAAGAGCGAAGAGGGTATTTGCAGCGTCAAATTGATTCGCTAGAGCAGGCAGCCAAAATCAAAGAGCAGGCTGCCCTGATTGAAAAGGCCAAAGATTTTGCACCAAAACTAGGCAAGAGCGTTGAAGCAATTATTCAAGCTAACTTCTCTGTCGCCAATGCCACTGCACAGGCTGGCCTAAAAACTGCTGACATAACTAAAGCATTTGAGTCACTGATGGCGCAGCCAGGTGAAGCAGGTAAAAACGCCAGGGCAATGCTTCAGTTTGTGGAGAAGAGCGGTACAGCGGTGCACTTGACAGGAAAGATGACACCAGCTGAAAGATGGGAGGTGTTTATGAAAAGCGACCAGCTTAAGGCTGCAGTTCTTCGACAACGAACGGGGCAGGGTGCGGACTTTATCGGCGCTAAATTAAGGGACAAAATAGCAGGCGAAAAAATCCACGAGCACTATGAATCTCAAATTGACAAATACATAAAGCGATTCATGCTGCCGCCGGCAGATGCCAATGGCCAGGCTTTCAAGAACTACAATTTTGTTTCTGTCAAAAGAGGAGACCTGTTAAAAGGGCAGGCCTTTTCTGCCAAAGACTTAGCGGATCATGTCTCTAAGGTCTTGCAGAAAATAGAAAACGGAGAGGAGGTGTGGTCTTTCAGCCATGCTGACGAGCGGGCCGCTAGAAGCGTTATGTCAACGCTTATTCATGAAATCGGGCATGTCGTTCAATTTATGGATGAGACTAAAGATGATAAGCTTGGCATCAGACTCCGTGCGGACAAAAAACTCACCACGTACAGTGGTACAAATGACCTAGAAGCCTTTGCAGAAGGATTTGTCGCTTTTGTTACCCAGCCTGCAACCCTTAAAAAAATGCGACCTAAGCTTTATGATCGAATCAGACGCAGCCTTTATGAGTATTTAGAATCATGAACACGCCGCTATTGGAAGAGGCTCTCAGGGTCGCCAGTGCTGAAAAGTTTTCGGCGGCTCGATTCAGGCAGCTCAAATATTTGTACGATCAAGCCGACACAACTGAACGGAATAAAATCACAGAGTTGGTGGAAGTTTTTTTGGTTCTAGCTGAAACAGATGAAGATTTTGATGCGGTGAATGACATTTGGCCTGTATAAGCCATGGCAACCTAAGCAAAAGGTGCCGCCATGCCCTGGCTTTCCACTGACCGCGAGGCCATCCGCCGTCACCTCGCCATCCCAGCCACCACCATCGCCCTTGATCACCTGGACGTGCTGATGGGCGAAGCCTCTGCCGCTTCGATCACCACCAGCCAAACCAGCATCACCAAGCTCAACGCCCTGGAGACCGCCTTTGAAGCCAAGGCCTCAGAGGATCTGGGCCTGATTCGCGCAGACGTGTTGGAGTGGCAGCCCGGCAACCCCACCGCCAAGTTGGCCGGCATCACTACCCAGCAGGGCTACTGGCGCGAGCAGCTCTCGCTTGCCCTGGGCTACGACGGCCGCTTCTCCAACCTCTACGCCAAACAGTTGGGCCAGGCTGAGCTGCTGCGCTCCTGACGGCAAGTTTAGTGAGATCGCTTTAGGAGCGCCCACCTTGGCCTTTATGTCTGCCATCGGGTATCGGCTCTGGATGGCCGACGCCAACACGGCCAACGACAGCCACCCCACCAGCAGCACCAGCCTGACTGAAATCCTCAACCTCACGAACGCGGGGATTGAAGGCTCCACCGAAACCGAAACGGTGACCGATTACGGCACCAGTGGTGGTTTCCAAAAGGCTGTGGCTACCTCGCAGAGCTACAGCATCCCGATGACCATGAACTTGGACACGGTGGATGCGGGCTACAAGCTGCTGAAAGACGCGGCCCTCGATGCTCCCACTGGTCAATACGTCAAGTGGTATAGGGAATCCCCTGACCCCGGCTCCTCGGTGGCCACCGTGGAGAAGCACGCGGGCATCGGCATCATCACCGACTTTTCTGAGTCGATTGAGGCCGGCGGTATCGCCACCGTGAGCTTCACCCTGCAGGGCTACGGCTCCTACACCTACACCGAAGCAACTGCCCCGGCCTGAGGTAGCTGATGGCTAGCCCGCTGGATGCCTACAGCAACGGGGAGTTGACCGTTCAGCTCCCCGCAGCGGGCACCACAACTGACCTCTACACCGGCAACGTCACTGCCAACACCACGGCGGCCAGCTACCGCGTGTTTGTCAAAGAGATCGGCGCCACGCTTGGTCAGAACTTTGCGGGCGTGGACGTGCGCACCTCCCGCTTTGAGGGCTACGTCACCGATCCGCAGGTGCTGAATGATGCTGTGCTGGAGGGCATGACAGGCAGTTTGAGCATTGACGATGGCAGCGTCTATGACATCACGCTGGTGGCCGCGCGCAGCGCCTACGGCCGTGGTGGCATCGGCAGCCTGCTGGAGGCCGCTGTGGGCCATGCAGTGGTGCTGGATGCTGTGCGCCAGGAGTGAGCCGTGAAGATTGAGCTAAACGACAGCGCTCTACAGGCTCGGCTGCAGCGCGCTTTTGAGCGTTACAGCCAGTTGCTTGAAGCGCAGTTCACCAAAGAGATCAGCGCCAAGCAATTCACTTGGCCCACCACCACCACGCGGGGGCGTACCAATCGCAAAGGCAAAGGCCGTGAGGACGCCGGCAGCCCGCGCGACATCATCGACAGCGGTGCTTTCCGTCAAAGCCAGCTGCGCACGCCAATCGACAACGGCTTCCGCTTCACTTGGACGGTGCCCTATTCGTACTTGATCCTCAAGGGCTACCGCACCGCTACTGGCAAGCAGATGCCCCCACGCGACTGGATTAAACCGGCCCTGGCCAAGCTGCCGCCGTTGAGCACGCTACAAAAGCTGTTGCTCTGAGGGCAACTTCACGACACAGCAGTAGGACGACGTGGCGGAGTCGCTGGGACGGGCAACCTTTGATGTCCTGCTAGACACCAGCTTTTTCAGGGCTGGTATTGACAAAATAGTCTCCATGGCGCAGGGCGCCGGGCAGAAGGTCAAGGATTCTCTTGGCGGTCCCCCTGGCAAGGGCACGCTGGCGTCCCTGGATATACGGATCAACAGCCTGAATGAGGAGATCCGGCTGGTTGAGATCGGCAGCAAGAAATACAAGCAGCTGCAGAAGGACATTCGCAGTGCCACGCAAGAGCGCCTGAAGGCCGAGGCAGGCCTCCGTGGCGGAGGTGGCGGAGGTGGCGGAGGGCTGGGCGGCCTGGCCAATGCAGCGGGCATTGGGCTGAGCGTTGCGGGCGTGGCGGCTGGCATCAAGGGTGCTGTGCAAGAGTCGGTGGAGTTTGAGACGATCACCCGCAAGCTGACAAACACCCTGGGCAGTGGCGGTGCAGCGGACGCGCTCAAGTTCACCAGGGGCGTTGCCGATCAGCTGGGCCTTTCCTACAAGCAGCTCTCCAACGATTTCGGCAGCTTTACCGCTGCAGCCAGCGCTGCTGGGATTCCCATGCAGCAACAGCAGGCGGTCTTTGCTGCGGTGGCCAAGGCAGGTCAATCCTTAGGCCTGAGCAATGATGCAGTCAGTGGCAGCCTGCAAGCGCTGCAGCAGGTCGCCTCCAAGGGCACCGTGCAGATGGAGGAGCTGCGCGGGCAGTTGGGTGATCGCATGCCGATTGCCTTGGCCGCCACTGCGAAAGGCCTAGGCATCAGTCAGCAGAGTCTAATCGGCCTGGTGGAGTCCGGGCAGCTAGCAGCGGGGGACTTCTTCCCGGCATTAACTAAGGGTCTCAATGAATTGACCGCAGGCGGTGGTGGGGCAGAGACAACGGCGCAGCAGTTTGCGCGGCTCAACAACGCCTGGGAGGACTTGCAGAGGGCCCTTGGTGACACCTTGCTGGGAACTGTTGCGGGAGCGGCCAAGAACTTGGCCGGTGCAGTGAAGTTTGCCGCCGATAACACCAAGACGCTGGTGGCGGTGATGGCGGGTCTTGGCGGCGCAGTGGGCACCTACATGCTGATCGCCAAGGCCACCAAAATTGCGACTGCAGCACAAAAGGGGCTGGCCGTGGCAGCGGCCATTGCGCAGTCGATCATGAACCCCGCCGGTGCCATTAAGGTAGCGGCTGCCTTGGCCGTCGGGGCTGGCACCGCTGCGGCGGTGGGCAAAGCCATTGAAGGCGCTAGTGGCAGTCAGGCCAAGCTCGGTGCTGAAACCGACCGCACCAAGGTCAAGCAGCTTGAAGCCAACGCCGCCGCTGCGCAACACGCGGCGGCAGAAAAGAAAGCGCTGTTAAACCGTCAAAACCAGCAGCTCAAATCCCTAGTGATTGAGAAGAGCAACCTGCAGGGGCAGGAAGCACGCCTTGGCTTCTACGCACAGGAGCACAAGCTGGTTGGCGAGATCAATGCAGCCCGCGCACAAGGCGCCCTTAGTCGCTCCGACACGATCAAGACCCTGTTGGATCAGGAGATGAAGCAGGCCCAGGACTTAGCTAAAAACGACGCGCAGCGCAAACAAATAGAGAAGAAATTTGGCCAAGCTAAGTTCAACCAGACCGTGGCCGAGTTTGACCTCAAGGCACGCGCTCTAGTGGCCGAGCAGGGCAGTCAGCAGGCCAGCCTGGCGTTTGAACAGCAGAAAGTCGCTGCAGCGGGCAAGCGCGCAGAGATTGAAGCGCAGATCGCATTGATCCAAGCGCAGATGGCCAATAACGAGAAGAACACCCCTGAAACACAGCGCAATGTGGAGCTGGCGCAGCAGAACCTTGATCTAATCCGTAAGCAGAACAGCGAGGAGCAAGCGCTTGGCGGCCTGCGTCAACAACTGCTAGGCGAACAGCAGGCCGTAGCCCGTGAACGATTGGGCCAGGAGCGCTTGATTGCTCTCAACGGTCAGGCGCAGAACGCCAGCGCCGAGCAGCAGGCGCAGCTGCAACGCGATGTCAACAGGCAGCTCAGCGAGCAAGCCGGCTACGCAGACGCTGCAGCGGTTTCAGCGCAGAACTTTAGAAACCAGCTGCAGGGTGCCTCAGAGGCGCGCGGTGATCTCTCCACGTCTTTCCAAACGCAGGTCAACACCGTGATTGACGGCAATCAGCAGTTCTCCCAGATGAACACCTACCTCTCGCAGATCGCTACCAACACTGGCAAGCAGGCAACCGTCAATGTCACTCTCAACGGTACGGGTGGCATCGCCCGAGGCAACTCACCAGCGGTGAGTGGGACTTCTCGGTAAATGAGCGTCACCATCAACGGCCTGCAAATTAAGAACCTCACGGCGCAGCCTTTTGGCTATCAGGCCGATGATGTGCAGCTGGGTCTGGCGGCACGGAGCTGGACCATCAACGGGCTGCTGGACAGCACGCAGTTGGGGCAGTTCAAAAGCATCTTTGAAACCTGGCTGGCGGCACGCCAGGGAGATGCTGATTCGATTGCCAGCAACAGTGTTGGCAGCACCGTGGCGTTGAGCGCCAGTGCCAATGGCCTCACCGCCTCCGGCGTGGCTTGTTGGTTCACCGATGCCCCCAGCTTTGATCAGCTCGGCTCCTATGTGCAGGTAAGCGCCACCTTGGTGGATGCCAACCAAGCTTTAAGCATCGCCAAGAAAGCGCTGGAGAAAAGCGCTGCCGCTGACGATGCCATGCTGCCCAACCTCGGCACCGTGACCTTGGGCGGGGTGACAATCACGTTGACGGAACCGATGGAGTCGTTGGACGATCTGCCGACACTGGAGCGCACCGCCGGGGGGTTTGCCTACGTTCAAGGGCCGCTGCGCGCCTCAGCCGTGCGTCAGATCAGTGGAACCGTGGCTAATGAGGCGGCCTTCTATACCCTGCGCAACTGGGTGGCGAGCACGGTGCAAAGCGCCCCGGTAGTTGGTGATTGGTGGCCCACTAGCGCGCCGACGGCTTCGGTTGAAACCCGGATAGTTAATGGCTTAAAGACCAACGTTTGGAGTGTCAGCATTACCGTGGAGCAAGTCTGATGGTGCTTGATGTTCGTGCCGAGGTCATCTGCAACTTGGGGCCAATTATTTCTGGCAGCGTGCGTGATGACCATGTGCAAGGTCAAGGGCTGATCTTTACAACAGGAGAGCTGGTGATCGCTGGCTTGATCACTCCGGCGGTTGGCGAGCAGGTGTTGTTGGCATACATTACACCTGATGGCCAGCAAGCCGTCCGTTTCCCGCGTAGCGTTTTTCGCATCACAAAATCCTTTGCAAACCCACTAAAAAATGAAACAAGTGTCTCAATAGCCGATGAATTGGCATATATGAAAGATCAAGGCGGCGGGGTTATCAATAGCACATTGGTTGATGCGCTATATGGCCGCACCTATAAAGATGCACCTGTACTTGATTTGCACGATGCTTTTGAGGTGATGGCGGATCGCATTGGTATCGATGTTGGAGTCATTGGTCAATGGGACTTAAAAAAGCAGCTGTCCTCTCTAACCGCTGATGATTATGTTACTACAATGTCGGATATATTGGCAAGTGTTTCTCGTTTTGGCTATGTAAATGCCGAAAATATATTGCAGGCGTTTTCATACGAGGAGCTGTCACTTGATGGCCCCGTAGTTAATTTTGATCAAGTGGTCGATATTTCTTCGAATGAAGGGGGCGTTGATTACAGTGAAACGCCTGTAGCAACAGGGGATGCGCAAACATTGACGCCACTTCAACATTCAGCAGGAGTACACGTAGTGTCGGGCTCATATGGCACATGGACCCAATCTTGGACTAACAGTAGCGGCAGCATAACTACAGGCCTTAAGGTTACGCTGAAAAATGGTAACACGCGAACGTATGACATTACTGAAACAGCAACTACCTCTACGGAGACAGCGGAACCTGATAGCCGTACAATGCAACAAGTTATCACCACCGACACAGCCTTAGTTAAAGTCAATAGTCAAATCATTCAGGATTACATTGATGCTGGCCTGGATGATGGCATTGCCTATCAATCTGTCACAACAACTAAGACAGAGAATTATGTGTATGAAGAAATACCAGCGCCTCCGCTAAGCGAGCAGGAGCAGGAGCAGCTAGAACAAGAAATAGAAAGCGCGAAGGATGCACTAACAGGTAATGACGTGTCCAGTCATCCAATCCTTTCGTCTGCCGGTACAATCTATGTGATGCCCACTCTGCCCACGTTTCGCAAGAGTTATCAAGAATCTGTTGAAACAATATCTTATGCCGAAGCTTTGGGCCGTATAGGCATTGGTGACTATTCCAAATTTGAGACCATTCCCTCGGGGCAGGGAGTATCAAACATGGTGACAACTTCGTATCTCTACGGCGATCAGTGGACAAAAGAAATCAAGCAGACATTTGTTGCTTATGGATCAACTCAAATGGGTCAGCAGGCTTTATCAGCAGCCGCCCTAAAGCCAGCATTTCGCAGTTCTAGCGCAAATCTTTACGTGTTACTTGATCAGTTTTTTGCACTTGTGTATGAAAATTACGAGGTGAATCTCCAAACAACATCGACACCGGATGCAAAACCAATACCCGATTACCTTGCCAACGCTGGTGTGCAGGCTGGCAACATCGTAATTCAAGGTACTGCCAGCATGAAAATAGGCGATACACCATCAGACACAACAAGTCGTAGCGGTCAATTTTCAGTCCCCTTCCTCCCCGATGACATAGTTGACGCTGAAGGGAATGTTATTGCGGGAAATGGAAGTGAAGTCGCAAGCGATTATGCGGAGGAGCAAAATCGTCTATTGATAGGACACCGCTTAGGACTGCAACTTGTAACCGCTTTAGGTGTGCTGCCAACTGAACCGCTTGGGGCATTTCATCTGCAAAGCAACGGCATCACGGCCACATACCGTACCAATGGAAGTTGCTGGACATTTGACGCCAACAGCTGTTTGGTTTCCACGGATGCGCTCTACTGGGGCGTGGCAGACGGGGATGTCAATGGTCCGCTATGGACACCGGTAGCACCAGGAACAACAGCGTTGCCGGTGGCACCAGAGGAGACTGTGGTGGCCAACCCTGTTATCGCTAACAGTGTGCAGCTGGACGAACCTGTAAATGTCAATGATCAGGCTGCTGTCAATGCGTTGCTGGCGTCGCTGCCCAATAATCAGACTGAACAGTTCGCAATCAGCCTACAACCGCTAGAGCTGGCCTTACCGTATAAGCCAATCTTTAATGTGCTTTTTGAACTCCGATTGGAAACCTCGACGCTGGTGGTGCCGCTCGGTATCGAACGCAGTATGGGTGAACCAAGCCTACAGGCCCGTTTGGAGTTTCAAGCATCGCAACAGCTGACCAGTCAGGTGCAGATGCAGGTTGAAAGTGGTCAGCAACAAGTGTTAGCTGAAAGCTTTGCAGCTGGACTGGGCTTGGGCGGCAACCTTAGCTAGAGTAAGAATGACCAATGCCTGCCACACTAACGGCTAGCCGAGAGGCTGCTAGGGCTGCAATTTGGTATGTCTTTGAAGGCGCTTTGATTGTTGCCGCCTTGGCTAACACCTCTGGCGCAACGCCTCCAGCATCTGCATCTAGCAATTTATCCGATTGGTTTCCCTATCTTTTAGCCGGAAGCTTTGATTTGTTTTTGACAGCCGGCAGTAGTTCTTATAACTCCACAAACGTGCTCTTGGCTCAACTGCAGCAGTTAAGCTTTCAGCTCAGTTACAGTCAGTCTGTTACCTACACAGACATTGTAATTTTTGCAATACCAGTTCAGCGGCCAGCTGTTGCAGCTGGTCAGCCCACCTATCTCTCGCCATTTGTTGGAGTGATCCATGAATCTTCTCCCATCACGTTGAACACCGGCCAAACCAAGACCTATAGGCTGGATTTGACAGCTAAATGGCTCTAGGGCAAGTTTCTGTATAGCGATTAAGTCATGGCAGTAACCAGCGCACTAACGCAAGCCGAGTTGTCACGGGTGATGGCTGCGGCCTACAGCGGCAAGGTGCTCACCGCTGCCCTGGTCAATGCCGTCAGTGCACCAGTCGTTGATGCGGACATCGCCAGCTGGTTGCAGTATGAGCTGGTGGGGGGCGCCAACGGCTACGCGCGCTTTCAGAGTGCAGCTCTGACCGGTGGCAGCTTTAGCTCCGTCAACACTCGCTATGAGCAGGCGCCTGTTTCGGTGGAGTTCAGCGCCACGGGCGGCAGCCTGCTCTATACGCATGTGGTGCTGTTAATTGATGCAGCGGCCGATAGTCAGGCCGGCGGCGCTCTGACGGCCAGCAGCGCCGTGGACCCTGCTACCGATGTGATCACCGTGGCCAGCCATGGCCTCAGTGATGGCAATGCCGTCACTGTGACAGCAGACAGCGGCGGCACCCTTCCCGGCGGCCTGACGGCTGGCAGCCTCTATTACGTTAAAAGCGTCACCAGCTCAACAATCACCCTACACAGCAGCGCCTCCGTGGGCAGCGCTAACAAAATCAACATCACCAGCACCGGCAGCGGAACGCTGCGGTTGCGCAAGTGTGCCGGCAGCATCTATGGGGTGCTCACCGAAAGCAGCATGGTGACCGTCAGCAATGGGCAGACAATCGGCTATAGCGTGAAGCTGGCGGTCAACGACTGATGGATGCTGTAAAAGTCAATGTGACGGTAAGAGATGGCGGCATTGAACCATTGCGGCATCGCTTACAAGATCAGGTCGATGCAAATCGAATTGCACTAAATATGCGTATGCAGGCCCAAATGATTGCCTACAAGGCCCGTGATTAAGCCGCCTGCCGTCCGTTATCGCCCGGCCGCTAGACGTTCTTTGCAGCTCGATCCGCTTTGGGTTGTAACCGAGAATTTTGAAAACCAGCCCTTTTACCCTAACGATCCGCTGCAGCGTACTGTTGAGTTGTATCGCGGTTCTAAGGGTTGGTTGACAGAGTTTAAGCCATGGGAAGTGGGAGATCAGCAGCATTTATCAGACGTGGGCCTAGGTGATGGGGGACTGCTGTCAGCTCTACGTGATCTGTTCGATGACGCGACACAGTATCGAATTGATGGCAGTGAGTGGACGGGACAACTGCGGCGGTTCTGTTATCCGATAGTGCTTGAAGTCATTAATGGTCAAGCCTACATCGCGTTTCTGCGGGGGGTATTTATGAGTGGCCAGGCAAAAGTGGGCTATACGTCGATGAATACTCTAACTGGTACTCCTATTGCTGGAACCTCTACTGTGGAGACTTCGGCCCATATGGCCTCAAGCGCCCGCTATGACATTCTCTACACCACGATTGATTTAGAGACCGGCTTCCAGTCACACAGCTCGGCGCCGCTCTATAAATACGACATTACCATCGACAGTGCCGTCAGCTCGGATATTAGTTCTATTGGGGCCACCCGTCCCTATCGCTGGACCGTTGACGTGGAACACGGCGGCTTCAAAGAAATCCTCACGAGCCTCATCCCGATTTCTCATCCCTACCACGGCTGCAACGCTTCGGAGCTATACGGCTATCTGGCTAGCAGTGTCATACCACTGGGTCAAAGCACGTTTGCCAACGAGGGCAATGGCTCAGACATCCCAATAGTACAATATTTCAATCGTCAAAATGCCTTTCTGCTGCCATTTCACTTTATTCACATAACTCAAGGGGATTTATTCAACAAAACCCTGTCGCTTAGCACTCAAACCGATCAGCATGTGGTGAAATCGAGTGGAACAGTTGCTGAACCCGCCCAGGCTGGCAATGTGACATCTGAACGCTTTCAGGTCCTTTATGAGCTAGCCAAGCTAAGCGATCCGAGCCCTAAGCCCCCGACCCCTACCTATCGGGAGTGCGAAAATTACCGCTACCTGGGCCTGCTTGGGCACAATTCCTTCAGCCCCTACAACGCGGGGGCGGTGCAGTCGGCCGATCAGCAACTGAATACAGGTGGCCTTGAACAAGAGGATCAAGACACGGTGAACGCTGGGGTGCCAAAACCTTTGCCGACGACAGTGACCCCCACCATGACCCGCTACAACTTGACCACCACTGATCCAGTGGTCTTCACCACTTATCAGGGGCAGCTGTCGTTTGAAGTCGGCAAGACTAGCTATTTAATGTTTATTATTTAGACTGCGCAGCACTAGCCTGCCCATTAGTCCTGACCTTGTATGAGCGAAACCACTGAGGAGCTGCAGCCTGTAGCGCCTGAGGCCGCCGAAGCACCTGCAGTCGATGAACAAGACGAGGCTGTTCTGGAGCGGACGCTGCAAAAGCTGCGCGCACAGTTGAAGGCCGCTGAGCGCGACAAAAAGGCAATGGAGCGCCTGATGGATGCGGATCAGCAGCGCAGCTTTACCGAATCCAAAGAGCGAGAGGAGCGTCTGCGCCTGCAGGCGGAGCAGCGCGTTAAAGAAGAAGTTGAAGCCGCAAGGGCCGAAGTCCTGCAGCAGGTCAAGATCAAAGACCAGAAGCTGGCGGAAGCGCTAGCGGAAAAGTCCGAGCTCTACCGCAAGCAAGCTCTCGCCAATGCCTTCCAAGCCGCTGGTGGGCGCAGTGGCGGGGCTGAGGATGGCACCACCTATTTCGATGCCCTGATGGGCGCTGTGGGTTCCCGTTTCAAGGTCTCTGAAGCCGGTGATGTGGTGGTGATTAACGCCAACGGCGAGCCGATGTTGACCGATAACGGCGATCAACTGACGCCGGTGGCTTACTTGGAGCAGCTCAAGAGCCACCCGGTTTATGGCCATTTCTTCGCCCCGACCTCCAGCGGCCACGGCGGCGGGATGCGCGGCAGCGGCAACCTGACCACCGGCAGCCTGCATGGCATGAGCACCCTTGACAAAATCAACTACGGCCTGGGCGCATGAGCATTGATCTTCCCTTCGTTATTGCGCCGCCGAAACGCACCAATCAGCGGGTTGGCAACAAAGAAACGGGCGTGCTGGAGCTGCCGGTGTTGGGCTCCCTGCAGGTGGCGGAGGTAATCACCGTTAGTGACTTGACCGGTGAGAGCGACACTGCTGTAGTCGTTGCGGCCAAGCTGGCGCAGCGCATGAGCGCTGAGCAAGAGATCAGCATCCTGGAGGCCTTTGCCTTAGTGGAGGCGGCTGCGGTGGGCCGTGACATGACGCCTGAGCAGGAGGCGATCAGGCTGCGCTACCTGCCGGAGATTGCCGAGCTGACCCGCACCTACATTCAAATCGGCCGCGAGCGCATGTTGGCCAGCGTGACCGCCTTAGTGCGTCACCGACTGGATCGACCCGACTGGGCGGTGGCCGACACGATGGCTCTGCCGCAGCCGTTGATGGATGCCCTTTTTGCTTTCTTTGAGCAGGAGCGGACCAGCGCCGAACCCGACAGCGTGGCGCCACCGTCTGAAGACGAGATAAAAAAGCGGCGGCCGGGGACTGGACACCGAGCTGCATAGATTGGGCCGCCCTGTTCTGGGCGTTGTGCCGCGCCTACCCCGGCCAATTTGATCGCCGCAGCTTTGGCCAGGAGCGGGTCACGGTGGTGCTGGCTGCTCATCGGCAGTTGCTGGAGCAGCAGCGCCAAGAGCTGCAGCTGATGGAGCTGCAGGGGGCGCAGGTCTGCAGTCTGCTGTTCAACATCAACCGCGATCAGAAAAAGACCAAGCCCACCACGCACCAAGACTGGCAGTTCTTCCGTTCAGCAGGGCGCCACGATAGTGACGCACTGCCGCCGGTGGTAGCCCATGTCTGTTTGGCCTTGCGCCATGAGCAGAAGCTGCCGTCGCTGCTGATTGCCATTTGGCGGGAGGTGGTGCACCAAGCGGCGCAACCTGCTGAGCTGCCCGAGGTGCGGGCTTTGGTGTCGGACGATCAGCAGACGGTGGTGGTGGCCCCCAGCTGGGAGGGGCAGAATCTGCGCGGGTTTTTGGCAGTCAAAGGCCAGCCACGCGGTGCTTGCGTGGAGCTGCACGATGTAGACCGGCCGCTGCTGCGCTACGGCCTTAAACTGCCCGACCACATCCAGCCAGTGCATTTTGAAGCCGGCGTGCTGCTGCTCAACCAACAGCTCGGCAGTGAGCGGTTGTTGGGGGCAAGTTTAAGTTAAAGCCTAGGCGTGAACATCCTTGCCTTACGGGCAGCCCTAGCAACTGCTCTCACCAACCACCTCGGCACATACACCCTCGCCAATGGCATGACCACGCCGGCGATTGTGGTGCGTGACCCGGGGCAGGGCATGGCAGCGGGCACCACGGTCAGTGGCTTGGAGGTGGTGATCTCCAGCGTGCCGGAACTGCAGCAAGAAGCGCAATACACCAGCAGCCCACTTGTTCAGACCTGGAACGTCTTTTTGATCGACTGGGGCGGCGGTGACTTGGAAGGCGCTGCGGCCTGGGTGCAAAGCGGCTTCCCAGGGACAACAGCGGTGATCTTGGCAGTCACCGAAGAGATCGGGCCTGTGCGCCAAATGCAGCTGCGTATTCCTCTGATTCGGCCCGGTGGAGCATTTTCCTATGAGCTGCCGCCAACGCTTCAGGTTCAGAGCGTGAACGGTCAAACTGGGCATGTCACCCTAGAGCTGGCCGATTTAGAGGATGTAGACGCCACCGGCCTTATCGATGACGCCGTGTTGGTCTGGGATGCCACCACGAGCCGTTGGACTGTTAACCAGCACACCACGTTGACGTTGACCGATGGCGGCAACTGGTAGAGGCAAGTTCAGGGAAAGACCCTGCTAGCCCGTGGCCAATACGATCAGGATTAAGCGCCGTGCCATTGGTGGGGGCTCAGGCGCACCAACCAGCCTGGCCAATGCCGAACTGGCGTTCAATGAAGACAGCCAAGTGCTGTATTACGGCCTGGGCACCGGCGGCGCTGGTGGTACGGCAACCAATGCTCTAGCGATTGGCGGTCCGGGCGCGTTTATCAGTGCAGGCACCACTCGCGGCGCCAACTTGGTTTTCGCGGGTCCAACCTCTGGCTCTGCAGCGACCCCACAGTTTCGCGGCTTGGTCAGCGACGATATTCCAGATCTGAGCTCTGCCTATTTAGGCCTTGCAGGTGGCACGGTCTCGGGGAATCTGACCGTCTCGGGGAATCTGGTAGTCAACGGCGTCACCACCACTATCAATTCCACGGTGGTCTCGGTTGATGACATCACTTTTGAGTTGGGTGCCGTCGCCAGCCCCGATGACAGCACCGCCAATGGCGGCGGTCTGGTGCTCAAAGGCGCCACTGATAAGACCTGGTTGTGGCTGAGCTCCACATCGGCCTGGACCAGTTCTGAGCACGTCAACCTAGTCAGCGGCAAGAGCTACTACATCAACGGCGCGGCTGTGCTCAGCGGATCCACGCTTGGCAGTGGCGTTACCAGCTCCAGCCTCACCAGCGTCGGCACGATTGCCACGGGCGTGTGGGAAGGCTCTGCGGTGGGCGTGGCCTACGGCGGCACAGGGGCCACCACGCTGACTGGAGTGCTTAAAGGCAACGGCACCTCAGCGTTCACCGCAGCCGTTGACGGCACAGACTACCTAAGCCCCAACACCACGATTGACGGCGGGGTGTTCTAAGCGCGGCATCTTAAAAAGTCCGCCTATATAGGCACTGGGACCGCCACATGGCCAACACGATTAAGATCAAGCGTTCTGCTGTCGCGGGCAAGGCCCCAGCGGTTGGCGACCTCCAGCTAGGCGAGCTGGCGCTCAACACCTACGACGGCAAGCTGTTCACCAAGAAAAGCGCCAGCGGCACTGACTCGATTGTGGAGATCGGCGCTGGTGGAGGGGGCGCTAGTGGCCCTGTGACGGAACTCTCTCAGGTGATCAGCGAAGATTACACGTTGACTGCCGGCAAAAGCGGCATGTCGGTGGGGAGCATAGAAATCACAAACGGCAAAATAGTGACGGTGCCTT
>Ga0194130_10003345_pt1 | contig 21688 bp, 22 predicted proteins | sample TA2KigsurfametaG_FD_160084 | JGI IMG/M metagenome (GOLD analysis project Ga0194130, IMG submission 160084) | Freshwater microbial communities from Lake Tanganyika, Tanzania - TA2015050 Kigoma 12 surface | ecosystem: Environmental > Aquatic > Freshwater > Lake | place: Tanzania: Lake Tanganyika... | reverse complement strand
GTGTGCGCAAGGGACAATGGTGACAAGCCTTCTGGTCGTTCGCATCGTTGATGTTCCGGCCAGACGGCGCTCTAGCTTGTGTACAACCTAAAGTTTTAGCAATCGCAACAGGCACAACCAAAGATTGTTTTCCGTCCATGGACGGATACAGGTGATCCACCGCCGCCTCCCACGTTTCCAGCATGCTGCGCGCTGTGGCATCGGCCATGCGTGACAAAGAAGTTGTTCAATTTCAATAGGTTGAACCTATTGGCCGTCGCGCGACGGCCAATAATCTACCGCCACTTCCCACGTTTCCAGCATACTGCGCGCTCGTGTTTGCATGGAAAGCAACTTTAAGGACTGCGACTGAAGCAAGGGCTAGATTGATGGGTCCTCCCGCCAACCCGCTGATGCGAGTGGTTCTCGCCGCTAGGGTCATGCAGAGACAGAATTTCCAAAGGGGATTGTAACATCAGCGGCCATGTGACGTCACAGCTCGAAGTTCACGTCCTTCGCCTAGGCCGATCTGATGCAACGGGTCGGCAGCCGGATCTCTATGTGGGGCAAAGGTCGCTGCTTTGACAACATCTTTTCTGAGCGCCTGTGGCGGTCCTAGAAGCATAAATGCGTCTATCCGCACGCCTGGAAAACCTGATCGCAGGCACGGGTCGGCATCGGGCGCTGGATCACCTTCTACAACCACCAACGCCCTCAATCTGCCGATGGCGGCCAACCGCCCGCCGTGGTCTACTTCAATGCAATCAAAATTGGTCAGCAGGTGAAGGCCGTAGCTTAAACATCCCGAAAAACTGTCCAAGGTTCGGCGAGTAGCTCACCAAACGCGCTACGAAGTTCTAGATCGTTTAGTTGGCAACTTTAACCCACTCTACGTCCCTGCACCCATGTGCCACGCAGCGCCGCCGTTCCACCTACTCTGGCCACCTGGATCACGTCTGCGCGCGCGCCGATGGCCAGATGCCCGCGATCCGTCAAGCCCACCGCTTGGGCCGGGGCAAGAGTGACCGTTCGTACGCCACGCGCAATGTCGCCCCAAAGGTCGCCCAGCATGAGGGCAGCCGAAAGAAGCGCCGACGGCACATAATCGGAAGACAGAATATCCAGAAGGTCCGCCTCAGCCAGCTTGTGTGCGGCCACATTGCCGGAATGCGAACCGCCGCGGATAAGATTTGGTGCGCCCATCATCACCTTGATCCCGTGATCATGACAGGCGCGTGCAGCCTCGACCGTTGTTGGGAATTCGGCAAACTGGGCGCCGTGACGGGCCGAAATCGCGACCTGTTCGGCTGTGGTGTCGTCGTGACTGGCGAGCACGGCGCCAAATCGCTGGGTCTCGGCCACCGCCGCGGCCTCATGCAGGGCCCCAAGACGTTGGGACAGCGCTACCTGATCGGCGACATGGCCTTCAAACTCGCTTTCGGACAGTCCGTGCTTGCCACAGACATAGGCGCGCAGCTGGGTCAGGTCGCGGAACTGGCGCTGCCCGGGGGTGTGGTCCATCAGGCTGACAATGCCGATGCGGTCTTCGGGCCCGAACTTGGCCAACTCGGCGGTCAGGGTTTCCGAACAGACTTCAGCGCGCAGATGCAGGAAGTGACTGATGCGCAATGCCCCCTTGCGCCGCAGATCCAGAATTTCATCGGCCAGATGACGGGCATATTCGCCGTAACTGGCCTTTTTGTTGGACACGACCGACCCTACTCGTAGCGCATCGAACACGGTCGTTATGCCCACGCTGGCCAACTCGGCATCATGGGCGATGATGGCGCTGGCATGGGGCCAGTTGACGCGGGGGCGCGGCTCGATATGGCGTTCCAGATTGTCGGTATGCAGTTCTATCAGGCCGGGCATGAGCAAATGGCCTTCACAATCGATGGCGCCGTTTGGCACGGACGATCCTTGATCCATGTCCGTGATCTTGCCGTTCTCGATGCGGATTGCGCCATGGATCACTTCGTCAGGCAAAACAAGCATAGCATTGGCGAGGAGGGTTTCGGTCATGAGACTTGCCTTCAGAAAAGTTTGATTTGATGTGACAAGGATCTGTCACAAGCATGTGACAATCCGCGGGTAACCGGTCCGGCATGGAGCAGATGAAGCGCTTTGCGATCTACTACGCGCCCCGAGAAGGGGCCTTTGCCGATGCGGTGGCGGCTTGGCTGGGCTGGGATGCCCGCATTGGCAAGACCGTGGTGCAGCCCGATGTTCCGGGTATTGCCGATCTGACGGCAGCCCCGCGCCGCTATGGTTTTCACGGCACGATCAAGCCGCCCTTCCGCCTGCCCGACGGCATTCCGGCGCGGGCTTTGGCCGATGCGGTTCACGCCCTTGCCGCTAACCTGCCTGTGGTGACGCTGGACCGGCTGGCCATGGTCCGACTTGAGGGGTTCTTGGCCTTCATCCCCCAAGGCGATACCGCAGGCCTTTCCGATCTGGCCGCCCGTGTGGTCCAAGGGCTTGAGGCGTATCGTGCGCCCCTGACCCCTGCCGAAATTGCCCGCCGCCAGCCCGAAACGCTGACCCCGCGCCAGCGCCAGTTGCTGGAGGTTTATGGCTATCCTTATGTCATGGAGGAATTTCAGTTCCATTTGACCCTGTCGGATCGACTGGAAGGCCCTCATGTTCCGGCTTTTGAAGCCGCAGCCCAAAGCCATTTCACGGGGCTCTTGCCGCAACCCTTTGTCGTGCAGGATCTGTGCCTCTTTGGCGAAGATGAGGACAAACGGTTTCATCTTCTGCACCGCTATCCCCTAAGCGCCTGAAGCAGGCGGGCGATGCCCACCTTGGGGGTGGCGTCATTCATAACCTCAACCACCGGCAGGCTATCGGGGAGGGCATGGTTGGCACGTGCCAAGCGCGCGCCAATCTCGGCGCGGCTCTCGCGCCCACGCGTCGCCAGACGCTCGGCCAAGATGTCCAAAGGTGCGATGATGTGCAGGACGATCAGCCCTGGAAATGCCGCCTGTGCATTAGCCAAAGCGGCGCGCGATCCGTTCAACAACACGTCACGGCCCTGCGAAAGCGCGGCAAGTTCAGCCTTTGGCACGCCGTAGCTCAGGCCATGTGCCTGCCAATGCAAGGCAAAATCGCCCCGCGCCAGACGCGCAGCAAACGTTGCTTCATCGACGCCCTCAAACGGCTCGCCCCCGGCAGATGCGGGCCGAGTGATGACACGCCGCGCCCAGTGCAGGCGCGGATCGGCCGCAACGGCGCCAGCCAAAAGCGTGTCTTTGCCCACACCTGACGGGCCAACGATGACGAACAGCCGCCCCATCAAGCTGCCTTTGGCGTATAGGCGCGCACATCCACCACCCGATCACAAACCCGGTCGCGCGCCACCTCGTCATGAAAGATACCCAGGATGGCCGCACCGCGCGCCTTGGCCTCTTCGATAAGGGTCAGCACCACCTCGCGGTTTGCGGCGTCAAGGCTGGCTGTGGGTTCATCCAGAAGAAGCGCCGGATAGGCATGGGCAAAGCCGCGCGCGATGTTGACGCGCTGCTGTTCACCCCCCGAAAAGGTGGTGGGCGACAGGGACCACAACCGTTCGGGGATGTTCAGCCGTGACAGAAGGGCGGCCGCGCGGTTGCGGGCCTGATCGGCCTGCACACCAAGGTTCAGCAAAGGTTCGGCAACAACATCGAGCGTCGGCACGCGCGGCACAACGCGCAGGAACTGGCTGACATAGCCCAGGGTATCGCGCCGTAGGCGGATGATCTGGCGTGGCTCGGCCGATGCGACGTCCACTTCGCCCACCCGGATCGATCCCGAGGCGGCAAGGTAATTGCCCCAGACCATGCGCATAAGCGTGGATTTTCCCGCACCCGAATTGCCGATCAGGCCGACACATTCGCCGGAGGCCACGGTCAGCGCGGCGCCTGCCATCACCGGGATCACAGCGCTGCCCTGATTGTGCAGCGTGAAGCTTTTGGAAAGATTGCGAATTTCGATCATTTCACACCTGCAAGACAGAGCTGACCAGAAGCTGGGTATAGGCGTGCTGGGGATCGTCCAGCACTTGATCCGTCAGACCCTGTTCCACCACATGCCCACCCTTCATCACCATCAGCCGGTCTGCCAGAAGCCGAACGACCGCCAGATCATGCGTCACGATGATGGCAGACAGCCCCATTTCGCGCACAAGCCCGCGCAAGAGGTCCAGCAGACGGGCCTGCACCGAAACGTCAAGGCCGCCGGTGGGTTCGTCCATGAAAACCAGACGTGGCCCTGTCACCAGATTCCGCGCGATTTGCAGACGCTGCTGCATCCCGCCGGAAAAGGCGCGTGGGCGGTCGTCGATGCGGTCGGCGGCAATCTCTACCCGGCCCAGCCAATCATTCGCCTTGTCGCGGATGTTCCCGTAGTGGCGCGCACCCACAGCCATCAGACGCTCACCGACATTGCCGCCCGCGCTGACGCCCATGCGCAACCCATCGCGTGGATTTTGGTGGACATAGGCCCAATCGGTGCGCGCCAAGCGGCGCCGTTCAGCTTCGCCCATGGTCACGGTGTCGCGCGGGCCTTCGGCGGTGTCAAAGATCACCCGGCCAGTGTCAGGAGCCATGTGGCCCGCAAGACAGGACAGAAGAGTGGACTTTCCAGACCCACTTTCTCCCACGATCCCCAGCACTTCGCCAGGGTAAAGGTCAAACGACACATCGGCACAGCCGATACGACTGCCGTAGTATTTTGACAGACCCTGCACCTGGAACAACGGCCGGTCGGGGGAGGGGAGCTTACGATCGAACGCGGTCATTCTGCGGCCTCCTGCGCGAGATCCGGCGCTCCCAGACGCCCAATATGCCCTGCCGCCACGCGGCCACGACAAAAGTCGGTATCCGAGCAGACGAACATCCGCCCGCCCTCATCATCGGTAATCACCTCATCCAGATAGCTGTCCGATGCGCCACAGAGGTCGCAATCATGGGGGGCCTTCGACGCCTCAAAAGGGTGATCTTCAAAATCCAGACTGACAACCCGCGTATAGGGCGGCAGCGCATAGATGCGCTGCTCGCGGCCCGCCCCGAACAACTGGATTGCCGGGCAATCCGACAGTTTGGGGTTGTCAAAGCGCGGGATGGGCGAGGGGTCCATGACATAGCGTCCCTCCACCTTGACCGGATAGGCATAGGCAGTGGCGATATGGCCGTGGCGGGCGATATCCTCATAGAGCTTCACATGCATCAGCCCATATTCTTCCAGCTCATGCATCTTGCGGGTTTCCGTCTCGCGCGGTTCGAGAAAGCGCAGGGGTTCGGGGATTGGCACCTGATAGACCAGGATCTGCCCTTCGGTCAGGGCCGCCTCGGGAATGCGGTGGCGCGTCTGGATGATCGTCGCCTCGGCAGTCGCCTCGGTTACGGCAACGGCAGCGGTGCGCTGAAAGAACTTGCGGATCGAGACGGCGTTTGTCGTGTCATCTGCGCCTTGATCAATGACTTTCAGGGTGTCATCCGGCGTCAGACAGGCGGCCGTTACCTGCACTCCGCCTGTGCCCCAACCATAGGGCATCGGCATTTCGCGGCTGGCAAAGGGAACCTGGTAGCCCGGCACGGCAACGCCCTTCAGGATCGCGCGGCGGATCATCCGCTTGGTCTGTTCGTCCAGATAAGCAAAGTTGTAATCCTGAGCGGTCATTCTGCGGCCTCCTTTTGGGCCATCGCCTCGGCGCGCAGACGTCGGATCAGCTCTAGTTCAGACTGGAAATCCACGTAATGCGGCAGCTTGATATGTTCGAGAAACCCCGTCGCCTGCACATTGTCGGCATGCATCAGAACAAACTCTTCGTCCTGCGCGGGGGCGCCGACGAAGTCCTCGCCCAACTCGCGCCAGCGCAGGGCGCGGTCGACAAGGCTCATGGCGATCGCCTTGCGCTCGGTCTGCCCAAAGACCAACCCATAGCCGCGAGTGAACTGCGGCGGTTCGGTCTTTGAGCCGGTGAATTGATTGACCGTTTCGCATTCGGTCAACTCCACCTCGCCGATCTCAACGGCAAAGCCGAGTTCGGGAATGTCCATTTCCACCGCGACCGTGCCGATGCGCAATTCGCCCACAAAGGCATGCGTGCGCCCATAGCCGCGCTGGGTGGAGTAGGCGAGTGACAGGATGAACCCTTCATCGCCCCGTGTAAGCGACTGCAGCCGTAAGGGCCGGCTCGCGGGCAGTTCCATCGGTTCGCGCGTCAGATCGGGCGGCGTGGCGTCGCCTGCCGCATCGGTTTCGATCAACCCATCGCGGTTCAGAAAGCTCATGACATGAGGGATTTGCGGCGTGGCAGCCCCCCCTCCCCCCTGTGGGGAAGGGATGGGGGTGGGGGTGGGCGGCGGCGATCCGGCAGCCTCTCCCTCGGCCATCAGCGCAAAGTCCAAGAGGCGATGGGTGTAGTCGAAGGTCGGCCCAAGAATCTGCCCGCCTGGAAGATCCTTGAACGTGGCCGACACGCGCCGGCTCACAGCCATCTTGGCTGTATCGACTGGGACTGAGGCGCCAAAGCGCGGCAATGTCGTGCGGTAGGCGCGGATCAGGAACACGGCCTCGATCAGATCACCGCGCGCTTGTTTGATCGCAAGGGCGGCAAGGTCAGGGTCATAAAGCGACCCCTCGGCCATGACCCGGTTGACTGCCAGCGCCAATTGTTCGCGGATCTGTGCGACCGACAGAGCGGGAATGCAGGTGTCACCCCGCCGCTCGTCGGCAAGCCATTCATGGGCGGCATCAATCGCGCGCTCGCCCCCTTTGACGGCCACATACATCAGCAGTCCTCCACCCGGGTTGAACGGGGCAGGCCAGCCACCTGAACACCCGCAGTAAGAAAACAGTCAAACCCCAGCGGGAAAAGCGCAGCGTTATCGGCAAAGGCGGTGATTTCGGGCAGCGACAGCCGCACGGCGCCCTTGATGCCCGGCCCGGTCAGGCGCGGGCCACCAGCACAGAGCTGGTCCATTTCCACGATCAAGGTTGCGCTGCGATCAGGATAGTCAGGCTGACCAATGGCAAAACGGGCAACCGGGGTCAGCGCGGCCCATGTGCCGATGGCAAACTGCGCCTGCTCAGCGCAAACCAAGGGCGCGCCAGTGTGAAAGGTGATCCAGTCGCGCAAGGCAGCGCAATCATGCGCACCCGCCAAATGCACCGGCGTCGTTGGATCGCACAGTGTCAGGATCAGGCCCCCTGCCGCCACCGACAAGGGCTCCGGCGGCTCTGCGCCGGGCAAATCCTCAATCCGACCGGGCCGCGCCATCACTTCAAGCGCGGCGCGAAAGGCATGGGCGGCATCGGTCGAGGGATGGGCAAAACCGCCCAACAGTGATTGGGGTGTCATTGGTCTTCCCCCCGAACGAGTGTGAAGAATTCAACTTTGGTGCCCGCTGCACGGGCTGCGCGCGCACTCCGCATTGCGGTTTCCTCGGCATGAAGCGGCTGCAACACCTCTTGGCGCACACGTTCGGCATCCGGGCCAGCCATAAGCGCATCGATCACTGCGGCGCGGGTGGCATGAGCCTTGTCGCGGCCTTGCACATGAGCATGACCCACTTCGCCTGTGTTCAATCGCAACACGCAACGCGTCACTGTCATCTCGCCAAGATTGAAGGGCTGGCCTGTGCCGCCCAAGCGCCCACGCACCATGACCGAGCCAGTTTCGGGCGGGCGGAGCATGTCGTGCGGGGGCAAATCGGCGCATAGCTTGGCCAGGCGCGCGGGCGCGCTGCGGGCCAAAAGGCCCATCCAGCCCGGGCGGCTGTCAATCGCGGTAGGGGTGGTCATGGAGGATCCCGACATCTTGTGAAGTTGTCCAGTTATCTATACAACTAGACAACACTTAGTGCGATTCGGCACCCGATACACGTGAAGTTTTGGTGACACATGCCCCGCGAACCGATCTGGCGCGCCATCGCGAAGACCGTTCAGGCCGAAATCGGCGAAGGGCTTTACTTGCCGGGTGACAAACTTCCGACCGAAGCCGAATTGGCAGAGCGCTTCGGTGTCAACCGTCACACGGTTCGTCAGGGACTGGCCAATCTTGCCGAGGCCGGGATCGTGCATGCCCGCCGTGGCTCTGGTGTCTTTGTCGCCGCGCGCCCCACTGACTATCCTTTGGGTTCAAGAGTGCGCTTTCATCAGAATGTAACAGCCTCTGGGCGAACGCCGTCGCGCAAGATTACCAGGCTGGAAACTCGTCCTGCCCGCAGCATCGAAGCCTCTGCTCTGGGGTTAAGCCCGGGCGATCCGGTCCATGTCATTGACGGGATATCGCTTGCCGATGGACAACCGCTTGCGCTGTTCTCATCGGTTTTTCCCGCCGCAAGATTGCCCGGATTGCTGAAGGAGATGGCGGTGCAGAACTCGGTCACACATGCCTTGGCAGCCTGTGGTATCACCGACTATACGCGCCGTGAAACGCGTCTGACCGCCAAATCGGCCGATGGGTTGCAGGCCCTCGCGCTGCAACTACAACCGGGTGCGCCCATTTTGCGGTCCGTTGCGCTGAACGTCGATGCGGGGGGCCAGCCTATTGAATATGGCACGACATGGTTTGCCGGAGACAGGGTGACGCTGACTGTTACCCCCTGAGACCGAAGCCGACCCGACTGTCACATCTGCGTAACGAAGCCGCGCTAGCCCGACCTCGACAGGAGGTCCCATGCCGCAGATTGCCCCGCTTCGCCTGACCCGTGCCCAGACCCTTATTGACGGTGCGTTGCACGATCATCCGCTGACCGTCGCGGAGGGACAGATCACTGACATCCCGGCCCGAGAACTCGATCTGTCTGGATATCTTCTGCTTCCGGGCATCATCGACCTGCACGGCGACGGGTTTGAACGCCACCTTGCTCCGCGACCTTCCGCGCCATTTGACCCGGCGAAGGCCTTGGCATCGGCAGCGGCAGAGCTTGCGGTCAATGGCATCACCACGGCCTGGCTGGCGCAAAGCTGGTCCTGGGAAGGTGCGCATCGGTCAGGGGCGGCGGCGCAGGCGCTCATGAAAGCGGTTGCGCAGGCGCGGGCGCGACTCTTGCCTGACATGCGGGTGCAACTGAGGCTGGAAACCCATGTGATTGATGAGCACCCTCAGGTGCTTGAGGCCGTAGCATGCAATGGCGTCGATTTCGTGGTGTTCAACAACCACCTGCCCGAGGCGCAGGAGATGGCCAACCGTCGCCCTGATCGGCTGGCACAGTGGGCGGCGCAGACCCGGCGAACGGTAGACGACATGATGCAGATCGTCCGCGCGGCGGAGGCGCAGTCGGACCGGGTTCCCGCAGCACTTGCGGCGATCGCCGCGCAGTTTGCGGCCCTGGGCGTTTCCATGGGCTCTCACGACGACGACAGCGCGGCGACACGTGCCTTTTTCCGGAGCATCGGCGCCCCGATCGCCGAGTTTCCAACCACGTCCGAGGCTGCACTTGCCGCTCATGTGGCGGGAGAGCCGGTCCTGATGGGGGCGCCCAATGTGGTGCGCGGCGGCAGTCAGACCGGCAATATCGCGGCTGAAGAGTTGATCGCCGAGGGGTTGGTCGACGTGCTGATGTCGGACTATTACTACCCCGCCTTGGCGCAGTCGGCCTTTGCCTTGGCTGATCGAGGTCGGCAGTCCTTGCCGCAGGCATGGGAGATGATCTCGACAGCTCCGGCACGGATCATGGGCCTGGCTGATCGGGGGCATCTCAACAACGGCGCACGGGCGGATATCACTGTCGTCAATGCAAGGACCCATCAGGTTGAGTTGACCCTTTGTCATGGCCGTATCGCGCATGTCGCGGGGGAACTGGCGTGCAGGCTTTGGGGATGAACAGGATTGAAACCGACCGCCTGATCTTGCGGCGTCCCTTGGCAGGTGATCTGTCCGCCTATGAGGCCTATTGCGCATCGGACAGGACGCGCTATACCGGCGGGCCCTATTCTCGCAAGGATGCCTTTGAAAAGCTGGCGGCCATGATTGGCCATTGGGAGATCCGCGGCTTTGGCAGACTGATCCTGACAGAGCGCAGAACCGCGCGCCCGATTGGTCATGTCGGGGCGTTACACCTCGACAAGGATGCACCTGTCGAAATGAGCTGGACCCTCTGGAATGACGCGGATGAAGGGCTTGGCCTTGCCCACGAGGCCGCCCGCGCCTACTTGGCCGCGGCCGCCGCTGAGGGTCTGTTTCGGACGCTCTTGGCGCGCATAGACGTCGCCAACCACAGGTCTCGCAGTCTTGCTGTGCGCTTGGGGGCGGTTCTGGATCCGGATGCAACGCCCCCCGAGTGGTCCCCGGATGCCCTGAGCTATCGCTTCGACCTTGGAGCGTGACCTTCGTACTTCTGCAAGAAGGCCTCGGCCTTGAGGCTGCGGAAATCGTCCAAGGCTGCACGCAGCTCTGCGTGGCCCCAGTCCCACCAGGACAGCGCGAGAAGCCGGTCGATGACATCTTGCGAAAACCGCGCGCGAATCGGGGTGGCGGGGCAGCCCGCGACAATCATGAAGGGTGCGATATCTTTGGTGACCACAGCACCGGAGGCCACAATAGCCCCGATCCCCACTGTCACCTCAGGCTTGATGATCGCGCCATGGCCAATCCAGCAATCAGCACCCAGCGTCGTCCGCCGCGCGGCGCGGGCGGAAAAGAACTCCGGGTCATCGGTCGCATCATCCCAATAGTAGCTTGATCGATAGAGGAAATGGTGCTGGGCGGCATGTGCAAAAGGATGGTCCGTTGGCCCGATCCGCGTCATCGCGGCAATGTTCGAAAACCTGCCTACCGTCGTATTGGCGATGTCCGCCATCCGATCACAATAGGCATAATCCTCAAAGGTTGAGTTGATGACACGCGACTGCGCGCCCACCTCGCACCATGCCCCGAACTGGCTATTGACGATCTCACAGCCGCTATGGACCAGGGGCGTGATGGGTGAGAGTTTTGCCATCTCACTCCCCCTTGATCAGCTTACGGCGCAGCCAGCCGGACAGGCTGTCCATCAACATGACCATCAACACTATCAGGACCATGTAATAGGCAACCTCTTCCCAGTCCTTCTGGGTGATGATCGCCTGCGTCAGCAAAAGCCCGATCCCGCCGCCGACAATTGCACCGATCACGGTGGCGCTGCGTGTGTTGGACTCCAGATAGTAAAGCACCTGCGCCAACAGGACCGGCATGATCTGCGGAATGACACCAAATCGGGCCCGTTGCAGGCTGTTGGCACCGGTAGACTGAACACCTTCAACCTGCTTCTCATCGATGTTTTCCAAAGCTTCCGAGAACATCTTTCCGAATGAACCGACGTCGGTAATGGCGATGGCAATCGCCCCTGTCATCGGGCCCGGCCCGAAAGCCCGGCTAAGGATCACGGTCCAGATCAAACCATCGACACCCCGGATGAAGTCGAACACCCGGCGCATCGCAAAGCGCAAGGGGCCGAGCGGATTGAAATTGCGCGCAGCCAAAAATCCCAAGGGCAAGGCCACGATTGCCGCTGTCATCGTTCCAAGGAAGGCCATCAGAATGGTCTCGAAGATCGCCCAGACAACGTCGCCATGACGCCACATCTTGTTGGTCCAGAACTCTGCCACCATGTAACCGATGTTGCTGCGATCGGCTGACACGCGATCACCCCAAAGCGCCAGTGAGGCAAGTTCACCAAAGCTCTTGCCATAGAACGGGCTGTCGAGAGTGAAGAACCACAGCTCCCAGCCAGCCTGATATCGGAAGGTCTCGACCTTGGAGCGCGAATAGTTGAAACGCCCCGCGTCTGTGGTCACTGAAACCTTGTTTGTCGAGACGCTGATCCATTCGGGAAGCGGCTCGGGGGCGGTCAGCACCGGCTTTCCGCCCTCTGAACGCACGGCGATGGTGCCATAACCGGGCACGACAAACTGCGCACCTTCGGCATCATAGGTCACGACGTGACCGGTGCCGAGATCAATCCTGGTCACATCGCCGGTTACCGTCACCCAATCGGGCATCATTCCGGCCGGGTAAGTGCCCTTGGTCTCGCCCTCGATGGCGATTTCTACTGCGCCTGTGCGATTGTCGCGAGTCACGTGTGTCTTGTGAGACCAGAAGTCAGACAACAGGATTGCCGCGTTGTCGAACCGTGCGCGCTGAGCAAGCCCGGCAAGGTCAAAGCTGATGGCCGCATAGACCAGATAGGCGATGATCACTGCTGGGATCGCAAAGGCCAACTGGCGTTTGCGATCAAAGCGGCGGGTAACGGTTTCGGCCAACGAAGGGGCGTGGGTGGTCATGGTCATGTCTCAGTGCCCCTTCACCAGCTTGTGGCGGAAATGATCGGAAATCCGGTCGATGAGGACGATGGCAAGGAACAACAATAGGAAGATTGCGACCACCTGATCATAGCGGCCCTGGCCCCATTGCATGGCAAGCTTGAGGTCATGACCAATGCCGCCTTCGCCCACAAAACCCAGGATGGCGCTGGCGCGGACGTTGATTTCAAACCGCAACAGCGCGTAGGACAGCCAATTTGGTGCCACCTGCGGGATCACGCCCAGCCACATCCGCTGACCCCATGTCGCGCCAACAGAGGCAAGGCCCTCGACTGGTTTCAGATCGGCATTCTCGGCCACTTCGGAAAAGAGCTTGCCCAATGCACCGCCGGTATGCAGCGCAATGGCGATGACCGCCGGCACCGGGCCCCCTCCCAAGACATAGATCAGCACCAGCGCGATGACGATTTCCGGAATGGCGCGCAGCGCGTCCATTGTGCGGCGAAAGACCGGAATCAGGCGGGGCCAGCGGGCCAGACCGCGCGTCGCCAGCAAAGAAAGCGCCATCGCGGCCAATGCACCGATCAAGGTTGCCACGGCTGCGATGTTCAGCGTCTCGATCAGGGCGGGGACGTGATGAATGAAGATGCCGGGCAGGTTGGAAAGCTTGGCCCAGGCTTCGGACAGAACTTCGGACGGAAACTCAAGGACCTGGTGCAAGCCTTCCCAAAACCCGCCTGCATTTCGCTGATCCGCAAGCATCCAACCCGAGACCATGAAGGCCACGAAGAGCACCATGATGATGCCGCCATACATGCGCTTGCGGCGGACCATCTCAAGATAGGCCTCGCGCGGGTCTTTCAGGTTTGGGCGGGGTCCGGGTTCTGGACCGAAGGCGATATCTACCATGGGGCAGCCTCAAGACACTCAGTGAGAAAACGGCCGGACCCCGGGGAGAAGCGGGATCCGGCCGACCGAAAGGCCAAAGGCCCGGCCTTACTGGCCTTCTTGCAGCTTGCGGGCGGCGATAATGCCGAGGTAATCCTCGTGCTTCACCGGAACAAAGTCCTGTGCTTCACCAGCGGCCACGTTATAGGCGCATTCAGCGTCATCCGCCCACATTGTGTCCAGCATCGCATACATCTTGTCCTTGACGTCTTGCGGCAGGGTCTTGCGGACCACCATCGGGCCTTCGGGGATGAGTTTCGAGCGCCAGATTTCCGTAATTGTGCTCATGTCGACCAGGCCCGCATCGGCGGCTTTGCGGAAGGCGCCCGAGTTGTAGCCGTCTTCCCAGTTGCCAAGACCGTCCGCCCAGGAAACCGCTGCTTCGAAATCGCCGTTGGCGACGCCAACAATCGACTGTTCATGGCCGCCAGACATCTTCACTTCGGCAAAGTAGGCATCAAGTGCGCCGTAGGTTTCCTGAAGTTCGGCTGCCGGAACCAGGTAGCCCGACGTGGAGTTGGGATCGGCGAAGGCAAAAACCTTGCCCTTGGCATCGTCCATCGACTTGATACCGCTGTCTGCCTTGGCAAAGCCGATGGCGTAGTAGCCAGTGGTGCCATCGGTGTTCTGCTTGGTCAGCATCACGTCCACAGCTTCGGGGTTGGTAAGATAGGTCTTGGCATAGGCCGAGGCGCCAAGCCAGGCAAAGTCGAGCGAGCCCCCCAGCAAGCCCTGAATGACACCGTCATAGTCGGCGGGGGTGAACAGCTTGACCGGAACGCCAAGCAACTCTTCAGTCTTGGCACGGAAGCATTCGGTAGATGCCATACGGTCCTGGGCGTTTTCGCCGCCCAAGATGCCGATGTTGAATTCAGTGATGGCGTCTTGCGCCATGGCGGTTCCGGTCAGCGCCGTAGTGGTGGCAAGGACGATCAGCAGCTTTTGCATGGGTCTCTCCATGTGGGGTTTATGGCCTTGGCCCGCGGCCGGGCTTGAGGCCGGGGTGTTCAGGCCAACATTCTTTGAGCGTAACTCACGTCAGCTTTGGTGTCGGTCGGAATAGAAGTTGAGGTAGCGTCCTCGTTGAAGGATGCGTCGGCCCCGTAAATGTCGCGCGCAACGCCGGTCGACAGCTGGTCAGGCGTGCCATCAAACACGATGCGCCCATCGCGCATGCCGATCACTCGGTCGCAATAGCGCCGCGCGGTATCCAGCGTGTGAAGGTTGGCAAGGACCATGCGGCCATCTTCGACGTTGATCTTTTTCAGCGTGTCCATCACAACTTGCGCGTTCATGGGATCCAAGCTGGCGATCGGCTCATCGGCCAGAATGATCTTGGGATCCTGCATGAGCGCCCGCGCAATCGCCACGCGTTGCTGCTGGCCACCCGAGAGCGCCTCAGCGCGTTTTGGGGCTTGCTCGGCGATGCCGAGGCGCTCGAGAATTTCAAGCGCTTTCAAGATGTCAGCGCGCGGCCAGAGATTGAACATGGTCTGCAGCGTAGAGCGACGGTTCAGAATGCCGTGCAGCACGTTTGAAGCCACGTCCATCCGCGGCACGAGATTGAACTGCTGAAAGATCATCGCGCATTGCGACTGCCAGGCGCGCGCCTCGACGCCCTGGAGGGCCAACACATTTCGGCCGTCCACCACGATTTCGCCCGAGGTGGCATCGGTAAGACGATTCATCATGCGCAGGATGGTCGACTTACCCGCACCCGATCGCCCGATGATGCCCACAAAGGCCGGACGATCAATGCTGAAGCTGGCACGATCCACGGCGGCTTTGGTCCCGAACATCCGTGTTACGGATTTGACTTCCAACATGGGGGTGTCCCTTTGCAGCCTTGGTTGCTGCGGGGATATCGGTGATTCATGACAGGGGCTTTGCGGAGATATGAAGGTTCCATGACTGCCCGCTGACATGCCCGCGCCTAGCGCAGGTGCGGAGGCCAGATAAACACCTCATCGGGATCAACCCGGCCGCCCTCTGCCAGTTCCATGCACCGTCGACGCAGAGTTTCGGCCACAGACCAGCGATCAAGCTTGTGAAGCTCGTCGCTCGCAACAGGTTGACCCACGGTAAGATGCACCGATCTCCCCATGAGACGGCGGGTTTCATGGAATATCAGTGCAAGCCGCAAGGGATAGGAGGAGTGGCTCGCAATCTGAAACAGCCGCGAGTTCTGACCCTGGAAGTGGAGTGGGAGGGTTGTCACCCCCGGCAGTGTCGCGAGCCTGCCGACAAAAGGATGCCATGGGGCATCAACGGCTGCCCCTTTTACCGGCCGATTGGCCGTAGCAATGCCGCCAGCCGGAAAGATCGCAACCACCTTGCCCGCCAGCAAAAGGTCTGAGGCGCGACGGCGTGTTTCGCCGGTCAAGCGCCGGGCTTCATGGGTGCCAGAGAAGTCAACCGGCAACAGATAGGGCTCCACCTCGGGCACGCGGCACAAAAGACTATTGGTCATGATCGAAACATTGCCCCGCAGGTCCATTCCGAACTTGCCAAGGCTCAGGCCATCGACAATGCCAAACGGGTGGTTGGCGACCAGCAAGAGGCCACCCTCGCGGGGGAGGCTGTCCAAACGATGTTTGTGATGCACTTCAAGGCGCAGGTTCAAAAGTCGCATCGCGGCCTCGAATACCGGCTCGTAGCGGGCTTCGGGTGAGCGTGCCCAACCGGTGTAAAGCGACCGGAGTTTGGGCTGACCTGAAAGCCGTTCTACGATACGGATCAGGTTACGGCGAAAGCGCGGTTGACTGGGGTGGGAATAGCTTAGATCCAGCTCCATCGCGCCCGGCATTTCGATCGTCACGTCAAGCATCGGTTTCTTCCTTCATGCGTCATCCGAGGCGGCACGTTCTCAGTCTTTTGCAACATGCCTTCCGCGAAGATAAAGCCTGCGGCCTCCGTTCGAGGCCGACCTGCTTCAAGGTGCGCGGGGAGGTAAAAGTCAGATGACGCCGGTGCTTTGGTTTTGTGACGCAACCTGTTCACCGAAGCGTGCCCGTCTTGGCTTGTTTTGGGAAACGTCGGGGGGCTGCATGCGAGGTGCGTCCGTTGACAGTGCTCCTGGGGGAAGATCTATGTCCAAAGCCTCGGATCTGGTCGCGGTCCCTCCATGACTGCGGTGAGCGTTTCTCGGGTCTATCGATTGAGTTCGGTTGAGCCGGGGTGCACGAGGTGACCGCATCGCTCCGTTGTGCGCAGTCGGTGCCATGTTTGAAAGTGCTTCTTCGTGAACCGCGGGCTGGTCAATACGCCCATGAACAAGCAAAGCCTGCTTTGTCATGAAACTTTCATTTGGTCGATGAAATTGATTCCTGTATTCGGGAAATATGGAACAGAATCGCGCTACCCACGCCTTCGCCACGCTCGGCCACCCCGGCCGGATGGCGGTCTTCCGCCTGTTGATGCGCTTTGCCCCGCAAGGCGTGCGCCCGACCGAGATCGCCGAGGCATTGGGCCTGAAACAGAATACGCTGTCTCATCATCTCGCCGACCTGACGGCGTCCGGTCTTGTGCAGGTCACACGGATGGGCAGGTCGCTTTACTACGCCGTTGACCTCGACACGACCGAAGGGTTGATCGGCTATCTTGCCCTTGATGTGGGCCGTGCGCGGCCTGATCTGATCGCCCCCCTGCTCTCCGCCCAAAAGGATACCGTTCACATGGACCGGACGCTCCTCGATACCGATTTCAATGTGCTCTTCATCTGCTCGGGCAATTCTGCCCGCTCGATCTGTGCCGAGGCGCTTCTGCGCGATCTGGGCAAGGGCAAGTTCCAGGCTTTCTCTGCCGGGACGCGTCCCAATACCGAATTGAACCCCTTTGCGCTGGACATCCTGCAGCGCAACGGCCACGACATCTCTGACTTGCGATCAAAGCATATCTCGGAGTTCCAGCAGCCCGGTTCCACCGTCATGGATTTCGTTTTCACCGTCTGCGACACGGCAGCCGCCGAGGAATGCCCGCCCTGGCCCGGTCAGCCGATCACCGGCCATTGGGGTCTGCCTGACCCGGTCAAGGCGAACGGGACCGATGCCGAAAAGGCGCTGGTCTTTGCCCAGACCTATGCCGCGCTGCGCCGCCGGATCATGGCCTTTGTCGAACTGCCGTTCGCATCCCTCAGCCGGATGTCGCTCCAATCCCGTATCGATGCCATCGGCTCTGAAACTCAAGAAAAGGCCTGACCATCATGACCCGCATCGCCTTGAACGGCCTTGGCCGCATTGGAAAGCTTGTCCTCCGCGATCTGATCGACACCGGCGCGGGGGGCGAGATCATTCTGCTGAACGACCCCGTTGGCGATGCCGAACAGCACGCGGTGTTGATGGAGTTCGACTCGGTTCACGGACGCTGGCGCACGCCGGTTGCGGCGGGCGATGGCGCGCTGGTCCTGAACGGCAAGACCATCCGCCTGACGCATGAGAAAACCATCGAAGCGCTGCCCTTGGCGGAACTGGGCGTCGATCTGGTGATCGACTGCACGGGCGTTTTCAAGACCGCCGCTAAGGTGGCGCCCTACTACGCCGCAGGGGCGAAGAAGGTGGTCGTTTCAGCCCCGGCCAAGGATGGGGGTGCGCTGAACCTTGTCTATGGGGTGAACCATCACCTCTATGACGGGTCGCAGAAATTGGTCACGGCGGCAAGCTGCACCACCAACTGCCTTGCGCCGGTTGTGAAGGTGATCCACGAGAACCTTGGCATCCGCCACGGCTCCATCACCACGATCCATGATGTGACCAACACCCAGACCATCGTGGACCGTCCGGCCAAGGACATGCGCCGCGCGCGGTCGGCCCTGATGAACCTGATCCCCACCACCACCGGATCGGCCACGGCCATCACGCTGATCTATCCCGAACTCAAGGGCCGCCTGAACGGCCATGCCGTGCGCGTGCCGCTCTTGAATGCCTCACTCACGGACTGCGTGTTCGAGGTGGAGCGGGCAACCACGGCCGAGGAGGTAAATGCCTTGTTCGCCGCTGCTGCTGCGGGGCCGCTGAAAGGCATCCTTGGCTTCGAGACGCGGCCCCTGGTGTCCTGCGACTTCACCAACGATCCGCGTTCTTCCATCGTCGATGGGCCGTCTACCATGGTCATCAATGGCACGCAGGTGAAGGTCTATGCCTGGTATGACAATGAATGGGGCTATGCCTGCCGGCTGGCCGATATCGCGCGGATGGTGGCGGGGTCGCTGTGACCGACACCGCAAACCCCGCCGCGCCGCCGCCCAACCCGCTTCGCGCCTATGCTGCCGTGACGTCGGCCTACTGGGCCTTCATGCTGTCGGACGGCGCGCTACGGATGCTGGTGCTGTTGCACTTCAATACCCTGGGCTTCACGCCGATCCAGCTGGCCTGGCTGTTCTTGCTGTATGAGGTCGCGGGCATCGTCACCAACCTCGGCGCCGGCTGGCTGGCCGCGCGCTTTGGCTTGGCGGCCACGCTTTACGGCGGGCTCGCTTTGCAGATCGGGGCCTTGGTGGCGCTGGCACAGCTTGATCCGTCCTGGGGTGTCGCCGCATCGGTCGCCTTCGTGATGGTAGTTCAGGGCGTGTCGGGGGTGGCCAAGGACCTTGCCAAGATGTCCTCGAAATCCGCTGTGAAGCTGCTGGCCCCGAAGGAGGACGGCGGGTTGTTCCGCTGGGTTGCCCTTCTTACCGGATCGAAAAACGCGGTAAAGGGGCTGGGCTTCTTCTTGGGCGCGGCGCTTCTGGCGCTGGCAGGGTTTCAGGTGGCCGTCTGGGGCATGGCGGGGGTACTGGCGGTGATCCTGATCGCCGTTGTGCTGTTTCTGCCCGCAGGCCTGCCAGGGCGCATGAAGTCCGAAGAGGCCTGGGGTGGCTGGAGGTCGAAGGACCCACGCGTGAACAAGTTGAGCTTGGTCCGGATGTTCCTGTTCGGCGCGCGCGACGTGTGGTTCGTGGTAGGAATCCCGGTCTATTTCCAGGCCGTCCTGTCCGATGGCACGCCCGAAGGCAGGCGTGAAGCCTTCTTCCTGATCGGCAGCTTCCTTGCGCTTTGGATCATCGCCTATGGCGCGGTGCAGGCCCTGGCCCCCCGGCTTCTTGGTGGAAAAAGTCAGCCCGAGGCAGAGACGACGCGCAAGGCGATCCTCTGGTCCGGGCTTCTGGTGCCGATCCCATTTCTGCTGGCCGGGGCGGCATGGACGGCGGGCGAACCCGCGCCTTGGCTGACGGCGACGCTCATCCTCGGCCTCTTGCTCTTCGGCTTTGTGTTTGCGGTCAACTCCTCGGTCCACTCCTATCTGATCCTGGCTTTCGGATCGGCAGAGAGGATCACGCGGGATGTGGGCTTTTACTACATGGCCAACGCCGCAGGCCGGTTGATTGGCACGTTGCTCTCGGGCCTCAGCTACCAGGTCGGGGGGCTTACGCTGTGCCTCGCCACGGCAGGTGCCATGGCGCTTGCCGCTTGGCTGGCCGCAAGGCGGCTCAGGGCCTGAAGGTTGGCGACCGGGGGCGAACGCGGCCCTTCGCTTGGTCGAATTGGCATTTGCTGACCACAGGAAAGCTGGTGCCCAATAAACAAGACCGTCGCCAAGCCTGTTTGGCAGACAAAACGTCGGCTTCAGGAGGCGCTAAAGCCCGTTCCATTGAGCGGTCAAGATGACGAGGTGATACGCCTTATTGGATCAAGAATTGGCTCAATGGTATGGGGAGGTCACAATGCGATGTTCTCGTCATAAACTTGTTACCACCGACTGTCTTGGTCTAGGTCAAACCCGAGGGATCCCAAATGGCAGTCGAGACGGAAAGAAAGTTTCTAACGATATCGACGGATTGGATGCATAATTCCTTCAAGTGTATCCGCCTTCGCGATGGGTTGATTGCGTCTATAGAAGGTCGAAAAGTCCGAGTTCGTGTCGCAGATCAGCAAGCATATTTGACAATAAAGGGCGCTAGGGTCGGGTACTCTCGAGACGAGTTCGAGTACGAAATTCCTCTCAATGATGCAGAACGACTCTTGGAGCGACATTGTGCTGGCCTTGTTGTCACAAAGACCCGCCACTTTGTAAAGGAGGGCAACTTTGTCTTTGAAGTTGATGTTTATGACGGCGTTCTTGAAGGGGTTACGATTGCCGAAGCAGAGCTCTCTTCGCCCGAAGAGACTTTCCCGCGACCGGCTTGGCTTGGCGAAGAGGTGACAGGGCGAGAAGAGTATCGAAAAATCAACATGCTTCGAGCGCGATTGCGCGCCGAACAATGATTGTCTTGGAGTGCCCCCACTGAAGTGGTCCACCAACTGGGATATGATGATCCCACTTTTTGGAGGACCAGAAGACTTGTCACCATTGTCCCTTGCGCGTGCATCCGCCGAACTGGTTGCAATAAAAAACGGTCGATTTCTGTCCCCTCGACGTGTGCGCAAGGGACAATGGTGACAAAACTCATGGCAGGCCCGCCAAAGTTTGGATCGTCTGGCGCGTCTGCTGCCTGCGGTCAGCCTCACGTTTTCCGCGTTCTGCGAACATCTGGTGAACCTTTGGGTTTACCTTCCAATGCGGGGGCTGCGATGGCCGAGGTGGGTCAATCTTGTCCAGCCAGCCCAGCGCGGCCAATTGTTCCAGTAAAGGGCGGATCTCGTGTTCTCTCAGCCCCCGCATCGTTCGGTCTCCGCGCTGTACATCACGGTTCGTCACCGCATTAAGCTTGTGTGCGAGGATGTGGCCCGCGATTGCAGTAAGTCTGTCGTGATCGTCTGACAGGCTCAAAACTCCGCTGTAGAACGCGATTGAGTGTGCCAGTAGGAAACGGTGCAAAAACTCGGCAACGCGCCGTGCGGTAGCCTCTGTGACTGTGGCGGGAAAACCATCGTTGCTAAATGCTGGTTCATCGCAAACGAGTGTGTTTTCGATATACTCAACGCAATGCCAAACCACGCAAAGCTTGGCGAACGTCCCGTCAAATTTGCCGATATGGGATGACAGTTTGCGATTGATTGTCTCAAGCGACTGTAATTCGAGGTGGCGAGCCTCCAACTCACGTCTCACGTGTTGCGCGCCATCATCGAACTCCAAAACGCCCGTGCCTACCCGACCCGGCGGCTGTAACTTATGCAATGCCTCGACAAGTCGACCATAACGATCATTGATTGGCGGCATCGGTTCATCTTTTCCCACGGCAGCATTCTTCAGTATGATGGGAAACAGCCTTTGCAATAGGCCATCATCTACGGCGTCGCCTGCGATCTTCCGCAATGGCTCGGGCTGGATACCGCCCAAAATGCAAACCGACAAATTGTCGATGATTGCCGCTCCTCTGCCCACGCGGTTCAAGGCAAATTGTCCGCCGTTGAAGCTGCGCAACCAAAATGCCCGGTCAGCAGATGCCCCTTTTCCGCCGTTGTATTTGTCCATTGCCCCGAAAAATCCGCTTAACTCATCCTGCAAAAGCAAGACGCCCCACGGGCTGCCCTCTAGCACTTGTTGCGCGGCCTCCACGGTCGCATCCTCAATCCGCAGCCTTGTCTGCAAAGGTCTTTGCTTCCCTTTTTTTTCTTCA
>Ga0194130_10003342_pt1 | contig 21697 bp, 26 predicted proteins | sample TA2KigsurfametaG_FD_160084 | JGI IMG/M metagenome (GOLD analysis project Ga0194130, IMG submission 160084) | Freshwater microbial communities from Lake Tanganyika, Tanzania - TA2015050 Kigoma 12 surface | ecosystem: Environmental > Aquatic > Freshwater > Lake | place: Tanzania: Lake Tanganyika... | reverse complement strand
CAGGTGTCTTCGCTGCAGGTGCTGGTGCTGGCCGTGGCGCTGGTGCAGGTGTCTTGGCTGCAGGTGCTGGTGCAGGTGTCTTGGCTGCTGCGACGGTAGGTGCGTATTTACCAGCAAGAGCTGCGGTTGGTGCAGGAGTTTTTGCTACGGGTGCTGGCCGTGCAGGGGCAGGTGCTGGTGCTGGCCGTGGCGCTGGTGCAGGGGCAGGTCTAGGTGAACTAGATATTCCAAACCCCGATGTTTGGCTTGTTGAAGCACCCATTTTACTTTTGTCTTTTCTCTATTTTAAATTAAAAAACTTAAAGTCTTAATTTAGTCCAATAAGACTTAGTGATTTAATTAATTCCTAATGGTGCCCGTGGATTGCCAGCCGTAGGATAAAAGAACACTCGAAACACTTCCCGTGGAAATTCACGTTTTCATGGGTGAGTGGATGAATAGTCTTCAAGATCGCATGAACAATGCGGTTGATGGGGACTGTTTTTATCTGCCCACCATGATGCATCTTCATGCTTTCATGCTGCTCAAGGAGCAAAACTTTGCAGATAAAAACTTTAAAGTAGAGGTCAAGCAGTAAAAAACATGCCAAATAAAAAGCAGCAAGCTCTTAAGCCAGGTGAAATCCGACTCGATTACATCCCAATGGAGTGGCCGCTCACTCCACTTGGCGCCAAGAAGGATCCGTATGTCCAGGGTTGGCAAGGCAAACCGTTTAGCCGCAATGAAATTGAAGAAGAAATCCTGGGCGGCAAATGCAAAGCCGTCGGTCTACTCGGCGGCCCTGCTTACAATCAGCCTTATGGTTTGGTCTGGGTGGATGTTGATGGACCGAGCGTCTATCCGCTTATCGAATCAATCTCTAACCTCCCATTTGCAGAGGCACTTCCTGCAACTCTGACGATCCTCAGCGGTAAAGAAGGTCGTGAACGGAAGCTTTATAAGTTAAACCGGGAAAAACATAAGCATTTCGTTAGGAATAAATACACCTGGCACGGCGAGGCAAATCGCGAAAAACTTGAAATTCTATGGCGCAAGCACCAGGGTGTGCTCATGGGTCTGCACCCAGAAACGGAAGGTTATTACACAGCAGAAGACCAGGGCTTTGAGTGGGTAACAGAATTGACCGAGCTGCCGGACTGGCTGCTGAATGCCATCATTAATAAAAATGTCAAGCAAGGTGTTCCCGCCAAAGAGACCACTAGACTTGTCGGCCCTAACTTCGCCATCAACAGCGTCATTGAATTAGAACGTGACATCAAGCTGGCGACAGAAGCAACCTGGGGTATGCCTCCAGGAGCCGCTGATGATTACGACATTTGGATCACAGTTGGGCAGACGCTTCATTCATTGGATGAATCGCTGCTTGATGTATGGGACGACTGGTCGAAACAGTCGGATAAATACCGGGATGGCGAGTGCCACAGACGCTGGCTTTCGTTTAACCGGGACGGTGGTCGCGGTCTTGGTTCACTGCTTCATGTCGCCAAGGAGCAAGGTTGGGAGCCTTCGCAAGACCATCGCGCCATGAACGTTGATGATTCGACGCTGGAACACGCCTCAAAAATACTGGAAAAGATGAGTCTTGATCAGATGGAATTAACTGTCCGTACACCAAACGTGGCTGAAGGGTCTGGCTCTGCGCCAAAGAAGAAGACAACGAAGGCGTCTCGTGGATGGAACAAGCAATCGCAGGATGAGACAGAAGGAGAATCAAAGGGACGCAATGAATCATCGGATGTCATCACCACTAAGGTCCATCAACTTTACGGAAGCATTCTGAAATACAGCGAAAATCAAGGATGTTTTTATATTTATGAGCATCGCAGCCCTGGGGTCTGGTCCTCTCTTTCCGATGTGGAAATGAAAGGTTGTATTAAGGACAAGCTGGATTTCCTGCGGGACATGGTATTGCCCCGTGGCTACAGCATGAACATGATCAACGATGTCATGGAGCAGCTGCGGATTTCAACCATCCATGACGAATGGTACGAGGGCAATGAATACCTGCTGTTCACCAATGGAATCTTGGATGTCAACACCAAGGAGCTGCTGCCCTTCGATCAGGAAATGTATATGACGCAACAGTTGCCCTACGACTACGATCCCGGGGCAACATGTGAACCAATCATTAAGTGGCTGAAAAATGTACAGGACAACAGCTGGGGTCGCGTTCAGGTATTGCGGGCTTGGCTGCGAGCAGTCTTGCTGAGCCACTCTGAAATACAAAAGTTTGTTGAAATCGTTGGCCCAGGGAAGTCCGGTAAATCAACATATGCCAACCTGGCCCACGCCCTGGTCGGTGATGACAATGCAATGATCTCCTCCTTGGAACACCTGGAGAAGAACCGCTTTGAAACCGCAAATCTCTACAAGAAAAAACTACTGCTCTTCAATGATGTGGAGCGATATGGTGGCTCTGTTTCTGTACTCAAGGCAATCACTGGACGTGACTTGATTCGTAAGGAGCGTAAGTTCCAGGCTGGTTCACAAAAGCCCTTTAAGTTCAACGGGCTTGTCATCATCACTGCCAATGAACCCATTCAAACTACTGACCCAACTTCTGGTTTGGCTCGTCGTCGTCTCACCATTCCTTTTGATAAGCCTTTTACTGGCAACTCTGCAGAGCAAAGGATCCTCATTGACATGGACGATAACGGCCGTCCGTTCGGAGATTTTGCAGCTCTTCTGCCTGGACTGGTGAATTGGGTGCTCGACATGGGCGAAGCAGAGATGCGTGAGTACCTCATGGAAACAACCAAGAAGGTTGACTTCTTTGCCCGGCATCATCGTGAACAGATCCTAAAGTCCAACCAAATCATGGATTGGATGGAGCATTGTGTTGTGTTTGACCCAGGCGTTTCTACATCTATTGGTCTTGCTAAACACGCATCTGGTGGTAGCAGCAATATCTACACGGCTTGGGATACGTTACTCTACGCCAGCTACTGTGAATTTTCCCGTGCATCCAACAGTAATGTGCTGGGCCGCAGCCGATTTGAAACCCTGTTGATGGACGTTTGCGTGCACCAGCTGCAACTCAATGTCTATAAATTTAAAAAGCAACGCTGCGGTCTGCGCGTTGTCAACATCGCTTGCCGTGCGTCAGACGATAAGTATGCCGAGTATCCATCCATCGTGGAAGTTGGTTTGAATAAAGAGGAATGGCGTATTTACTACGGTGATGTGTTAGATAAGACAACCAATGACAAAATAGAAGTTAATGAAGAAGAGTAACCGTGAGCAACGGACGACACCTCATACTGGATTTGTATGAGTGCGATAAAAAAATCCTTGATGATTACGACGAGTTGTCGGGGTTACTTGAGACTGCCTTGTTGATGGCAAACGCTACCATTCTGAGGATTTTTGGTGAAAAATTTAAGCCGCAAGGGGTGACGTTGCTGGCATTGCTTGCTGAATCTCATGCATCCATTCACACGTGGCCTGAGTTGGGGTATTGCGCTGTCGACTTATACACCTGTGGTGATAAAACAAAAACTCATAAAGCGGCTGAGTTTTTAAAACACAAACTCAAGGCCAAAATAGCAGAAGAAAAACAACTCATACGGTCAACTACCCCGTCAATTTGTGTATAGTTAAACGAGATATTTACAATTAAATGACTAAACCTAAACTTTTGTGGTGCGGCGATATTGTCGCAATGACGGGTTTTGCGCGTGTTACAGAAAACGTAATTTCTAGGTTGAAAGATGATTTCGAAATTGTTGTTCTAGGTAATAACTGGTGGGGCGACCCAACGCCTCTGCAACAACAATTTAAAATGTATCCTTCTTCCAACAGGCATCAGACCGAGCCTTTTGGTGTGCAGCGCATTCGTGAAATTATTGAACGTGAACAGCCTGACCTGGTGTTCACCATGAATGATATGTGGATTATTAATGAGCAATATAAGCAAATTAAAGATTTGCATGACAACAAAAAATTTAAATTCGTGGGTTATGCTCCCATGGATTCATACAACTGGATGGGGGCACTCGCTGATACCGCAAATGATTGGGATGCCGTAATTTCTTACACAGAATTTGGTGCACATGAATTTATTAAAGCTGGCATTTCTAAAACAATCTCAATCATCCCTCATGGCGTAACCCCTGGACAGTTTTATCCCAAAGATAAAGCTGACGCACGCAAAAAACTGGGCCTGCCGTTAGACGCTTTTATTGTCTTTAACGGTAACCGCAATCAATTCCGTAAACGTATTGATTTAACAATCTCTGCTTTTGCAAAGTTTGCAAAAGACAAACCTGACGCCCAGTTGTATTTACATATGGGTCTCAAAGATCAGGGTTGGGACGTAATGCCGGTATTTGGTCGGGAGATGATGAAGCAAGGACTTGATCCCAATGGCCGATTAATTTTGACTGTAAATAGTCCCATGCCACCCAACGTTGACGTAGAGTCGCTCAACGATATTTATAATGCTTGCGACATTGGCATCAACACCTGTAAAGGCGAAGGCTGGGGGTTGGTCAATTTTGAACACGCAGCATGTAAGGTTGCGCAAGTTGTCCCAAACCACACGTCTTGCAAAGAAATTTTTGAGGGCTATGGCAAGTTGATCGAATGCAATCACATTGATGTGGATATAAATTTTGCACGCGAAATGCCATGTCCATCTGATGATCATTTGGCAAAAATTTTGACTGAACTTTACGAGGATCGTGATGAATTAAATCGCGTGGCTGAAACATGCTATACACGCGTCACGGATGCTCAATTTTCTTGGGAAACGGTAGCCTCTAAATTTGGCGGTGCTTTTAGGGATGTTCTTAATGGTTCTTACCAAGTGCAGCCAGCAGAAAAGCCAACTGAAATCGTGTCAAACCAAAAGAAACGCAAGAAGCCACGCAGACCTTTGGCTGCTGCCGTATAGACGCCTCCCACCTTTTCCCTGTCAATGCCATCGCCTCTTCACGGGGGCGATTTTTTTGTATACAAATAAGTCTTATTTGTTATTGCAAGACTATTTAGGGGTTGCCGTGCAGAAAACAGAGAATACGATTATTTTTGCTCTTAGGTGAAGGTCGGTACATTTTGGCGATTATGTAGGCGTTTATTCTGCTTCTTATGAGACTCAGTAGGTAAACAAAGAATACGTTACTACACAACGCCTAGAATGTACCGAGTATTATTATTAAGCAAAATTAGTTCTATTCTCTGTTTTGCCTCACAACTACAAGGCGTTGCCGCCCCTGTGGCACCTCACCGAGCTATTGGAACTAACTGACGAGCATCCCAGTGGATTGCGCTGGAAGGGATCGGGGGAATTCGTTAAACGTCTTCACAAGCAGTCGGGTTTTTATTTGTTGTCCATCGACAATGAGGTTTATTTTGCCCATCGCATCGTTTATTATTTACGTACTGGCAAGTGTCCGGATTCCCATGGGGTAAAGCACCACCATTACAACAAGCTATTGGATAATCGCAAAGAGTTGTATCCTTGCTGGGCGCCGCGCAAGGCCAAGGCAAAACCCACGCTGGATCTTAAGTGATGGCCAATTTAATTTCTAACTTAGAAAAAACTAATTTCCGTTACGTTCCAGATATTGATTCTTTGGATGAAGAAAGGTTAAAAGACCTTGGTTATTACAGGGGATATCCTTGTCCTCATCGGCATCGTATTCGAGATATTCAATATCATTGGTGTTATCACTGCGCAATCAAAATTAAATCAAATATATGTGGATTTAATTTAAATTTTATTCATCCTTATTACAACCATAAATATGAAACACTTTGGGGCAAAATTGCTATTGGTCACCCAGAAGATTGCTGGGAAATTAATTTGCCTGGTTCCAAGTCTCCTAGACGCATTCATTTTCCTTCTTACCGTGCTTTTTATACCGGGCGTGCATCTGAAAATGTGATGCCACAAAAAGCTATTTATCAGTGTGCTTGGGGGGATGTCGGCTCTTTAACTATTAGCAAATCATGCGGGAATCCTTGGTGTTGTAATCCACTTCATTTAATTTCTAGTTGGAATTTGGGGATGCCTCCGGTTAAAGTGCATCCTTTTGTTTTGGAATTTAAACCAGAATTGTTAATGCTTCTACACAAGGCGATTTCTTTGGGTAAAGAAAAAGAAGTTATTGAGCAATATTACAAACAAACCATACGACATCCGTTGTGTGCTCCTCCCCCACCTGAATATGATGAAGGATAAATAGGCCGCGTTTACAATAAAGAAATGAAATGAATCTTTAATAATGTCGCGTAGTGTAGTTACAGCACAATCCCAACGCACTCAAGCAAATCCCCTTGTTTTAGGAACTTTTTCTGAAACTTCTTTACGTTATTTGCGTGGAAGTCTTGGTCCTAAAAATATTGTCGTTGGACGTGCTGATACAAGAAGCCAATCAAATGGCGGTTTTGGTGGTGGTACTTATAATCATTGGTTTCAAATTAATTTAACAAAACCTGGTTGGATTATTCTTGCAAAAGGACCGCCGCGCCCACAATATATCAACGTTTCTGCCTATGACTTAAACCATAATCCAATCATTGGTTTACCTATTTTTGATGCAGATTCGGTTACTAATGGCATAAATAACGTTGGCGAAGTTTATATACCGTATTTAAATACGGTAATGAAAGCCCAATCGGATTTATATAATACTTTTTCACATTGGCGGTTAGACCGTGGAGATGATCGTTATTATGCGTTATCAGCTGGTAGCTATTTAATTTGTATTTCCACGACACGTAACGAACCGCTTCAATATGAAGTTGGAGTTGTTATTGAATTTTCTCCTACAGAAATATTTATTTCTTTAGAAGATGAAAATGAAATTTCTTATATTCTTCAGGAAACTGTTGTTGATTTTGCGCGAACAATAGAAGTTCCATCAATTGTCACTACAAACACTACTATTTCAACTGATGTTAACAGGCCAAACGGTTTTACGGAAAATTCTTGTCAAATTAACTCAGGTGTTACGGTTACTGTTTTATCGTTTGCAACGTGGTTAATTGGAGAACAAATTCCTTTGGTTCAAACACCAGCTTATAAAATACTTGCAGAACCAGCAAATGATGATTATTTTGATACTATTCACGATCATTCCTTAACTGAATGGGTTAACTCTTGGGAGTCTCAACACCAGGATACTAATAAATTTCCTGATCTTTTTATCCCACTAACTAACCGACTATGAAAAAATTTTTTATGTTTTTATTAGTTGTTTTACGGTTAAAAAACAAAAAGAATAAAAATTGTTTAGATTCTTATTGTGCCCAAAATCCTTGGGCTGCAGAATGTCGTATTTATGATGTCTAATGGACAATGAAAGGATTCAGGTTACAACGGATAAAAAAGATTGGGACGACTTTTTTGCCGGATGGGATGATCCTCAAGATGCGCTTAATTCCTTGGGTTCATACGAAGAACGGGTGCGTGTGGCTTGCGAGCTTAGCGGTAGGCAAATCAAAAAGACAAATCAACGATTGGATGACTCAAAAGAAAAAAAAATCCGTGTCACGCTTGAGTTCGAGTTTGACAGGTAAAGTGGGTAATAGAACGCAAGCCATTGCTATCCGTCAACTTCGCCAATGGATGACTGAGATTTCGGAAGGGGATTCTATTTGTTTACGTTGTGAGTGTGTTTTATCTGATAAACAATTTAAAATTTGGAAACGTTGGTTTTTGAAACATGAAGATAAACGATGGGAAATATCAGATGAATTTAAATCTTTTTTCTTTTATAGATCCAGGTTTGTAGAATAAAGAAAGATACATTGAAACCATGCAAAATTTTGAAAAACTGTTGCAATTTGCTCTCGCATTACATGCTGTTGCATCTGCTATTTGCGCTTTGACCCCAACTCCTTCTGACGATAAGTTTGTTGGAAAGGTTTATAAACTTATTGAAAGCTTAGCCTTAGTTGTTGGCAAAGCAAAGCAACGCTGATTAATTGGGTACGGCTTGAAACCACCAAACACAACCACCCTGTTCTTCTGCCCATTTATGTGTAACGTATGCCTGTTTCCTGGGTAACGTTACACATTTTTTCGTTTTTAACTTCCCAGCAAATATTAACAAGTATGTGCGGATTCCTTTTATAATCATTTATCAATAATCCCATCTAACTCTTGGTTTTTCATTTCGCATTCCAAGATGAACAAAACCTTTTGGTGCGCCGTAACCAACAGAGTAAGGCCAGTTTTTGTCACACCAATCTTGTACGGCGTAAATATCAACTCCTGTAATATAAAAATCAATAGCTCCAACACTTGGCGCTGAATAAAGATGTTCAGAATTAGTTGCGCCTCCCACAGCTTTATTAATAGCAGGAGGTCTATTACCACTGGTAATGATTAAAGGTTTATTGCCAAATTGAATTCGTACTTTTTCAAGAAAGCGACAAAGTTCAAGCGCTGTATCACATTGATATTGTTTATCAAATCTCCGAGATTCTTGGTTTAACGTTAATTCACCATATGTAATATGTGGTGTAATTTTATAATTAAATGGGCTCCAGGGATTAAATTTTTGTGCTTGCGGCGGAGCTGTTGTATCATTTTTATTTCCATTCGTTTTAAGTTTATTATCCATTATCTGGATAAGTTTTGTTCCATAATGTGGATCGGTAGCGTAACCTTCTTTGGCTAGAAGCTCAGCGCATTCATTTCGGCTTTCAGCTCGATTAACTCCTTTGTATCCTTTATAGTCTTTATACCAACGAGCTACTAAATAATCAATGCAAGCATATAAATCTGAAAACCGTTTAAACCAAGCAGTAATTGTGACTTCTTTGCCGTTATATATTTCTTTAGTTGGTACATAACAGCCGTTGCCTTGTGTGTCTTTGATACCAAAATAATTATGATTGCATGCAACGCTTTTGCCCCAAGCACTTTCTAATGCCCATTGCGCCGCAACAACCTCTGGATGCTTAGCACCGGCTTTTGTTGCAGCTTTAATTACACCTTCCCATGTATTTGGAAAATCTTCGTTTATTTTTTTGTCGCTCCTGTATTTATTTTCAAATTCTTGCAATAAATCTTTGTGTATAGTTTGTTGAAGCCATTCCCACGCTTCTATTTGATGTGGTAATTCTTTGTAGAATTTAGCAGCGTCTTTTAAATTAATTGTCATTGCAATTTACGTGGGTATTTCTGGCCAATCAATATTTACAGGAAAACCGGATTGTTTTGTTATATCGCGTAATTTTGAACGATATTCTTGCCACTTACTTTGATTTACTGGGGCATCAATGGTTTGTGTCCAATCACATAAAAGAAGAAGTTTGTTTCTTTTATCTCGAGCTGCAAAAGCATAGCTTTCTAGTTTGTGCTGAATGTTTTCGGAGGACTCATTTTCTATTCTCCACGTAGTTACATAAGCGCCATCCCTATACTCAATTCCATTTGGAACTGCTATTTGGGTATAAGTAACTTCTGGTGCCCGAGTTTCTTCTACCCAAGCATAGTTATCTGGTGGAACAAATGGGCTAATAAAACTTGTGTTTCGGTGGCGTAATTTAATGTCTCCTTCATACAAAGGGTACTCAACAATTTTGCCGTCTTGAATAAAAGCGTATGCCATCGTTATTTATGCCATTAGTAACCGAAGAGGTTCGTTTTAGTTAATGTGAAAGAAGTTGTAGACGAAGTGAAGAATGAGCCAGAACTTGTTAATGCGCCAGCGGCTGTCGACATGGTAGGCGTTCCCCCTGTACATGTTCCCGTTGCTTCAGTATAAGCGCTTGCTGCGTATACATACGAACCAAAAGTTCCTGTTATTGTACCATCTACAAAAAATTTTAAAACGCTGCCACTTTCGGTGCCTCCAGATTTTAGGGCACATGATGTAACTACAGTGTTATCTTTTACTTGACAGCCTCCCGCATAACGAATATGTATATTAGTAATTCGAAGAGATCTTTGGAATTGTAATGCTCCATTTGTATTATACTTTGCAAAAAGTATCTTGCCCGAATTTGTTACACCGTCATCCATGATAACAAATACATTTCCACTGCTATCTGTGCTAATTGCACCGGGGCTGGAAAAACTTGAGACAAAATTAAACTCTCTTTGCCATTGAAGAGTTCCGGTTGAATTAAGTTTTGCAATATTCATGCGATTGCCATTGTTAATTTGAGAAATGGTATAAATATTATCCGAAGAATCTACTGTGACATCGTTAATTTGAACACCAGAAACATTGGTAAGATTTCTTTGCCATTGAACTGTGCCTGCACTATTTGTTTTAATGATTAGTCCGCTCGGTGTTAGATTTGAAAAGCCCACTGAAATAATGCTATTAGTGGAATCAGCAACGCACTGAGACAGTTTACTTCCATTTGTTAACGTATGTACGTTTTGCCACTGCACTGTACCTGCGTTGTTGTATTTAACAACATACCCACTTGTTCCAATTTGTCCAACAACAACCGGATTTCCACTGACATCTATATTCATTCCACCCGGAGTAGAAAAATCCGTTCCTTTATTAAGCGCTCTTTGCCATTGAAGAGTTCCGCTAGAATTATATTTTGCAATTATTTGGGCACCGTAAAGTGTAACAGGACTACCGAATGTAAGATAAACAAAATTACTTGAATCGGTTATAACACGCGCAGGATCGCCTTCGCCGTTGCCGCTAACCAAAAGTCTTTGCCAGTTAACTGCACCTGTAGATGAAAACTGGAGCAAAAAAGCATCAGCATTACCGCTTGCATTTGTACTTCCAACAACATAATAATTACCCTCTCTTGTGCTATCAACCGCCGCCCAGTTGGCACTTATAGTACCTGCACCTGTGCTGTTAGCAATGTTTACAACCCATGCGGTGAATGGGACTGAATACGCGCCAAATAAAATACTACTGTTTAAAAATGTAGACATATATTGTTAGTTGTTGTAGTTAATTTGGCTAGAGCCACGCCAGCGGGTTCCTCCATCGTCTGTAATAAAACTAAAAACATGTGTTTTACCTGAAGTTAACGTAGGAGCAATAGCGCCAGGCCATTCTAGGTTTGCAAACCATGTTACGGTTCCCGCTGTGTGCGTCAATTCTAATATAAAAGAGTAGGCTCTACTTGCTGGAACATTGCTAACAGTAAAAGAACTATTAGCTGAAATTGTTTTTGTAAAGTAGTTTCCACTGGAACAATCAACGTTTAATGCAGCAATTGCGTTAACATTTTGAGCAATTGCACCGCTAAAGTCACTAAAAACGTTGGTGACTACACTCGTACGTCCAGCTGCTAGTTTTGTATAAACACCAGTTGTAAATTGAGAAGAAGTACCCGTTACAGTTATACCGGTAACACTGGTGGTAAAGTTACCTGCAACAAAGTTAGCTGTTGTACCTGTATGAGTAGGTCCTAAGACCGTAAGACCACTTACTTGAGTTGTAAATACACCTGACTGAAAGTTAGCTATTGTACCTGTATGAGTAGGTCCAAGGACTGTTAATCCGCTTACTTGAGTAGTAAATACACCTGACTGAAAGTTAGCTATTGTACCTGTATGAGTAGGTCCAAGGACTGTTAATCCGCTTACTTGAGTAGTAAATACACCTGACTGAAAGTTAGCTGTTGTACCTGTATGAGTAGGTCCTAAGACCGTAAGACCACTTACTTGAGTTGTAAATACACCTGACTGAAAGTTAGCTATTGTACCTGTATGAGTAGGTCCAAGGACTGTTAATCCGCTTACTTGAGTAGTAAATACACCTGACTGAAAGTTAGCTGTCGTGCCGGTATGAGTAGGTCCAAGGACTGTTAATCCGCTTACTTGAGTAGTAAATACACCTGACTGAAAGTTAGCTGTCGTGCCGGTATGAGTAGGTCCTAGGACCGTAAGACCACTTACTTGAGTAGTAAATACACCTGACTGAAAGCCAGCTGTTGTACCTGTAACTGTTGTACCAGTGATGCTAGTAGTAAAGTTACCTGCAACAAAGTTAGCTATTGTACCTGTTACTGTTGTACCAGTGATGCTAGTAGTAAAGTTACCTGCAACAAAGTTAGCTGTCGTGCCGGTATGAGTAGGTCCTAGGACCGTAAGACCACTTACTTGAGTAGTAAATACACCTGACTGAAAGTCAGCTGTTGTACCTGTAACTGTTGTACCAGTGATGCTAGTAGTAAAGTTACCTGCAACAAAGTTAGCTATTGTACCTGTTACTGTTGTACCAGTGATGCTAGTAGTAAAGTTACCTGCAACAAAGTTAGCTGTCGTGCCCGTAACAGTGACGCCTGTAATACTAGTAGCAAAGTTACCTGCAACAAAGTTAGCTGTTGTACCTGTAACGGTTGTACCGGTAACGGTAGTAAAACCAGCCGTATCGCCTGTTATTGTACCAAACTGACTGGCAGTACCGGTAATCGTAGCTCCCGATACCGTTCCGCCTCTAATAGTAACACCGGAAATGGTTCCGCTAGAAGTTATATCACCACTAAAACTAGGGTTTTGAACTAAACCAGAAATAGAAACACTTGTGTCTACACCGCTTGAGGTAAAGGTTATTGTATCAACTTTGATAGTACCGTAAGGCATTTTAATGTTTAGCTCTATATGTTGATTTTAGCTTGAAAAATTTAAAAGATTTAAATCAGGGTAAGATTATTAATGGGCCTTTAATAACAAAGCCCGATGTACTTCCAGAAACAACACCTGAACACACAATGGCCGGAGTTGAGCCCGAAGGTGTTGTTATTGCTAAAGTTGAACCAGTGATGTTTCCAAATTGTGCTGTTGTACCTGTAATTGTTGTTCCGGTAACTGTAGTAAAACCAGCCGTATCGCCTGTGATTACAGCACCAGAGAGTTGAGTTGTAAATACACCTGACTGAAAGTTTGCTGTTGTACCGGTAACGGTAGTAAAACCAGCCGTGTTGCCTGTAACATTTAAACCTGAAATATTTGATGTGCCAACAATATTGACGCCCGTAATATTTGTAAAGTTTCCGGTTAAACCTGTTATTGTTTGTCCGCTAATGTCTCCAGTAACTGTTAAGTTGTTGCCTAATACAGTCTGACCAGAAACAAATAAACCAGATAGAACAGTGAGATCACCACTTACCGCTTGAGAGCCGGAAAAAGTCTGAGTAGTAACAGTTAAATTTGTAAAAACACCCGTTGTAAAAACAGCCGTTATGCCTGTTGCTGATTGAAATCCACCACTATTGATTACTGCATTTCCAAATAATGCAGTATTTCCAGTAAAGGTATTTCCACTGCAGGTGCCCGAAACAGTCGCATTGTTTTGAACAAAAATACTATTAAAATTAGAACTCCCAGAAGCACTTAAAGTGTTTAGCGTTGTAGTTCCACCAACGAATAAATTACCACTAAGAGTTATATTGCCAGGGAAAATTTCGCCGGATACGTTAGCGTAATACTGATCTAGATAATTTTTAAACTCGGTAAAAGTAACCCGTTTATTGCGCAGTGTTGGGTCTACCTCGAAGACATGTACTAAAGGCAATAAGTCTTCGTCGTCAATATCTACGCCGTTAATGGCTGGAAACTCTGAAATTCTTCTATTGGTCACCTACAATTACATCAAAAGCTTACCTTTTATTATAGGTTACCTTGTTTATCGCACTTTAACTTCAATTCGCGGCAAAAGATTGGCAGAAAAGTTCCAAGCCCATTGAATTCCTGTTACAATTCCGCAAGAGATGAAAAAAACTAACAGTAATTCTGCAACAGTTAAGTTGTGCCGCACATAAATAATTTGTGGCTGTACTTGATTTGCAGGCGTTTTCTGGGCCAAGGTTTGTTGAATTGCCAACTCTCTAGCACGTGCTTTCATCTCCTCTAGCTGTTCTGGCGTGATTTGAGGGCGATTTGGAACTTGGCTAACAGGAATTTGATCTTCCATTTAAAACAAACTATTTTCTTATACGTTAGCATTTAATCAATGGGTTTGTTGTTATGGTCAATGGAATTAGAAAAGGATTAGAAGACGTTGCATGGGAATTAAAAGGAATCCGAAATATTTTGGCATCGATGTGGCACAGTCGTTATCAAAACGGAGAAACTGATGCCTTGAATCCAGAGGCTTATGCCGATGAGTACATTTCAACTGAAGAATGTGCACGACGTTTAAATGTCTCAGATCAAACGCTGCGAAACTGGATTGCCATTGGCAAAAAAACACCAGAAAAAGGCTGGGTTGAAGGCATTCATTACGTTAATGCCTGTCCAGACACATCTAAAAAAGCAGTGATTCGTATTCCCTGGAATCATCTAGTACGTTCTTTTGCAAAAAATAGAAATATTGAAACACATGATCATTACAAATCGGGAGCAAAAATGTATAAAAGCAGTGCCTGTTTCCCGAAAGAATAATGGCTCATCGATTTAAGACCTTTGATATCTTTGCGGTTACGGTAGAAAACTGTCAAGATCTTTTGCCCAAATCCCTGTGGTTGCAAATAGAAATGTTTTTGCCGCCTGAAGGTTCTTTTGATGATGGATGCCTACAGCGCTACCTTGTGAACTTAAAAAACTATGAAGAAGAGGATGTGAATTCTGGTATGACATTGGCAAATCGATTGCGCATGGCGTTCAGAGATTTGCAGGCGGACACCATTTGCGGTAAATTTCCACAGGCAGAGCTTCCTCTAAAAAGACGTTTGCGTTGCGTTGCTGAATACCTGATTCGATCAGGGGAACTAGAAAAAGTTAGGGATGACGATGGAAGGTTATTAAAAAAACGCGGAATTCTGGGAAAAATGGTGGTTTTATACCAGCCAACCAATAAACTGTTGGAATCTTTACTGAGACAGGAGCTTTTAAACCCATGAATCGCCGCGAAAAATTAATTGCTTCTGTTGTTGGCAATGATCTTGACGATAGCAAGGCCAAAATGTTAGACGCTACGGTGCGTGTGATCTTGGGAGATATGGGACAACACTACTGTAAGTTTTGGGAACACGAAGGTCCTGGTGTTATGGTGTTTCAGCCTGAAAACATGCAGCGTTCTATGTTCTTCCTAACACTTAAAGAATTGCATGCGGCACAAGAAGAATGTGAACGCGAGAATAATGGGGATATGGCGGAAACGTTTCGTCGAATCCTGGAAGCCGCTCAAAAAATCGATCCTCAAGAAAAAGCTGGATACGTCATTAATGACGCAGCAGGTCTTCGTTATTGCGAAGTTGATTATAACGAAATGACAAAGCAATAATGCCAATTCAAAATATTCGATCTCACGTTGAAGATCGTGAGTTAATTACTAATTATGATCTGGTTGCTTCTGCCCATGGGCTTTTGGGTGGTATTGATCTGGACGTTGCCAGCTCAAAAACTGCAAACCAATACGTAGAGGCAAAAGAATATTTTACGCCCTCTGATGATGGCTTAAATTGCCAACAATGGCACGGAAGTGTTTACTTATTTCCACCGAGTGGCACGTATTTTTGGGATAAAAAAAACCAACGTTGGAAAATGACACGAGCAACATCGCCTACTTTGGTTTCATCCCATGCCGTTTGGTTTCGCAAGCTATATGGCGCATGGCTTGCCGGAGAGATTAAACAGGGCTTGTACTTTAGCAACTGCCCTGACATGATTCGGTATGATCAAAGAATTTTTGATTTTCCAATTTGTATTTTGAGAACCGCCCCAACACTGCTAAAACACACAAGCAATGGTGTTTCAAAACATAAAACCTGCACTTCTTTTTTGGTATACTTGCCGCCCATGGAGTCTGCTACAGAAGCAACTGAAAAATTTATTGATATCTACTCAGAAAAAGGGCGAGTAATTCATTAAATCTGTAGACTGAATAACGATTGCAAAGGGTTATGTCCGTACTGGCAGATTGGCAAATTCGAGAGCTTGCCGAAAAAGAAAAAATGATTTGTCCTTTTATTGATCATGTTGTCAGCGAAGAAGATGGCAGGCGTCTTTTAAGTTACGGGCTTAGTTCCTATGGATATGACATCCGTCTTTCGCCTACACAGTGTTTAATCTTTGGTAAGGTCCAGGCTGGTGATTGTGATCCAAAAGATTTTGATCCTGATATTTTGAAGCCGGCTGAACTTTTGAGCGATGAACGCGGTGACTATTTCTTACTGCCGCCCTATGGTTATTGTTTGGGCGTTGCTAAAGAGCGTTTAAAATTGCCACGGGATGTAACAGTTGTTGCTGTTGGAAAATCCACTTATGCGCGTTCTGGGATCTTAGTTAACATTACACCAGCGGAAAGTGGCTGGGAAGGTTATTTAACTTTGGAAATCAGTAACTGCACTGGGCTTTTTAATCGTATTTATGCAAATGAGGGCATCACACAATTATTGTTTTATCAAGGACAACCCTGTGAAGTAAGCTATCAAGATCGCAGAGGCAAATATCAAAGCCAACCGCCTAATGTTGTATTTTCTCAGGTTTAATTAAATTCGGCCAAAGTTTCGTAACGGTTTACGGGCATAGTTTGTACTGCCCGCTTGACCGGCTGTGTCTCCCATAGACGGTAAAACTGTTCCGCCAAAAGGAATTCCGTAGGACGAAATATCCATCACCGCTGGGTTTCTTGGTGTTTCGCCACGAACAGTTGGTTGTGCAATTCCAGCACGTTGTTTGTAGGCGCCAGAAACACGTGCTGCTTTCATGTATTTTGCAATATCTTTTTGTGCGTCTTCTTGGTTTCGGTTGTATCCAAACTGACGAAAAACATCGGAATATGAACTACGTTCTTCGGGATCTAAATGTCGCAAATCCACGTCTCGATCTTGCTCGGGACGTAAATCAGATACTTCAACACTAGACGTACCCGCGTCTTGCCTTGGGTCGTAGTTTGGATCAAAGAAATTTGCCATAGTATTATTGTAAAAGGAATAAATCAAGTTCCAAATATTATGCATAACAACCCTTCGGCGTTTTTAGATGCTTTTGTGCACGACGAAGTGCAATGCCGTTGCTTAGATGATGAGGAGGATTTTGGCCAACCTCTCGCTAATGAAGAAAATGATGTACCCTTATATGACATGTATAACAGGGGCTTGGTGGCATGCGAACAAGGACTGGAGAGGAATCCATTAAATATCGAGGGGATGGAGCGCCCGGGTGTGACGGGTTACATTCCGTCGGCGGAGGAAGCTGTGGAGATGGGGGCTGCGCCTCGTCCAAAGGCTCTGGTGCTTGCGCTCGGAAAACCAACGGAGGAAATGAAAGAGCAGTCTCTGAAACGCCGTGGTTTGCTCCGATAGAAGAAACGCCAGAAGTGTCCGAATGCCCAGGAGGAGTATGTCCAGCACCCTGGGCGGTTGATACGGTTGATACATCTGTAAACGTATTTAATCTTCCGGGTTTTCCAGGGGTCGTGGAGGACAATAGCCAGGATATGGTCAATCATCCGCCTCACTACACTGCCCGTGGTGGCATTGAATGCATTGAAGCCATTGAAGCGCAGCTAACACCAGAAGAATATCGTGGTTATTTAAAAGGAAATATTGCTAAATATGTATGGAGAGAAATACATAAAGGAAATATTCAATCATTAAAAAAAGCCCAGTGGTACCTGGACCGTTTAATTTCTTTTGACGAAGCTCAAAAGGGTTGACATAAATCTTCTTCGTCGTCGCTCTCCTCGTCTTCAACCATACAAGCGGCGGCGAGTTCACATAACTCTAAATCGGTTGGCAGATCCCAATCTAGCTCAATATTTTCATCGGCAAGAATGGCTTTGACTGCATGCCATTCCATTAAACGTTGATGATAAAGATTTAACAGAGCAGAATATAGTTCGTCCCAGGTCATTTCTTGGGCTGTTAATTCAGCCTTACGCATGGAAAACTGAAGTTCCAAAGGAAGTTGAAACTCACGGGGTTCTACTGAACGCTCCATTGCATTTCGCGGCTCTTGTATTAATTATTCTAAGACTACATGGCAAACATGGCGTCAAGCTCTTCCCGAGAAAACTCATCCCATGAAACGCGATCACTGTCAAAATCATTAGCAAATTTAGACAGAACATAGGGACTAATGTGTTCTTCTAGTTCGCGGACTGCTTTCACTTGATGCGGAGCAGCATCGTAATTGCGGAAAGCATTTAAAAGAATATCTGTTGAGGCCCCTGGATTGACATTGATTTCTTGAAGAAATAAATCAATTTCATCCCTTCTGCGATCAATCAAACCGCCAACAACTTTATGGTGCGGATCAAAAATCCAATTACTGATTTCTTGCGTGACTTCAAAAAAATCTTCTCGTTCAATACAGTCGATCAATTCACTGTAAAGGAATGATCCCCAGCCAACAGAATGAATAAAAGAAATCAAAGCCTGCAACATGCAATCATCTAAACCAAGATTTAATTTTTGCAGCTGTACTTCAATAAGATGAACTTCGTGAAATAAATATTCAAGCGCTTTTTCTTTTGTGCAGTATTGCCCTTGTTTTACCGGTGAACCGTCAGGATAAAATTGTGTCCCATACCCAAGTGTATAAGGCTCTATACCTGTATACGGATCTGGGTAAGCTTTTTCGCTAAAGCCTTCATACTTGCGGATCAAATTAATCGCACCAGTAATGTCTGACATGGGGGTAATCATTATTATTACCCCCAATCATACCCAATTTATTTATTACCTTGCCCGCGCAATTTTTTGCGTCCGTGATTAGGTAATGAATTTCTTCCTTGTCCTTGTTTGGTGCGTTTGGGCTTGGACTCAAGTTTGACGAATGCTGTGGATTTAGGTCGTGCCATTGAAATAAAACTAAGGCGCTATCACTCTATCGGAAAATCCATCCACTTGTTTTTGTCTACCATTTAACTTTGTGACTCCAGTATCTAGCGGACATAATATCTGGATGAGAATCCTGGGCGTTGTGACGGGCGTAATAAGACTTTCGTCTTGCTTTGTCTTTGGCGGTTTGTGGATTCTTGCCTGCGCCTTCTACGCCTTGCTGTCCAAAACGAATAATTTTTTCTTCTCCCTCCTTGCAGGCCTTAACCACATGTGATTTGGTGGGGTGACCAGGGGTGCGCTGGGGTTTGTTGCATGCCATTTTATCTTTTGCCAATTTGGCGGCAGATGCTGCTTTTCTACGCTTATCCGACATTAGAACCCTTTAAACAACGAAGTAAATTCTCCAAGAATCTGACTACCAGTTTTTGATTTGTATTCAGAATCTTCTGTATCTCCTAATCCTAAGTTAAAGAAACTTGATGCATCCCTTGATTTTGCCGTAGAAGTTCTTTCTGGAGTTGCTTCGTCTTCTCCCAATAATGTACTAAGAGTCGAAAATGCTTCAAATGGATTTTTTAAGTTATACGATTGCATTTTAAGAGCAGTGCTTGTTCCGGCCTTAGTCAACAACTGCTGTTCAGATTTATCTAAGTCAGGGAAAAATTTTGTATAGAAGTCATCTTCTGAACCTTGATAACCAGCTTTTTGAAAAACGTTATACAGTTCTGTGGTAGGCGTTGTGGGTTTATTTGTAAAGTCTTGGGGACGTTCAATGTAGGCAGCTCCAAGACGTGCTTGCGTTGGAGTCAAACGTTGTTCATTTAAATATTTAATATTTTCTCTAATTGTTTGTGCTGATCCTGTCCTAAAAGTTTGTGTAATATATTCTTTTAATTCATCAAGTGTGCCTTTAAAATCCGACAAACCAATTTTTTTCAATACTGTTTCCCATTGGGTTTTATCGGCTGGATTTACTCCTTTTAGCAAGGCATCAGCAAACTCTTCCGGTAAAACAAACTTTGAGAAGCCTCCAGGGTTTTTAGATATGTAGTCCTTGAGAGCAGGTGTAATGTTTTTTGAAATATAGTCTTGAACTGCACCGGCGTTTAAAATATCTTTTGCCGCATCAAAACCTTTGCCTTGTCCTTGTGTTTCAAAGTGCATGCGTGCAAATGACGCTTTATCATTAATATCTACACCAAAACGATACGCTTGTTGGTACCAATATCCATCTTTTTGTGCTACTTGTTTTTTAGCTAACGTCCAATCATCTGCAACTTGTTTTGCTTGTGTTGCGTAATCTCCTTCTTTAGCTTTATTTCCTGTTGGATTGAAGTAAAAGTCAGTATCAAAAACCCTGTCACTTATTTTTTGTATTTCATCTAAATAACTTTTAGAACGTGCATTTGCAATATCTTTTAAACCCGTGTAAACATCTTGTGTCGTAAATGGAGATTGTTCTTGTTGACGAATATCCATGTATTCAATGAATTCGTCCATTGACTTTGAGTTATCAAAACGCGGCTTTAAATAATCAGTAACAAATTTATTGGCAAAATCTTTTGAGATTTTGATCATTTCTTTAGCTTGGCCCGTAGAATAGCCCAGCTCTAAATCTTTGTTGTATTGAGTAACTAATTCTTTATCAAACCAATTCTGCCAGTTATAAACAACGTTGCTCTTTACACCTGTAACACCTTCAATTTTTTTTTCAAAGGCTTCCTGGGTTTTACCGGCTCCTCCCGTAAATTCAAGTAAACCACCAATGCCTGTATCGCCTAAAATGCTGTTTGTTAACTCTTTATTAATATCTGTAATTTCTGAAAATGTACTAAAACCACGCATGAGGGCTAACTGTTGGTTTTGCGCATTCGTTTCTTTTAGTTTTTTAACTGTTCTAGCCAAACTGTCTTGGACCAGCGCACCAAAGCGTTGCGTATCGACACTTTGACCTGCGCCCACCGCTGTATTAATTTCGTCTTCTAGATCTGTAATTCTATTTTGAGGATCCGCATTTAAATTGTTTGAAAAAACAACCTGTTTATCCGCTGGCCTTGTTGATAAGCGAAATAAAGCTGCAAATTGATCTGCATTGTTAACGTTTAAATAATTAGCCTGGGCCAATGATTTCCAATATGCATCACCCTGTTTTGCTTCTGTCCAGGCTTTCTGAACTTCTGGAACTTTTAAAATACGCTCATTAATAGAACTAAGCCCACTTGTTGTTTCTGTTCCAGGAGCAACATTTAATTGTTTGGTACGTACGTCTTGAATTTCTTTGTCTGTGGGTTTAACCTCTTTATATGCATTTGCCTGTATTGTTTTTTCTACTGCATTCCCGCGTAAACCGGCTTGTTTGCCTTGATTTGTATAGTGTTGTAGATAAAACCCATTTTCCCCATAGCGCTCAACAATATCTACATCATCGTTATTAACAGCTGTTTTCCATTGTTCTGCTACTGCTTGATTTTGTCTTTTATAAAAATTGGCATCAAACTCACCATAAGGAGGTTTTGCCCCAAGTTTTGGATCCCAGCGTTGAAGTTTTTCAGTACGATAAAAAATTTTAAACTGATTTTCTAAATTTGTCTTAGCTGTATCGTCAATGTTTTGAATATTTCTAAGAATGTCCCTTCGATTCACATAGTCGCCTCCTTGTGTAGAGGAAGCTGTGGCAACAGTTTTGTCATAAGCAGCATTTTTATCTTGATTAATTTTTAATTGTTTTTGATTTGCAACACCATCTGCATTTAGTTCTTTATTAATACTATTTTTAGTGGTATCATTAACCCAATTATCACGCCATTCTTTAACCGTATGCCAACATAAATTAAGTCCAAAAAAATAGGGGCCAGCGCAAACGTCTACCTGATAGCGATCATTGCGTTTAAAATTTGTAGGGCGATCTGTTTTTAATTCTTCTGGTGTGTAATCTACTTTTTCCTTAGTAACAACCCAGCGTTTACCCGCACCTCGTTGTGGATCGTAATAAATTCCCACTAGCTTATCGCCAATCGTTGAG
>Ga0194130_10003339_pt1 | contig 21725 bp, 16 predicted proteins | sample TA2KigsurfametaG_FD_160084 | JGI IMG/M metagenome (GOLD analysis project Ga0194130, IMG submission 160084) | Freshwater microbial communities from Lake Tanganyika, Tanzania - TA2015050 Kigoma 12 surface | ecosystem: Environmental > Aquatic > Freshwater > Lake | place: Tanzania: Lake Tanganyika... | reverse complement strand
CAGATGTCGAAAGCTCCCTTGAAATTCCGATCTTCTTGAAGTTCCGAATTACCGAATAGAAGCATTTGCTTTTCCGCTTGGGTTCCGCCGTAAGCTTTGAGTCGCAGGAGGGAGGTGTGCTGACAATGAGAGTTCTCGATCGTGACGGATCAACCACTCAGAGCACGCCATCGCCAACCACCCATCGGTCCAACACCCCGCGACCAAGCTCCTCTCAAGGCCGATTGCGGATTTTGCTAGCGTTAATCTCGGGATCCACTGCGTCCCTCGCACTGCCTAGCGTTTGGAGTTCTGCCCAGCCACCCTCGGAGCCGGGCTCCAAGCAGCGGATTCAAATTCGTTTCCTTGATTCTACTGGGAAACCGCAGGAAGCCGCCACCAAGCCCCAAGAAGCGGCCAAGCCGAAGGATAGCAAACTGGCGGACGTCGGTCGGCAAACGGTGGCACCGGAAGCAAACAGAAGTGCAGCGGCAACTCAAGACCCCATCACAGTCGCATCGGACGAAGAGAAGAATCAAAAGATTGCAACCGACTGGAAGGACCCATGGTTGGTCTTCTTCATTACAGGGAACCAATACGGCTATCTCGAGCCATGCGGTTGCACCGGTCTTGCCAATCAAAAAGGAGGCGTAAACCGTCGCGATACGTTGCTGACATCGCTCAAGCAAAGGGGCTGGAATGTCATGCCCATCGATGGCGGGAATCAAGTCCGAACCGACGGCACGCAATCGGAAATCAAATTCCAATGGACGACACAAGCCTTTCGAGAAATGGGATACGAGGCGGCCGCCTATGGTGAGAAGGACCTGAAACTCTCCGACAACATCCTGGTTTCGATCCTGGATAACACCGGAAGCAATTCTTTGTTCGTGAGCGCCAACGTCGGTCTCCTTCCCGACTTCGACCTTCGCTACAAAGTCGTTTCGGTAAAAGACCTCAAGGGCCGCACGCACAAGATCGGTATCACCAGCATCCTAGGCGAAGAGAACACACGCGAGCTGCTTCGCAATGGCGATTCGTATTTCAAGGTGGAGCCACCCGTTCCAGCGCTCAAGGAGATCGGCGCCAAGCTCAACGAAGAGAAGTGCGACTTCCAAATCCTGATCTCGCATGCTGGATTGGATGAAACCCGTACGATTGTGAAACAAGTTCCACAATTCCAACTGGTGGTAACCTCTGGCGGCTATGGCGAGCCAACCTATCGCCCCGAAGTGGTTCCCGGTACACGTTCGGAGATCGTGCAAGTCGGATCCAAAGGAATGTATGCGGGAATCTTTGGATTGTTCGATTCCGCAGAGCAACCCACGCGCTACCAACGGATCGCTCTGAGCTCTCAGTTCGAAGACTCCCCGCGAATGATGGATCTGTTTGGAAAGTACCAGGATGAATTGAAAGCCAAATCGGAAAACACCTTTAGCTCGCTGGGACTGAGGCCTCTCACCCATCCGACGACTCGCGAATTTGTAGGGAGCGAGAAGTGCGGCGATTGCCACACTACTGCTTACGAGATTTGGAAGAACACACCGCACGCTCACGCCACCGACTCGATCATCGAGCCGCCTGAACGATCGTTAACCCGAATCTACGACCCCGAGTGCATATCGTGCCACGTGACGGGCTGGAACCCGCAGGGGGTGTACCCCTACCGTACAGGTTACACTTCTGTCGATCAATCACAGCTACTGCTGGGCAACGGCTGCGAAAACTGCCATGGCCCTGGTTCAAAACACGTCGAGGCCGAACTCGGCGAGGTTGACGCGGACAAGCAGCTGCTAGAGACCCTTCGCTCGCAAATGCGACTGACGCTGGAGCGAGCCCAGGACAAATGCCTCGAATGCCACGATATCGACAACAGTCCCGACTTCCACAAGACTGGTGCTTTTGAGACCTATTGGGATCAAGTAAAACACTATGGCAAAGATTGATTGCGGGGCAGTAGCTCAGTAAGAGCAGCCCTTTCCATAGTCCGGGTTACGCTTTGATCACCCTCTCTTATCGAGACTTGGAGGACACGCCATGATCCATCGAACGATGCGTTTAAGAATGAGCTATCTTGGAACCACTTGTTTTGGAACGACTCGTGTTGGAATACCCCTTAGTCGCGCCGCGGCGCAGCTGTCGTGGGTAGCGGTCTACTCGTCGGTACTGTTTCTCGGTTTATCGCAAGGTGACGAATGGGTCCCACCTAACAATCCAAATCCCCAAACCATCCTTAGCGAAGCTGAGTTGGACACAAAGGCCAAACGCTACCAACTGGCTCTTGAGAAGTACGTTTGGATCTATGAGAAATCGACCGTTTTTGAGCCTGCGTTCATCGGAGTAAGGCTTTCGTTCGCCTTGGCTGCCTGGAACGATTTAGCCAATGAGTATCCTCCGGCGATGAAAAAGATTCTTGAGAAACGTGATGAAGCACTGCGAATGCTCAATGAAGGCAGGGATCCGCAACGCTCGTTCATGGACTTGGCCGGAATCAACAGAGTCTTGAAACAAGTTCCAAAAACCGCGGCAGCCTTTGAGCAACTCGACAAAAACTCCCCTCAGATCGCCAAGGAAGTCTACGCGTTGGCCCAACCCGCATTGATCGCCAACCAAAAGTTTGAGCTGTGCGGACGTTATTTGGATGGCATGAAAGACTACGAGAAACTGCTCGAAAGCTTTCGGATGATCAAAACATTAAAGGGAATTGGCGACGATGCCGTTGCGCGATTCGAGGGGGAGTTTTTTAAGGGCGTTAGCACCATTGTGTTTATCCTCACGGCCAACGACCGCCGCGACGAAGCACTCGAAATCGTCAGCAAGGCAAAGGAAGTTTCAAGCGACGAATCCTTCCAAAAAATGCTCGACGATGCGATCTCAGGAAAAGCCCCACCTAGCGCGAGATAGAATCTGGCACCCCGAAGGCCACCAACCTCCATCGGCGTCCGCCTAACTCCATCCGCGACATGAACAACGCTTTGAGCCCACCTTTCGGGCTTTGGCTCGAGGGGACTTGGAATTAGAATACAACAGAGAGACCGCCGCAGACTACCCTGCGCTCAAGGCCGCAGGTAAGCACCATCGCGACTCAACTCGCAATCGCCTGATTGCTCGTCACGTGTTGCGTTCGTCAGATCTCGTTGTTCGGACCAGATCGATCTGACCAGCAGAAAAACCCTATCGGAAATATCTCGGACCCTTCCTCATGCTTCGTTATTGGACCGCCGGTGAATCTCACGGAAAATCTCTGATCGCATTGATCGATGGGTTTCCTGCAGGCTTGAAGATCGACGAAGACATGATCAATCGCGAGCTGCGATTGAGGCAAGGTGGATACGGCCGAGGCGGGCGGCAGAAACTCGAACAGGATACGGTCGATATTTTGACCGGTGTTTGGCAATCGACGACCCTTGGCTCCCCCATCACCTTACAAGTCGTCAACAACGATTACAAACTCGAGCGACTGAAGGAGCTCGAACGCCCTCGTCCTGGCCACGCTGATCTCACGGGTGCGATCAAGTACTTAGGCTCGATCCGAGGCGTGCTCGAACGTTCCAGCGCCCGCGAAACCGCGGTGCGTGTCGCTGCTGGCGCGCTGGTTCGGCAGTTGCTCACTGTCGTCGGTATCGAGACGGTTGGCTATGTCGTTGAACTAGGAGCCATGGCCATCGGTGCCGCCGATACCCGCTCAAAAACGATTGCCGACGTTCGCAAGCTTCGCGATACAAGCAGCATCTACAGCGTCGATCCCTCGCGGGATAAAGAAGCCGAAAAGTACATCGACCAAATGGCCGATGAAGGTGATACGCTCGGGGGGGTCATCGAAGTCCGAGTGGATGGATTGCCATTCGGCTTGGGGACACACGCCCAGTGGGATCGAAAACTCGATGGTCGATTGGCCCAAGCGGTCATGGCGGTACAAGCCATCAAAGGAGTGGAGATCGGTATGGGGTTTGAGGCAGCCAGGCGACGCGGCTCCGAAGTGCACGATCCGATTCACTACGACTCGGAACTAGCTCATTTGCCCCATTTAGGCTACGTCCGGCCCAGCAACAAGGCAGGTGGACTCGAAGGTGGCATGACCAACGGCCAGTCCCTCATCCTTCGGGCCGCTAAAAAACCTATCAGTACCCTGCGCAAACCCCTCGATTCGATTCGAATGGAAGACAAACAGCCTCACCGCGCAAACTACGAAAGAAGCGATGTCTGCGCCATTTCCGCTGCAGCCATCATCGTCGAGCACGTCGTCGCCTTTGAGATCGCTACCGCCTTGGTCGATAAATTCGGCGGCGATAGTGTGGCCGAACTGAAGGCCCGTTACGACCTGTTCCAGTCGATGGCCCGCAATCGCTAGCGACCTCGCCTTTGAGATTTATCCCCCTCGCGATTAGACTCCCTAACATTTAGGCTTGGCGAGGCTGCTCGGGCGACCGGCCATGGACTAAAATACCACCATGGGCTCGCAACGATCGCCTATTGGCAAGCCACCTTCGAAACACTCACGCGGAAGCCTATCTCCATGGAAGATGGCTGCCACGAGCTCGCTATTGCTTCACGCGATCTCGATTGGAACCGCAGCCGTTCTCGCCGCCATGTGGGTCGCACCTGTCGAACCGCTAACGAGCCGACCCATTGAAATCGAAGGGGCATTTCATGAATCCACGGCGTTAGACCAGAGCTTTCGTATCCGAGGTAGTCCCGAGGATTCAATCGACCCGTTAACCCTCGGTACGGACGACCCACGTTGGGAGAGCGCGATTGCTGATCAACGCCCCGCCGTCGAACGAGACCCGGCAGGCAAATCTGCAGAGAGTACTTTTATTCAACGGCAGATCGATCGCAGTATCGAAAACGGTAAACAACGCTCAGCCCAAGAGAACTTGGATAGGCTCTCGCGACTCAGCCAACAGCTGAGCCAAAAGAGCCAATCGGAAAGTGTCGATCAGATGGCTAATTTTTTAGGGAGCGTGACCAAAGCACGCGCTGAACGCCCAGTCGAAAACACGTCCGGAAAATCGATCGACGTCAGCACAGCCCAACTTCACGATGTTGTACGCACGATCGATGGTGACGGTCGCAAAAACTATCGGCTGATCCTAATCGATGCCGACGGGATCACCGTCGATGTGGATATCGATCCTGAAACAGGCGAGCAGTTGTATCGAACCATGAGGTTGATCAAAGCAAACCCCTTGCTCGAGGCGGTTTACCGCAAAATTGTCATGGGAATCATGGACTCCGTCCTGCCAAAACTAGAATCCGACTCCTCGGAGAAGTAGCGAACTCTGTAATCGCGATCTCACGGACGACCGGGAAACGGCGGGAAAGGCGCCAAACTCGCAGCTGCGGGGCGAAACAGGGGCCATTTTGGATTACACTAGGACCCGGTGGACAGGGTTCTCCAGGACGGTTTTGCAGGGCTGCTTCTTCAAAGGGGCTGCTTCTTCCTAAGGGGCTGCTTCTTCCTAAGGGCTGCATCGCGATCCCCCGCGTTTCCTGGATGTCCATCTCCCACGACCAACGTTCCCAATTTATCCATCGGATTCTCACCAGCAGACCTTAGCTTCATGAGCCTTGCAGATCCCAAGCAAACCAGTAGCCATCAACTTACCGACCAAGAAGTCCGAATGATCGACGCGATGCGGGAATCGTATTCCAAGCTGTGTGCGGAGTTGGGTAAAGTCATCGTCGGTCAAAAAGAAGTGATCGAACAACTAGCGATTTGCTTGTTTGCTCGTCGGCACGCTCTGCTCATGGGGGTACCGGGCCTCGCAAAGACATTGCTCGTCAGCAAGATTGCAGAAACCATGTCGTTGGGGTTCAACCGCATTCAGTTCACGCCCGACCTGATGCCGATGGACATTACCGGCACCGACATTCTTCAGGAAACCGAGGAGGGGCGCCGAGAGTTCCAATTCATTCCTGGTCCCATTTTCGAAAACATCATCCTGGCCGACGAGATCAACCGAGCCCCACCAAAGACCCAAGCTGCACTGCTTGAGGCGATGCAAGAACAACGGGTAACAGTCCTTGGAAAGACCTTTGATCTCGAATCCCCGTTCATGGTGCTCGCCACCCAAAACCCGGTCGAACAGGAAGGAACTTATCCGCTTCCCGAAGCCCAGCTCGACCGCTTCATGTTTTTGGTGGAACTCGATTACCCCAACGAAGAAGAGGAAATCCAAATCGCTCGATCCACCACCGGAGATGATTTGGTCAAACTCCAAGGTGTTCTCAGCGGCGAGGAAATCATGGCTTACCAAAAGCTGGTTCGCCGCATTCCAGTTGCCGATCACATCTATGAGTACGCCGCCAAATTGGTTCGCAAGACGCGGCCTCAAGGCTCGAGCACTCCTGATTGGCTCAAGCCTTTCGTGAGTTGGGGTGCAGGCCCTCGCGCTGTGCAGAACTTGATTCTCGGGGCCAAGAGCCGAGCAGCGCTCCAGGGAAGCTACATGGTCCGATTGGAGGATGTTCAATACGTGGCGAAGCCGGTCCTCGTCCACCGGTTGATCACCACCTTCGCAGCTCAAGCCGAAGGTGTCTCCGCAAAACAGATCGTAAGTCGATTGCTCGACGAAATGCGCTAAGACATGCTCCAAGTTTCCCGCTCTTTCCTCGACCCGCAGATCCTTTCGAGATTGTCGGCAGTGCCCCTGAAGCCGCGTCATGCCATGCAAGGCAACGTTTCAGGCAAGCATGCATCGCCGCATCGCGGATCCAGCGTCGAGTTCGCCGAATACCGAAAGTACGTTCCTGGCGACGACTTGCGAAGACTCGATTGGCGTGCGTTCGGACGTACTGACAGGTACTACGTCAAGGAGTTCGAAGCCGACACCAACCTCCGCTGCTGTGCCGTCCTCGACACCAGCGGATCCATGGGTTTTGCATCGAAGGGAATGCTTACCAAAATTGATTATGGGCGGCGTATTTGCGCATCGCTCGCTTACCTTGCGGCCCAGCAAGGCGATGCAGTGGGAGTCTCGACCGTCGCGGAAAAGATCGTTCAGAGCATACCCCCCAAAAGATCCGCGGCCCATTTGAAATTGCTCCTCGATACGCTCGAGAAAACCAAACCCCAAGGGGAAACACGTCTCCCTGAAATCCTCGATGAACTCGCAGAAACAGTTCGTCAACGAGCCTTGGTAGTGATCATCTCCGATTTCTTCGTCGATCCAGCTCAACTGAAACAATGCTTTGAGCACCTGCGATTCCGAAAGCATGACATCGCTGCTTTCCATTTGCTCGATCCGCAAGAGATAAGCTTCGCCTTCGGTCGCCCCGTTCGCTTTGTCGACATGGAAGGCAATACATCGCTATTTGTGGAACCGACCGAAATCGCAGATCGGTACCAGCAATCGCTGGCTAATTACTTGAAGCAAATGCAACAGATCGTTCTTGAGACGGGGGTGGATTACCATCGCGTGACGACGAGCGAGTCGTATGAACATCCGATGATGCGATTCCTGGTGGGCCGAACACGAGGAAGAGGCGTGCGATGAGTTTTCTGCAACCCTGGATGCTCCTCGCGCTCCCCGTGATCGCGATTCCGATCATCATCCATCTTGTCAATCAGCGTCGGTTCCAAACCGTGCCCTGGGCCGCCATGCGGTTTTTGCTCGAAGCGAACAAGATGTCCAGTGGTTACACCAAACTGAGACAATGGCTGATCCTTGCGATGCGGACACTAGCCCTCGCGGCCCTCGTCCTTTTCACCGCTCGCCCCCTGACCAGTGGCATCATGGCCCTGCTGGGTGGCGACTCCAACCGATTGGCAATCGTTGTCCTCGATCGCTCCCCCAGCATGAGCGAAACCCTTCCTGGGGCCAACGGAAACAAACTCCAAATGGCCGTCCAGCAACTCGGCGATACCTTCCGAACCCTCGGAATCGAACGCATTGTTGCGATCGACCCGATTGCGGAGAAACCAGAAGAATACACATCGATCTCGCAATGGCTTCGCGCAACTCCGCAGCAAACGTGGAGTGCCACCACCGATATCCCAGGCATGCTCGAAAAAGCACTGCTGTACGCAAAAAACAACCGAGTCGGCAATACGCTGGTTTGGCTTTGTTCCGACATGCGCGATAGCGATTGGCGCAGCCGAGATGGACGCTGGAAGGCCATTCAGGATGGGTTCAAGACTCTTCCCCAGGACGTACGGTTTTCGGTTCTCGATTTGTCCGGAAATGAATCCAACAACCGCTCCGTTCGCGTGACTAGCGCTCAACGAATCGATAGTCCAAAAGGACCAGAACTTTCTCTCAATTTCCGGATCGATAGGTCATCAACATCTGGGGATACATCGTCGCCGGACGCAAACTCTATCCCTGTCGAAATCGCCGTGGGTGAAAATCGAAGCGTTCTCAATGTCGAACTCAACGGAAACTCGGCCGAAGTCAACGACCATCGGATCCCGCTCGAACTCGTACGCGATGCCCCCAATGCTTCCCGACGCGGCTGGGGGTCTGTGCGATTGCCAAGCGATTCCAATCCAGCCGATGATCAAAGCTACTTCGTGTTTGAACAGCCACCTACTCGACGTACAGTGATCGTCAGCGATACGCCGGAAATCGTCGCCGCGATCGAACTCTGCGCAAGCATCGCGCCGCAGCAATCGGTGCAATGCGAAGCGGAATTGCTGAACCCTTCGCAACTCGAAGCTCTCGACTGGAATTCGGTGGCTCTGATGGTCTGGCACCAACCCCTACCGACGGGAAAGACTCTAGAAACGCTCGAGAAATTTGTGAGCTCCGGTGGGCAGCTTCTCTTGGTGCCACCCGAGGCTCCCGACAGCAATACCGCTTTTGGAGTTCAGTGGATGGGCTGGGAGAACCAACCTGCGAACCCAAAGGATTCATCCTATGCAAATGGTTCGACGGATGCGAGTCCATCCGGCGATAGCGGGAATACCGCAGTTGATGGTCTCGCACGCATCGAACAATGGCAAAACGATTCACAGCTACTCGCCAACACGCTGAGTGGTGCGCCGCTTCCTCTCGGGCAACTGGGAATTCGTCGCGTCTGCAAAATCGCCGGAGATATTACACCGCTTGCGACTCTCAGCGGTGGAACACCTGTCCTCGCAAAAATCGATCGCACAGACTCCTCCATCACGATCTGCGCTACCACCCCATCAGATCGAGATTCAACCTTTGCCGGTGACGGCATTGTTCTTTACGTGACTATCCAACGTCTTCTCGCTATCGGAGCGACACGCGTAGGCACCGCCAAAGATGTCGTTGCTGGTACTGAGCACCGGATCGTAAGCCCTACATCCACCATGACGGCTGGACCTGAATCGATTCCCTCGAGCGAGTATGCGATGCACTCGGGCATCTATCTCGCAGACGACATGCTGGTCTCTATCAATCGAAGCCTCGCCGAAGAAGACCCTCGGATGGTCGACCAGGATGCGCTGCAGCGGATGTTCGGCGATCTATCCTGGGCAAAAATAAATGCTGGTAAACCCGCATCAACCCTCGTCCAAGAAATTTGGCGGTGGTTTGTGGTTGCGATGCTCGCCGCTCTCTTGCTCGAAGCCATCCTCTGCCTGCCTCGTATCAAACGTCCATTCCCAACAAAAACGAGCTTTTAGTATTCGTGGATGAAGCCGATCCGCTCGCCGATGGCTCGCCTCGGCTTCGATCTTGATTTTTTGCTCGGGAATCTTCATCATCCGACGGCACACCGCGATGGATTGCGGCGCAGCAAAAATCCCTTGATTCCGTCGATGGAACGACGAGAAGGATTGACTCGGATATGCCTTACGTTCCGTATTGGTTCGAATCGTTTGCGACGTTGTTTCCTTGGTTGGTTCCCGTTCTTTCGATCCTAGGACTTTGGGTTGCACGTTTGTGCGATGATGCTCGAGTGCGATCCTTTGCAGAGCATGCATACTACTGCGCGATGATGATCGCTGCGGTGATCACGCTGAGGACGATCCTCGCCGACGATCATTGCTGGTTGCTACACACCGCAAGCCTCTGCATCATGGTTCTCGGAGCTATTTTTCCGCAGAGTCTCGAGGGTGACCTCTCCGCGATCGAATCCTAATTCGCTCGGCACACAACCATGAACCATAACCCACCAGTACGTGCGTACATTCTGGCTGGTGGTAAAAGCTCGCGCTTTGGCAGCGACAAGGCTCGTGTTGTCATCGAAGGCATACCCAATCTTTGTTATCTCGCCCATCGTTTGGAGAAACTCCAGCTTCCCACAACGGTAGTTTCGCAGTCGCATAGCGATTACAGCGACCTAGGCCTTCGAGTCATCCCAGATTTCGAACCGGGCGCTGGACCACTCGCTGGTACCATCACCGCTTTGCGCGACGCGAAATCGCATCATGTACCATGGTCCCTGATCCTTACCTGCGATCTTCTTTGGCACAACGATACCTGGATCCATCGGCTGTTAACGGCTATCCAATCCCCCATCTCTCCTTTCCAACCAACCGCCTTCGTTAGGCTTTTCCGCTCGGAATCGTTCTCACCGTTTCCTGGCTTGTACCACGTCGATAGCTGGCCTCATGCCCAGGAAAGCTGGAATCGAGGGGTTCGGTCGATGCGCGGCTGGCTCCAGGGTAACCGACTACATTATGGTGTGGAACGCTCGGAGGGCGGCGATTCTATCGGTCCACACTCCAGTTCAAATGTCCTGCCGATCGATTATGTCCCCGTATCCGCTGAAGATCTTCCCGGATCCTTCAATACGAGCGACGAACTTCGCACACTACGACATCGCACCGGGGATCACCAGTGAAAACTCAATGACTTTTGCCACTTCAAGTCATCTGGGCACCGTAAACAACAGCTTCCTAATCTCTACCAAGGTCACTGGAATCAGGCTCAACAGTATCACCATCGGCAGATCGGACCAAGGCATTGCCGAAAGCCCCAGCAAGTTCGATGTCCACGGTATGAGCATCACGACCAACTGGATGATTAGTGAACCCATCGCAGCAACGACCAGAAGTTGGTTGGAGAAGAAACCTAGAGCGGGCATCACCCGATCGAAATCCCTGCATGCCATCGAGTAGAAGATTTGGGTCATGGTCAAGATGCAAAACGCGACCGCACGAGCCTCCTCGAGCTTGGTATTATCCTGAATATAAATCCTCCCGAAACCTAGCAAGCAAACGCTGGCCATGATGACCCCTTGTACAACAATCTCGCGACCTCGCCTCCAAGAAAGAATAGGTTCGCCGATCGGACGGAGTGGACGTTGCATCAAGTTTTTGCCGAGAGGTTCACTCGCTAACGCCAGCGCCAGGAGACCGTCGGTCACCAAATTGATCCACAGGATTTGTATCGCCAAGAGAGGGGATGGCAATCCTAAGATCGATGCGAAAAACATGAATAACACTTCGCTCGAATTGCACGCGAGCAAGAAGTGAAGGAACTTTTGGATGTTCACATAGATCCCTCGCCCTTCCTCGACTGCATTGACAATCGAGGCAAAATTGTCGTCGGTCAAAATCATATCTGCAGCATCTTTGGCTACATCTGTCCCGGTAATTCCCATCACGATGCCGATATCGGCAGCCTTGACCACAGGTGCATCGTTGACACCGTCTCCCGTCATGGCAACCACATGACCATTCCGCTTCCATGCGTCCACGACCCGCAATTTGTGCTGAGCGCTGACGCGGGCGACAACCGGGCAAGCTCGAACCTGTTGGATTAGTTCTTCGTCACTCATCGTTTCGATAGCAGCACCCAGAAGCACGGAGTCCCTTTCGTTGGCAATTCCGACCGTGCGAGCGATCGCAAGTGCCGTTTGGGGATGGTCACCCGTAATCATCACAGGTCGAATACCAGCTTGATGGCAACGTGCTACCGCCTCAAAGACCGTTTGTCGCGGTGGATCGATCATCCCGATCAATCCGATGAATACCAGATCCTCTTCTCGATAACATGGATCTCCTTCTTCCTCAATGCGTCGATAACCGATGGCTAGCGCGCGCAGCGCCTCGCTCGCCATCCGTGCATTCCGTTGGCTGATCATTTGGAAGTAACGATCGTTCATCGGCGCGATCTGATCGTCTATCAGAATCTTGCTCGAACCAGCCAAAACGGCTTCGGGTGCCCCTTTCACGATCATCAGCGATCCCTCGCTCGGATCCCGAAGGATCTGAGACATCCGCTTGCGGTCGGAATCGAATGGATTCTCATAGAGCAATGATTCCTCAGGCCATAAATTGGATACCGAGGCTTTCGACGCCACCACCTTCAGCGCGATTTCTGTCGGATCTCCGACAACCTCGATCCGTTGGTCCGAAGGATCGATACGCCATTGCGAGTTATTGCATTGGTCCGCGTAGGAAAGCATACGGAGAAGTGGGCCTGGGAACTCCTTGGACCCCTGCAATTCTGCGTTGCTAAGACCTTCGAGAGGACGAATTTCTCCCACCGGACCGAATCCTTCACCGTCGACGACCCAGGATTGGTCCGGAATCCAGAGTTGCCGAACCGTCATTTCATTGCGTGTCGGCGTACCGGTCTTGTCGCTGCAGATCACCGTCACACAACCCAGCGTCTCAACGCTTGGAAGTTTGCGAATGATGGCGTTCCGTTTTGCCATGCGTTGCAAGCCGATCGCAAGAGTTACCGTCACCACAGCCGGAAGCCCTTCCGGGATAGCCGCGACCGCCAAACTAACGCTGGTTAAAAACACCTCGGCCAACTTGCCACCCCGAAGCCACTCGAGGACAAAGATGACACCGACAATCGCCAAGCAACCGAGCACGAGGACTTGTCCGAGCTGAGCCAACCGCTTTTGCAATGGTGTTGATTCTTGCTGGGTTTCTTCGAGAAGCTTCGCGATCCTGCCAATTTCGGTGTTCATCCCGACCGCGGTCACGACGGCGGTTCCTTTGCCGCTGGTTACGGTCGTCCTCAAAAATAGGGAGTTCGCCCGCTCCGCGATCGGTGTATCGTCTGGCAGCTCCGCATCAGCGTGTTTGGTCACCGGCGTCGACTCGCCAGTCAACGATGACTCCAGGGTCTGCAAGGTATACGCGTCGATCAATCGTGCATCGGCCGGTACACGATCTCCCGCCTCCATCAAAACAACATCGCCGACGACAACCTCGGATGCGGGTATCGAGATGAGTCGCCCCTCCCGCTTTGCCTTGGCCTGCGGTGCACTTAGTTGCTTCAGTGCATGGATCGCATGAACGGCTCGCTCCTCCTGAAAAAAGCCGCTTGCTGCGTTGATCAACACGATTGCCAAAATTGCAATCGTATCAATCCAATCGCCGAGAAATCCCGAGAGGAGTGCCGCTCCCACCAGCAGAGTGACCATGACGCTCTTAAATTGCGCGATGAAACGGATCCACCGTGGCACCGGCGGTGCCGACTCAAACTCATTCCTGCCATCGCGGACCAATCTCTCCGCCGCGGTCCGAGAGGCCAAACCCTGCCTTGGATCACTTCCGAGAGCGTCGATGATCGACTGTGTCGATGTCGTGCCCATGGCCGTGCCGTTCTTCCCACATCGGAGTTACTTTTCGAGAATTGTTGTATTCCAGCAAACTCTATCCCACGAAGCGGTTTGCGGACTTGCGTTCTCGCGTACAAACCGATCGATGAAAATTGCGGTGAAAGATTGGATGGTGCCTGCGGATTGTGTGGGGTAGACTCGACAGTGACATCGATGATGTCGACCCTGGCACAAACGTATTTCTGGTACCGGCACTTGTGAAAAGCCCATGATCCTATGAAAAACGACCCTTCGAGCGAGACAGAGATTCAGCATTGGAATGCCATCGACTCATTGCGCGATGTCGAGTCGGACACGACATGGGATCATGTCTTTTCCTTGCGCAAGATTGGTACACCGAGCGTCCTGGAAAAAGCGTTAGCGTGGTGCACCGACTCCGACCCCTATCGCCGGTCTCTGGGTGCTTCCGTGCTTGCCCAATTGGGGAATAGTCCTTTCAGTCAAGGACGCATGCTGTATCCGGACGAAGCGACCGCGATGATCCGGTCCATGATCCGAACAGAAAGGGATCATGAAGTGATCACATCGCTGATCAGCGCGGTCTATTTCCGTGAAATGCCGGAGGGGGTTCCCTGGTTGATCGATCTGGCGCAACATCCCTCAGAAGACATCCGTTGGCGCGTGGCGTGGGCGCTACCGATCCCCAATGTTCGAGATCCTGAAACGGATCGCTCGTCTATAGATACGCTTCTACGATTGATCGTGGATCCCGAGCCCTTAGTGCGCGATTGGTCTACCTTTTCCCTCTCCATGACCGAAGACGACACTCCGCAAATCCGCGAAGCGTTACTAGCTCGGTTGAACGATTCTGATTTCCACACGCGGAGCGAAGCCGCCGTCGGTTTGGCGAAGAGGAAAGAGCTGCGGGGTATCGAGCCTTTGGTCAACCATTTGAAGTCCGATCGGGTCGGCGAATTGTTCGTGGAAGCGGCCGAGATGTACGCAAACCCAGACTTAAAATCGGCTTTGATTTCTCTCCAGACGTGGTGGGATGTCGATCCCGACCTACTTGAGCGAGCCATCACCGCTTGTTCTTGAAGCACGTTGTTCGAAAATGGCGCTCTCGGTCCTGCTGAAGGACCAACATCCTCTGGGGCATTCAACAGCCTACGGGCTGCTAAGCATCCCTTCTACGATGGAGACATACACCCTAAGGTCGGGGATGCTACCCGAACAACTGCTACTTGAATTCATAACTATTTTTTAATAAATTCTTGGTCGCGTCCCTTCTCATCCAATCGCTTGCCTTTCTCCGTCCCGCTAAAGTGATATGTCGTTGCTGCACGTCTATCGAATGGTACTGACTTCGGTGTTGCTCGCATGCGGGTGTAATCCTTCGGCTCGCTCTCCCTCGGAGTCAGAGCGTTACATGCGTGGTGACTTGAATCAACAAGTTGCGAGCGGCGACAGTAACCGCATCCCTTCATCGATAAGATTAGAACATCGGGCTAACTGCATGCCCAATGCGATCTTCAGAAACTCGATCGAACTCGACGAGTTGTTTTTTATCGAGACCACGGGTGGAGGGGTCGGTGTTTTGGATTTCGATCGGGATGGCGAGTTGGATGTAGTCGCTGCAGGTGGAGGTCGACCTGAGAAATCGACCAAGAAAATGACAGGATACTTTCCTACGATCCATCGGGGACTAGGCAACTGGACGTATCACGATATCAGTAGTTCATCGAAGATTGAGACTGCTTCGATATACAGTACTGGAGTAAGCGTGGGAGATTTCGACGCTGACGGATTTGCGGATATCGTGATGCTTGGTTTCAATGCCATCCATCTCTACCGCAATCAAGGAGATGGCACCCTCGAGCTAGTCTCGCCAGATCACAGTGGGCTATCGAGCACTCTGTGGGGAACGTCCGCCGCATTTTTCGACTCAGACAACGATGGGCTCCTTGATATTTATGTGACGAATTATCTGGATTGGGGCTTTGATAACAATCCTATTTGTGAAGGCAGAGCAACTCCGGATTCAATCGCATTGATCCGGGATTACTGCGGCCCCCGCCAGTTCCAAGGGCTACCGGATGCTCTGTATCGAAATGCAGGTGATGGAACGTTTTTGGATGTAACTGAGTCTTCGGGAATTAAAGATCAGCATCGCGGCATGGGTGTGCTTGCCGCCGACCTTGATGGTGATCATGACATCGATTTGTATATCGCGAATGACATCGATCGAAATTTGGTCTATCAAAACGACGGTTCCGGGGTATTCGTGGACGTCACCAGCCGTTCTGGAGGATGCTGTAACGATATTGGAGTACCCGAAGGAAGTATGGGAGTAACCCTCGGTGATTACAACCTAGACGGTCGATTCGATGTATTCGTTACCAATTTCCAAAGCGAACCTCCAGCCCTTTATGAAAACATCAACGATATCAATTTCGTTTACGCCTCTACCAAAGCGAAACTTGGATCTGCGAAGGGCGATTTTGTCAGTTGGGGAACTGCCTTCGTCGACATGGATCTCGACGGCGACGAAGATTTACTGGTCGCCAACGGACACATTGAAAAACGTTCCATGGGAATCAATTATGAACAACTACCTGTGGTCTTCGAAAACGATCGTGGAAAAAGGTTCGTTTCAGGGAACAGTTCCGGTACATTTCTTTCCTCAAAGCATGCAGCACGCTCGCTGGCTCTCGACGATTTCAACCATGACGGTCTTGTCGATTTTGTTGTGGGTCGTTTGAATGCTGATTTGGCTTTAGTTGAAAACCAGTCAGTAGCAAAAGGTGGATACTGCGTAATTCAATGTGTTGGTATTCAATCCAATCGTGATGGGATAGGAACCACGATTCGACTGCGTACGAAGAATCGTTTTTACGTTCGGCAGCTTTATGGCGGAGGATCCTATGCATCCTCATGGAAGCCTTTTGCACACTTTGGATTACCGGATGCAGATGATTTCACGGGTGCTCAACTTGAGATTTATTGGCCCAGCGGAGCAGAACAACGCTTTCAACTAATAGGCCCGAATGAGACTGTAATAGCTATCGAAAACGCTGGTGACATTCCGTCCACGCCAAATGAGTAATTCAGGGTTAAATCAGTTCTTAAAAGTGAGCTGACTGGATCAACACCACCGACGATACGCCATGGGCGAGTCGTTCGATATCCGAGGGTTTGCTCGCGTACGCGATCCCTAATGTCTCCATCTCGGATTCCGGGATCGGTGCCATCAGATAGATGCTTCTACGAGCCTGGATCGATCGGAGAACCGCTGCCGGGAATGCATCATGCAGGCTTCCTGCGAGCAGTTCCTTTTCAAGCTGTTCATCGGGATCATCGGAAGCAAGTTGAGCTACACCGTCGGTAATCCGATCGATGTCGCAACAAACGATGACGCGTCCCGATGGATTAAGCAACTCATCGGCGCGTGTTACGGCACGAGCAACGTTGAGCCATGTTTGTTGCTCTGGACCGCCGTCAATAGCGGCGATGGCCAGCTCGAAACGCTTCTGTTCTTCCTCGCCAGATACATTTCTCTGCGAGCGTTGTTCGCGCAGTTGTTCGCAAGCTGATCGATGCACACTCTGAGATTCACCGGCCAGGATTGCCGCTATTTTCCCATCGCCAGCCGGTACCACGGCGATCGCGAACTGAACCCCCATCAACCATCCAGCTTCTCGGCTAAGTTTCGATTGCTGGTGCAGATGCTGTTGGTTATCGTCGAGCCACGCGAGTTGCCAGCGCTGCTGTGTTTTCGCATCGGCAAACGCTGGCGACATCGCATACGCATCGCTTGCGCTGAGCGTCTCCGGATCGCGAATACAATAAATCGGCAGAACCACAGCCGCTTCGACGAGATCGCGTTGGATATAGATCGGGTCCGCCGATTTCGCAGCAGCGATGTACTCGAGCTGATCGTGGTTCGTGGCGGCGTGTTGCACAATCCGCAGGACTCCTCCCACTCCGGGACTTCGACGGTCGATTGCCTCTCGTGCCTGTTCAATTGCGTGTCGACCGGCTGAGGAGAGGACCACCGTGATTTGCTCAGCCTGGAGCGGCCTCTCGAGCAACCACTGGATAAGTTCCGCGGCGATTTCAAACCCCCTCGGGACTCCTTCTTCGAGCGCGATCGCTACAAGATCGTCATCGAGGATAGCCAGCGCCAACTCCGGAAAATCAATGGGTGCAACCAGGGACTCGCGCAGCTGTTCACCAACGGTTCTTGCATCTGGAATACCAGCATAGCCGAGTGTCACTGCATCATCGGGGAGAAGGAGTTCGAGGGTCTTCTGTCCTATCCGGATTGCGTGCTTAACGTCCGAGTTCATGATGCTCTCTTTTGTCGGTAGTACTGCGCATGACGATCGATCATCATCTGCAGATTGTTTTCGTTGCGAACTCTCTGCTCCGCTGCATCGATCATACGCAAACGCGCCCCGGGATCATCGAGCAGTTGATGCGACACACGCATCAACCGGTCGACATCGCCTGCGGGAAACAAGATCCCGGAAACGTTGTCTTGAATCAGGTCCCTATTGCCCGGTATGTCGCTGGCCATGACCAGCACACGGGCCTGCATCGCCTCCAAAATGACGTTGGATTGGCCTTCGTACAGGCTGCCATTCCATAAGAGATCCGCATGAGGAAGAATCTGCATCGCATCGTCGCGATGTCCGACCAAATAAACCTCGGAGGCGGCTTTAACGTTATCGCGAAACTCTTCCAATCGCGGTCGTTCAGGACCTTCACCGAGAATTGCGTACGATGTATCTCCCCGGAGAACTCGCAAAATCTCGGCCGACCAGATGAGATCCTTGTATCCCTTTTGGGGCCAAAGCCTCCCGATCGACAGGATCAATTTGCGCGATGGATCGATTCCCAGCCTGCCGAAAGCCTCTTCCCGGCTAATCTCCTGCGAAGGCTGGCGTGGTGGAATCCCGTTTGGGATCACATGAAACAGCTCCCGAGGGATTCCATGTTCTGCATAAAACTCGACGACACCTGGGCTGTTGGTTGTTATGCCTTGTGTGTGCTTAGCAAGAAACCGATCGATCGCGAGTTGCCATGAGCCTTTCCATGGGTCGACCGAACGTTCGGAACCGAGGATTACTGGGACGCGTGCCGATCTGGCGGCAGAGCGCCCGTAGGCGTTGGCTGCAAAGAGCCAGGTATGGACAATGTCAGGTTTCAGTCGTTTCAATGTGGTGCGCAGCCGCCACCATGCCAACGGGTCGACTTTTGCTCGTTTTCCGATCGATACCACCGGGATACCTGCCTCCGACAACTCGCGTTCCAGCGGGCCAGTCCTGGTCAGCGCGATCACGGTGGTATCGAACGCGTCTGGATCTAAACCGCGTGCGAGCAAGGACAACTGTTTCTCGGCACCGCCACGATCCAAGGTGGGGATAATCAAGCAGAGTTTGATCTTCATCCGCGACTCCTCGGACCATAGAAGGCATGAGACAGATTCCGATAGAGCAACTCCCATTGATCGATGGATCGTTGGTGTGGCGAATGCCTTCGGTAACTTGCTCGCAGCCCCATCGCTTCGGTAAGCCACTGCTGCCTGTGAACTAGCCAGTCCTTTAGCTGTCGCTGCAAGCTCTCCTGCGAATCGTAGTATTTCATCAGTGGTGTTTCAGGATGCAAGTTCTTGGACTCTACACTTTCGGCAATCACCATTGGTAATTCCGAGTTGATCATCAATGGCACGCTGAATTGTAGCGTGGTATCCGGATTTGAGACGATGGCCAAATCGGCAACAGCGACGAGTTCCTCGAGATCATCAAATGCGTCGAATAAAAGGATTTCTCGATGCCAACCACGGTTTTTCACTTGATCGTAAACCGCCTGGGTGGCTAGACCGGGATTGATGATCCACATCCTCAACGATGCTCCTTGGTCGAGCAAATCGCACACGGTGCGTGTGGCAGTCACTAATGATTTGGAATCCGCATTGCCCAGATGCAGCAACAGATCGGTCCGTCCTGGAATGACAAAATCGCTCGACACATCGAACAACGCGCTCGCGGCGCGGTTCCTGGATTCGAGATCTCGAGGCACACATATCCCAACGGTATCTGCGATGTTCATTATTTTCCGATCGTCGAAGCCATGGGACAAGAGAACTCGCTGTGCAAAAGAGTTGGGCACAACCACTCCATCGGCTCTCCGACACGCTTCCGCCGCCATAACCGGTGACACTAGCTGATTGCGCGCGATCCCTTCGATTTCCCCCTCCAAGCTAAACCGAGTGATCAGCGGCTTGTTCCACTTGGCACTCTTCGCCCCGATCGCTCCTAGCAACCCATCAGCGCGATCGACGTAAATCGCATCAAACTCATCCAGGTGTCTCACAATCCAAGCTACCACGTTCTTTTGGAATTGGGATTCGTTCCAGTTGCTGCGTGGGGAAGGGAGCAAGCGATGGAGAGGGCTCTCCCGGAGCATGGCCTTCTCGGGCCACTGCGAATGCCATCGCGCAGTCAACACCGTCGCTTCGATCCCTCGAGTACGCCATCCATCGAGCAGTTGCATCAGTCGCAGACAACCGTCATCGGCGTGCGGCCAATACTTGCGCGTAACAACCAAGACTCTCGTTGAATGCCTCGCTGTAGACACGATCGACTGTCTTTGTGTACCTGTTGTGTGGGCCTAGTTTCTAGTTTTTGTTTCTCTGGATAGAGACGTGTGGATCGACATCGATGAAATCGGCTTTTGCTCGTTTGCCTCAGAGTTGGATCCGCGCAGCGCTCGCTGTGTGCACTGCCATGATTGGCTTATAACTATTTGGACAGGCCAAACTGCCGACGGTGCGCTGCGATATCCGCTTCTTCCAAAACACCCACGTACGGGAGGTTGCGATGGAGATCATCGTAATCCAATCCGTAACCAACAACGAACTCATTGGGGATTTCAAACACGCTATAGTCGGGTTCTTGATGGACCACGCTATTCCCCCGCTTGTTCAGGAACACCGCTGTCCGAAGGCTTCGAGGTTGTTGTCTCTCGAGCCGCCGTGTAACTTCGGCGAGCGTTTTTCCGGTATCAAAAATATCGTCGATCAGCAGGACATCGCGCCCCCGAATATCGAGCATATCGCTATCCTCGATCGTAAGCTCCCCGCTGGTCATTCCTCCTCGGTACGAAGTAGCGCGAATTAAGCTGATCCGAATCGGCATCTCAAGGCTACGTATCAAGTCTGCGAGCATTACCAAACTGCCGGTCATGATTGCTACGATGGTCAGCGGCTCTTTGCCGTAACGCTCATGCAACTGCGACGCGAGTCTCGCTATTCCTCGATCGATTTCTTCTTGGTTGATCAATACTTTCATCGCGATTTCATCGTTTCCTAGCGTTACCGGATGACCCACAGTTCACGCTCGGTGCGTATCAGAATCTTTGTTTCGGTCACAGCGGGTGTGGATCGTATCACGGATTCGGTTGCGATCGTACCCAAAACACGGTACCCATCGCTTGCGGCGAGTACAGTCACATCCCCCTTATCGGAGATATTGAGCAATCGTTCTCCAACGATGACCGGTGAGGAAAAGAAATTCCCTCCGATGCGTTCGCTCCATCGGACCGCTCCGTCAGCCAGCCGCACGCAACTCACGATCCCAGCATCAGACCATAGAAAGACCAAGTCTCGATAGACGACCGGGGTCGGTACATAAGGGGCCGCTCGCTGGATGCGAAAACGTTCCTCGCGAGTCTCCATATCGTAGGCCACAAGCAGGTTATCTCGCCCTCCGCCGGAACCGTGTGAGGCGATCGCCAACGGACCGTTGATCACGGTCGATGCGCAAACGCGCTGCTTGAAACAATCATGGTTCCAAAGAACTTTTCCCGTCTCAAGCTCCATCCCGAAGATCCCAAGTCCCGTCGTCGCGCACACGAGCTGCTTGATCCCATTCACTTCGCGAACGCTGGGGACACCGTAGCAAACGCGTCGTGTCGGAAGTGGTGTTTCCCACAACGTTTCCCCACTTGTTACGCCTAGCGCCAGCATGCGGTCCGTCCCTGGTTCGACGCCCGGTTCAAGCTCTTCAGCGTCTTGACTGTCGAGCAGGATCACTTTGCCATCCACCAATATTGGAGAGGTTCCAAAACCATGCTGCGAGACGTATCTTCCAAAGTCCCGGCTCCACAGCTCGTCCCCTTGGTGACTAAATCGCTTGACCACCACATGCTCTGGCTCGCCCCACGCAACGACGACTCCTTGCTCGTCCACACATGGCGTGGTCGATGCATAAGTACTGAATTGATGAAGTCGATGCTTGGTA
>Ga0194130_10003338_pt1 | contig 21728 bp, 20 predicted proteins | sample TA2KigsurfametaG_FD_160084 | JGI IMG/M metagenome (GOLD analysis project Ga0194130, IMG submission 160084) | Freshwater microbial communities from Lake Tanganyika, Tanzania - TA2015050 Kigoma 12 surface | ecosystem: Environmental > Aquatic > Freshwater > Lake | place: Tanzania: Lake Tanganyika... | reverse complement strand
CAGGACGCTGGAGGTACGCCTCGATCGCCGCGTAGTCGCGGCTCGCGACGAGATACTGGCCCGGCATCTGCCCCGGGAGGATCGCGCGGCGGAACGGTCCCTCGGTCGCGGTCGGCGCGGCGGAGTCCCCGGCCGGAGCGGCGGCGCTGTCCGCGCGCTGCATCAGCGCCGTCAGCCCGGTCGCGGCGGCGGTCGCCGTGTCAGTGCTCGCGGGCGCGGCGGCGATGGTGATCCCCTTCGCCTTGATGATCCCGTCGATCCGGGGAATCGCCTTCTCCAGCGCCTGCGACTCGTCCGTGATCTGGAAGCGGAGGAAGGCCGCCTTCTGCACGACCTCCTCCGCCCGCTGCTGATCGCTGATGCCCGGGAGCTCGACGATGATCCGGTCGGTCCCGACCTTCTGCACGACGGGCTCGGCGACGCCGAACTCGTCGATGCGGGTCCGGACGACCTTGAGCGCGCGATCGAGCGCGTCACTCACGTCGGCGACGGCCTGCTTCGACTGGTCCACCTCGAGGGTGAGGTGCATCCCCCCCTGGAGGTCGAGGCCCCGCTTGAGCGGGACGCGCTTGACGGTGTCGAGGACGAAGACGCCGTCACGCTTGACGCGCACGATCTCGGTCCGGGGGAAAAGCGCCCAGCCGGACATCGCCACGAGGGCGACAATCACGAGGACGCGAGACTTCAGGGTCTGCATACCGACGAAGGCTTGGGGGAACGGAGGATATGAAACCTCGAAGAGTACCCGGCACTCCGAGGCAAGTCAATCACGGACAACGGCTTGCGCGTCCTCAACCGAGGCGTGCGCGTGCCGCCCGCTCGTCCTCGGCCAGCTGCCGCACCAACGCCTCCGCGGACGGGAACGCCCGGGTCTCGCGCAGCCGCGCCACGAAGTCCACGCGGACGCTGGCACCGTAGAGGTCGAGTGCGGCGTCGAAGAGATGCGCCTCGATGGTCGGGGTCTCCTCGCCGAAGGTCGGACGCGGACCGAGGTTGAGCATCCCGGCGAACGGCCCCGCCGGCGTCTGGACCCGGACCGCATACACCCCCTCCTTCGGGAGGAGCTTGTGGGGCGCGGGGAGCGCGACGTTGAGTGTCCGGTAGCCGAGGGTCCGGCCCCGCCCCGCCCCGGCGACCACGCGACCGGCCACACCGTAGGGATGCCCGAGCGCCTCGGCGGCACGCCCGAGGTCGCCATCGGTCACGGCGCCCCGGATGGCCGTCGACGAGATCGGCTGACCGTCTGCGCCATCGACCGGCGGGACCGATTCGACGGTGAATCCCCGGCCGATACCGAGGGCACGCAGGACGCCGGCATCACCCTCCCGCCCACGACCGAACCCGTGATCGTGCCCGACCAACAGATGGACGAGGCCGAGCCGTCGGCAGAGGACCTCGTCGACGAAGGCCGCCGCGGTGTACGAGGCGAGCGCGCGCGTGAAGGGGAGCACGACCACGTAGTCGAGCCACGGACCGGCCAACGCTTCCAGTCGCTCGGTGGCGACGGTCAACCGTGGCGGCGCCGCGGCGGGATTGACGACCTGGAGCGGATGCGGCTCGAAGGTGACGAGCACTGCCGGGAGGTGCCGCGCATCGGCCGCCCGCCGTACCCGCTCCAGTACGAGCTGATGCCCGCGATGCACCCCATCGAAGGTGCCGACGGTACAGACCGTGCGCGTGATCCCGGGGGGGAGCCCGCAGCCGAGCTCAGGCGGCATGCATCACCACGCGCGGGCGCCAGCGATCACGCTCGCGCTCGGCCACCGCGACGAGCGCGCCGGTTGCTGGCGCCGTGAGGGCGCCCCACGGGCCGTCGACCACCGCGGCGACGTCGATGCCGCGCACGATCTTGGCGAGTTCCTCGTCTGACAGCGCTTGCTGCGGGAGGTGTGGGAGCGCATCGAGCGGAGGACGGACCGCGCCGCCCCCTGCCTGCAGCGTCTCGAGGGGCACGGCATCGGTGACGCGGAACGGCCCGCTCGTGGTCCGTCGAAGGGCGGTGAGATGGGCCGCCGACGCGCAGGACCGCCCCAGGTCGCGCGCGAGCGACCGCACATAGGTGCCGCCACCGCAGGTGATCTCGACGCCCATCGATTCCACGCGCCCGTCACGCTCGACGACGCCGTCGACGCGCCAGCGATGGATGGTGACCGGCACCGGAGCGAGCTCCACCGCCTCCCCCTGCCGAGCGAGGTCGTAGGCGCGGCGTCCGGCGACCCGCTTCGCGGAGTACGCCGGGGGGACCTGATCGATGGTGCCGATGAGGGCGGGCAGCGCGGCGTGCACCGCCGCGAGCGTCGGTAGCGGCGCTTCGCGGACGACCGCACCCACGTGGTCCTCGGTGTCGGTCTCCGCGCCGAAGCGGATCGTCGCCTCGTAGACCTTCGGCTCCCCGGCGAGGTGCGGGAGGAGGCGGGTCGCGCGCCCGATCAGAAGGACGAGGAGTCCGGTCGCGAAGGGATCGAGGGTGCCCGCGTGCCCGATGCGCGACGTGCCGAGGGCGCGACGGGCGACCGCGACGACGTCGTGGGACGAGACGCCGACGGGTTTGTCGACGAGCAACAGCCCGTCAGTCGTCTCCGGGCGAATCGGCCGAGGCATCGGTGGCGGGCGGCTCGTGCAGGCTGGCGAGCAGGGTCTCGATCCGCGCGGCGCGCGCGACCGACTCATCGAGCCGGAAGACCAGTTCGGGGGCGAACTGGAGCCGGAGCGCCTTCCCGACGCGGCTCCGGAGGTGCGGGGCGACGCCGCGGAGGGCCTCGAGGGTACCGGTGTGATCGTCGCCGCCGCCGAGCACGCTGACGAAGATCGTCGCGTGCCGAAGGTCGCGCGTCACCTCGACCGCGGTCACGGTGAGGAGCCCGGTGACCCGCGGATCGCGGAGGCCGTGCGAGAGGAACGCCGCGACCTCCTCACGGATGGCCGCCGCGACCCGATCTGGGCGACGCGGGTCACGCGGGGGCATCGTCCGCTCCCGTCCGGCGCCGCTCAGCTCGCCCGAGCCGAGTCGAGCGAGCGCGCGACCGACTCGGTGCGGTAGAGCTCGATGACGTCGCCGACCTTGAGGTCATTGAAGTTCTCGACGCCGATACCGCACTCGTACCCTTCCTTGACTTCCTTCACGTCGTCCTTGAAGCGGCGGAGCGACGCGAGCGTGCCGTCGTAGACCTCGATGCCGTCGCGGACCACGCGGACGCGGCCCTGCCGGTTCATCAGGCCAGAGCGGACGAAGCAGCCGGCGATGACGCCGATCTTCGGCACCTTGAACGTCTCGCGGACCTCGGCCTCGCCGACGATGACCTCCTTCTCCTCCGGCCGGAGCATCCCCTCGAGCGCGGCGCGGACGTCGGCCACGGCCTCGTAGATGATGCGATACAGCTTGATCTCGACGCCCTCGCGGTCCGCGGCGGCGCGCGCCTTCGTATCGGGACGCACGTGGAAGCCGATGATGATCGCGCCCGACGCCTTGGCGAGGAGGATGTCGCTCTCGGTGACGGCGCCGACCGCGCGCGCGACGACCTCGACCTGCACCTCCTCGTTGCTGAGCTGCTGCAGCGCGTCGGCGAGCGCCTCGGCCGGCCCGCCCTGGTCGGCCTTGATGAGGAGCTTGAGCTGCCGCTTGCCTTCGCCCGACGAGGCCATGAAGTCCTCGAGGGAGACGGCGCCCTTGGCGGTGCGGCGGCTCCGCGCCTCGCGGTCGAGCCGCTCGCGACGCTGGGCAATCTCGCGCGCCTCGCCGGCATCGGCGACGGCGATGAACTGGTCACCGGCCATCGGGACGCCGGTGAGCCCGAGCACCTGCACGGGGATCGCGGGTCCAGCCTCCTTCACCGGCTTGCCGCGCTCGTCGAGCAGGGCGCGGACGCGACCGGAGTGGAGCCCGCAGATGAAGTCATCGCCGACCCGGAGGGTGCCGCTCTGCACGAGGATCGTCGCGACGGCGCCCTTCCCCTGGTCGAGCTGCGCCTCGACGACCGAGCCGGTCGCCCGACGATCGGGGTTCGCCTTGAGGTCGAGGATCTCGGCCTGCAGGAGGATCTGGTCGAGGAGCGCGGGGACGCCCGTCCCCTTCTTCGCCGAGATCTCGGAGGCGAGGACCTGGCCGCCGAAGTCCTCGAGCACGACGCCGTGCTGCAGGAGGTCCTGCCGCACCTTCATCGGGTTCGCGGCGGGGAGATCGCACTTGTTGATCGCGACGATCATCGGGACGCCGGCGTTCTTGGCATGCGAGATCGCCTCGATGGTCTGGGGCATCACCGCGTCGTCGGCCGCGACGACGAGGACGACGATGTCGGTGACCTGCGCGCCGCGGGCGCGCATCGCGGTGAACGCCTCGTGGCCCGGAGTGTCGAGGAAGGTGATCGTGCGGCCGTCGGGGAGCCCGACGTGGTACGCCCCGATGTGCTGCGTGATCCCACCGGCCTCACCGGCGACGACGTTGGCGCGACGGATGTAGTCGAGGAGCGAGGTCTTCCCGTGGTCGACGTGGCCCATGATGGTGACCACCGGCGGCCTGGCCTGCAGGTCGCCCGCCTCTTCCTGCGGCTCCTCGGCGGGCGCAGCGGCATACTCCTCCTCGCGCACGGCCTCGAAGCCGAACTCGCTCGCGATCAGCTCGATCTGATCGAAGTCCATCCGCTGGTTGATCGTCACCATCAGCCCGAGGTGCTTGAAGGCGAACGAGACGATCTGCGTGGCCGGCACCTTCAGGATGTCGGCGAGCTCACTGACGGTGATGAACTCGTTGACGCGCACCGTCTTCTTCTCGCGCTCGGCGATCTCGGCACGCATCGCCTCCAGCTCGGCGCGCTCGGCGGCGTCATCGCGCCCGCCGCGCCGCTTGGCCGGCCCGGTGCCCATCTGGCGCATCGTGCGCGAGATGTTCGCGGAGACCTGTTCCTGATCGACACGACGTCCCTTCTTGCCGCGGCGCGGCCCGGACGAGGGCATCGCGGCCCCGGGGCCCGTCCCGCCGCCCATCCCCGGGCGACGATCCTCGCGACGACCGCCTGCGAGGCCACCCCCCGGCGTCGCCGAGGCGATCGGACGCGGGGGCAACGCCATCCCGCCGGTGACGGGGCGCGGGCGCGGGGGCGCCGGCACGATCGGCTGCGGCCGGGGCCGCGCCGGCGCGGCGGGAGCCGCCGGGGTCTCCGACGGCGCGGATGGCGAGGCGGCAGCTTCCTCCGCGGCACGCGCGGCGGCGGCCGCGCGCTGGCGCTCCGCCTCCTCCGCCCGAGCGCGCGCGATCTCCCGCTCGGCGGCCTCCGCCGCCTCGCGAGCCGCCTCTGCTGCTGCAGCCGCCTGGGCGGCGGCTTCCGCCTCTGCCTGCGCGCGCTCCGCGGCCGCTGCGGCCTCGGCTTCGGCCTGTGCGACGTCTGCGGCGCGACGACGACGCGTGGCGGGCTTCGCCTCCTCGGGGGCGGGCGTGGGCTCGGGGGCCGGCTCCGGCGCCGCCTTCCGACGCGCCGCCGGCTTCTTCTCTGCGGCGGGGGCCGCCTCGGTCTCCACGGGCTTCTTGGCGGCCGCCTTCTTCTTCGCAGGCGCCTCGGCCGGCTTCTCGGTGCGATGACGCTTGTCGCGCTCCCAGCGGACGCGTGCCCGCGCGACCTGCTCGTCGGTCAGCGGGGATGCGGGCGTGCGGGCCACGATCTCCATCGATCGTAGCATCGCGAGCACCTCGTCCGGCCCGATGCCGAACTCCGCCGCCAGTTCACTCACCCGAAGCTTGCTCAACCCATCCCCCTTGCTGCGTTCACTCCGCGGTCGTCGACCCGACCGCCGCGAGCACTCCGTTGGCCAACGACGCGTCGACGACCCCGATGGCCGCCGTCGCCTCCCGCCCTGCCACCCCGCCCAACCGCGCCGCCGAGGGGACCCGGATCACCGGGACCCGCCGCGCGCGTACGATCCCTTCGACCTTCTCGCGGCTGTGGTGCGAGGCGTCGTCCGCCACCACCACGCATCGGAGCGTACCCCGACGTGCCGCCTCCCGCACCCGATCGACTCCGAGCACCGCTCGCCGTCCCCGCAGCCCGAGCCCGATGAGCCCGAGCAGGCGCCGTTCGGCGGCGTCGTCCACTTAGCTCGGCTCAGCGGCCCCCTCGGGGGCCCCCGCGCCGTCCTCCGTCAGTTCGTCGAGGATCGCGATGATCCGGTCCGCCTCGGCGGGCGCGATGCCCGGGAGCCGGAGGAAGTCGTCGCGTTCCAGATCGATGATGTCGTTCAGCGTCCGATAGCCACCCGCCTCGAGGACGGCGACCGTCGCCGTCGGCAGCCCGACGATCTCGGCGAGCGGCACGTCCGCCGCCGCGTCGTCGGGGAGCGGCGCGAAGAGCGGGATGTCCCCCCCACGCTCCAACCACTCCCGGCTCGAGTACAGGTCGATCTTCCACCCCGTGAGCTCCGAGGCGAGCCGGACGTTCTGTCCGTTTCGCCCGATCGCGAGCGAGAGTTGATCCTCGTCGACGACGGCCTGAATGGTCTTCGTCGCGGCCTCGCTGAAGACGCGGGCGACCTTCGCCGGCGCGAGCGCGAGCTTCGCGAAGCGCTCCGGATCGGCCGACCACGGGACGATGTCGATGCGCTCACCGCCGAGCTCCTGCACGACGGCCTGGACGCGGGCGCCCTTGAGGCCGACGCAGGCGCCGACCGGATCGATTCCGTCATCGCGCGACACGACGGCGATCTTCGTGCGGCTTCCGACCTCGCGCGACGCGGCGCGGATCTCGACGACCCCCGCCTGGATCTCGGGAACCTCGAGCCGGAAGAGTGCCTGCACGAAGAGCGCGTCGGCGCGCGACAGGATGAGGCGCGGTCCCTTCGGCGTCTCCTCGATGCGCTTGAGGACCGCCCGGATCGGCTCGCCCTGCGTGTACGTCTCGCGGTGATTCTGCTCGCGATAGGGAATGATTGCCTCGGCCTCGCGGAACTTGTTGAGGAGGAGGACGATCTTCCCGCGCTCGATCTGCTGGATCTCGCCCGAGAGAAGGTCGCCGACGCGCGACGAGAACTCGTCGCGGATCTTCGTGCGCTCGCCTTCGCGGACGCGCTGCACGATGCGCTGCTTGCACGCCTGGACCGCGGAGCGACCGAACTCGGCGAACTCGACGGGGATCTCCATCAGGTCGCCCGGCTGGTAGTCGGGATCCTCGTAGCGGGCCTCCTCGAGGGCGATCTCCGTCACGCCGTCCTCGACGGCCTCGACGACCTTCTTGAGCATGACGATGCGGATCGCGCCCTTGTCGTCATCGATCTCGACCTCGGCCTGCACGGTCGGCCCGTGCTTCTTGGCGAGGGCGGCGAGGATGCCGTCCCGAAGGAGCTCGTGGAGCTCCGTACGATCGATCTGCTTGGTGTTCGCGAGCTCACGCAGCGCGACGAGGATCTCGGCCGACCCGGCCATAACGTGCTCCGTCGAAGAAGTCCCTTACGGTTTCCAGTGGAACGCGAGACGGGCGTCGGTGACGTCCGCCAGCGCGATCTCCCGCTCCTGCCCCTTCCCGTCACGGAGGGTGAGGCGCTCCTGCCCTGCCTCGCCAGTCACCGCGACGATCTCGAACTCGTGCCGCCCATTGAGCACCGGCGCGTTGACGCTCGCCCGCCGCCCCAAGAACCGCACCCAATCGGCCGCCTTCCGCAGCGGCCGCTCCATCCCCGGGGAGGACACCTCCAGCACATACCGCTCCCCGACCACCGTCGGCATCGCATCGAGCCAGGCCTCGATGGCCCGGGATGCCCGGGCGCAGTCATCGATCTGCACCTTTTGCCGGTCCAACCGATCGATGCGCAGATCGAGCACCGGACGCCCCTTCGACCCGCCGCGCCGGAACTCCACCAACTCGAAGCCAAGGGCTTCAAGTTCTTGATTGACAATGATTTCCACTTCGGGATGCATCGTGACCACCTGACTCACGGGGAACAAAAAAGTGTGGGGAGACCCGCCCCCACACTCCGCAAACAGACCGGAATGTCTCCCGACCCTTACAATGTAGGCTCCGGCCCGGGTCCAGTCAAGCCGACGGACGGGCGATGACAGCGATCTGCCGCCCGGCATCGCCGGCACGGTGCGAATAGAACAGCTGGTTGTCGCAGCGGGTGCACTCCGGGCTCGCAGACCAGTGTCGGACCCCCAGCGTCTTCGCCTGCTCGGCGAGGAGCGCGCGCAGGTCGACGTGGCGAGGCCGGGTGGTCTGCCATCCGGTGAGCCGCTCGAAGACGTCCGGGCCGACCTCGTAGCACCGGCCGCAGATCGCCGGCCCGAGATGGAGCCGGAGGTCGGCGGCGGCGCGCCCCGCTCGGACGAAGGCGTGGACGGCGACCTCGAGGATGCCCCCGGCGACCCCGCGCCACCCCGCGTGAACGGCGGCAACCATCCCATCGGGATGCGCCAGGAGGACCGGGACACAGTCGGCGATGGTCACCGCGAGGGCGCCGGGTCCGTCGAGCAGGTGGCCGTCGGCGCCGTCGTGGCGATGGATCCCCGGAGCGAGCGCGGCCCCGGTGTGCGCGAGCACGGTGGTCTCGTGGACCTGTCGCGCCGACGTGAGGTGCGGGACGCCCACCGCCGCGAGCTCGGACTGCAGGGTGCCCCACCGCGCCGCCGCCTCGGACTCCTCCTCGGTCGCCCCGGCACCGAGCCCGAAGGTCCCCGCCGCCCGCGTCGTCACGAAGGCCGAGAGGCCCAGCGGCGCAAACCCCTCGAGCGCGACGTGCGGCGTGGCCGGCGACGTCACCGCGCGCTCACTCGACGCGCGTGATCGACGCGCCGAGCGCGTTGAGGCGCTCATCGATGCGCTCGTAGCCGCGGTCGATCTGCCCGATGTTGTTGATGATGCTCGTCCCCTTCGCGCAGAGGGCGGCAATCAGCATCGCCATCCCGGCGCGGATGTCCGGGCTCTCGACGGTGGACCCGCGGAGCTCCGTCGGCCCGCTGACCAGCGCGCGATGCGGATCGCAGAGGACGATTCGCGCCCCCATCCCCACGAGCTTGTCGACGAAGAACATCCGCGACTCGAACATCTTCTCGTGAATAAGGATGATGCCCTCGCACTGCGTCGCGGTGACGATGACGATCGACATCACGTCGGCCGGGAAGGCGGGCCAGGGCTGATCCTCGAGCTTCGGGACGGCGCCGCCGAGGTCGGAGCGGATCCGCATCGCCTGATCGGCGGGGACGAGCAGGTCATCCCCCTCGATTCGCGTCTCGACCCCCAGCCGGTCGAAGCCGAGCCGCACGGAGCGCAGGTGCGCGACGCCGGCGTCGGCGATGCGGAGGGCGGAGCGCGTCACGGCCGCGAGGCCGATGAACGACCCCACTTCGATATGATCGGGGCCGATCCGGTGCGTGCAGCCGTGGAGCGGGCGGCCACCCTCGATGGTGAGGAGGTTCGAGCCGATGCCGTGGATCGTCGCGCCCATCGCGACGAGGAGCTGGCAGAGGTCCTGCACGTGCGGTTCGCAGGCCGCGTTGTGTAGCACCGTGGTGCCCTGTGCCGCGACGGCGGCCATCACCGCGTTCTCGGTGCCGGTGACGCTCGGTTCGTCGAGAAAGATGTCAGCGCCGCGGAGCCCTGCGGTGCGGAAGGTAAGTCGCTCGGCGAAGTCGAAGGTAGCGCCGAGAGCCTCGAGGGCAAGGAAGTGCGTGTCGAGTCGACGGCGGCCGATGACGTCACCCCCCGGCGGGGCGAGCTCGCACCCGCCAGCGCGCGCGAGGAGCGGGGCGGCGAGGAGGATCGACGCGCGGATGCGCTTGCAGAGCTCAGGGTCGAGGGTGTCCCCGTGCACCTGCTGTGCGTGGATCCGCAGGGTGTTCGCCGCCGTCCACTCCGCCGCCGCGCCGGTCTGGCGCACCAATTCGACAAGGTGCTCGATGTCCCGGATGCGCGGGACGTTCTCGAGCGTGACCGGTTGGTCGGTGAGCAGGGCTGCGCAGACGATCGGCAGCGCCGCGTTCTTGTTCCCGGTGGGGCGGATGGTCCCGTGAAGGGTCCGACCGCCCTCGACGACGAAGTGAGGGGCTCGCATGTCAGGCAATATACGCTTGACGGTCGGGGTCGGCCCCCCGAGGGTTCAGCATGCCCTCACCCCTCGCCGCCGCCGCGGAGACGCTGTTGGTGCGTCCCGTCCCTCCCGTTCGGACCGCGTTCGATCAGGTCGTCCACATCACGAGCGGGCTCACGAGCATCCTCACCGTACTGCTCTGTCTAGCGGCGCTCTGGCTCGTGGTGGGACTCCGACGTCGCGCGATCGCGATCGAGGCGGAGCTCGCCTCACTGGCGAAGGACCTCCGTCCGCTCGCAGAACGTGCGACGGCCGCGGCGGAGGATGTGCGCGCGGTCACGCAGAAGGTCGACGCGATCGTCGGGGAGGTGCAGCAGACCGCCTCCTCGGTCGGCGCGACGGTGCGCGCCACCGCGGATCTGGGCCGCACCGTGGTGGACGCGATGCGTGGGCGCCGTCGGGAGCGCGGCGGGACCGACGGGGACCGCGGGGACCGCGCGGACTGATGCGCGCGATCGGCGCCACGGTCACGGCGCTCCTGCTCATCGCCCTCCTCCCCGCCGACGCGCTCGCGTGGACGCCTGGGACGCACATCCTGTTGGGGGATGCTGTCCTCACCGCAGCCCCCCAGCTCCTCCCGGCCGCCATCACGGCGCTGCTCCGCGCGCATCCGGCGGATTTCCTCTACGGCTCGATCGCCGCGGACACGAGCTTCGCGAAGCGATACGCGCGCGTCGGACGACACTGCCACCACTGGCCCGTCGCGGACGACATCATGGCGCGTGCACGCGAGGCACCGCTCCAGGCCTTCGCGTGGGGGTATCTCGCGCACCTCGCCGCCGATGTGGTGGCCCACAATCACTTTGTGCCCCTCCAGCTCGCGCTGACCACGGCGAGCGGGGGCGCGGGCCACGGCTACTGGGAGAGCCGATTCGAACTGCAGACCGGCGAGGGGTGGTCGCGACGGGCGCGTGAACTGATCCGACTCGACCACGCGCGCGCGGATGCGCATCTCGACCGCATCCTCAGCCCGACGATCTTCACGACCTCGACGAACCGCCGACTCTTTCGCGGGATGGTCCACGCTTCAGACACGGCGTCGTGGCAGCGGATGATGACGGCGATGGCGGCACGGAGCCGCTGGGTGCTCCGCGATGCCACGGTCGCGGCGCATCTCGAACTGGCGTTCGATTACATCGTGGACCTGTTCCGGGCGGACGGAGGCGCGGGGACGACCCCCGCCCTCGCGCGCGGGTTCGATCCGAGCGGTGAGGCTCCGCTCCGCGAGGCGGTGCGCTACCGCCGCAACGCTGTCGGCGCCGGCGCCGGGATCGTCCGCCGGGACGCCCGACTCCGATATGCGCTGCCGTCGAGCCAACCAGGATGGAGCGCGTCCCTCCCCGCCCCCCTGCACGTGGTGCGGCCGGCCCCCGCTGCAACGGAGCGCCGACACGCGTGAGCGGCCCGGCGCACCGCTGCCGTCCCGTTTAGGACGTGGCGCGCGCTGCGAGGAGCTGATTGACCTTCTTCGGGTCGGCGCGCCCCTTCGACTTCTTCATCACGAAGCCGACGAGGACACCCTGCAGCTTCGTCTCCCCGCCGGCGTATCGCGCCGCCTCGGCGGGGTGCTCCGCCCAGACCTCGTCGATCCACCCGCGCAGCGCGTCGTCATCGCCCACCTGCAACAAGCCATCCCGCTCGGCGATCGCCGCGGGCGCGGCCGCGTCGGTGCGCATCGTCTGGAATACGGTCTTCGCGGCGGTGGAGCTGAGGCCCCCACCCTTCACGAGGGCGATGAGCGCCGCCAGACGGTCGGGAGTCACCGCGAACGCCGTGATCGCGGTGCCGGTCTCATTAAGCGCCGCGGCGACCTCGCCGAGGACCCAGTTCGCGGCCGCCTTGCCGTCACCGGTGGCCGCGGCGACCTGTTCGAAGTACGCCGCCAGCTCGACGGTCGCCGTGAGCGTCGCCGCATCGACGGCCGAGAGCCCGAACGCCGAGGTCCAACGGGCGCGCGCGGCGGCCGGCAGTTCCGGGAGCGCGGCACGCTGTGTCTCGAGCCAGCTCGTCTCCAGCACGAGCGGCGGGAGATCAGGTTCCGGGAAGTACCGGTAGTCGTGACTCCCTTCCTTCGACCGCGCCGCCCGGACGGTCTGTGTCGCCGCATCGAAGAGCATCGTCTGCTGATGGATCGTGCCGCCGCCCTCGTACGTCGCCACGTGGCGCGCGAACTCGAGCTCGAGGGCGCGCTCGACGTTCGAAAAGGAGTTGAGGTTCTTGATCTCGGTGCGTGACCGGAACGCCGTCTCGCCGGCCGGGCGGGCCGAGACATTCGCATCGACGCGTAGCGAGCCCTCCTCCATCGAGACATCGCTCACCCCCGCGAAGAGGAGCACCTCGCGGAGCGCGCGCAGATATGCTCCCGCCTGCGCGGCAGAACGAATCTCCGGTTCGCCGACGATCTCGATGAGCGGGACCCCGGCGCGGTTGAGATCGATCGCCGTCATCCCCGCGAATCGGTCGTGGATGGACTTCCCAGCATCCTCTTCCAGATGGAGCCGCGTCACGCCGACGCATGATCCGTCCGGGAGCTCGACCGCGCCGCCCGTCGCGAGGGGGCAATCGGCCTGCGAGATCTGATAGCCCTTCGGCAGGTCGGGATAGAAGTAGTTCTTCCGTGCGAAGACGCTCACCGGGTGCACCGTCGCGCCGAGCGCCATCGCGGCGCGCACCGCGAGCTCGACCGCGTGGGCGTTGAGCACCGGGAGCGCGCCCGGAAGGGCGAGACAGACCGGGCAGGTGTTCCGGTTCGGCGGATCGCCGAAGCTCGTCGGGCAGGCGCAGTACGCCTTGGTGCGCGTCTTCAGCTGGACGTGCACCTCAAGGCCGACGACCATCTCCCACGCGCCGCTCATCGGTGCGCCTCCGGTCCGAGCGCCGCCTCGAGCGCGTACGCGGCCCGGAACATCGTCGCCTCGTCAAAGCGGGCCGCGAGGAACTGCCCGCCCACCGGGAGCCCCCCGATGCGCCCGATCGGGAGCGACATCCCCGGGATGCCGGCGAGGTTGGCCGTCACGGTGTAGATGTCACTCAGGTACATCTCGTAGGGATCGGTGATCGCCCCGAGCGCGAAGGCGGGGGTCGGCGTGGTCGGCGTGAAGAGGACGTGCACCCCATCCGCGAAGGTGCGATCGAAATCGGCGGTGATGTGTGCGCGCACCGCCTGCGCCTTCCGGTAATACGCGTCGTAGTAGCCCGCGCTCAGCACATAGGTGCCGAGGAGGATGCGCCGCGTGACCTCGGGGCCGAACCCGGCCGCGCGCGTCGCCCCGTACATCGCCTGCACGCCGTCGCCGGGGACGCGGAGCCCGTACCGCACGCCATCGAAACGCGCGAGGTTGGCCGAGGCCTCAGCTGGCGCGAGGATGTAGTACACGGGGATCGCGTACGCCGTGTGCGGTAGCGAGACCACGCGGACCGTCGCGCCGGCGGCGCGTAGCGCGTCGAGGGCGCGATCGGTGAGCGCGCGGACCGCGGGGTCGAGCGACGACGGGAAGTATTCCTCGGGGACGCCGACGACGAGGCCGTCGAGGCGACCGGGCTCGGCGCGGAGCGTCGGCGCCGGACGGTCGGCACAGGTGGCGTCGAGCGGATCGGCGCCGGCGATGACCTCGAGCGCCAACGCGGCGTCATCGACGGTGCGACCGAAGGGCGCGACGCAGTCGAGTGACGAGGCGAAGGCGACGAGCCCGTGCCGCGAGACGCGGCCGTAGGTGGGCTTCACGCCGACGATGCCGCAGAAGGCCGCGGGTTGCCGGACCGACCCACCGGTCTCCGACCCGATGGCGATTGGCACGATGCCGGCGGCGACGGCGACGGCGGATCCGCCGGAAGAGCCCCCGGGCGCTCGAGTCGGGTCGATGGGATTCCGGGACGGCCCGAATGCGCTGTGCTCGGTCGACGATCCCATCGCGAACTCATCCATGTTCGTCTTGCCGACGACGATGGCACCGGCCGAGCGGAGACGCCGCACCGCCGTCGCTTCGTAGGGGCTCACCCAGCCCTCGAGCATCCGTGAGCCGCAGCTCGTCGGCAGCTCGAGCGTGGCGAGGTTGTCCTTGATCGCGACGGGCACGCCGGCGAGCGGCCCCGTCCCCGGTCCGAGGTCGGGCACGCTCGACGGGTGGATGATCGCGTTGAGCCCCATCGCCCCCGCGTGCGTCCGCGCGCGGAGGTCCTGCGCCGCCGCGACGAGTTGCGCGGCGCTCCGTCGGCCGTCGCGGACGTCGGCCGCCAGAGCCGCCGCGGTCGGGTGATTTGTCGCCGTGCTCACGCGCCCTCCCCGGCATCCTCGTGCGTCGCGAGCCGCGGGACGAGGAAGAAGCCCTCGCGCATCGCCGGTGCGAAGCTCGCCGCCTCGTGGGCGAGCGGCGTCGCGCCCGGCTCGTCGGCGCGCAACGGCATCCCCGCCGGCGCGGTCCCCGCGTCGGTCAGCTGGGGCGAGACCGACTGTAACGCCGCCATATGCGCCAGGATCCCATTCAACTGCGCCACGTAGCCGTCGAGTGCCTCGTCAGGCAGTGTCAGCCGCGCCAACTCGGCCACCCGCCGTACGTCTTCGCGTGTCACGCTCATCCGTCAAACCCTCGTTCGAGGCCGGCGAAGGCGATCACCAATCGCTTCCGCCCGACCGTCTCGTCATCGAAATCCACGGTGACCTTCGCCTCCTTCCCACTCCCGCTCACCTCGGCGATCGTGCCTGACCCGAATCGGCCGTGCCGGACGCGTTCCCCACGGATGAACGCCGGGAGGTCCTGCGAGGCTTCCTCCTCGACGAAACTGGGAATCCGCTCCCCACCGCGCGGCGCCCAGCGGGGGGAGGTCCGGCGTGTCTCATCCCACCCACCGAGGAAGGGCGACGCGAGACGCGCCGAGGCACGCGCCCGGACGGTCGCCGCCTTGGTGACGTGGGCCTGCGGCGTGCCCTTCAAGAAGCTGGAGAGCGTCCCAGGCAGGAGTTCGCCATTGCGTCGACGCTGCCGCGCCCACGAGAGCTGCAGTCGCTCCCCCGCGCGGGTGATCGCCACATAGAGGAGGCGACGCTCCTCCTCGAGCGCCTCCGGCGCGTCAAAGGTCCGGAAGAGCGGGAAGAGCCCGTCCTCGAGCCCGGTCACACAGACGAGCGGATACTCGAGGCCCTTCGCCGTGTGCACCGTCATCATCGTGACCGCGTCGGCGTCGGGGCCGAGCTGGTCGACCCCCGCGACGAGCGAGGCCCGCTGCAGGAAGTGGTCGAGCGGTCGGAGCCCGACCTCTCCGCCGTCGTCGACGAGGACCTCGGCGGCGGAGGTGACGAGTTCGCGGACGTTGTCGAGGCGATCGAGCCCCTCCGGTCCCTCGCCGCGGAGCGCCTCGTCGTAGCGGGTCTCGCGGATGACTTCGAGGAGGAGCTGGTCGACGCCGCTGTCGACAGCGAGCGCGCGCACGCGGTAGACGGTGGCGACGAGCGCCTCCAGCGCGGTGCGCGTCGCGGGCCGGACGCCGCTCACCGTCGCGAGCCGACGTGACATCTCGAGCAACGGCACACCGGCGGCGCGCGCCTCGCCGGCCAGCAGTTCGAGGGTCGTCTCGCCGACGCCGCGCTTCGGCGCGGTCAGCGCACGACGGAACGCCTCGTCATCGGCCGGATTGGCGACAAGCCGCAGCCACGCCACGAGATCCTTGATCTCCCGGCGCTCGTAGAATCGGACGGCCCCGACGAGCCGATACGGGATCCCGGCGCGGCGCATCGCCTCTTCCATCACGCGACTCTGCGCGTTCGTGCGATAGAGCACGGCACCGTCCTGCCAGCGCCCCCGCGTCGCCTGCCAGCCCTGCAAGAGCTCCACCACGGCATCCGCTTCATCGCGATCATCCGCCGCCTCGAGTAGCGTGACGGGATCGCCACCGCCCCGGGTGGCGCGCAGCGTCTTCCCCCGGCGCTCGACGTTCGCGGCGATCACCGCGTTGGCGAGATCGAGGATCGGCGCCGTGGAGCGATAGTTCTCCTCGAGCCGGACCACGGTGGCGTTCGGGAAATCCCGCTCGAAATCGAGGATGTTGCGCACATCGGCGCCCCGCCAGCCGTAGATCGCCTGATCGTCGTCACCGACGACCGCGAGATTCCCGTGGCCGCCGGCGATCAGGCGCACGAACTCGTACTGCGCCCGGTTGGTGTCCTGGTACTCGTCGACGAGCACGTGGCGGAACCGGTCGGCGAGTTCCTCGCGCACCCCGGGGTGTTCGCGGAGGATGCGGACGGGGAGGACGAGGAGGTCGTCGAAGGTGACGGCATTCACGCCGCGCAGCGTCCCCTCGAGCTCCCGGAAGACGAGCGCCGCCGCCTTCGCGAGCGGCGTCCGGGCGAGGGTCTCGAACTCAGCGGCGTCGACGAGGGCATTCTTGGCCGACGAGATCTCCGCCAGGATCGCCTTGGGCGCGAGTTCCTTCGCTGAGATGCGCAGCCGCTCCATCTCCCGCTTCACGAGGGCGAGGGTGTCGTCTTCGTCGTAGATCGTGTACTCGGTGGTCCGGCCCACGAGGCCGGCGAAGCGCCGGAGCAGACGGGCCCCGATGCCGTGGAAGGTGCCGATCCACATCCCCGCCGGGTCGTGACCGATGAGGCGGCCGACGCGCTCGCGCATCTCGCCCGCCGCCTTGTTGGTGAAGGTCACCGCGAGGATGCGAGACGGGGCGATCCCCTCGCGCTCGATGAGGCGCGCGATCCGGGTGGTCAGGACACGGGTCTTGCCGGACCCCGCGCCCGCGACGATGAGGAGCGGCCCCGCCCCGTGCTCGACCGCCGCCCGCTGCGCCGGATTGAGTGCCGCGCTCACCCGAGGCGGTCCACGCCCAGCCAGGGGCGCAGCGCCTCCGGGACGGCGACCGACCCATCCGTCTGCTGATAGTGCTCCAGGATGGCCGCGAAGATGCGCGGGAAGGCGAGGCCGGAGCCGTTGAGCGTGTAGACGTGGCGGGGCTTCTCGCCGGCGGCCGGCCGGAAGCGAATGTTGGCACGCCGCGCCTGGAAGTCGGTGAACACCGAGCACGACGAGACCTCGAGCCACTTCCCGACGCCGGGCGCGAAGACTTCGAGGTCGTACGTCTTGGCGCTCCCGAACCCGAGGTCGCCCGCGGCGAGGAGGACGACGCGGTACGGGAGCCCGAGCCGCTGCAGCACCGCCTCGGCGTGCCCCAGCAGGAGCTGCAGCTGCGCCTCGCCCTCCTCGGGCCGGCAGTAGCGGACGAGTTCGACCTTGTCGAACTCGTGCACGCGGAGCACACCGCGGGTGTCCTTCCCCGCCGAACCCGCCTCGCGCCGGAAGCACGGGCTGTAGGCGCAGAGCGCCATCGGGAGCGCCTCGGGCGCGAGAATCTCGTCGCGGTAGAGGTTCGTGACGGGCACCTCAGCGGTCGGGATGAGGAAGAGCTCCTCGTCCCGCAGCGCGTACATGTCGTCCTCGAACTTCGGGAGCTGCCCGGTGCCGATCATCGAGGCGCGATTCACTACGACGGGGACCCAAGTCTCCTCGTACCCGAACTCGCCCGTGTGCAGGTCGAGCATCGCATTCATGAACGCGCGGATCATCCGCGCGCCCAGCCCACGATAGACCACGAAGCCGGAGCCCGAGATCTTCGCGCCCCGCTCGAGGTCGAGGAGCCCGAGGGCCGCGCCGACCTCCCAGTGCGGCTTCACCCCATCCGCCGGACGGGGCGTCCCCCAGCTGCGCACGACCACGTTCTGCGTCTCGTCCCCCTCCGGGACATCCGGGAGCGGGATGTTGGGGATGCCAAGGAGGATCTCGGTGAGCCGTGCCTCGGCAGGGCCCAGCTGCGCCTCGAGGGCGGCGATCTCCTCGCCGAGCCCGCGCGCGAGCTCCATCTCGGCGGACGCATCCTCGCGGGCTTTCTTCTTGCGACCGACCACCTGCGTGGTCGCATTGCGCTGGGCCTTCTTCTCCTCGACCGCTTGGATCATCCGGCGGCGGTCCCGGTCGAGCGCCTCCGCTTCGTCGATGGCGGGGCCGTAGGTCGCGAGCGCGCCGCGACGACGCATCGCCTCGCGGAGCCGGTCGGGCTCTTCTCGAATCGTCTTCAGGTCGTGCACGATCAGAACTCCGGCACGCCGTCCGCGAGGGAGCGGAAGCCACAGTTCGGATTGATGCGCGCCAGGAGGACGATCTTGCGGGTGACCGGATCGGCGCTTTCGACGAAGACCTTCGCGTAGACCTGCTGCCGCAGCTCGAACTGGCAGTAGAGCGAGGTGGAGCGGACCCCGAAGGTCTCCCCAGGGCTGACGACCAACGTCGAGTCGTCGACCCACCCCTTGCTCGGCACCTCGAGGATCGTGTTGTAGATCCCCGAGAGGCGCTGTAACGCGACCCCACGCGTCCCGGTGATCGGCTGCACCACCCGGCTCACGGGGAGCACCACGACGCGACCCTCTGCATCGATGTCGAAGGCGATGTCGAAGGACCCGCTCACGTCGAGGCGGCTCACCGTCGCCGTCGGGACAACGAGCGCCGAGGGGAGGGTCGCCGGCGACCCTGAGATCGCCCACACCTCGAGCCCGCGGTCGAAGTTCGGCAGGCGCGCCTGCAGCTGGAACGGGTCATCGCAGGCGGTCACGGCACCCGAGAATCCGAGGATCGCGAGGAGGCGCGTCGCGCGACGGAGGGACGAGAGAGGCATCCGGGAAAGGTAGTCCGCCCCCCCAGCCGATGACAGCGGAATCGGCTTGACTTCCCCTCCGCCGCCCCCCTCCTTACCGCGGTCCCCCTCCCGTCCTCCGACCCCTCCCGCGTGACGACGCCCACGACCGAGCTGCCGATCGAGGTCCTCGTCGCCGACGACGAGCCGCACATCGGTCGCATCATCGAGACCAAGCTCTCGCAGGGGCCGTTCCGGGTCACGCTCGTCTACGACGGCGAGGAGGCGCTCGCGGCGCTCGAGGCGAACCCGAGGATCCGCGGCGTGGTGCTCGACCTGATGATGCCGCGGCTCTCCGGGCTCGATGTCCTCGACCGGCTTCGCGGGGACGCGCGATGGCGGACCCTCCCCTGCCTCATCCTGACCGCGGCCGGCCAGGATCATCAGGAGAGCGAGGCGCGGCGTCGCGGTGCGGACGAGTTCATGACGAAGCCGTTCAGCCCGAAACGACTCTATGCCCGGGTCAGCGAGCTCTGCGGAGCCGACCCGGCGTGACCCCATCCCTCGCGTGGCTCGATCGCCAATGACCGCCCCGCTCTTCGCTGTCGTCCTCGCCGGCGGTGTCGGCTCGCGCTTCTGGCCGCTCAGCACCCCGCAGCGCCCGAAGCAGCTCCTCCCCCTAATCGGCGACGCGCCGATGCTCGCGGAGACCGTCGACCGGCTCGTGCCCCTCGTCGGGCGTGAGCGGACCCTCGTGCTGACGAGCGCCCGGCTGCGCGACCCGATCCTCGCCGCGGTCCCGACACTCACGGCCGAACAACTCCTCCTCGAACCCCGTGCAGCGGGCACCGCCGCCGCGCTGACGTGGGCGGCCGCCGAGGTCCGCCGACGCGGGGGCGCCGACGCCCGCATGGTCTGCGTCCACGCCGACTGGGCCATCGGCGATGCCGACCGTTTCCGCGCCACGCTTGCCGCGGCCGCGGAGGCCGCGGCGTCTCACGGTGCCCTCGCGACGGTCGGCATCGTCCCGACGCGCCCGGACCCTGGGTTCGGCTACATCCAACCGGGGCCCGACCAAGCCCCCGGGGTGCGGGAGGTCGCCCGGTTCGTGGAGAAACCCGACATCCCGCGCGCCACGCAGATGGTGGCGGACGGGTACCTCTGGAATTCGGGGATCTTCGCCTGGCGGGCTCAGGACCTGCTCGACGAGGTCGAGGCGGTCACCCCTGAGCTCGGCGCGGCGCTGGCGAACGTGGCGGCGGGGGCCGAGGCATTCTTCGGCGCCGTCACCGGCGGCGTGAGCATTGACGTGGGGGTCCTGGAACGGAGCCGGCGGGTGCTCGTGCTCGCCGGCGATTTCGGATGGGACGACGTGGGCACCTGGGCGGCGCTGCAGCGCGTCCGGCGTCACGATGCGGAGGGCAATGCGAACTTCGGTCGCGTCGTCACCCAGCGGGCCGCGCGGAACGTGGTGCACGCCGAGGGGAGCGCGGTCGTGCTGTACGGGGTCTCCGACCTCGTCGTGGTCGTGCGGGACGGCGTCACCCTCGTCACGACGGTGGAGCTCGCACACGACCTTAAATCACTCGTCGACCACCTGCCCCCCGATCTGAAGGAGCTCGCGTGAGCGGGATCGTGCTGTACGACGACGCGGTCGCGCGCGGCTTCGCCCCGTTCCTCCGGACGCGGCCCGCCGGGGAGCTCGTCGCCGGTGCGCTGCTGACGCGACGCCGATGGACGGCGGTGTTTGGCCAGCCGGCCGTGGGGTTCGTCTCGGCATCGCACCTCGCCGCCTTTGAGGAGTTCGACGCACCCGCCGCCGTCACCGAGACGATCCCCGCAGGCACCTGGCTCGTCAACAGCCGCTGTTGCCCCGCTCTCACGCTCACGGCGGCACCCGCTGCGACGGTGCTCGTGGTCGACGGGATGGTGGGGGCGGTGCGCCTCGCCGAGCCCCTGCCGCTCGCGGCGATGGCGGACGGCACCGTGACACTGGACGCGCTCGCGCCGCGTACCGGGATCCGCGCCTCGCTCACCGGGTGGTGGCTCACTGCCGTGTGGGACCTCGTCGGCCATCTCCCGGCGATGCTCGCCGCCGACGCCGCCGCACTCGCCGCGCGCCACGACGCTGCGACGCCGCTCCCGTCCGGCGTCACGGTGCTCGGGTCGCACCCGGTCGTGATCGCCGCCGATGCGCGGCTCGAGCCGCAGGTCGTCATCGACGCGACCGCGGGCGCCGTCATCATCGGCGCGGGCGCCGTGGTGCAGGCGTTCACCCGATTGCAGGGGCCGGTGGTGATCGCGCCGGGCGCCTCCGTTTTGGGGGGGCGTCTCGCCTGCGTCAGCATCGGCGAGGGAGCGAAGGTGCACGGAGAGCTCTCGGTCGCCATCGTGATCGGGCACGCCAACAAGGGGCACGACGGATTCGTCGGCCACAGCGTGATCGGACGGTGGGCGAACCTCGGCGCGGGCACCCTCACCAGCAACCTCAAGAACTCCTACGGCGCCGTGAGCTGTTGGACGCCCGACGGGATGCGCGAGACGGGACTGCAGTTCCTCGGCGCGTTGATCGGCGATCACGCGAAGACCGGGATCGGGGCGCGGCTCACGACGGGGAGCGTGATCGGCGCCGGCGCGAACGTCGTCGTCGACGGCATCGTGCCGAAGGTGGTGCCTCCCTTCGCTTGGGGTGCGCCCCCGGCGTGGGGGACGTTTGCGCTCGAGAAGTTCGAGGCCGTCGCCGAGCGGGTGATGGCGCGCCGCGGAGTCTTCCTGACCGATGGCGGGCGGGCGCAGCTGCGCGCGGCGCACGCCACCCGCGACGCCGGCTGAGGCCGCCCCCGCCCCGATGCGCGGATGGACGCTGGGGAGCGGCAGCTCCGGCAATGCGCTCGTCCTCGAGAGCGGCCCGCATCGGCTGTTGCTCGACTGCGGCTTCGGGCCGCGGGCGGTGGCGACGCGACTGCGATCCATCGGCGTGGCACCGGAGTCGATCAGCGGCCTGCTGCTGACGCACGAGCACGAGGACCACGCCGTCG
>Ga0194130_10003334_pt1 | contig 21748 bp, 21 predicted proteins | sample TA2KigsurfametaG_FD_160084 | JGI IMG/M metagenome (GOLD analysis project Ga0194130, IMG submission 160084) | Freshwater microbial communities from Lake Tanganyika, Tanzania - TA2015050 Kigoma 12 surface | ecosystem: Environmental > Aquatic > Freshwater > Lake | place: Tanzania: Lake Tanganyika... | reverse complement strand
TTTTATCTTTGAGGTTATATGAGAATACTTGATGATGTGAAACTTGACTACAAAGATGTACTCATCACACCCAAGCGATCAACTCTTGCTTCTCGAAGCGAAGTGAAACTCGATAGAAAATTTAAATTCAAACATGGCGGTGAGTGGTCTGGCGTTCCAATTATTGCTGCAAACATGGATGGTGTTGGCACTCTCGAGATGGCAGAGGAACTAAACAAGCATAAGTGTTTAGTTGCTGTAACCAAACATTATTCTGAACAAGATCTGTTAAATCATTTTGCATTGAGATTGAACAGTAGTGTTTACTCTTTGGGTATTTCAGACACAGATCTAAAGAAGTTTGAGAATGTTTATCACTCTGATATGTTTCACATACACATGAGAGTTTGTATTGATGTTGCGAATGGCTATACACAAGCGTTTGTAGATTTTGTAAAGAAATTTCGTGATAAATATTCATCAGTAACTCTCATCGCAGGTAATGTTGTTACACCAGAAATGACAGAGGAACTTATACTTTCTGGTGTTGACATTGTGAAAGTTGGTATTGGTCCTGGATCAGTGTGCACAACACGCAAGATGACAGGAATCGGCTATCCGCAGTTGAGTGCAGTTATTGAGTGCGCGGATGCAGCACATGGTCTTCAGGGTCATGTCATAGCGGATGGAGGGTGTACCGTTCCTGGAGACGTTGTGAAGGCATTCGCTGCGGGAGCCGATTTTGTGATGCTTGGTGGTATGTTGGCGGGTCACAAAGAGGGTGGCGCATCTGTGTTTGGAGAAAATAAATTCTATGGTATGAGTTCAGATACAGCAATGGACTTACACAATGGTGGTGTTGCTAACTATCGAGCCAGCGAAGGCAAGACTGTTGAGATACCATATCGCGGAGAGGTGAGCAGAACATTGCAAGAAATTCTTGGTGGTCTGCGTTCGGCATGCACTTATGTGGGAGCAAGTGAATTGAAGCATTTGAGTAAGCGTACAACGTTCGTGCGTGTAACTCAGCAGTTGAACAATTCCTTGAGTGCGTATGAGATCTGAAATGGCGAGTCGAGAAGAAAAGAATATATTTTCAATGATGATTATGAACATGGCGATTAATGAAAAAATAGATCACATGGACGCAATCACAACCTACTGTGAACGCAACAATCTTGAAATTGAAGTTGCTGCCAGTTTAATCAATGAATCATTGAAAAGTATTATACAAGGTGAAGCAATGGAGTTGCGATTTCTTCCGAGAGGTGGTAAACTTCCATTATGAATTGGCAAATATTAATTTGGAATATTTTTATTTGGACTTTTATAGGTGTGATGATTTATGTCACACATTCATCTCTTTGGTGGTTAATCATTCCTGCTATCTTTACAGGAACTCAGAGCGCATCTGATATGCTAAAGGCGTTTAATGAAGCAGAAAAAGAACGTAACGATGAAGAAGATTTTGAAATCGATGAAGAAACGAAGAATAAGATGCGTGCACTTTTAGAGAAAGCGAAGCGAGGATCACTTTGAACGGATATGATCTATACTGCACTTATCAAGCCATCAAGTTGCACTTTAGTTCTGAAAATTATAACTTCTTTCATTATGATGGCAAAACAAAAGTTTCAATAGATGCGTTTCAAAAACGTCGCGACAAATTTCTATTTCACCGCCTTGCGCGTAAGTATCGCGACGAAGAAATGGTTCCATTTCTGGTGGCTAATTTTATTGACCGCGACGATAACTGGACCAAGTCACTCCTTGAAGAAGAAGCTGAGCAAGCATATCGAGATTGGAGACGAAGAACAGATTCGATGAGCAAGGTTTACGCTGAAGACTTGCAAAAAATTGCAACAAAAGAAAATTTTAATGATCTATTTAAAATTGAAGAAGGTCAACATTCAAAGTTATTAATTCTATTCATGCAGAAAGAAATAACAATTGAAACAATGGTGATACTAAACAATCTCTTTGACTTTATTCGAATTTGGGATAAGAAGATTTCTGATGATATCATCTATCCAAAGATTTCAAGAAAGATTCGTAAGTATGGATCATTCTTGAATGTGAACGTTGACAAGTATAAACTCTTGACGAAAGAAACTTTACTTGCTAACGAAAATACTATATAATAATATGGTAATGAAAAAAGTGGACAAGACGAAATACATTTAATACAACGCAATACGGAGTAATACATATGACACTATCAAGTCTTAAAAACAAGGGTTCATCCCTCGATAAATTAAAGAAAGCAGTTGAAGCATCTTCAGCAGGTGGCGGAAAACCAGGTGTAGATGATCGTTTCTGGCAACCTGATGTTGACGCCGCTGGCAACGGATACGCAGTAATTCGTTTCCTCGATACACCAGCAGTTGACGGTGAAGATGGTCTTCCTTGGGTTCAAGTTTGGTCGCATGGATTTCAAGGTCCAGGTGGCTGGTACATTGAGAACTCTCTTACAACTCTTGGAAAGAATGATCCTGTTTCTGAGTACAACACTGTTCTCTGGAACTCTGGCATTGAAGCCAATAAAGAAATCGCTCGTAAGCAAAAGCGCAAGCTGACTTACATTAGCAACATTCTTATTGTCTCTGATCCGAAGCGCCCTCAAAACGAAGGTAAGGTTTTCCTTTACAAGTTTGGTAAGAAAATCTTTGATAAGATTAAGGAAAAACTTGAGCCGCAGTTCGAGGATGAGAAGCCATTGAATCCTTTCGATTTCTGGAAGGGTGCAAACTTCAAGGTCAAGATTCGTAATGTCGAAGGTTATCGCAACTATGACAAGTCAGAGTTTGATGTCCAGTCTGCATTGTTCGCTTCTGACCCAGCCCATCCCGATGATACTCAAATCGAAAAGGTTTGGAAGTCTTCATATTCACTCAAGGACTTCTTGAAGCCTGAAAACTTCAAGTCTTATGACGATTTGAAAGCAAAATTAGATCGCGTTCTTGGTGCTGGTGGCGTTGCTGGTGCATCTGCCAAGAAAATTAACGATGAAGAAGCAGATGCTCCTGTCGTTCGTTCTGCTCCAGCAAAGAAGGTTACTGCTGAAGACGTCACCGTTGAAGACGATGACATGGCTTTCTTTGAGAAGTTGGCTGCAGAGTAATCTAACTTAGAAAACCGTAGATGTTTTCGGGGGGACTTCGGTCCCCCTTTTTTTTTATACTGTTGCTCCACGATTGAGCATAGAAGAGTTTCGGACAGAAGGAAATGATCGATCTACACTAGTTCTTTTATCTAACTCACTAACTTTATCTGCCACAGCAACCACAGTTTCTTGAGTTAATTTGTTACCAGCAACTGCAGTTGCTGCCGTAAGTTCTGCTGATGATGCGCTAGGTGCAGCGGTAGCAGCAGATAACATTGGTGGTGGTGGTGCGGAAACTGCCATTCCTGGTGTTGTTGTTGGTAATGGTTGTATACCACCTCTACGAATTTCTGCAGTATACGCTTCAGCCTTCGATCCAACTTTTTTGTATAACGTATCAATTACTTCACGTATAGTTCTAGGTCTAGCGTCTCCCTTACCATAATTTGCATAAAATATATGCGGGTTAGATGCTGCAGCAGCAGGCAATACTGATACAGCCGAAGCGGTTGGAGATGCAGAAAATAGTTTTGATGCTCCACCTGGACCTAAAAAATGCGTGGCATAAATTGATGTTCCAGTGATTGCAATTTTCTTACTTCTTAAAATCTCAGAATTTTCTTTCACATATAACGCACCTGCTAGTGCATTAGCAATAGGATCCATTGGACCATTTAATAGTTCTGGATATTTCCCAGAATATTTTTCAAGCATATTTTTCCAAGTAGAATCGATAAATTGAAAGAGCCCTTTAGCAGACGACAACAATTTCATTTCGCCTGTCTTTTTATCTTTGACGTAAGGTCTAGCGTTTGGATTGAATGAACTCTCTTGTTGACCCATAGCCAACATAATTCCAGGATCAACTCCAACAATTCCAGCTGCTTGAACGATGATTTGTTTTACTGTTTCTTTATCAACAGGTTGACCTGGAGTGTATGACGCAGATGGAAGTGTGCCGAGATTAGCAGTTGATAGGGCTGCTGGAGCGGTCACTTCAGGTGTTCCTGCAGCAATCATTTGAGGTTCTGGTGTTGTGACTTTTGCTGTTTTTGCAGCGGCAACTATAGCCGACGCAGCTGATGAAGTTGCTATCGCTGCTTCAGTTTCTGTCATTGGTGGTGCAAGAACTTGTGCTCTACCCTCTGCAGTTTTCAGCAGTTTGTATGTTTCTTGATTTTTGTTTATTTCTGCCAAAGCAGTCCTAGCAGGCACAGATCTTTGATCACCAGTTAAATATGCGTTTACGATATTTTTATATTGCGGCGGCAATTCGTCATATGTGTATCGTTTACCATCTATTTCAAATGCTACGGTGGTTCCACCATCACCCCTAATCAACTTCATGCCATATATTTGCGCAATTTTCTCTGCAGCAGATCTAGTCTCATCCCCTTTTCTTTGAAAAGCACCAATCATTCTATTAATCATACCAGGTCCCAATTCGTATGCTGCGGCACCAATCACAGTGCTTCTCAATAAGGTTCCTGCACCACCTAATCTAGACATCACTCCAGTTTTAGATGGAGTTTGCTGCGCCGCTTTTTGGGCAGTTTCGCGCGCTGCTTTTTCCTGTGCAGATTTTAGTGCTGCACCTCTTAATGGTTTTCCGTTCTTATCAAGAATTTCAGTTGGGGTTGCGGTAGGCTTTCCCATCTTATTTTTTATAAAATCTTTAGTGCCGCTAAAGATATCTTTAGCACCTTTGACAACAGTATAACCTGTGACTAAATCTATTGCAGTATCTAACAGACTAGATTTAGATTCTTCTGGAGATGTTGGTGTTTCTTCTGGTATCCCCTCTTTATCACGATCTCGAGTCATGACTGCTGCACCCATTACCCCACCTGCAGCTGCAGAATTTTTAATTTTTCTAATAGTTTTAGGACCAACAGTTATTTTTTGCAAAGCATCTAGTTCAGATCTAATGTTTTCGATTTGAAATTTTACTGTTCTAGATTTTATTGGTATTTTGGTTGCTACAGTGCTTAGATCGCGTTTGGCGAATTTTCTTTGAGTCCTAAATGATCCCAAATCGTGATACAAATTTTCAATTAATATAGAATTTCGTTCGGTTATAGAAGCGAGTGTGTTTATTTTATTATTCAAAGTTACAATTGAATCCGCAGTAAATAGTTTAAATTTGCGATCCATCGATGCTCGTTTTTTTTCTCGAGCCTCTTCTCCTCTCTGTAACGGAGTTCTAAACCCATACTTTGCCTCAGCAACTTGAGCGATTAATTCTGATCCCGAAAGGGACTTAACTAAATTAAAAACTGAATATCTCATAGCGAGATCTTCACGAATCATCTGTGTGAATGCTGTCGCGAAAGGAACGTTCTTTCTAGATTTAATTGTGTATAGTTTTGATGATAAATCTGCTAATGACATTATCGTTTGTTCTTAAACAACTTTTTCATGGCTTCTTGAGATTCGACCTTCGTTTTATTAATTCTATCCGTTTCTTCTTTTACCCAGTTATTCACCATCGAAATATACATGTCTCTTTCCCAGGGTAGCATATTTTCTAATTCAGTTAGTGTATATTTGTATTGGTGAGTTAATGTAAACATATTGCTGTAATATGCGCGCAGTGACCCATTGCGAAAAGTTAGATAAAAAAATCGTTAAGTCCCTCCAATACTAAATTATGTTCAAACGAACACTTCTCGCAAACATGTTTTACATCTTTTTTGATAGTGGGTAATTTATTAAAAAATTCTAAAATTTTGTCAAATTGTTCTTGTGTTAATGATTCTAAAAACTGTTTAAACTCTTCAAGCGACGACTCTTTAGAGTAATAAACATTTTCGCTATCAAAAATATATTCAGTACAATCAAACACCAACTCATATATTTGTTCAGCGTCTTCAGATAAAATTAAATTCTTTACGCTCTTAAATGTTTCAAGCGTAGGATAATTAAGTTTAATCCCAACATCCTTGGTAATATAAATTTTAGTAGGCAAATCATCAATTGGTGGTTTAATATCTAATAGATTAATTTTAATGCACATTAGATGTTTACACTCAACTCCAACTTCTTCACCTTGTTCGTTAATCCCAGTTTCTGTTATATTACGACAAACATATGTGGTTTCGACTGTTTCGCCAACAGACCTAGCGCGAATATTTAAAAATAAATACTCTATATCGAAGATTGGTAATTTATCTATGTTTAACTCATCTACCAAACAATTATTAATAACTTGCTTCACTGTGTTGAGGATAGTTTGCTCCTCTTCAGTTTGAAGCGCCATCAATAATAACTTTTCTTCTTTAACTAAAAAAGGTCTAAACTTAATTGGATTAGGTTCAGAAACTAGTTTTATTTCAAAAATAGGCAAATCAATTTTCGGTAAAGGCATAATAACTCCAATTATTTCCTAGTGGAAATTTCTAAATCTCTAAAGAAAAACGAAACATTAACTTTTTGAAATCCATCATCCATCCAATTAGAAGGCATAGTCTGAACACTTACAGGATAAGCATCTATCAATTTAACACTCATGTGTTTGTATGCATTAGCAGACGATTTACCATATAAAAATGTAGTGTCTTCAAATAACAATAATTCAATTGTTCCAACGACTTCATCAAAATATCTGTTTAGAGCATTGTTTGGCGAAATCTCATATATCCAATTGCTAAGCATAGCATACATTGGTGTCTCATCATTAATATAAAACGTAAAATTAACTTCATTGATGTCGCGATTAAATGGAACTTTGATTTTTAATTTACCAGGAATCTTATAGTCTACTCCAGTTAAAGTTTGTCCAGGAAATTCTATAGAATCGCACAAATAAATCATTCTCTGCAATTCTTCAGAGGATTCTGTAAAGAAATCAGGCACGTATAAAAATCTTGCTGCAAATTTCGCACTTCTAATAAAATTTTGATTTTTAAATCTTTCTATATTGTAGGTCGCAGAAAATCTTTGCAATCCAGCTACATCAACTTCCTCTAATTCTTCCTCGGGTGGTGTTGGTGATTGCGTAAATAATTGTTTAATGAAATCTAAGACTGCCATTATTTCTTATACACCATCTTTGCGGTTGGGAGGAATATCGCAGTTTCCCAATTGTTAGGCTCAATATAAATTAGCGACGAGCGAATGTGATTTAACAAATATCTCTTAATACATGGTTCAATAATTCTATATCGACGCGATCTAGTCAATAAATCATATGATAAATTAAACTTGGTCGTGTCATTGTATTTATCGTTGTTTATGAAATCTAGTAGTTTATCCAGCAATGCAAGTCTGCTGTATGGATCTAAATAGTGTAAATTTAGACCTAGAAATCCATCAGAATACATTTCGATTGGAATGACCAACGGGAACTTATCATAGACTGGTAGGATATCCTTGTACTTTGGATCGTAATGATAAAAATACATACGTCCAACGAATGCTTTCGGAGAAATTCTCGAAGCGTCGTTTAGAACATTAGATCGATCTGACGGTATACGAAGTTTTCCTATCTTTTCTCCTAACCATGCTCTTGCGGCGTCCGTTCTTGGGCGTATATTTGCTGCGCTTAACTCTGCACTAATTTTATTAAGTAACGACATTATAGACCTAAATCTCTCTCTGTAATAATCTTAAATTTCCATTCTCTATCTTCGCAATATTTAAGTGCAGCATTCCACTTCGCTTCATTTACGCCCCAAGTCATTACCTCACGAATGTATCGTCGAGTAACTCGACTTTGTTGTTTTGGTGGTTTTGCTTGTACCAATGGCTTAACCTCAAGAATCATTGCCTCTGTTACTCCTGACTTTGTTCGCATTCTTACAAAAAAGTCTGGGAAATATCGATGTATTTTATTGTCAACTGGGGATAAATAAGGTATGACGATTTCTTCATTTGACCATTCAATTACGCTAGGATTATTGTCCAGGTGCACCATAACTCGGCGTTCCCATAGCGATCTATACCAGACGTTTGTAGGATCACCTAAATATTTATTGGTATTTTTAGGACTAAATTTACCACTGTAAGCCATCTAGTATTTATAGGAACAGTTAATGGTTGTTAGAGCAATAGCATCTTTATTAAAGCGAGGTGGTCAAACTGCCACAAAAAGTGGAAATAGATCTAAACCTACTATCGGCGCGCAAAGACCACCTAAAGCAACTGCTGGTGCAGCAGCTGCAGCAAAAACCACAGGTCAAAGAGTTGCTGCAGCTGCTGGAGCAGCAGCTGCAGTAGTTGGGGGATTATTACCATTATCCGAACAGGAAGACGATGAGAAATTAGAAGGAGTACAAGTTACTGGTAAAACTGCAGAAACTTTTATTAAAAAAAGTGAATTGGGTATAATTAAATTTCCATTAGACATAGAAAATTCGCCAGTTCCATACGTTCTAATTAAAATATATGACACGGAGACTGGATCCGTAACTGTAACAGATTCATCGACTAGGACTTTTACCTCAGGAGTCGTAGGTGCAACAAACGCATTGGATGATCTTAATGCTGGAACTGTGTTAGGAGCAGTTCTTGGCGCTAAAGGCGCAATTACACCTGCAGGACTGTTAGCATTAGGTGGTAAGTGGAAAATCGCTGCATCTGTGGTTGCTGCAGGTGGCGCACTAGGTGGTGCAGTAGTTGGTTCTGGTGCGTTCGAGGCGGCTGCTGGTGCTACTGTGGACGCTTTAGGTAATCAAGTTAACATAAGTAATACCTCAGATCGATACAAACAACTTATTAGTAATTTTGCATTAAAAAGAAATATCGATCAACTTCGTGTAGCAATAGCATTACTAATGCCAGAAACTTTAGCTGTTTCATATCAAAACAAATTTGATGAATTGAGTTTTACGCAAGCAGCTGGTGGTGCAGGAATGTTAGCGCAAGCAATCGGATCGGATTTAGGTAAATCTGCAGATGGAGCAAATCCATATCTAATTGAGACTGCAGGAAGAGCTGCTCAAGGTTTATTGTCTGAAGAATTTAAACGTATAGGATTATTTGCAACCACAGGCAGAACTTTAAACCCACAACCAGAAATGATTTACAATTCGCCAGCTCTACGCGAGTTTGTTATGGATTTTAGATTAGTTCCTAGGAATCCAGCAGAGGCTGCGCAAATTAACGTGTTATTAAAACAACTTAAATTTTTTGCATCACCACAAATTCCTAGTGATTCGGGTGGAAGATATTTTATTCCACCAGCACAATTTGAATTAGAATTTTATGATGCAAATAACAATATAAATCAATTTCTATTTAGAACCAAAAAGTGTGTTTTGGAGGATATCGCTATAGACTTTACAGGTGGTGGATCATTCGCATCATTCTATGATGGCTCACCAGTAGAAACACGATTAAGTTTAAGGTTTAGAGAAACAGTCTTTATCGACAGAGAAGCAGTTAATCAGGGTTACTAATGTATTTTAGACAATTTCCAAAAATCGGATACTCATTTGACTTGTCTGACCGAGGCAAGTTAACATCTGTTACGAATATTTTTTCTCGATTTACATTAAATGACAGTGCACTTAACAATGCATATGCGTTTTATAAGTATCAGTACCAAGATGGAGATACGCCAGAAATTATATCATTTAAAGAATATGGTGATCCGCAATATCATTGGATTATTGCTGCTGTAAATCAAGCATTAGATCCATTGTTTGATTTCCCATTATCCTCTGATGCTCTAGAACGAAAAATTATTAAGCAGTATGGATATAGCTCTATTTCAACTGCATATTCAACAATTCATCACTATGAATATGAAGTAAAATCTACATTATCAGAAGTTGACGGTCCAACTACAGTTACAACTGATACTAGTATCATTTCCCTAGACACTTACAGTTACACTTCTAATAGTTTAGTTTCTGTGGTGCTTAATACTCCTGTAACTGAAAGTGTAGTATTTAGAGCAAATAATGTTAATAGTAACAGCGCAATAATCGCCACATTAACCAGAGTTTCTACATATAAACCTGTATATGTTTATGATCATGAAATTGAATTAAATGAGAGTAGAAGAGAAATTAAAATGTTAAAACGCGAATATATCCAACCACTAATGTTAGAATTTGAAACTACATTAAATGACTGATTTTGTAAATACAAATACATCTACTCGTGATGTTGTTATTTTAGAATTGCGATTGGTTGGATCCAATGGTAAAGTTGCGGATTTGCTGAGCAGTTTTAATGCGATAAATATCTACGAAGATATATTTCAAAACGTAATAACTGGAACAATTCAACTAAACGATGGCATAAATTTATTATCTGAGTACGCCATACACGGCAATGAATACATCTATATCACATTTGGTAGACCTGGGGAAACATATCAAAGTCAACGATACACCAAAGTGTTCAGAATTTTTAAAATTGCAGACAGAGAAAAATCTGCTACAGGTCAAATACAAAACTACGTTATACACTTTTGTTCTGAGGAACTAATTTTTTCTAATCAGCAAAGTATTTCTCGATCATACGATGGTGGTAACACTTCTGAGTATGTCGGAAATATTTGTTTATTTGATCTAAAGTGTCAATTTAATAAACTTGTTGATTTTGAAAATTCTGCTGGACAAACGCAGTTTGTTTTAACACGAAAAAAACCACTACAGGCTATAGAATATTTTGCGAAACATTCTTTTAGTGCAGCATTATCGCCATTTGTATTTTTTGAAAATAAAAATGGTTTTAATTTTGTATCGTTACAATCTTTATATAAAAGAACACCTATTGCAACTATACAATTCAATAGTGCGAAATTTACAGAAGAACGAAACAGATCACCATTTTTTAATTCTTCAGATATTAACGACTTTAGATTTAATCAAAATTTTGATGTTGAAAAAGCAACCAGAGAAGGATTGTATAGTTCAAAATTATACACATTAGATTTAATAACACAAACATATAAAGAAAACAATCTTTCATTGCTAAATGAATTAAATTCAGATGTAATGATCGATGGTTTTTTTCCGTTTAATGATGCTACAAATAGAAATAACAAAGCATTATATGAAGAATTTAATTCTAGCGTTAGATATTGGTTAACAAATAAAGGTAGATCTAATAAACCATATTTTATTAATAAACGTGTTAGAGATAATGATACATTTATTGAGGAAAATTTAGCCCAAAGAATAATGCAAATAGAGTTGATAAATAATACTGAGTTACATTGTGTTGTGCCTGGAAATCCACAATATACTGCAGGATTTACGGTCGAACTAGATATTCCAGCATTTACACCAAATTTAGAAATTGAACGAGTCAAAGATCCATTTTACTCAGGAAAATATTTAATTACAGCAGTTCGTCATGTAATTGTTCCTGGTTCACTGCAAACTATTTTAGAACTATCAAAAAATTCAATTTCTACCTCACTAGGTTTATCTGGTGGGAAAGAATATAAAAAGGCGCAAAAATTATGATGAGGGATGATTTTCTAGGATTAAATAATTTTGTCTGGTGGTTTGGTGTAGTTGAGAATCGCCTCGATCCACTGGAACTCGGTCGATGCCAAGTCCGTTGTTTCGGTTGGCACATAGACGACATTAATCAAATTCCTATTGATAAATTGCCATGGGCACATCCAGTTGTTCCTTATGGTGTTAAGAATATACAACCACCACCAGAAGGAACTATGGTATTCGGATTTTTTGCTGATGGTCAGGATGGGCTGTATCCTATTATTATGGGCACAGTTCCTGGTATTCCTGATGAGATTCGTCAAAATAACATGGGTTTTACTGATCCATTTACTGACGCCGAGAAAGCATCAAGCGCATTTCCGAGAAAAGTTAAAGATGTTAAAATTAAAGCGGATTCTCTTGGTGTTCAAATTACAAATGATGTTCCGAAAAGAAATCCAGCAAACTTAAACGAACCAACATTATCAAGATTGGCTCGTCCAACTCGTGGGGAACTTGAAGGTGAGTATGATGGTATTGCCTCTGAATCTATTGCAAATACAACTATCGATGTTCAACGAAAAACGCGCATTGTGAGTATTCCTACTGCAAAGGCGGGATCGACTTGGGATGAACCATATCCCTCTTTTAATGCCAAATATCCCTTTAACAATGTGACAGAGACAGAATCTGGACATGCATTTGAAATGGATGACACGCCAGAGTTTGAGCGTTTGCAGGTATCTCATCGAACTGGATCGACATTAGAATTTTTACCTGAAGGTCATACAAAGATTAAGTCTCAAAAAGGTCGTTATGACGTTACTATGGGCGATCATCGTAATTATGTAAATGGCGATAAATATGAAACGATTGATGCTGATTATTTCCTTCGTATTAATGGTAAGTTTAGAATAGAGTGTGATGAATTCGAACTTGTTTGTAGAGGCAATCCTGGAACTGCTACAGTTACAGCAGAACAAAGAGTTGACTTAAAAGCAGGTAATGCAGCCAGTATGACTGCTCCAACTGCAGGTGTAAGTGGTGGTATTGTTACCGTCGATGGTGTAAAAACTAATATTGTTGGTGGAGCGAAATTAAATATGTCTAGTGGTGGTATGGCTGCTGTCGGTGCTCCTGTCGTCTCTCTGAGCGGAACTGTCGTCGAAACTGACTCTAAAATAACCAAAACTCACGGAATTCAAGATCTTAATTCTTGCCTTCCAGTTATAGGTAAAGTTGACGTTCCAGAACCACCATTACAAGATGTTGGTAAGATTGATGTTCCAGCACCAAATTATGACTTCGGAAGTAAGGGATAAGTTATGGCTGTTCTCGGCGTTTTAAATGCAGCTGCAATGAAGAAGGTTGTTTCTAGATCACCACATCCGCCAAAAACAGATAAATTCTCTAAAGTTGATCAAGAAAGAAAAACCGAATCTGAAGTTAAACAAACTGCTTTGATTCCTGGTGCAAAAGTTAGTGATAAAATTCCAACAAACACTGGAACTACAATCACTGCTAAAATAGATTCTGTGACTGGCGAAAGAACATTTAATGGTAAAGTATTAAATTTCGACAACAGTAGCGCCAAAAGTTTTGTTGATAATGTATTAGCAGCTAGTCGAGGCGATGGTGTAGTACAACAATTTCCATCATCGAATTACAAAAATGTTAATGAGGTGAATTCTCCAGCAGAAGGAACTAGTGGTTATAAATCAGCAACTAATCCTGAAGGGATATGATAAATATGTGTTTAACGATAGCTGATGTAAAAACATATCAATCTATAGTGGCGAAAATGTCAAGAGCAATACCGCTGTCTGAGAAGGATGAACTATTTTTGATGACACATAATTTAAATGACAAATTTATGGGATATAAAAGTTATCTTTCTGCGCTTTCAATTATAGAACAAAAAAATAAAGAAATTTATGAGTTAGAAGAATCAATTAAGAAGAGTGCTGTGCGTTGTTAGGTAAAATTATTGGAAAAATTATCAAGATTATTCTCTGTTTGATCGGAGGATTGCCATTGCTTCAGACTTTGGCGATCGTATTTTCATGCACGCCTATTCCTTTCGCCAAAAATGGCGGATTTAATTTTAAAGAAAGTAAATTTGGTAAGTTTCTTGAAAAACTTAAAAATTTTAAGAAAGATCTTAAGACTTTCTTTGCAGAAAACTTCACCAATCCGTTACGAGATTCATATCAAAAAAATGTATTAGACCCATTAAACATTAATTTTGGCTCTCCACTCGATAACTTTAACGATTGGATGGACAAATATACAGCAAATAACTACGTCGGACTACAAGCAGCGCTGCCAGGATTGTTTAGTAACACTGAACCTAGTGTTGCAACAGCAAGAACCAATTTATTAAACATGATTGGAAAAGTGCAGCAAAACGGAGACACATATAAAGCTGGTCCATTTTCTTTAGGCGAATTAATTAACATCGCCGAAGAATCAGATTCTTTAGCCAGAACAATGCGAGAAATGGAACAGCACACCGATAATCTTTCTGGTTTAGGTGGATCTGGAGTAGTGTTTGAGTTTGCGCGACTTTATGGTAATGTTTTAGTAACTGGTGCTAATGTAAATATTGCTTCTAGTATTGTTGTCAGCCCAAATTTAAGTCAAACTGTTTATCCGATTGTTGACATTGGTGATACTGTTGTAATTAATTCTCTAGAAAAAATTGTAACAAATAAAAACTTTACAGTTGCGCCAACTGGAACTGTCTCGATTGATGTGAGCACTGATAATGTGCGAGTGACGACAGCCTCTGTCGCTACACTAAATTTGGCTAATTGCTTGTTGAGCACAAGTGGATCGATTACGTTAAATAATAGAATGTTTATTTCTGTAAATAATGAAGTGCGTCAAGTAAATGTTATTAATTCGTTAGGAGATCATTTAACTGTTTACAATCCATTTTACTCCTCTGCGAGTGCACAAGGTTTCTTTAAAGAGACATCTTTTAATGTAAATACCGCATTTTCCACGACCAATACTGATTTAACAATTAAAGTAAAATCTGGATTTGTTTGTAATTCTGTATGTTTAGATAATGTGATTACTGGAAATGGTACTTCGTTCACTACACATTTGCAAGCAAATAATAAAATTTATTATGATAACAAAGAATATTTTGTAATTTCGGTGACTGATACTCAGATTGTTGTCGATGATTACCTCAGAAAAACTGGAAATTATCCAGTATTTAAGGTTATAAATGAAACACCTCTTCTAGGATTAGATGAAGATTTAGTTGATCCAGATGGTATTGTAAATGCGTTTACTCTTCCAGGAACTATCAGCGGTGATTCTAATTTTTTGAACGGCATGACTGTGCAAGTACGAAGAGCAAATGGCATCTATCAAACCGCTAGTGCCTCTAAACCGACCGATTGCGCGCAGTCATTATTTCAGCAAGAATTATTACGCAGAACCAGAAGGCATCTAGATCAACTGAAGTATGATCTGCGCGATGAGGCGATAAAAGGGCTTACTCCTGCACAATTAATTGATAAACTCACAGATACGAAGAATCGATTAAAGAGCGTCAAGGAAGATGTTAAAAACATATACGAACAAGATCTTCAAGTCTTAAATCAGGTTAAAAATCTTGTTAAAGGTATGATTAAACTATTCTCGTTATCATGTTCTAAGAAAAAACGCAAAGACAGTGGTGCAAATGATTCCGATGAATATTTGGATTTAATCCTTATTCCTAACCCAGAACGTCAAGGTTGCGATGCAACCATCAGCGATTTTATTGATATTTTAGACGATTTCGATTTCGATTATAACGATCCTGGATTTACAAATAATCCCATCACTGCAAATACATCTATTATTCCTAACAAAGCATTAGATGATATTGATGATATTGCAGGTCCTTTCCCAAGACAGGGAACTGGGACGGTTGATAGTGGTAATGTTGGCGCTGGTGTTGACGATCAGAATCCTGACGTTAATGTTCCAGAGGATCCTTGCGCCAAACCTTGCTAAATATAAGAAGAGTGTAATAGGTGTGTAAATGGCACTTGAAGTTCGTACATATAAAGACTTAGATTTAAATTTTAAAGCGCATCCAGTCACAAAAGACGTGGTTAAGCGAACTGGCAATGCAGCTATTATTGGAGCATTGCGTAATTTAATCTTAACAAATTTGTATGAAAAGCCATTTCAACCTATTTTTGGATCTAGAGTTCGTGGTTTATTGTTTGAAGATGTCTCATTTATTACTGCAAACATTCTTCAAACTGAAATTAGTAATGCAATCGCCAATTTTGAACCTCGTGTTGGGATTGATGCGATTCGTGTGCAGGCAAATCCAGAACAAAATCGCTACGATATTACTATTCGATTCTTCATAAATAATCTCGAAGCACCAGTCACAATCAACTTCTTCCTAGAGAAGGTCCGTTAATGGCAAACACTGATCAAAAACTTGTAGTTTCTGAGTTAGATTTTACTCAGATTAAAAATAATTTAAAGAATTTCCTCAGAGACCAGTCTGAGTTTTCAGACTTTGACTTCGAGGCTGCAGGTATTAATACCCTATTAGATATTCTTGCATACAATACGCATTATATGGCATTCTATAACAACATGATTGCTAATGAAATGTTCTTGGATACTGCGTTGCTTCGAGATTCAGTGGTATCTCATGCCAAAATGCTAGGATACACGCCTGTATCCTCAGTCGCATCGCGAGCGACGATAAATTTACAAATTACTCGCCCGCAAGGTAATACACAAACAACGCTAACCTTACCCAGATTTACTCGATTACAATCAACGCCACTTAATGGTGTATCGTTCACATTCGTGAACACAGAAGCGAAAACAACTAATTATGATCCAACTTGTAATCGTTTTTGTTTTGATAATTTGTATATTTACCAAGGTCAACCATTAACCTATACATTCACATATAATTCTACTAACAATCCAACTCAGTCATTCGAATTGCCAGATGCTGGTATCGACACATCATCTTTGGAAGTTTTGGTACAAGAATCATCGACGAGCCTTAAGACTGAACGATTTACATTAGCGACAGATGCAACAACAGTCGCTTCTAACTCTGCTGTGTATTTCATCGATGAGACGCGCAATGGCAAATATAAAATTAACTTCGGCGATGGTGTAATCGGTAAGAGTTTAACAAATGGTAATATTGTAGTCGCTAACTATATTAAAACAGATGGCGCTGCAGCAAATAAATCGAACGCATTTAGTTTAATAGATGCAGTTGGTGGATTTACAAGTTCTATTGTTTTTCCGATTGTGGCGGCTTCTGGGGGATCTGGTCAAGAGTCTGTAAGTAAGATTCGATTTAGTGCGCCAAAAGCCTATGTTTCAAACAATCGCGGTGTTACGAAAGACGATCTTGTTGCACTTATTAATAAAAATTATCCATACTTCGAAGCAGTTAATGTTTGGGGTGGTGAAGAAAATGATCCACCTGTCTATGGTAAAGTATTTATTGCTGCAAAACCAACACTCGGAGTTGAGGTTACGGAATCTGAAAAACTTGATGTTATTAACAATGTTATTAAACCTGTTTCAGTTGTAACTGTATTACCTGAATTCGTAGACGTAGATTACAACTTTCTAAACATTTATGCTGAAGTATATTACGATTCAACTAAAACTGTTCGTTCTAAGGATGCAATTAAATCCTTAGTTCGTACGGCAATTTTAAATTTTAAAGATTCTGAGTTAGATAACTTTAACAGTCGATTTAAATTGTCTAGATTACTTCGAACAATCGACGACTCAGAGATCTCGATTTCTTATTCTGATGCTGTTGCTGTTATTGAAAAACGAGTTGTGCCTCAAGTCGGAACTGCGAGAAATTACACACTTAATTTTAGAACACCAATTACACGCGAAGATTCATCATATAGAATTTACTCGGCGCCAGGATTTCAACAGTTTGACTCTGATGGAATTCTTCGCGAATGTTTCTTTGAAGAAACTCCAGGATCTTCCTCTGGAATCGAAAAGATTATAATTTTAGATGCACCAGGAAGTTATTTAAGTGTACCAACAATTACAATTAAAGGCGACGGTGTAGGCGCAAATGCATATCCGATAGTCGTAAATGGAAAAATTACACAAATTGTAGTGGATAAACCAGGTAGTAATTATAAAACTGCAACAGCTGTTACCACATATGAAGAAGAGATTGATGAAACTGTTGATTTAAGTGTTTCCATTCAAAATCGATTTGGAATTTTACGCAGTTTCTTTTTCGATAAAAACAATATTAAAACTACTTTAAATCCTTCGGCTGGAACTATCGATTATTTGTTAGGTAAAATCACATTAAACGAGTTTAACCCAGTTTCAATTAAAGATCCACTTAAAATTCTTCGATTATTTGCTCGACCAGCGACAAATAATTTTGAATCTGCACGCAGTTCAATTATTACTATTGACGATGATGATGCGAATGCAATTAAAATTGATACACGCATACTTAATTAATGTTTGCAAATAATTACATTTCAACCGTAGTCGAAAACCAGTTACCTGGTTTTATAAGAGCAGATCATCCTAATTTTGTTACATTGCTCAAAAAATACTATGAGTACATGGAGCAATCGAATAAAACATTACATCTTGGTAAACATCTTTATGATTACATGGATGTTGAAACAACTCGCGCTGATCTTGTTAAATATTTTAAAACTAAAATTATTCCAAATTTTCCAGAAGAAACTGAGTTATCTACAGAAAAATTAATTAAATCTGCAAAATATTTTTATTCTAAAAAAGGTTCTGCTGATTCATTTAAATTTTTGTTTAGAACATTATATCGTCAAGAAATCGATGTGTATTTTCCGAAAGAGGATATTTTAAAAGCCTCTGATGGTAAGTGGAAATTACCACAAGCAATACGACTTGCTTTTACGGATACAAGTTCTTTAGTTGTCGGTGGCAATGTGAATGTAAGTGCGATTACTGCAAACGTAGTAAACGCGAATGGATTTAATCTTATAACAAAAGGCATTACTGCTGGTTCATTTATTCGTATAGGTGATTCGCGTCGTAAAGTTCTTACAGTTAATTCTGCTGGAGATTTTCTCAATGTAGAAATTGCATTTGCGAATACCTTTGACGTCGCTACTGGCGCTGTAATACCAAAAACATTTGATAGCGCAAAACTATTTAAAGTTCAGTTAAGCGAATACACTAATTTTAATATTAAATTGCTTGAAAAGAAACTCGGCGTTGGCGAAACTTCCAGAACAACTTGTGTTATTGAAAAAGCAGTATTAACAGTTGATGGAGAAACAGGTCGCGAGTTCGTAGAACTTTATGTATCAAATGTTACACGACTATTTGATGCGGGCGAGAATTTAATTGTTAAATACACTGAGGCAAATGTAGAAAAAACATTTAAATCGAAAATTGTTTCATTAATTTCTAACATTAGTTTGTTTAAAAATAGATTTGGTGTCGTACAAACTGGTAGAAAGTATAAAACTGGCGATCCTGTTGTAATACATAAAGGATTAGCAGATTCGCCCGATGCAGTAAAAGCAGTTGCTGTTGTTAATAATGTTTCTACTGGATCTATTGAGTCTATCGAAATTATAAAACCAGGATATTTTTTTAGAACTGACCCTAATTCTCTAGTTCGTGTGCTTTCTACAACAGGCATCGGTGCTAATGTATTAATTTCTGGTATTTGGGATGATGGTGGTGCAAACAGCGCAGACATTCAGTTTAATACAGATTCTGTTTACTATAAAAACGATATTTTATTAAATGCGTTAGAGTATGATTTCGATAATGTAACAACATTTGCAAATCAAACAATCGGCGCAGGAAATACTACAACATTAATTAATTTAAACACAGCAACTCATGTAGCCAGTACAACAAATGATTTTTATAAATCCTTTGTATTAAGAGTTATAAGCGGAACGGGTTCTGGTTCTTCACCAAATACAACGACAATCACTGCATATAATGGAACAACTAAAATTGCAACATTATCGCCAGCTCTTGGTTCTGCTGTAGACGGTACTAGCAATGTTAAAATTTTTGCGAATGCTCAAACAGAAATAGGCAGAGCATTAACATTTGAGACTATCACTCTCGGTAAAGTTCGCGCACTAAATCTAGAAGATGGCGGATCATTCTTTGAAACACCACCTACTTTCGACGCGATTTCTTTACATAATTCCGATTATTCAGCCGATCAGGGATTTTTAAGAATCCCTTCAGGTCAATTTTCTGTGTACAATCCATCAGGGGAACCACCAAGTATTCGTTTAAATTCGTCAAACTCAACATATAGTTTGGCAAATGGATTTTATACTGGAAGTCGTTTATTTTTAGATGTCGGTGATACTGCTCACTATTCTGAAATAGTAGATTATGTTGTAAATGATCCAGGCAGTTCCGCGAATACAAAAACCATATTTTTAGATAGAAAATTTGCAAATAATATTACAGCAATAAACATTTTAAATTTCGCATTATTTTTAGATTTTCGACCAAATGTTAGAGGCGCTGGCAAACTCGGTCTCGTTGAAATAAAAAGCGGAGGTAGTGGGTATAATACAACGAATAATGTAATTGAGTTTATAGGAACTGGATATGGCGCTAATGCATATCATACAGTTCATGCAAATGGAGCAATATCGAGTATAACCATTGATAATCGCGGGGAGGGTTATCCAGTGGCACCGACCATTTTAATTAGAGATACGGATACAGGTCATGCGTCCTCTGGAACTGGTGCTGTGCTCGAAGTCTATTTACTAAGTGATGGTGAAGAATTTTCAGCTGAAACCTCAGATATTGGTCGAATTCAAGACTTTAAAATCATTAATCGTGGATTCGAATATGCGAATACGCCGCTTACCTCATTAAAAATTGTTGATGTTTTGACCGACAATCTCGCTACAAGTCAAATTATCGTGTCTGGTGATTCTGTTTGGCAAGGTGGAGCCACGAATGCCAATGCAACGTTCCGTGGCACGATTGATGACGTTTATCGATCAGAATCAACTGGTGGCGCCTTTGGTTTAGGTAATACAGTTCTTCGTGTCTTTAACTATTCAGGAACAATCGACACCGCGCAGCCTATAAAAGCGAATACTGAAGCTGGTAATGTTGTTCTTAACGTCTCCACATCTAATGCAACCATATCCTTTAATGATATCAATGATGCTACGGAACGACAATATCCACATTACTATGGTGATGGATTAGCCAAGGCAAACACTGAGTTCCTTCGAGGTTTAATTAAATATGGTGGATTTTATTTAAACACTGATGGATTCTTAAGTGCAGATAAAAAGATACAAAATAACGACTATTTTCATAATTTCTCGTATGAAATCGTCTCTGAAAAAACCTTAGAGGATTATAACGAAACAGTATATCGTGTCGCTCATCCCGCAGGTGTGCAATTACTAGCCAAATTTCTTATGAAGGATATTTTATCTGGGCAAATGAATTTAACATCCAATGTGTACACATCTAACACATTGCAAGCCACCAATGCAAACACCTCATTTTCTAGCAATAGTTTCTTTGGTAATACCTCTAACTTTACAGCACGCGCGAGTATTGGTGATTTAATTGTAATAAATACTACAGAGACTGCATCTTTAAAACAATACACAAGAGTGGTCGCGCAAGTAATAAATAATGATCTTATTCATTTAGATTATCCGATTGGTGGTTTAGGTGATGGCAAATTAAGAACAGTGAGTGGTAATGCAAATGTAATTGTGTTCTCAAACACATCAGCTGTTTCTGAGAGTTTAGAAGCAGGAGATAACATTAGATTTAATGTTGCAGGAACAATTTATGATCGATATGTTATATCAACAACTAATACTGTGGTGTTATTAAATACAACGATAAACGGCACAGGAAATGTGGTCTACAATAAAGAGCCAAAATATAATGTTATCTCTTATAAAATTATTCGAACAGGTTTATAAATGAAGTCGTTAGTAACAAAAAATTTTGGAATTACAAACGCTAAAAACTTCGAAAAAATGGTTTCAGTTCCATTAGCGAATGTTTATATTCTATTAGGTAGATCATTACCATGGGCAAACACTGCCAATGCTGCTGATTTTAATGATGTTACAATTACAACTCCGCACAATACTACACATTATGAGAATGGCATAAAGCGCGATGGATTACTTTTAACACGAATTACCAGCAATGATATTCAGACAGTTATCCCAAGAGTAGATTGGTCGAATAA
>Ga0194130_10003332_pt1 | contig 21751 bp, 26 predicted proteins | sample TA2KigsurfametaG_FD_160084 | JGI IMG/M metagenome (GOLD analysis project Ga0194130, IMG submission 160084) | Freshwater microbial communities from Lake Tanganyika, Tanzania - TA2015050 Kigoma 12 surface | ecosystem: Environmental > Aquatic > Freshwater > Lake | place: Tanzania: Lake Tanganyika... | reverse complement strand
CCCCCCCGGGGTGGCGTCACCTCCGCGGTGATGGCCGTTCGACCGCTGGCCAGAGCCTGTTGAAGCAGCAAGCCATCCCTCCTGCGCCGCCCCATCATGCATGGGGCTCCAGCCTGCCTAAAGTGCTGGATCAGGGGAGACCTGAGCAGGCATGAACCAGCAGGATCCGCTTCCCCGAAGCCAGCCGGCCCGCGAGCGGGACCTCTCCGAGCGGGAGCTGGAAATCATCGGTCTGGTGGCCGAGGGCCTCACCAACCAGGAAATCGCCGCGACGCTCACGATCAGCAAGCGCACCGTGGACAACCACGTGAGCAACATCTTCACCAAGACCGGCGCCAAGAATCGGGTCGCGCTGCTCAACTGGGCCATGGATCACGGCAAGATCTGCCGGGACGGCTTCAATTGCTGCTCTCTGGACGCACCGCGCAGCGACCGGCCAGATTGATCAGGGCCAGGGATTCCAGGCTGTAACCGGAGCGATCCAGGCCGAAGAGTTCGGCATAGGCCAGGCAGTCATCGCTGTCCCGCCCGGCAAAACGGAGCACGCCCTGATCGTCATAGAGGCCGGTCACAGCAGCTGGGCAGAGCGGATCTGCAGAAAGTCTTCGGATTTGACTTTAGGCCCAGGCCTGCAGCACCTCCAGCAGTGGATCCCGCTGCTCCGGCGACCAGGTGCTGAAGGGGCAGCCGGCCAGGGCCGCATTGCTGAATGCGTGCTGGCCCGTGAGTTCCTGGGCGCACCAGGCAGGCACCGTCAGGGCCTGATCAGCACTGGTGAGTTCCACTTCGGCCACCACCAGGGGCGCATTGGAGCCGGCAAACACATCCACCACCCAGTCGCCACCGGGTAGAGCCAGGCCATGGCGGATCTTGCTCAGCTGCAGCGCGGTGAGTGCCAGCAGAGCTTCGGCATCCGCAAGGGGGATGGGGTACTCGAACTCCTGACGCACAAGACCCTCCGGCACCCCCTGGAAGGCCGGAGCCGGGGCCTTGAGGGTGAGCCAGGCCTGGGCTGCTGCGGCTGCGCAGTCCCCCGAAGTGATCGGGCGACTGGTGCGCACCCGCAGGGTGAAGCCATCGGCCTGGCGGCTGAGGTAGCCCTGCTGCAACTGGCGGCTCCAACGCACCTGCTCGCGCCATTGGGGGCCACCCACGAGGAACCGCCGCTCAATCTCCAGTCCCACAGGCTTCGGCGTCGCTCCTTAATTGTGGGATGGCTCCGCCGCCACCAGACTGCCCGCCCAGTGGAGCTTGTGGGTGAGGGTGCGGTAATAGGAGGGACTCTGCTCCAGGAGCACCAGCAGGGCCCCGTGGCGGCTTCGCTGCACCACCGCCCGATCGCCGGGTTCCAGGCTGGTGGCCTGAACGCCGTCCTGCCAGAGCCGCACCCGACGGCTCGATTCCCCAAGCGGCCACACGCACAGCCGGGCCCGGGGCGGCACCACCACCGCCCGGCTGGAGAGGCTCATCGGACAGATCGGATTCACCACGATCCCCTCCAACCCTGGATGCAGGATCGGCCCCCCGGCCGCCATCGCGTAGCCGGTGGAGCCCGTGGGGGTGGCGATGATCAGGCCATCGCCGCGGTACTGATCAACCACTTCGCCATCGATCTCCAGCTCCAGCACGCAGGTGGAGGAGAGCTCATCAAGGCCGGGGCGGAAGTAGAAGTCATTGAGGGCCAGGTGGGGGGCCTCCGTACCGCCGCCGCCGACCCCATCCCCCCGGTCGATGTGGGCTTCGAGCATCATCCGGCGCTCCAGGGCGAAGCGGTCATCGCGCAGACGCTGCCAGAGGTCGAGGGCGTCGGACTCTGCCGATGCCGCGGCGGTGTCGCCAGCCAGCCGCAACAGACGGCGGTCATGGGTGAGAAAGCCCAGATGGCCGCCCACGTTGAAACAGAGAATCGGCACCCCGAGGGGACCCAGGTGGCGGGCTGCTCCCAGCACGGTGCCATCGCCGCCCAGCACCAGGGCGAGATCGGGAAGCTGGGCCTCACTGGCCAACAGGCCCGGATAGGGATCACGGGCCAGGCCGCTGCTGGCGGTGACCACGGCCACCCCCTGGCCGCGCAGGTCAGCGGCACAGCGGCGGACCTGGCGCTGGGCGGCCTGACTGCCGGCGCGTGCAATCAGCCAGACCCGCTCCAGGCGCATGGCAAGGGCTACCAGCGCAGCAGGTTGAAGCGCTCCATATCGACCGTCTCCCGGTTGCGGTAAAGGGACAGAAGAATGGCCAGACCGACCGCCGCCTCAGCGGCCGCCACGGTGATCACGAAGATGGCGAAGACCTGGCCCCTGATCAGCTGGCCATCCAGGTAGCTGGAGAAGGCCATCAGGTTGATGTTCACGGCATTGAGCATCAGCTCGATGCTCATCAGCACCCGCACGGCATTGCGGCTGTTGATCAGGCCCCACACACCGGTGCAGAACAGCAGTGCCGCCACCACCAGATAGGCCTGCAGGGGCACGCCATCGGCGAGGGACAGGCTGGTGACGTCGATCGGGGTGGAATCCATCGGACTGGAATTCGACGGGGGAAGGTCTGGGGCGGTGGGGCTGGGCTCAGGAGGCGCTCTTGTCGAGCAGAAGCGGGGTGCGGGCCTTCTCGATCAGGGCCTGATCGACCTCCTCCCCGGTGGCGATGTCGCGGCTGAACACATCGCGGCGCGCGAGCACGATGGCACCGATCATCGCCATCAGCAGCAGAACGGAGGCCAGTTCGAAGGGGAGCAGGTAGTCGGAGAACAGGTGTTCGCCGATGCGAATGGTGGCTTCCTCCCCCACGGGCAAGGGGCCGGGCAGGGCCCAGGGAGTTGTGAGGGCCACCCGGAGCAGCAGGGCGAACAGGCCGCCGCACACCAGGCCTGAAAGCAGGCGGCGCACCGCCAGGCCGGGAATGGCGGAGAGATCTTCGCGCTTGTTCACGAGCATGATCGCGAACAGGATCAGCACGTTCACCGCCCCGACGTACACCAGCACCTGGGCAGCGGCGACAAAGCTGGCATTCAGCAGCAGGTAGAGACCGGCCACCGAGAGGAAGACCCCGCCGAGCAGGAAGGCGGAGTAGACGATGTTGGGCAGCAGCACCACTCCGAGGGCCCCCAGCACGACGGTGGAGGCGAGCACCGCGAAGCAGATCAGCTGGGTGGTGGTGGCGATCGTCATCAGGCCTTCTCCTTGGAGGTGGCAGCGGCCGCTGCGGGCTCGGTCTTGGGCAGGGTCTCGAGCACCTGCTCGGGCAGTCTGCCCACCCGGGGGGCGGTATCGGGCACCCCATGGGGATCCATCTCGCCCTTGGGCAGGTAGGCCAGTTCCCGCAGGGCAAACACGGCTGGATCGCTGGTGACGCTGGTGGGCAAACGGCCGAGGGCGATGTTGTCGTAGTTGAGGCTGTGACGATCGAAGGCCGCCAGCTCGTATTCCTCGGTCATCGACAGGCAGTTGGTGGGGCAGTACTCCACGCAGTTGCCACAGAAGATGCACACCCCGAAGTCAATCGAGTAGTTGCGCAGCTCCTTTTTCTTGGTGGCCTTGTTCATCACCCAATCCACCACCGGCAGGTTGATCGGGCACACGCGCACGCACACCTCGCAGGCGATGCACTTGTCGAACTCGTAGTGGATGCGGCCGCGGTAGCGCTCCGAGGGGATCAGCTTCTCGTAGGGGTACTGCACCGTGACCGGCCGGCGGCGCAGGTGGTCGAAGGTCACCGCCAGACCCTGGGTCATGTAGTTGGCTGCACCCACCGCATCACGGGTGTAGTCGCCGACTTTCTTGAGGAACCCGAACATCAGCCAGGAAGCAGGGGGCGAGGAACCAGGAGCGAAGCAGACCGGGGATGGCCGGCACCATGATGGCCCGGCCGGCGCGGCAGCTGGGGAATCAACCGCCGAAGAAGGCGGGGAAGGCCAGCTTGAGACCGGCGGTCACCAGCAAATTCACCAGGGCGATGGGCAGCAGGAACTTCCAGCCCAGGTCGAGCAGCTGATCAATCCGCACCCGCGGCGTGGTCCAGCGCAGCAGGATCGCCAGGAACACCAGCAGGTAGGCCTTGAGCACGGTCATCACGATGCCCACCGAGGCGGTGATCACCTGGACCACCGGCGCATCGACGGGCTGACCCAGCCAACCGGCCAGCCATTCCACCGGCAGGGGGAAACCCCAGCCGCCCAGATACAGCACCGACACCAGCAGGGCCGAGAGCACCAGGTTGATGTAGCTGCCCAGGTAGAAGAGGGCGAACTTCATGCCGGAGTACTCGGTCTGGTAGCCGGCGACCAGCTCCTCTTCCGCTTCGGGAAGGTCGAAGGGCAGGCGCTCGCACTCGGCCAGGGCGCAGATCCAGAAGATCACGAAGCCCACCGGCTGGCGCCAGATGTTCCAGCTGAGGATGCCGGCGCCGGTCTGCTGGTCGACGATGTCGACGGTGCTGAGGGAGTTGCTCATCATCACCACCGCCAGCACCGCCAGGGCCAGGGGGATCTCGTAGCTGATCGACTGGGCCGCCGCCCTCAGGCCACCCAGCAGCGAATACTTGTTGTTGGAGGCGTAGCCGCTCATCAGCAGGCCGATGGGCTGGATGCTGCTGAGGGAGATCCACAGGAAGATCCCCACCCCCACGTTGCTGATCAGCAGGTGCTGGCCGAAGGGCACCACCAGCCAGCTGAGGATCACCGGGATCAGCACCAGCACCGGGCCGAGGGTGAACAGCAGGCCATCGGCTCGGGCCGGGATGATGTCTTCCTTGAACACCAGCTTCATGCCGTCGGCGATCGGCTGGAGCACCCCCAGGGCGCCGGCGTATTCCGGACCGATGCGCTGCTGCACGGCGGCGGAGATCTTGCGCTCCAGCCACACGTTCACCAGCACGCCCACCACGGCGGCAACCAGCACCAGCACCATCGGCAGGGGCAACCAGAGCAGGTGGGCGGCACCAGCGCTCAGCCCCAGCCCCTGCAGGGCTGTTTCAAAGGAGGCCTGGAGGTCCAGGCCCGCGGCTGCATCCAGGCCGGGGGTGGTTCCCGGAGCCGTGGTGCTCAGCATGACGGCAGCGCAGATGGGGGCAACTTAGCGGTCCTGCAGGGACAGCCACTCACGGGGAGCTGAACCGGTGTACAGCTGGGAGGGCCGGAAGATCCGGTTGGCGCCCAGCTGCTCCTTCCAGTGGGCCAGCCAGCCAGCGGTGCGGGCGATCGCAAAGATCGGCGTGAACAGGTCGCGGGGGATGCCCAGCTTGCGGTACACGAGCCCGGAGTAGAAGTCGACGTTGGGATAGATGCCCTTGGGCCCCAGGCGCTGGGCCGCGGCCTCCTCGAGCCGGCGGGCCAGGTCGTACATCGGGTCGTGGCCGAAGCGGTCGAAGAGCTGCTCCGCGAGCCCCTGAAGAATCACCGCCCGGGGGTCCTTGACCTTGTACTCCCGGTGGCCGAAGCCCATGATCTTCTGCTTCTCGGCGATGGCCCGATCGAGCCAGGGCTCCACCTGGTCCTCGCTGCCGATCGTCTCCAGCATGGCCAGCACATCCTCGTTGGCCCCGCCGTGCAACGGACCGGCCAGGGTGCCCACCGCCGAGGCCACCACCGCGTAGGGATCGGTGAGGGTGCTGGCGGTGACGCGGGCGCTGAAGGTGCTGGCGTTGAGGCTGTGCTCGGCGTGCAGGATCAGGCAGGCATCGAAGATGCGGGCGGCCAGGGGATCCGGCTCCCGCTCGGTGAGCATGTAGAGGAAGTTGGCGGCATAGGGCAGGTCGTCGCGGGGCTGGATCGGATCCTGTCCCTTCCGGATCAGCTGGAAGGCCGCCACCATCGTGGGGATCTTCGCCAGCAGGCGCACCACGGCCCCGTAGATGTATTCCGGGTTGTCGAGGGCGCGGCGCGAGTAGAAAAGTCCGAGGGAGGCGGCGCTGGCCTGCAGCGCGTCCATCGGATGCCCCTGGGAGGGGAAGCTTTTCATCATGTCGCGGATGCGGAAGCTCACCCGCCGGTGCATCTGCACCTCGTGCTCGAACTCCCGCAGCTGATCGGCGGTGGGGAGCTCGCCCCAGATCAGCAGGAAGGCCGTCTCCAGAAAGGTGCTGTTGGCCGCCAGGGTGGCGGCATTGAAACCGCGGTAGGTGAGATGGCCGCGCCGGCCATCGATATCGCAGATGGCCGACTGGGTGGCCGGCACCCCCTCCAGGCCAGGCCGGAAAGGTGGCGGTTCCGGGGCCGGGCCGCCTCCGGAGGGGGCCATCGGAGTGCTGAGGGAGCCACTCACCGCCATGCCGTCGCACGCTGCTGGAGCGAACCTAGGCCGTGCGGCAGCCCCTACGCCGTAGCGCTAGCTGCCGCCCAGCACCTGGGCCGGGCCCAGCAGCAGGCGCAGGCGAGCCCTGCCACAGCCGGCCTCCGAAGGGGGAAGCCCAGGGTCGGAGAGCGGCATCTCGAGCTGGAGCAGCAGAAGCCCGGCCTTTTTGAGCACCAGACTTCCGGCCGGGGCACCGATCAGGGCCGCGGCCAGGTTGCCCAGGTCGGGTTCGTGGCCCACCAAAGCCAGACGGCGCACGCCAGGGGGCCAGTGCAGCAGGGGCCAGGGGTCACCCTCCGGCGCCAGGGCCGCATCCAGCTCCAGCGACGGGGCCAGACCAGCGGCCACCGCCAGCTCGGCGGTCTGGCGGGCCCGCACCAGCGGGCTGCTCACCAGGCGCTCGCTGTGCAGCCCGAGGGCCGCCATACGCTCGAGCACGGCCTGGGTGCGGCGGCGGCCAGCGGCGGTGAGGGCCCGCTCGCCGTCGGGCCTGGAGGGATCGCGCTCCTCGGCGATCCCGTGGCGCAACAGCAGCAGCTCCACGGGGGCCATCGCTGGGCGGGGCTCAGGCGCCATAGGTGAGCCGCACCTGCAGGCGCACGGCCTCACCCTCAGGCTCCAGGGCCAGGCCCAGGCCCTGGACCGGCTCAGCCAGGGGTTGCCCCGCCAGGGCCGAGAGCAGCCGCCAGCCGCTCCAGCGCTGCAGCAGCTCCTGGGCCGGCAGGTGCCCCCCGGCCCACTGGAGGGAGGCCGCCGGCCGCTCCAGGGACTGCAGGCGAGCCAGCAGCGGGCGGGGCTGGCTGCGGCTCTGGCGCTGCTCCCCGAGCAGCGTGAGCGAATCCGACCACCAGGCCCAGCCGTCGCCGACGCTGCGGGCCACCCCAAGGGAGGCCTGCACCTGCCCGGCGCCCTTGCCCCTGCGCTGGGGATCGGCAGCGGCCTGCAGGCGGGTCCAGGCCTGCACGGTTGCGCCACCGGGCACGGCCAGGGGCGCCTCCACCAGACCGCGCTCCCGCAGGGCGGCCTCCACCGCCGCCGCGGGGGGATGATCGGGGGCCGTGCCCAGCAGCCAGCCGTCGGCCCCCTGGCGCCAGAGCACCGGGCCATCGGCCGCGGCCAGCAGAATCGAAGCCACGGCACCGGCCCGCTCCTCGTCGAAGGCGGCTACCAGGGGCTCCAGCACAGGCTTCCAGCTGGCGGGCCAGTGGGCCGGATCCTGCACCAGGGCCAGGGCATCGGCCTCGGCGTGAACAGCCTGCACCAGATCCGCTGACCCGGCCTGGCCCTGGGGCGGCAGGGCCGCCCCAGGAGCACTGGCGAGCCAACCCTCGAGCACCAGCTCGCGACCCTCCGGATGCAGAGCGGCCACCAGGGCTGACGCCGTACCTGGCAGATCGGTGCCAAGCCAGCGCTGCAGGGCTGACGGCCGGGCGGTGAGCAGGGCCGTGCCTGGCCCCAGCGCATCCAACCGGCGGCGCAGGGCGGGATCGGCAGCCTGGTTGAGATCGTCGATCTGGGAGACGTCGAGGGCCTGCTCCAGGGCGCCACGCCCCGAGGCGAGCAGCACCAGGTCGTCATCAATCAGGGCCGTGGCCAGGGGCATGGGCTCCCGACCCACCAGGGCACCCCGACCACTGATCAGGCCCATGCCCCGGTAGCTGCTGATCTGCAATTCAGTGCCAGCGAGGCTACGGGTCTGCCAGAAGCGCTGCAGAAAGCGGCGGGCGCCGTCACCGTCGCGACTGGAGAGGGCGAGCACCCAGCCGGTGGTGCCACGGCCCGGATCCTCCAGGAGCCAGAGACCGGTCTCCTCCCCCAGCCAGGAGGCCAGCTCGCCGCGGTAGTCGAGGCCGGCGGCGGCAAAGGCCCCATCCCGCAGGCCGGCGATCGCCTCGCCGGCCTGGCGCCGCTGGCGGGGCGGGGCCACGGCCCGGGCGTAGGCCACGGGCTGCTCCGCATCGCTGAGCAGATAGAAACTCAGGGCCGCATCGCGCGGCACGAAACGGGCGGAGCGGGGCGGCACCAGCGGCCGGTGCTGGAGCTGGAGCGGGGAGCGCTGCCATACCAGCCACCAGGCGCCGGCGCCAAGCCCCAGCAGCAGCAGGGTCACCGCCAGCACCACCGCCAGGAATCGGCGGGCTTTCATGCGCCCAACGCAGGATGGGCCCATCCTGCACCGAACCCTCTCCCGTGAACACGCCTCAGCAGATCAGCGCCGTTGAGCTGCAGCGGCGGCTCCTGGCAGGGGAGCCCCTGCAACTGGTGGACGTGCGCGAACCGGAGGAACTGGAACGGGCCCGGCTCGCGCACCCCGTGCTCCACCTGCCGCTGAGCCAGTCGGCCGCCTGGCTGGCCTCCCTCGAGCAGCAGCTGGATCGGGATCGGCCCGTGGTGGTGCTCTGCCATGCGGGCATCCGCAGCTGGCAGTTCGGCTGCTGGCTGATGGAGCAGCAGGGCTATGGCGCGGTGTGGAACCTGCGCGGGGGGATCGAGGCCTGGAGCGTGGACGTGGATCCGAGCGTGCCCCGCTACTGATCCAGCCCGGCAACCGGCACAGGCCAGGAGCACCTTCCAGGCTCCCTACCATACCGGTCCGAACTCACCCAGGCCGCGCCCCTGACCAGTTCCGTCCCGGTGCCGACCCTCTCCAGCCGCCAGCAGGAAGTGCTCCAGTTGGCGGTGCGTCACTACGTGGACACGATGGAGCCGGTCGGCAGCAAGACCCTGGTGCGGCGTTTCGGCCTGCCCGCCAGTCCCGCGACCGTGCGCTCCGCCATGGGCGTGCTGGAACAGCGGGGGCTGCTCACCCAGCCCCACACCTCCGCCGGGCGGGTTCCCAGCCAGCAGGGGTATCGGGTCTACGTCGACGGCCTGCTGCCAGCGCCGGGGGCCGTGGCCCAGCAGCTGGAGCGGGAACTCACCGGCCTGAGCCTCCAGTGGGCCGCCCTCGACGACCTGCTGCTCCACCTCAGCCGCCGGCTTTCAGACCTCACCGGCCTGCTCAGCCTGATCACCCGGCCGCAGCCACCTGATCCCCATCCCCGCCTGCAGGCCCTGAGGCTGGTGGCCAGCGGCGACCGTCTGCTGGTGTTTCTGGTGGAGGACGCGGCCACGGCCCGGAGCCTCAACCTGCGCCTGCCCAGCACCAACCGTGGGGAGGTGGAGGCTCTGGAGGGCTGGGTGCGCGACCAACTGGGACGCGGAACCATTGACTGGGCAAGCCTGCCGCCCCAGCTCAGCGCCTGCGGGGCCGTGGTGCGTCAGGGTCTGGCCAGCCACGGTCAGGCCCCCCGGCTGCTGGGGAAGGGAGCCGTGGCCTCCGGGCTGGCGGGCCTGCTGGCCCAGCCGGAATTCAGCCAGACCGCCAGCCTGCGGCCCCTGGTGGAACTGGTGGAGGAAGCTCCCCAGCAGGTGCTGCAGCAGGGGGGCATCTGGATCGGCGCCGAGCATCCGCACCAGGCCCTGCACCAGTGCGCCCTGGTGCAGGCCGACTACCGCAGCGGCGACGGCGGCGTGGGCCAGGTGGCGCTGGTGGGACCCATGCGCATGGCCTACGCCACGGCCCGGGCCGCCGTGCGCTCGGTGGCCCTGGTGCTGGAGCGGCTGCTGGGCTGATGGGGAGTACCCGTGACGGTGGTGGCCGGCCATGACGTACTGCGTGGCCTTTCTGCTGGACGCGGGCCTGGTGTTCGCCTCCGACTCCCGCACCAATGCCGGGGTGGACTACATCTCCAGCTACAGCAAGATGCACGTGTTCCAGCCGGCAGCCGACCGGCTGTTCGTGCTGCTGGCGGCGGGCAACCTGGCCACCACCCAGGCCGTGCTCAACCGCATCCAGCGCGACCTGCACGGGCCGGCAGGCCCCGGCACACCCCCAGCCACACCCACCCTGAGCTCCGCCTTCCACCCCGGGCCAGGATCAAGGAACGAAGCGCGGGCCACCCAGGAGGGCACCCTGGCGGCCGCCGCCGATGCAAGCCCCGCATCGGCGGGGGCAACAGCCCCTGCGGCTCCCTGCGCAGCGGCGCCCCCCGACCTGCAGACCGCCCGCTACCTGTTTGAGGCGGCCGACTACGTGGGCCGGATCAGCGTGGCGGTGCAGGAGCCATTCGCCAGCCAGATGCAGCAGAGCGGCGGCAGCGCCCAGGCCAGCTTCATCCTGGGCGGCCAGATCGCTGGGGAGGGGCATGGTCTGTTCCTGATCTATCCCCAGGGGAATGCGGTGATGGCCACCCGCGACACGCCGTTCCTGCAGATCGGTGAGAGCAAATACGGCAAACCGCCGCTAGATGTGGTGGGCCACTGCGGCCTCTCCCTGGAGGATGCGGCCCGGCTGTGCCTGATCTCCCAGGTGGTCACCCGCCGCTCCAACCTCACGGTGGGGCCGCCGTTCGAGCTGGCGCTGATGCCAGCCGATGGGCTGCGCATCTCGCGGCGGATCAAGCTCGACAAGGACTCGGCGGAGATCAGCCGTTCGATGGAAATCTGGGCGAGCTGCATGCAGGACGGCCTGCGCCGCCTGCCCCGCTTCGCCTGGGAGGAGGACCCGCTCTAGGCGGGAACCGCCGGAATCAACCCGGCCGCTTCCAGCTCCGGGATGAAGCCGAAGGCCGTGGGGTCGCTGAGGCGGTCGGGGAAGAGCAGCCCATCGAGGTGGTCGCACTCGTGCTGCACCACGCGGGCATGGAACCCCTCCACGCTGCGGTCCACGGGCTGGCCCTCGCCATCGATCCCCTGGTAGCGCAAGCGCAGCCAGCGCGGCACCCGCCCCCGCAACCCCGGCACACTCAGGCAGCCCTCCCAGGCCTCCTCGCGCTCTGGCCCTAATGGGGTCAGCACCGGGTTAATCAACAGGGTGCGGGGAATCGCCGGGGCATCGGGGTAGCGGGGGTTGGGCCCACCGCCGCCGAACAACACCACGCGCAGCGGCACACCGATCTGGGGAGCCGCCAGACCGGCGCCACTGCAGGCCGCCATGGTGTCCTCGAGATCCACGATCAGCTGGCGCAGGGCCGGATCGCGCACATCGGCCACGACCTGGGCGCGCTGACGGAGGCGGGGATCCCCCAGCCGCAGAACGGTGCGGACCGCCATCGTCACCAACCCAGCCGTGCCATGGAAGCATCGCCTCAAGGGGCGAAGAGCGCCCGGATCTCCGGTGCGGGGCGACCCAGGGCGGCAGCCACCGCCGCCAGCCCCGGGCGAGAGGCAGCGCCAAAGGATTGATCCGGGCGCAGACGCTGCTGGGGTGGGGACCCAGGTCCGCGAGCTGCCGCGGGAAGCGGCGGTAGTAGGTGAGGTCGACCCCGAGCCGCCCGGCCAATGCCTGGGCCTGGGCGGGGTCTGGGCTGGCATGGGCCTGCAGCAACAGCTCCCGGGCGTACTGACCCATCGCCCAGCAGTCGAGGGCGTTGAACTGACCGGGCGGCTGCGCGAGCCGTTCATCAGTGCTGAACACCATCAGGCGCTGACCGGCGGTGAAGCCCAGGGCCCCCTGACCCATCAGTGAGCGCAGACTGTCGAGCACCACCATCTCGCCGCCGGTGTGCGCCCCGCCGGCGGTGGCAAAGGCCGTGGCACGCACGCCCTGCAACGACACGTCCCCACCCAGCTCAAACAGGCGGCGCAGGGGAGCGGCCGAACCCTGGCTCCAGGTGGAGCCGCCCACCACCAGCACCCGCGGCCCGGACTCCAGCAGCGCCCTCACCTCCGCTCGGCCGGCCTGGCTGGGCAGGGCCATCAGGCTGATGCGCACGGGCAACTGCTGCTCCCGCGCCAGCCGCTGGAGTTCGAGGGCGATGCCCAGGCCTGCCCGGGTGGCATCGAAGCGGGCGGTGTAAGGGGAGGGAGCGGCGAACACGAAGCGCCCTGCCGGCACCGGTGCGGGAGCCGGCAGGGCGGGCGGGGTGGACATCGGGGGGCCAGCGGGAAGTGACCGCCACGATGGTCCAGGTCTCGTCAGCCCAAACCGCCCACCAGCGGCCACCAGGCATCGGCTGCCGCGAGCTCGGCGTCGCTGCGGCCGGCGCCGCGGCGCACCTCGGCGGCCTGGCTGTCGAGCAGGCTGGCGTGCAGCGCATCGCCGAAAGCCTGGCGCAGCAGGGCACTGGCGGCAAAGGCGGATGAGGCCTCGGCAAGGCTGGCGGGCAACCGCAGCGCCGCACCGGCCGGCAGCTGGGCCGGATCGCCGCTCACCGGTGGTGGCAAGGGGCGGGTCTGCTCCAACCCCGCCAGCACCACAGCCTGCACAGCCGCCAGCAACAGGTAGGGATTGGCCGCCAGATCCACCACCTTGAGCTCCAGGTGAGCCGGTACGCCATCAGCAGCGGTGGGGATCAGGCGCAGGGCCGCTTCCCGGTTCTCGATGCCCCACACCTGGAACGGCGCCGACCACGACCCCGGCGCCAGGCGCCGGTAGGAGATCTCCAGGGGGCAGGCCAGCGCCAGCAGGGCCGGCAGCTCCGCCAGCAGGGCCGCCACAACTCCAGCGCCAGCATCGCTGAGGCCGCCAGGGCCGGCACCGCCCTGCAGCTGGGGCTGGCCAGCACGCTGCACGCTGAGGTGCAGATGGCCCCCGTTGCCCACCCGCTCCAGGCTCGGTTTCGGGCTGAAACTGCAGCGCCAGCCGAAGTGCCAGCCGAAGCGACGGGTCACGCGCTGAATCACCAGCCGGGCGTGCACCAGCCGGTCGGCCGCCTCCAGGGCCGTGCCCGACGCCAGCGACAGCTCAAACTGCCCGGCCCCGTATTCCGGGTGAAACTGCAGCCAGGGGATGCCGGCGGCCTCCAGGGCATCGAGCAGGGCCGAGGCGTAATCCAGGCCGTCCACCAGCCGATCGGCGCCATAGGGACCACCGGGCAGGGCCGGCTGGGGCTCACCATCGGAATGGGCACTGGCCACCAGCCACTCCAGCTCAAAGCCGGCCCGCAACTCCACGCCGGCCTGCTGAAGCTGCTGCTGCTGCAGACGGCAGCGGTGGCGCTGATCGCCCGCATAGGGCTCACCGGTGCGTTCAAAACGCTCCCCCGGCGCCCAGGCCCAACCGCTGGCAGGCTCCAGCAAGGCCAGGGCCCCGGCATCGGCCCGCAGGCGCAGATCGCCGTCGGGGCGGGCCAGGCGATGGGCCGGATCGATCGCGCCATCGGCGCGAAAGGCATCGGACACGGGGGAGAAGCCCACCCCCACGGCCACCGCTCCATCGAAGGCCGCCAGGGGCACCACCTTCACCAGGGACGCTCCGGCATGGTTCACCCAGGTGATCGCCACCCAGCGGATGCCCTGATCGGCCAGGGCAGCCACCGCGGGTGACAGGGGCTTGGACACGGGCAACCCACAGCGTTGCGGCCATGATTGCCCCGGCCGGCCAACCCCGCATGCAAGAGGCCCGTCTGCCACCCGCGGCCCTGCCCGACTGGTGGGACCCCGGCGCCATGGCCCTGCTGCTGGTGGACCTGCAACAGGGCACCTGCGGCGATGCCCAGCCCCGACCCCGACCGGCCTTCGATGTGCAGTTCCGGGCCCATACCCTGCCGGCCGCCCGGCGCGCCCTGGAAGCGGCGCGCCAGGCGGGCCTGGAGGTGATCCACACCGTGATCGCCAACCTCACCGCCGATGGCCGCGACCGCAGCCTCGACTACAAGCGCTGCGACATGGGCTTTGCACCCGGCAGCCGGGCCGCCCAGGTGATCCCCGAACTGGCGCCCCGCGCCGATGAGCTAGTGCTGCCCAAGAGCTCGTCGTCGCCGTTCAGCTCCACCACGCTCGACTACCTGCTGCGCAACATGGGCATCCGCACGCTGGTGGTGATCGGCCTGCTCACCGACCAGTGCATCGACCACACGGTGAAGGACGCTGCCGACAGGGGCTACCGGGTGGTGTGCCTGACCGACGCCTGCCAGGCTGAAACGCCGGAGCGCCACAGGGCGGCGCTCGCCTGCTTCCGTGGCTACAGCGAGCTGGTCAGCGTCGAGGCCTTCGTAGCCGCAGCGGAAACATGAGCGCAGCGGAAGAGATCGTGCCGGTGGATGGCCACCGCGTCTGGACCCGGCGCGTGGGCACCCCCAGCAGCCCCGACCGCCTGCCCCTCGTGCTGTTGCATGGCGGCCCCGGTGTGCCGAGCGACTACCTCGAACCGCTGGAGGCTCTAGCGGCCGATGGCCGGGAGGTGATTCGCTACGACCAGCTGGGATGCGGGCGCTCGGATCACCCGGACGATCCCTCTCTGCTGCGGGTGGAGCGCTTCGTGGCAGAACTGGCCCGGGTGCGCGAGGCCCTGGGCCTGGAGCGCATCCACCTCTACGGCCAGTCCTGGGGGGGATGCTGGCCCTGAAGGCAGCCCTCGAGGGGGCAGAGGGAATCGCCGGCCTGATTCTCTCCAATGCCCGGGCCAGCATGCCGCTCTGGACCGCTGAAACCACACGCCTACGCAGCGAGCTGCCCGTTGCGGTGCAGGCCGTGCTGGCCGTGCACGAAGAGCGGGGGAGCACCGACAGCCCGGCCTACCAGGACGCATTGATGGCCTTCTACCGGCGCCACGTCTGCCGCATCGACCCCTGGCCCGACTGTCTGCTGCGCTCCTTCCAGGCCATGGAAGCTGATCCGCGGGTGTATCACGCCATGTGCGGCCCGAGTGAGTTCCACATCACCGGCAGCCTGCGCTCCTGGGATGTGAGCGATCGCCTCGGCGAGATTCACCAGCCCACGCTGGTGATCGGCGGCCGCTACGACGAGGCCACCCCAGCCGTCACCGAGGCGCTGCATCGCGGCATCCCCAACCCCCGTTGGGTTGTGATGGATGACTGCTCCCACCTCTGCCACCTGGAGCAGCCCCAGCCTTACCTGGAGCTGCTCAGGAGCTTTCTGGCAGACCTGGAAGCCCGGTCCGCCGGGCAGCAGCCCGCCGGCCTGTGATCAGCCCCCCAGCGCGTCGCCCAGCTTGTCGGCCACGGTGTTCACATCCTTGTCGCCGCGGCCGGAGAGGTTCACCACCACCTCGGTGCCCGGGGCCAGGGTGGGGCAGAGCTTGTCGAGCCAGGCAAAGGCGTGGGCGGTTTCCAGGGCCGGGATGATGCCCTCGAGGCGGCAGAGCTGCTGCAGGGCATCGAGGGCCTCCGCATCGGTGACGGCGGCGTATTCGGCGCGGCCGATGCCCTTGAGATAGCTGTGCTCCGGGCCGACGCCGGGGTAGTCGAGGCCGGCGCTGATCGAGTGGGCCTCCTGCACCTGACCCTCGTCGTCCTGGAGCAGCAGGCTCATGGCGCCGTGCAGCACGCCGACGCGGCCCTCGGTGATCGTGGCGGCATGGCGGCCGCTGGGCACCCCTTCCCCTGCGGCCTCCACGCCGATCAGGCGCACGCTCGTGTCTTCCACGAAGGGATGGAACAGCCCCATGGCGTTGGAGCCACCGCCCACGCAGGCCACGAGCACATCGGGCAGGCCGCCGAAAGCCTCCTGGCACTGCTGCTTGGCCTCGATGCCGATGCAGGCGTGGAAGTCGCGTACCAGCATCGGGTAGGGATGGGGGCCGGCCACCGAACCGAGGATGTAGTGGGTGGTCTCCACGTTGGTCACCCAGTCGCGGATCGCTTCGCTGGTGGCGTCCTTGAGGGTGGCGGTGCCGGCGGTGACGGGTTGCACGGTGGCTCCCAGCAGGCGCATGCGGAACACGTTGAGGGCCTGGCGGCGCATGTCCTCGGCGCCCATGTAGATCACGCACTCCAGGCCGAAGCGGGCGCACACGGTGGCCGTGGCCACGCCGTGCTGGCCGGCGCCGGTCTCAGCGATGATCCGTTTCTTGCCCATGCGCAGGGCCAGCAGCGCCTGGCCAAGGGCGTTGTTGATCTTGTGGGCGCCAGTGTGGTTGAGGTCTTCGCGCTTCAGCCAGATGCGCGGGCCACCCTCGGGTCGGGCGTAGTGCTCCGTGAGCCGCTCGGCCTCATAGAGCGGCGAGGGCCGCCCCACGTAGGTGCGCAGCAGGTGGTTGAGCCGCTCGGTGAAGGCGGGATCGGCCCAGGCCTCGGCGGCAGCTTTCTCGAGCTCGGCCAGGGCCGGCATCAGCGTTTCGGGCACGTACTGGCCGCCATAGGGGCCGAAGCGGCCAAGAGGGTCGGGACGCACCGCCGGTTGCAGGGCAGCCGGATCGGGGCTGAGGGGGGGAACGGTGGTGGTCACCGGCGGCGGCATGCAGTGGGGCCAGCCTAGGGAGCCGGGGCGGTGAACCCACCGCCGCCGCTGCAAAGCCCGCCACTGAACAGCCGCCCGTTGCTACCAACCGGGTAGCCCCCAACCCCAGCCATGCCCCCCGCACTGCCGCTCGCCGACCAGCTGCTGGCGATGGCCAGCGGCGCCTGGGTGACCCAGATGATCCACGTGGCCGCCGAGCTGGGCCTGGCCGATGCCCTGGCCGGCGGCGAGCGCGACTGCGACGACCTGGCCGCCAGCTGCGACGCCGACCCCGATGCCCTGTTCCGCCTGCTGCGGGGGCTGGCCAGCCTGGGGATCTTCCAGGAGACGGCACAGCGGCGCTTTGCCCTCACCCCCCTGGCGGAGCTGCTGGGCAGCGATCACCCCCAGTCGCTGCGCCAGTTCGCCCGCATGCTTGGCGCGGAGCACTACCTGAGCTGGGACGACCTGCTGCACAGCGTGCGCACGGGGGAGAACGCCTTCCGCCACCGCCACGGCTGCTCGGTGTTCGAGTGGTAGGAGCGGAACCCGGAACGGGGCGCCGTCTTCAATGGGGCGATGGGCGATTTCTCCCGGCCCGAAACCGAAGCCGTGCTGGCGGCCTTCGACTTCAGCGCCATCGGCCAGCTGGTGGATGTGGGCGGCGGCCGGGGCGAGCTGTTGATGACGGTGCTGCGGGCCACCCCCGGCCTGCGGGGCGTGGTGTTCGACCAGCCCCATGTGCTGGCACCGGTGGCGGTACCGGCGGATCTCGAGGGCCGGCTGGAGCTGGTGGGGGGTGACTTCTTCGCCAGCGCGACCGCCGGCGCCGATGCCTACCTGCTCAAGCACATCCTCCATGACTGGCACGACGACGCCTGCCGCACCATCCTTCGCCACATCCGCGCCGCCATGGCCCCCGGCGGCCGGGTGCTGATCCTCGAGCAGGTGATCCCACCGGGCAACGCCCCCTTCCCGGGCAAGCTGCTCGACCTCAACATGCTGGTGATGACCGAGGGCGGCCGCGAGCGCACCCCCGGCGAGTACGCCCTGCTGCTGGAGAGCGCCGGCCTGAATCTGCTCCGGATCCACCCCACCGCCTCAGCAGTGAGCGTGGTGGAGGCGGTGGCGGGCTGAGGGGCCTGGGGCTGTGCCCCCAGAATGATGCCGACGGCGGCACAGGGGGCCATGGCCAAGAAAGGGGGCTGGCAGGAATTCGGCAGCCTCAGCAGGGCCGCCAGCCTTGCCCGGCCCAGCGCGACCACGCCAGCCACGCCGAGGGCCCAGCAACAGGTGCGGGTGCAGCGCACGAAGGCCGGCAAGGGCGGCAAGCTCGTGACCGCCATCACGGGCCTGGACGCGCCCGAGGCCGAACTGCGCGAGCTGTTAAAACAGCTCAAGGCCCGCGCCGGCACAGGCGGCACCCTCAAGGAGGGGGTGATTGAACTGCAGGGCGACCAGGTGGCCCCGGCCCTGGCGGCCCTGGAGCAGGCGGGCTTCCGGCCAAAGCAGGCGGGCGGCTGAGGGGCGTCCCCTGCAGGCGGGTCCGCCGATGATTCCCCCAGTGGCGGCCCGGAGCACCTGAAGCGGCCATGCGCCCCCCACTCGTCTACCACCCGGCCTACTCGGCACCGCTGCCCAGCAGCCATCGATTTCCTACGGCTTATAAACCGATCATTGAGTGGTGGACTGGGTTTTAGGGGTGGGTTTATCAACGGTACACAAACCGATTGGCAAACCGCCCTACGAGCCAACAGTGCTCATCCACTCCCACAGAAGCTTCGACCGGTTGATGCCGTCTAGTTCTTCTACCGGTACGGCGCTGGTGGGTGCTCCTGGGTATTTGGCCTGGACCTGAGCAGCAGCAGCTTCTGGATCAGGCGCTGTCACGGTTTCAACTCGGCCTGCCCGCTCGTCAAGAGAGAACACTGCGAAGTCGGGCATTGGACTGAGGCTGCTGCTTTGGTGGTAGCAACGGAATCATCGGGTAAGCCACCAAGGTGAACGAGACAATTACGATTGCATCAAATCCTCAAACGCATTCTTTTGATCGTCATTGGCGACAACTGCAGCCAGTGCGTTGATGAGCATTTTTGTATCGGCAGCCTGCTTAAGCATGAAGCTTCTTAACTCCAATGCGCCTGGATAAGAGCGGAGACCTGCCTCTCGGGTCTCGTACCCTTCCATTGCCAGACAGGCAAAGTCTATCGAAGCCTTAAGAAGCTCCGCAGGATCCAATGGCTTTCCTGAAGCCTGAACGTATACTATTAGTGATTCGACAAGACGTTCGCGCAGCTTCAAGAGCAGATACGTCGGAAAGAGTACAAGAGCGAGTCTGCGAAGAATCAACTCAGAAGTCAACAGGTCGCCTAAAGTTTTGATACAGAAGCGATGAGCCACTACAACACCTGTCAAAGCAGGTAAAGAGTGCGCGATGAACTGGTTACGAGTTGATTTACATCAATGCCCCGTTCTCTCATTCTTCTTTCCCCGACGGTGGGACTAGTACCAGTGCCAAACCAAAACTGCTGATACGGCGGGACTTCCCAGTAACCTCGCCTAGAGGCACTTACCCCGAATGCACACAAGGCCAGACTTTAAACGAATGCGATCCATAACTGGAGCTCGACGGCTGCTCAGGAATAACAAAAGGCGTACAGGCTAAATCTCAGATAGCTGGGCCAGTGCCTGAGCAGATCATTAACTCTAGCGAGATGCCACCAAGATGATTTAGCGAGAAAGCTCTTGCATGACCTAATCAATGCGACGCAAAACAAGGAGAGATAAAGATGGGTGGCCGCAAGTACCATAGGAAAAACAAGAACTCGCGACCAAAACCAATCTTATTAACGGTTCAACTAGATATATTGGGGTGACTGAAAACCAGCAATCAGACCCAATGCTGGGTCAACAATGTTGGGCTGAGTGTCATTCGTTGAGGAGGACGGGCTGAAGAGAGAAGAGTCACTCCGCATTAGAGCTTCTTTCGTCTTGAGAGACGCTCTACGCGTAAATCTATTACGCCGCTGAAGACTGCCTTGGGAAGAAGTGGGGACCTTGGCTGGCGGACGAACCCGCGCCTCAAGAAACACGAAGGGGGAACTTGCCGATGGGTCCGTAAACGTCCAAGGAATACCCTTGTCTGCATTAATAAGTGTGAAGCGTTTGGAAAGTTTTACGTATCCAACATTGGTATACCCCGGGATACCTGTTACTACATCAACAACAGTGGTTCCAGATGGGATCTCATCCTGGCCAGACACGGTCCACCCAACCTGAATCCCCGAAAGATCGTTAGAATGAAAGTAAAGATATTTTTGACTGTAGCCAACGCTAGAAGAAGCGGTCGAGAAGTTCACATCAGCTTTGGCACCGATTCCAGTAATAAGGGAACCATCACTATTACTGCCACCAGAAAGACTGACCTCCCCAGTCGAAGTATTTACACTTTTTACGTAGTAAGCTTTTGATCCATTTGGAAGAGCATTCAGGCCGCCAAGGTACAAGTTCTGACCCTTTTGCAATTGATTAAACAGTGTTTGTATACTTTTTGAATTATCAATCGAGAATGTAATACTAGTATCATTGGCGTTGGCTGGAGCTGTATTCGAAAAGGTTCCACCACCAGGGCCATTAGGAGATTCATAAGCTGACGTAAGCGTTTTAGATCCTGCAGAATCATAGGTGTAGGGATTAGGTGTAACTCCGATGCTACTCTGCATCCGGTCCGAGAAAGCCCAGCCATAGTCATAGGCTGCGACTTGGGAAATGCCATAAGCATATTGATTATAATTATTTGGTGAAGACTGAATGGCTGCGAATGCCCAGCCTTTCTTGCTAAACATATTGTCACCAAGCGCCCCAGGGGTCTCAGTAAGCCACAGCTGTGGCGGGATGTACTGCCCATTAGTATAATTTTTATTGTTACTATCCGTATAGGAGCCTGGGAACTTGCCAAGCGGCATGCCGTAATTGAGTGCGGCTAAGAAGTCGCCAACAATCCACGTGTAATAGTTTGATTTACCCAAGTTGCCAAAATAGCTAGGTGTCTGAGGAATTCCATTCGGATCGTATGGGGTTAGCATCCCACCTGGGTTGGCGCCGTAAATGCCGTTACCAGGATCACTTAAGACATTAACGCCCTTCTTCCAGTTGGATGCTTGATTGTCCCAAAACAGTGTGATCTTGGTGGCAGACTGGTTGTTGACCGGAGTACCATTAATCCAAGCCTTGATTTGAGTGGTTGGTGCGCAGTAGACATCAATGGTTGCTCCTAACGGGTTAGGGCCAGTAAACCCGTTAAAAACAACATTATAAATTCGATAGCCGTATTCATCACCATTATTTGTTGACTTGGTCAACCAAGGAAGACCCTTATTTGCAACGGACCACGGCACATTAGCAGCGCCTCCGGGTGTAGTTGCTCCGTTTGCTTGTTTCTGAAGCTGGTTGAGATAGTTTGAGAAGTCGTGATAGTAATACAAGCTATTATTCGCCTGAGTAGTGTCATATACAAGAGTCTTCGCATATTCAGGCGAATTTAGACGCATGTATTTGGAACCAGAAACAGGAGTCATAGACTTCGGCCAAAAAGGAAACTGAGCCGAGCCCTGCGAACCCATCGGCTTGATATTTGCTTGAAGCCACTTCACAGCACTCGCTGTTGTTTTACCGCTGAATGCGTTACTCTGGACAGCGGGATTCTTAGTAGCCTGGATACTATTAACTGGCGATAGATCAACGTTCTCAGATTGTTGAAGTTCATTTGTTTGAGGATTGTAGAACCAAGGTATTAAGTCGACCCCACCATTAAAGGCATCAATATATGACATATCTGCAAAATTCTCAGACTTCTTGCTTCCGTCATCCTGAGTCCCAATAAATGGTTCAACAAAGAAATAGGCATCTTGGCCGGCCTGCAAGTTCGGAGCCGAATCAGAACCAGTAGCCGCGGCAGCAGCCGAGGTACCTAAGTTGAACCGACCACCCGTAAAATATGTAGAGGTTAAACCCGCTGCGGGAAGTTGACCTACGCCAGTACCAATGTTTTTGATCTTCAGCCATGTATTAATGGCAGCCTGAAGATTCGAATACTTGCGATACTTTGGCCCATTCCCATTATATAGCTGATTGCCTGGATTGGCACCACTCGGGTTTTTCTTAGGGATGAGAAGGGATGCATTAAAAGTACTATCTGCTGTAGCTGTTAACTGAACTTGCGTTCCGTTAACCTGCTGTTGTGTTCCGCTATTTGCAAAATAGTAGTTTCCTGGGTTACCTCCTGTAGAAGAGCCCGGGTCCCA
>Ga0194130_10003329_pt1 | contig 21770 bp, 22 predicted proteins | sample TA2KigsurfametaG_FD_160084 | JGI IMG/M metagenome (GOLD analysis project Ga0194130, IMG submission 160084) | Freshwater microbial communities from Lake Tanganyika, Tanzania - TA2015050 Kigoma 12 surface | ecosystem: Environmental > Aquatic > Freshwater > Lake | place: Tanzania: Lake Tanganyika... | reverse complement strand
AGAAGTGGGAGCCGGGCGGATCGGAGCGGTCGTGCCGGTGGCGATCTGGCCGATGGTGTTGATCGCGGGAGCCGCGGGAGCGGCTGGACCCAAGGGACCCGAGGCAGGCGCCGGCGCAGCCTGCGCGACCGGACGGGCGTCTGCCGGCGGCCCGCCACCTGCGCCGGGCCCGGCGGCGGTATCAATATCCAGCCCGTCCCCGGTATTTCCCCGGCCGACCAGATCAGTTCGTTTATTCACCACCACCATCTCCTCTTTTTCCACGCGGGGGGCGCCGACCAAGGGATCGCCGTCTTTAGTTTTCACCGCCACCACCTCCACGCCGAGGTTTTCAAGTGTGCCTTCCTTGACCATGATTTGTTGGGTCTCGATCGTTTTTTCGATTTTCGGAGCGGAAGGCAGTTCGCTCTTGAACTCAGCGATCAGTGGCGTGGTGGCCACCACTTTCTTCACGTCCACATCGAAGACTTGAATCTTGGGGGCGGCCGCCGATGGCGGGGTGCCACTTTCACTCGCGCCTGAAGAAGCGGACCCCTGCCCCGACCCGCCGGTTCCCCCTGCCTTGTTGTCATCAGAGGCTGCCGAGGCTCCCGGAGCCCGAGAGACCGTGCTTGCATCGGCGGAACCTGGGCTGCTGGCTTCCTGAATGGCGTCCGCCCCCACCGAGGCCGCCTGACCGGGACGAATCACGGCGGTGCTTTTGCCCACGGTGACCGTCAGGCCCCCTTGGCCTTCCAAAAGCACAAACATGGCGTTGCCACTGGCATCCCGGCTGGCCATGAAGGTCGTGCCGGAAACGGCCGCAGTGACCCCGCCGCAATCCACCGTGGCGCCACCGTTGCCGGGAGGGGTGTGAATCAGCACGGTCCCCTGCTCTAGTTTCACCAACCGTTCCTTCGACTGGAAGGAGAACCGGGTGTTGGCACCCATTCGGGTGATCGAGGAGTCGGCAAACGTCAGCTCGGCCATGGAGGCGGCGGCGGTGGAAACCTTGGACTTCTCCATGATCTTTTCATTCACTTTGGCCGGGTTCGCCCCGCTGCCCGGGTCATGCTCCACCATGTTCTTGATAGTGGTGATCTCGGCCTCCTTAAATTCCATCGCCGCGAAACAAGGCAAGGCATAAGCACCCGCCAGCAAGGCAAAATGGGTTTTTCTAAAGCTCATACGACCCTCATTCGACCAATCCGAACCAAGGGAGGTTCAAAAAAATTTTGTCTATACCTTAAATGAATCAACTACCTCCTTTTTAAGACACAAATCGCTAAATATCAATAGTTTTGATAAAGTTCTGAAAGCTGCCTAACCCATTGTAAGTAATTGATTTAAAAACCCCTATTTGTTGTGTTGAAAATTGAAATCTCCCCAACCCTTTGGGCTGGTACCGCGATCCTTTAAACTCAACCTCTCGGCCCATGTCCCAAGACGTGGGTGGAACCCAACTTTACCGTGCCGCCTGAAGGTCATGGGCCGCAGAGACCAAACCGGACAAACCCCCTTTTCCTACTTCTCGACCGCGCGGACCACTTGCCACCAGCAACCCGCCGCAGCCGCCGAAAGGACGGCCAACTCCGGCAAATACCAGGATGCCCCCAGGCTCAGGCCGGTGCAGCCCGCCCCGGCCAGGGCTGCCAACCAGCCCAGCGGACTACCCATGACCACCGACCGGCCGCCAGGCCAGCTCCAGTTCCATCCGCTCCCGCAACGACGCCAGGGCATCCAACCCCCGCGCCATCGCCCCGGTGGGCTCACCGCAGTGCGGGCAGCACCGCTGCGTCGCCTCCCAGTCCGCCCGGTTCGTGTCCTCCCCGCAACTCCGGCAATGAATGATCGTTTCCATAACTTCCTCCTTTTGACTTGCAGTCTGGGCCCAGGGGTAGGACATTAGGCGTCCTATGAAGAAAAAATCTTTGCCCCTGCCCGGCGGCCACAGCCGCCCTCCCCTGGAACGAATGCAGCGCCTCCATGACCTCCTCATGAACGAACGCCCGGTCAACTGCCAGCAACTGGGCCGGGAGTTTGAGGTTTCCTACAAGACCATTCAGCGGGATCTGGATTTCATGCGCGACCGGTTAAATCTGCCGATTGCGTACGACGCCACGAAATACACCTTCCGCTATACCGAACCGGTGGAGGCTTTTCCCCTGCTCCAAGTGAGCGAAGGCGAGATTCTGGCGCTGTTCGTCGCGCAGAAGGTGCTCGCCCAGTACCGAGGCACGCCCTTCGAGAAGACCTTGGCCAGCGCCTTCCAGAAACTCACCGGGGCCCTGAAGGAGGAGGTCAGCTTCAACCTTGGTGAATGGGGTGCCGATTACTCCTTCCGGGTGACGGGAGCCTCGGCAGCGGATGTGGAGACCTTTCGTCTCCTGGCCAAGGCGATTGTGCAGAGACAGGAGGTCGGTTTTTCCTACCGCTCCCTGCGCGCTTCCGCCCCTGAGACACGGACTGTCCACCCCTACCATTTGGCCAATGTGGACAACGCTTGGTACCTGTTGGCCCACGATCCGCAACGGGGGCAGCTGCGCACCTTCGCCCTGGCCCGGATCCGCACACCGAAGGCCACCGGAAAAACTTTCGACCGGCCCCGGAATTTTTCGGCCGAAAAGGAGCTGAAATCCGGCTTCGGCGTGTTTGGAGGATCCGGCAAGCACCTCGTCAAAATCCGTTTTGATGCGTTTGCGGCCCGGCTGGTGCGCGAGCGGGACTGGCATCCCAGCCAGAAATTCCGGGAACTGCGGGGCGGGGAGATTGAACTGGAAATGACCCTTGGCGCCTTGGAAGAGATCGAACGGTGGATTCTCAGCTGGGGCGAGCACGGCAAGGTCGTGGGGCCGAAAATTCTTGCCGAATCGGTTCGCCAGCGGATCCAGAGAAATTTGAAGCAGTACCGCTAGTTTTTACTAAAAAACTATTCATTGTGTTAGTTTAAAAACTGTACCCATATGTTGTGTTGAAGTCTCGATCCCCTAATGAATCGAGTTGGTGGAAAAGAGTTTTACACTCAATTCTGGCAGGTGGGTTTTGTCCGGATGTCTCGGGCTTCTGGCCCTCGGCGTGTGGCCGGTCCGGGCGCAAAGTCCTTTGCCAGGTGCGGTGGGCCAGCAGGCCGTCACCGATGCCGCCGCCCAGCAAGAACGGGAGCGCCAAAGGCAGAAGGCGGTTCAGCCGCGCCCGGAGGAGAAGGAGGCCGTCGAGGCCAGTGAGGTCTCTCCGGACCTTGGCTCCCTGCAGATGCTCAAGGAAAAGCCCGGACTTCCCTTTTTCCGCGTTCGCGCTGACCAAACCTACAACTGGCTCTCCAATGCCAACTATGCCCGCAACTCCTTCAATGTGGTGGCCGCCTGGCAAGCCATCTCCTCGCTGGAGGCAGCCTGGGCGCCGACCTTTTCCACCATGCCCGGCTACGAAAAGTTTTTTCCCGAGGTCGGGGTCCGGGCGTCGTTCTTTAACTATTTCCAGCAGGAAGAACCCGCCTCCACCTTTCCCCAAAGCTCGAACCAAAACGGCCTCTACGACATTGGCTTGGTGCAGGATTTCGTTCTGATGAGCCTGTTTTTCCGGGGAACCAAACAAGTTACCGACGAGCTCAGCGTGGGTCTGTCCTTCGATTACAACGGCTACTTTTATCTGAACAGCCCCACGGATCGGGAGCAGTCCTTGGGAGCGGGCAATGCCGGGGAAACCAACTTCCTCAACGAATTCAACTTGGCCTACAACGCGAGTTTTTTTCATCCCTTCACGGAAAACCAGGCGGTGGCGGTCAACTGGCGAGCCTCCTACGTTTTGACCGATCCCACTTATTTCACCCGTACCGACAACAACCTCACCGGGACTTACTTCGTGAATCTTTCCGACAAAATTTCCCTGACGCCGTTCGCCTCTTACCGCTTGGCCTATTACACGGATGCCTCCACCGCACCCGCCACCGCCGACTACAATAATCAGGGCCAACTCACCGGCACGGCCAACGGCTTCTACCGGCGCCTCGACCAGCAGTATACCCTTGGTGTGGGGCTAAATTTCCAGCTCTCCCCGGAACTCTCCACGGGCCTGAACTTCAACTACTCCAAAAGCGACAGCACCAGCCAGATTGCCGAAACGGGCGACTTCACCAACCTGACGGCTGGAGCCAACTGGTCGATGACCTATAAATTTTCCGAGAAAGAGTTTGTGGTGCCCAGCCCCTCGGCTTGCCTGGGGCCCTATGTCCGGACGGACCTCGGTTTCGGCTTCGTCAACAACCTGAGCAGTAGCCGGAACCTCTCCGGAACCATCCTCCCCGGAATCACCGGCACCCTTGCCAACCCCTCCCTTTCCATGAACCCGGGCCTGCGCTTTGACGTCTCGCCAGGCTACAACTTCAACGACTGGCTCGGGGCGGAGTTTTCCGCCGGAATTCTTTACAACGGACTCGACCATCTGAACGGTTCCGGCTCTGTCACCACCGCGGCGGGGACCCAGGCGGTGGGATCCGGCGGCGTAACTTTGACCGGCCGGTATCTGCAGGTTCCCGCCCTCGCTTCCGCGGTTTTTCGCTGGCCGGGCACCAGTCGCTGGAAGCCCTATTTGTCCACCGGCTTCGGAATGGCCTACTCCCAACTTCAAATCAACCAGGTGGGGACTCTGGAGACCTCGGACAACATGACGCAGCAGTTCTCCCCCGCTTTCCAAGTGGGATCCGGTTTTCTTTGGCAGGTCTCCGACATGGTGGATTTTTGCATGATGTACAAACTGCTTGGCATCATCAACCCGGACTACTCCTCCTTGCAGCCCGGGGTGGCTCTTTCCAATTCCTTCCAGCTCGGCATCAATATCCGTTTTTAGCTGGCCGGTTGGAGAGCCACGGAAGCCTTCGCCCCAAGGGGCCTCACCGTTCCTCCCCAAGTGGAAAGAGAATCGTAAACCTCAACGGGGGGCTCTACCCTTTTCTTTGGCTGACGTCCCCGACATGTCCTCTTCCTCCCTCACTGCGCGCGTCATCATGCTCAACTCCCGCCTCCGCGGCGGCGGTACCGATGCCCAGTGCCTGGCCTTGGCGCAGGGATTGGCCGCCCAAGGCTGGGAAGTGGCAACTGCCGGTCCGGAGGGCGCCCTGCTTTCGGACGAGGCCCCGGATCTGCGGCCCCTGCCCCGCTTTCGACCCCTCCAAGGGCTGGTCCTCGCCGGACTTCTGCGGCGCTCCCGCGCCCGGATCGTCCACGCCCATCATGGAGACGACTACTGGACCGCCCTGCTGGCCTCCCGCCTGGTTCAACCCCGGCCCCTCGTCGTTTTTAGCCGCCACCTTGCCAAAAGCCCGCGTGCCCCACTCAGTCGCCAACATCTGTTTGCCCAAGCCGATGCGGTGATTGCCGTTTCCAGCTTTGTTGCCCAAGTGCTCCGGGAAGGATACCGCGATCCGGCCTCTCCCATCGCGGAGCGTCATCACCGTCCGGCGTGCCGAATCGACCCCCGCCGCCTCCATATCATCCACACCGGGATCGACACCGAAAAATTCCGTCCCCGGGAACGGGCCTTTGCGGATTCCGCCCGCTCCGCCCTTGGCCTTCGTCCGGGGGAAACCGCGTTCGGTGTGGTCGGGGGGTTTGACCTGCCCGTGGGCAAGGGGCAGCGGGTGTTTGTGCGTGCCGCCCGCGAGGTGGTTCGCCGGCTACCCAAATCGAAATTCCTCCTCGCCGGCACCGGCACCTTGGCCGCGGCGCTGGAGGAGGACATCCGCCACCACGGCCTGGAAGATCGCGTCCGGCTCATCGGCCAGCAGTCCGATCCGGTCGCTTTGCATCATGCCCTGGACATCCTCGTGCACCCCCAGATCGCCACCGAAGCCTTTCCCTCCGTGGTGCTGGAGGCCCATGCCTGCGGCCGACCCGTCATTGCCTCCCGCCTCGACGGAATTCCCGAGGCCTGGGCGATCGGCGGCCTCGGTCACCTGGTACCTCCGGGCGATGCCGTTGAATTGGCGGCCACCATGATCGGCCAAGCGGAGCACGCCGCCCCCTCCGAACCGGAACGCGCCGCCGCCCACGCCCGGGTCGAGGCCGAAGCCTCCCTGCCGGTGCAGGCCCGCCGGGTGGCTGACCTCTATCGACGGCTCATGGCGAGGTAGGCCGTTTGCCTTTGCCCAGTGGGGGCCGGAGACCAGCTCGGGAAATCCCAACCTTTGTCACGACCCACAACGGGAGGATTGACCTGCTACGCAGGCTTGAGCCATTGCACGCTTTCCCTCATTCTTTCCCCCGATGCCTCTGCACGACTCCATTCTCGGCACGGTCGGCAAGACCCCTTTGGTCAAACTGCAGCGGGTAAGCGGCGGCTTGCCGGCGACGATTGCCCTCAAATGCGAATTTTTCAACCCGCTGGGCAGCGTCAAGGACCGGATCGGGGCGGCCATGATCGCCGCTGGTGAGAAAGAAGGAAAAATCACGCCCAAAACCACCATCATCGAACCCACTTCCGGCAACACCGGCATTGCCTTGGCCTTCGTCGCCGCCGCCAAGGGGTATCGCCTCATCCTCACCATGCCGGAAAGCATGAGCTTAGAGCGCCGCACGCTGCTGGCCCTGCTCGGCGCGAAGCTGGAGCTCACCCCAGCCACGGAAGGCATGAAAGGGGCCATCGCCCGGGCGGAGGCCCTGGCCAAGGAAATTCCCAATTCCTATATCCCCCAGCAGTTCAAAAACCCCGCCAATCCGGCCGTCCACCGCCAAACCACCGCCGAGGAGATCTGGAACGACACCGACGGCCGTGTCGACATGCTCGTCTCGGCCGTGGGCACAGGCGGCACCATCACGGGCGTGGCCGAGGTCATCAAACCACGCAAAAAATCCTTCCGGGCCGTGGCCGTGGAGCCGCAGGACTCCCCGGTCATCTCCCAAACCCGGTCCGGACAACCGGTGAAACCCGGCCCCCACAAGATTCAGGGCACCGGTGCCGGATTTGTGCCGGACAACCTGCACCTCGATATCGTGGACGAGGTGGTCACCGTCTCGAACGACGATGCCTTTGCGATGGCCCGGCGAATCTGCAAGGAGGAAGGCATCCTCGTGGGCATTTCCACCGGGGCCAACGTGCATGTGGCCGTCGAGCTGGCCAAGCGTCCGGAAAACAAAGGCAAGCTCATCGCCACGATCGGTTGCAGCACCGGGGAGCGCTATCTCACCACCGCCCTCGCTGAGGAGGCCCGCCGCCTCGTCGGCGGCTGAGCCGGATGGCCCAGGCCAAAAAGAAGGTTGTCCGCCGGCCGGCGCCCAAGGCCCTTGCTTTCCCTCCGTCTTCCCTGGCACCCCAAGTCTTGGAACAGGCCGCCCAAGGCTGGCTCCAGTCCTCCGGAGCGTCCGCGCCGGCCGCTCGCCCAACCCGCCCGGCTGCCGAGGAGCGTTTGACGGAAGTTCTCGCAGAAACCTTACGGCAACTGCGCGCGGAAATTGCGGAGCTCCGCGCCCGGCTCGACCGGCTGGAACCTCGGTAGCCCGCGGCTTCCCCCGCGTCTTCGTGGATTCGATCCGGCCGGCCAGGCTCCGGTTTTTCCTGCGAAAACTTGTGCCCGCCGCCTTACAAGGACAGCAACAGCCTCAGCACATTCTCCCAGCGCCGTTCCTCCGCCGCCGCCAATGATTTGCGATCCGCTTCCGGCAGTTCCGTTTCCCTTTCGATCGCCAGGATCCTTTCCTTATGCTCCTGCAGGGCCACCCGGTAGCGGCGCACCTGCTGGGGATCCAGTTCCGCCACGGTGTATCCGTCGGGGAATTGAATGACCACCGGTTTGGTTTTGTCCCGGTTTTCCCAATCAAAGAACGAACCAAGGGGCCGGGCCATCAAAAATTGTGCCGGGTCGCCCACCAGAATGTCGTAGGAACGTTGCACGGAATCCCGTCCCGAGCCCGCCGTCAACGGCGCCCCCACGGCAAAAGTCGTCATGGTCAAAGGCAACACCGCGGCTGTCACCGGCCGAATCACCCAAAGGTCGGCAAAGGAATACATGGTCAGGTCGGGCTCAAAGTAATCGGTTGGCGGCAGGGCCTGGGCCCAGGGGGTAAAGGCCCCGAGCAACACCAGCATTCCGATCCGTTTCATCCCTTCAGGAATATTGCGGCTTTGGCCCGGGTCAACGGCCGGCCTGGCTAGGTCGTGAACCATCTGGGGACAAACGGGAAGAAAGCCACGCCAGGCACTCCACATGGGCTGTCCGCGGAAAAAGATCCACGGGCTGAAACCATTCCGGTTTCCAAAAAGCCCCCAGGGCCGCCACATCGCGGGCCAAGGCGGGCGGATCACAGGAGAGATACAGAATCCCCAGCCAAGGACGCGCCTGGGCCAACAGTTTCCGGGCATCGGGACTCAGCCCACCCCGGGGTGGATTAATCAGACAAACTGCCGGACCGCTCGCTAAACGGCCCAAGGCATTTTCCATCTCATCCTCAAATCTTCCCTCCAGAAGATCCGCCCCCGGCACCTCTTTCCGGAACACCTCGACCGCCGCCGGATGGGATTCCACGGCGACCACCTTTTTTCCTGCCGCCACCAAGGCCCCGGAAAAAAATCCCGTCCCCGCATACCCCTCCAGCACATTTTTTGCCTCGTCCGGAATCGCACTGACGACAAGCCTCCGGAGCGGCTCGGCCAACGGTCGGTTCGATTGGTAAAACGCCTCGCCCCTGACCTCATCGGCCCGCACCGAGTAGTGGGGCCGGGGCCGCGGACGGGAACGAAGCACGGTGAGTTTGGCATTCACATCCTCCGCCGCCAGCAGGCACTTCGGCACATCGACCAAGGTGCTCCCATCCGTGGCCAGAAAGCCGACCTTCCCTTCCCGGTTGTGCACGGTAATCCGGTTCCGATAACCGTACTCCGGTCCGGTCAGGATCGGGCGCAAAACCGGTTCCGTGATTTTGCCGATCCGTTTCAGGGCGGATTCGATCTGCCCCACCTTGATGTTTATCTCCGCCGGATAAGCCAGATGCTGGGTCGCACAGCCGCCACAAGTGGTAAAAAGGGGACAGGGTGCCACCACCCGGTCGGGCGAAGGCGCCAGCACTTCCAGCAACTTGGCCCGGGAAAAATTTTTGTGCCTCTCGGTGAGGACCGCCCGCACCGCCTCGCCCGGTGCGGTAAAGGGAACAAAAATTACCTGGCTATCGTGACGTGCGACCCCGGCACCGCCATAGGCAACCTCGTGGATGGTCAGCTCGATCGGCCCCAAGCCGGTCGCGGGGGAGGATTTCAGTACCAGTTGTCGATCAGGTCCGCCGGCGGGAGAGGCTCCACTTGACCCGTGTCATGGGCCGGCATTTTCATGGACTTGGTGGGGATAAAGAACGTGCCGATTTCAAGCGCCCCCACCCCCGCATCCATGATCACCCGGGAAACACCCTGCACGATGCCGACGGTGTAGGCGTAGGTCGGTCCCTTCTCCTGCAATATTTCGTAGTTGGAATCCAGAAGCTCGGATGTCGCCAGCCCGACATTGGCGATACCTCGCGCAAGCTTTTCCATCATCGTCGGCTTGGGCGGAAGCCGAAGGTCCGCCCAGCCCAGGGACGGCAGGGCCAAGGCCAGGACAAGCAGCGGAAGGCAGCGCATCCATTTGTTTTGACAGCCGAGGCCCGGCTGACAAGAAAGACCGGCCCGCTAAGGAGAATAATTTGTGAATGCCGGGGGCACCCCTGTCTGGCTCCGGAAATAGGCAATCACCCCGTCCGCCACCAAATCGGCGTACTCACCGAAGATGTTACCGCGCTTGCGCCCGGCGACCGGCTTGGTTCCCGGATACTCCCCCGCCTGGATCCACCGGTACATTTCCCGGTCGTTCATGTACGGCCCTTCCACAAACACCACCGGACCATCAAACAACCGGTTGGCAATCAGGTTGCGATACCAGACGTAGGGACTCACCCCGGTGGCGTGGGCGTATCCCGAACCCGCGTAACTTTCGGGCCGAAATCCCCACCCTTGGCGGAAACATTCCCCGATCGCCGCGCCCACCCCCAGTTCCACCGGCGTCGATCCCTCCAGCAATTTTCGCATCAGGCGGAATTTCTGGTCGTCGAAGGCCAGCTCCCCCGCGGTGTAGGCGCCGTGGGCAAACAGCACCAACTTGTTGGCCGAGGTCAACCCGATCCGTCCCCCGGGCCAAGGGGCGGCGTTGAAATGGATGCACAGGGTCAGGTCCGGTTGCAGTTCCTCATTCACCCGCCGGGCCCGGGCCGAGATTTCGGCGGAGCGGTAAAAGAGCAGCTCCGCATTCCAGCGAATCAGGCGGTTGGCGGAAAAACGCGGCACGCGGGCGCCCCGCGAGCCTTGCAACAGATACTCGATCGCCTCCGGATAAAGGTCCGCCGGGCGCAGAGGCGTCGTCGGCTGAAATCCCTGATGGGTCCAAACCACCCGGGCCCCCGCCTCCTGCAGCCGTTTTTCCAAAATCTGGCTCACCCGCAAATTCAACGCGCCCTCCACCACCGGTTGATCTCGGCCGATCCGGAAGGTCCGCTCCTCAATATCCGCCCAGTCCCCGCCGATGTGGCCGGGATCCAGGCAAAGAGTTTTTCCGGCGAGGGGCCGCGCCGGGTCCCCGGCGGTGAGGACAGGGGCCGGCCAAGGGGGGGGTTGCGTCGCAAACTTCAACCGATACAGCGGGATGGTCCGGGCCGTGTCGCGGAAAAGAGTGACCCCGCCCTCATCAAACAGCAGGTATTTCGGCAACGCCCCTTCGGGATCGAAAGTTTTCCTCAGCCGCTCGGTGAACTCTGCCCGGGTCAGTTTTCCCTGGCCCTGGTCCAGCAACCTCCATTCCGGAACCTCCGCCACCGGAGAAAAAAGCAAGGCCTCCGCCGGCGCCGCCCCGCCCGGCGCCGCCCCCATCATCGCGACGGTCAGCCAAAGAAAAATTCGCACGACCGTCCTAACCATGGAGACACGGCCCCAAGAGGCAAGTTTGCGGACGGCTTGAGATGGGCCCGCGCCAACCTTACCCTGCTCCGATGGAAACGAATCCGCGCCCCGCTCTCGGACCCACGCGGGATCGCTGGATCGCCCTGGGAGCCGTCGCCTTGTCCGCCCTGCTCGCGGCCGGCTGGGTGACCCGGGAACGCCAGCTGGCCACGGACCTTGCCGAATCACGCGAGGACCTGCGCCAAGCCATGCATCGACTGCAGACGGTCTCCGCCTCCACCGATCAGATCCGGGCGGCCTACCTGCAAAGACAGACGGAACTCGAGGTTGCCAAAAGAAAAATTGACCAGCTCGCCCAACGCCAGACCGAGAGAAAAAAAGAGGCGCCCGTCGCGGAAAAAAAGAAGTCCGCCAGGGAGACTCCCGCTTCCCCCAGTGCCGATCCCTCGGAGCTCTTTGCCACCATCCGCGCCCTCAAGCTTCCCCCCTGGGTCGCCATTCAAAAAACGGACACCTCCGTTCGCCTGCTTCCCGGCGTCTCGGCCCCCGCGGGAAACGAAGGCTTCGCCGCCTTTGGGGCGCTGGCCCATCTCCTGGCCGAGGCGGACCCGGACATGTCCATGGAACTTCAAGCCCGCGCCGAGCCCGGCTCCGATGCCCTCGAGACCGCCCAGGACCGCGCCAAACGGCTCTTCATCGCCGCCGAACGATCCATGAAAAAAGAGGTGAGCCGGATCCGGATCGTGGCTGAGGTGGCGAAGGGCCCACGCATGGAATGGCGGTTGGTGCCGGCCCCGCCGACCCCCAAGGCTCAGCCGGTCGCACCATGAGCCTGGTGCTGGTTGACGGGCACTACTATGCCTATCGGTCCTTTTACGCGATCGCCCACCTCACCAACTCCCGGGGCGAACCCACCAACGCCGCCTTTGGCTTCGCTGCCGCGCTGCTGCGCATGGCGGAGGATCTCCAGCCGGTGCGCGGCGCCGTCGTGTTCGACGGCGGCGTCCCCCGGGAGCGGCTCGAAACCCATCCCGAATATAAGGCCAACCGGAAGGAAACCCCCGAGGCGCTGGAAAAACAAATTCCCCTCCTGTACGAGGTCGCCCAAGCCCTCGGCTGGAAAACCGTCTCGGTGGAAGGCGAGGAGGCGGACGACGTCATCGCCTCCTACTGCCAGGCGGCGGACGGTCAGAACTGCATCGTCGCCACCAACGACAAGGACCTGATGGTGCTGGCGGCGCGCGGCGTGAAAATCTACCAGCCCAATTCCGCGGGCTTCGCACTGCTCGGTCCGCCGGAGGTGGCAGCCAAGTGGGGCGTCCCGCCGGACAAGGTGCCGGAACTCCTGGCCCTCACCGGGGACGCCTCGGACAACTTCCCGGGGATTGCCGGCGTCGGCCCCAAGACCGCCGCCAAGTGGATCACCGAATTCCAAACCGCGGAAGGCGTGCTGGCCGCCGCCGAAACCATCAAGCCGGAACGTTTCCGCCCGATCCTGCGGGACTCGGCGGAGATTGTCCGCCGCAACCGCAAAATGGTGGAGCTGCGCACCGCCCTGCCCCTCCCGGCACCGATCGCCGAATGCCAAATCGCCCCCGATCCCCAAAAACAGGTGGAGCTTTTTCGCCGGCTGGAGTTCAGGCGATTCACCCGCGAGGCGGAAGCCCGTCTCGCCAGCCACAAGCCGAAACAAGCCGACCTGTTTTCACCTTCATGAAGCCGCTGGTCGAAAATCTTTACGTGCATGTGCCCTTCTGCACCCACCTCTGCCCGTACTGTGACTTCCCCAAGGAGCGCCTGGCCGGAAACCGGATGCGCGATTTTCTTGCCGGCCTGCAGGCAGAATGGGCCGCCACCCGGGAGGAGTTCACCCTGCGTCCGCGCCATGTTTTTTTTGGCGGCGGCACCCCCACGGCCCTGTCGCCCGCCCTGATGAAGGAACTTCTCGCGGTGGCCCCTTGGGGCGAGGCGGAGGAGTGGAGCGTGGAGGCCAATCCGGACGGCTTTGGGGACACCAAAGCCCGTCAGCTGGCTGCCGCCGGGGTCACTCGTCTCAGTCTGGGCGTGCAGGCGTTCCGCCCCGCGGACTTGGCTTGGCTCGGTCGCAAACACGACCGGGCGGCGATCCGACAGGCGGTGCAAAGCGCCCGGGCGGCTGGGATCCGCAGCCTGAACCTCGACCTAATCTACGGCCTGCCCGACCAGGGGCCCGCGGAGTGGCAGGAGACCTTGGCCGAGGCCTGTGCCCTGGAACCCGATAGCCTCTCCGCCTACGCCATCACCCCCGAGGAAGGCACGGAGCTTGCCGCGCGCCTTGCCCGCGGCGAATGGAGTCCGAACGAAGATCGCGAAGCGGTCCTTTTTCTCCTCACCTGCCGTTTCCTCGAGGCCCGCGGCTATCAAAGTTACGAGGTCTCCAACTTTGCCCGGCACGGACACGAATGCCGCCATCATCAGGCCGTTTGGTCCGGGAAAGATTATTTGGGGCTGGGTCCGGGTGCGGTTTCCACCGTGGGCGGCCGGCGCTGGCGCAATCTCCGCGATACCGGGGCCTATGCCCAAAGCTGGCGGCTGGGTTCCGGACCGCGGCGGGAGGAAGAGGAAGCCCGCACTTCCGAACAAGTCCGCACCGAGGAGATCCTGCTGGGCCTGCGGACACGGTCCGGCTTGGCCGAGCCCGGCCTGGCTGGCCATGAGGCATGGCTGGACACGCTCGTCCGCAAGGGCTGGGCCCGGCGGGAGGAAGGCCGATTCCGGCTCACTGCCCGCGGCCGGCTCCGCGCCGATGAAGTCGCCGCCATCTTGACGTAGGCATGGAACCGGCCATCACCGCCCGAGGCCTGCGCCGGGTCTACCGCGTCTTTGAAAAAAAACCGGGCTTCGTTGGAGCGTGGCAGGGCCTTTTCCGCCGGCGCCACCGGGAGATCGCCGCCGTCGACGGCATTGATCTGGAAATTGGGGCCGGCGAGCTGGTGGGCTTCCTTGGTCCCAACGGTGCCGGCAAAACCACCACCCTGAAAATCCTGTCCGGCCTGCTTCACCCCAGCAGCGGAACGGTCCGCGTGCTCGGCTTCACCCCTTGGAAACGGGAATCGGAGTTTCGGCGGTCGATTTCCCTGCTCCTCGGCCAGAAAAATCAGCTCACCTGGGATCTGCCTGCCCGGGAAAGCTTCGAGCTGAACCGGGCGATCTACGGGATCGACCGTGCCACCGCGGGCCGAACCATCGCCGAGCTCTCCTCCCTCCTCGAGGTGCAGGGGTTGATGGACCAGCCGGTGCGCGAATTGTCCCTCGGGGAGCGGATGAAAATGGAGCTGATCGCCGCCCTGCTCCACCAGCCTAAGGTGCTCTTTTTGGATGAGCCGACCCTGGGCCTTGATATCGTTTCCCAGCACCGCATCCGGGATTTTCTTCGGCGGGTGGTGGCCGAGAAAAAAATCACCACCATTCTGACCAGCCACTACCTGCAGGATATTGAGGCTCTCTGCCGCCGGGTGGTCATCATTGACCATGGCCGGATCATCCACGACGGCTCGCTGGCTGCGGTGGGCCGGGAATTCTCCGGCCACCAACAGATCGTACTCCGCTTTTCAGGGGGCCCGCCCAACCTCGAGGGATCTGCTTGGGGTGAAATCATCAGCCAGGATGAGGCCGGCGTGCGGTTGCGGGTGGAGCCGGGTCGGGTCACCGAAATCAGCCGCCGCGCTTTGGAGCTGCCCGGCCTCGAGGACATCCGCATCGAATCCGTCCCCGTGGAAGAAATCATCCGGAAATTATTTACCTCCCGCCCGCGGCCCTAAGCGGAATCCTTGCGGGCACCCTGGCGGACCTGGCGAGGCCGCCGGCCGCCAACTTAGTGGACATGCCGATGGGCCACCGCCGCTAGCAGGGCAAAGCCAACCCCCGCAGACACCATTTTTCCCATCCTTCCCTCTTTTTCCTTCAATTCCGGCACGAGCAGGTCGGCATAAGCGAGGTAGAGAAAAGTCCCCGCGGTGGCCGCCGCAAGGATGCCGTGCATCTGGCTGGCCCCGGCCCGATCAGCCTGCAAAGCCAGCCAAGCCCCCGCGGGCGTGGCCGAACTGAGCAATACCGTCGCCCCGAGCATCGCCCCGTGGGAGGCGCCATTTCTTCCCATGGTGATGGCCAACGCGAAAGTTTCGGTTGCCTTGTGCATGAGGATGGCCACGGCCAGCGCCTGTTGGACCGCGCCGGACTGGATACAGCCGAGGGCCAGCCCCTCGAGGAGGGAATGCAGGCCCAACACCCCGCCCAGCACCAACGATAAAGAGGCCGAACCCCCGTGCTGATGGTGGCCGTGAACTTCCGCGTGGGCGTGATGGGTCCGCCGGTCAAGCCAACGCAGACCCAGCAGGAATCCGCCCCCCACCAGCAAGGTTTTGAGCCAGCCCAAACCGCCAACCGCCTCGGGGATGAGCCCAAAAACCGAAGACCCCAGGAAGGCGCCGCCCGCAAAAGTTCCGCCTAAACACAGCCAGGCGGTGTTGCCCGACCGCTTCTTCAAAAAAAGCGCGGCCCAACCGCCCGCCAGACCCGCCGCGAAAACCAGCCATAAAATCCACAGGGACATCCTGCTACCCTAAACCCAGCGGTTTCCCCAATCGAGACCAAGAAAGAGAAACCTCCGATTCTGGGCCCAAAAAGTGACTCGGTGCGCGTTTTGCCTTCTTTTCGGCCCACCTCGTCTCCGCACCGCCCCTGTCTCTTCGTGGCAGTGGAGGGATTTGAACCCCCGACCCAAGGCTTATGAGTCCCTTGCTCTACCAGGCTGAGCTACACTGCCGGGAATGGTCTTTCTAGCGCCCGGATTTTTCCTCGCCAAGTCCCCACCAAGCTTGGGGATCCGCCCCGGCATGGCTACCTTTCCACCGTGGGGCAACGCGATTCCAAGACAGGGAGGTTCCGGCGGGAGCGAGGCCGAATCCGGCACGCTGCAAGCGGCTGGCTCACGAGCCGTGCCCCCCTGCTGGTCTCTGCCGGGCGGGACCTAGCCGCCCGCCGCTGATTGCGCTCCCGTGCGCCGCCTGCAATTTCTTTTTCTGGTCACGCTCGGCTGGGCTCCCCTCGCCACCCCAAGCCCGGCCACCCACACCGTCGCTGCCGGGGAAACCGTTTACGCGATCGCCAGAAAATACGGCACCACCACCGAAGCGGTTCTTCAGGCCAACCCAGGCCTGAATCCCGCCCGGATCCACGCCGGAGACAAAATCCGCCTCCCTTCTACCTCTGCCGCTTCCGCCCCGGCCAAAACGGTTCCGCCTTCCACCCCCTCCGCCGGGGCCCCCTCGCCTTCCCCCTCATCGCCCACACCGAACGCCAGCTCCGCCGCTCCCAAAACATGGGTCCGGGTCCAAAAAGGCGACACCCTTTCCAAAATCGCGCGGGCCAACGGCGTGAAGGTGGAGGATCTCCGCAAATGGAACGGCCTAGGAGCCGACACCATCCGGCCGGGGGATCTTTTGCGGATCCGTGCGTCCACGCCGACCCCCACCAACCAGACAGGGGCGGCCCCCCCTTCGGCCCCATCCAAGCCGGCCGCGGCAACGCCCAAGAAACCGGCCGCTCCCGAATGGCGTTTCATCAGTCCGGTCCGCTCCCAAATCGAGGCTCCCCAGAACCGTTTACGGGATTGGGAATATATCGTCGTCCACCACAGCGGAACCAGCGGGGGCAACGCCAAGGTGTTTGACTACTATCACACCGAGGAACGCGGCATGGAAAATGGCATGGCCTACCATTTTGTCATCGGCAATGGAACGGACTCGGGCGACGGCCAGATCGAGGTCGGCAACCGCTGGCGCCGGCAGCTCCAGGGCGGACATCTCGCCAGCGAGATGCTCAACGAGATTTCCATCGGGATCTGCCTGGTCGGTGATTTCAACCGCACCCGCCTCGGCCCGCGCCAGGCCGCTTCCCTGATTGAGCTTGTCCAATACCTGCGGAAAATGATGCCGGAGCAGTCGCTGAAATTTCGCACCCATCGCGAGATTAATACCCGCCCCACGGAGTGCCCCGGCCGGCTTTTCCCCACCCGGTCCCTTCGGGAAATTTTGAACCAACCAGCCAAGGGTTTCTGATCGGCGCCCCGATCCACGCTTTTACCCGAAAATCGTTCCCAAGCTGATCTTCGTCCTAACCTAAACTCGCAAAACCCATCCACATCTTCCGCGTCCTCGGTCCGTCAAACTCCGCGAAATAAACGGTCTGCCAGGTTCCGAACTTGAATCTCCCCCTCTCCAGCGGCCAACACAGGTGATTGCCCAGCATCGAGGCTTTCACATGGGCCGCCGAGTTGCCCTCGCCATGGCGGTACTCCCGGTTTTGCCAGGGCACCGCCTTTTCCAATGCCAAGACCATGTCCCGCCGCACGTCCGGATCGGCCCCTTCCTGAATGGTCACCGCCGCGGTGGTGTGCGGCACAAAGAGATGCACCAGTCCGTCCCGCCAGCATTTCCGGGCGGCGACCTCTTCCAGTAGTTGTGTCACCGGCACAAATTCGGTATGGCTCCGTGTGTCGATGATGATTTCCTCCCAAGGCGCGGCCATATGATCGTGGTAACAGGCGGAACAGGTTTTGTCGGCCGAGAAATTTGCCGCCGTCTCGCCGCCCAAGGTGTACCGGTCCGGGCCGTCTCCCGCCACGCGCCCCCTCAGCCCCTGCCGGCCGGAGTCTCCTTCTTCCCGGCCGACGCCACCCGGGCCATCTCCCTGCGCGAGGCTATGGACGGGGCCAAGGCCGTCATCCACACCGTCGGCATCATCCGCGAAAAAGGCGAAGCCACCTTCGACCGCGTCCACCGCCACGCCACGGCAGAAACCGTAGCCGCCGCCCACCGCGCCCGCGTGCCCCGCTTCATCTTCATCTCGGCCTTGGGGGCCCGCCCTGCTTCCGCCTCCCGCTATCAGCAAACCAAGGCCGCCGCCGAAGAGATCGTCCGTCAAAGCGGCCTCGCTTTCACCATTTTCCGGCCGTCCGTGGTCTACGGCCCGGGCGACCAGTTCACCAACTTTCTTGCCCGGTGGATGCGCCCGCCCTTGGCCTGGCTGACCGGCGGTGTTCTGGGGATTCCCGGAGGTGCCTCAGTGAATCTGTGCCCCGCTTCGGTCGGGGAAGTGGCCGAGGCGGTGGTGCGCTCCCTCGGCATGGAGCTCGCCACGGGCCAAGCCTTCGACCTCGCCGGACCTGCTATTTCCATCAAGGATCTCGCCTTGGAGATCGCCCGCGCCATGGGACTTCGCCCCACCTGGATCGAACAACCTCCCGATGTGTTCGTCGCCATGGCCCCGTGGCTTTGGCTGACCGCCTCCAAACCGGTGCTTCATCCCATCCCGCTCCCCCTTTGCCGGATGGCCGCGGCCGTCGCCGAACGCCTTCTCCCCAACCCGCCCCTGACCACCGATCAGGTGGTGATGCTGGAAGAGGGCCAATTCGGGGATCCCCGGCCGGCCGCGGAAATTCTCGGTTTCCGCCCGGGCCCTCTCGCCGCCGGTCTGGCCGCCTACCTGGCCCCGCGCGCCGGCGGCATCGCCGATCGCCGCTCTTGAGCGAATCTGCCCGCGCCGCCCGGATCCGCCGGGTTCTGCTCACCGCCCTGGCCGTCAACGCGCTGCTGGCCGCCGTCAAATTCGGCGTCGGCTGGCAACTGGGCAGCTTGAGCGTCCTTTCCGATGCCATCCACTCTTTGCTCGACGGCGGTGCCAGCGTCATCGCCCTCATCGGCATCACCGCCGCCGCCCGCCCGCCCGATGCCGGCCATCCCTACGGCCACCGCAAATTTGAAATCCTCACCACCATCATCGTCGCCGGGCTCCTCTTTCTCAGCGCCTGGGAAATTCTTGGTGCCGCCGTCGGCCGCCTTCTCCGCAGCGCCCCCGCACCGGATTTCAGCCTGGGCGGCATCGCCCTGCTCGGTCTTGGCATCGTCGCAAACCTTTTTCTCTCTCGCTGGGAACGCCGTGCCGGATTGGAGGTTTCCAGTCCGCTCCTGCTTGCGGATGCGGCCCACACCCGCACGGACGTCTTCTCCTCCGTGTTGGCCATCGCGGCGGTGGCGGGCAGCCCGTTCGGCTTGCCCTGGCTCGACCCGCTCTTCGCCATCGGCATCGTCATCCTGCTCGCCCGGGCGATTTACGAAATCTTCATCGAAGGCGTGAAAGTCGTTTCCGATGCCACCCGGCTTGATCCGGAACAGATCCGCAAGGTGGCCGAGGGCGTCGAGGGCGTCCGCGGCGCCCACGCCATCCGCTCCCACGGTATGGCCAACGACATCCATATCGATCTGCACATCCAGGTGGAGGAGCAGCTCAGCACCCGGCAGGTCTACGAGATCGAGAACCAGGTCAGTGAGGCCCTTCGCCAGAAATTTCCCGGGGTGACCCATGTGGCCCTCCGCCACGAACCCCGCGGCACTCCCCCCGAGCCGAATGCCTGACCTGCCACTCACCCGCGCCCATCTCGAACGGGGCCTGCGGGAAAATCTTTGGACCGGCTACAGCCTTGCCGTCCGCAAAGCTGGAACGGCCGCGGAATCCGCCGGCGGGGATGTTCCATCTCCTTCCTCCACGGTTCCCTGGTTCTCGGCCGGCAAACCCGTCACCGCCGTCGGGGTTCTCCGGATTTTGGAATCGAAACCGTCCTTGGAGTCCCAGCCCCTCGCCGCTTCCCTGCCGGAACTCGCCGGATCCTATGCCGGCGGACTGACGCTGCCGCAAATTCTTTCCCATCAGACGGGCCTGAGAATTTTGGAAAGCCAGCTCCCCGGCTCCGCTGCGGAGAATGTTCAATTCTTCCGGAAAGTCACCCCGGCTGACTTTCAGCTCTCCCCCGGCCAGGCCGCCTATGATCCCGCCGGAGGCTGGTGGTTGTTGGGCCAATGGATCACGAGGCAGTCCGGCCTGCCTTGGAGAAATTTTCTGGAGGACAAGGTGCTCCATCCAGCCGGACTCACCAGCTTGGGCTTTGGCAAGGCAGAGATCCCTATCCGCGATCGGCGCGCCGGAAAGTGGGTGGAAGGTGAACCCGGTGCGGGTCCTGGCGGTGGCCTAGTCGGTTCCGCGGCCCAGTTGGCTCTGTTTTATGAAAAACTGCTTCAGGGCCCGCTTCTCCAACCCTCTTCGCTAAAAAAAATGCTCTCCCCCGCACGCCGAGATCAGGTCGACGCCACCTTTGGCCATATCGTGGATTTCGGTCTGGGTGTCATCCTCAACAGCAACCGACATGGCGCGGACACGGTTCCCTACGGGTTCGGCATGAAGGCCGGAGACCGGGCGTTCGGCCACGGCGGCGCCCGCTCCTCCATGGCCTTTGCGGATCCCGACCACGGCTTCACGGCCGCGGTTTTTCTGAACGGTCGGGTGCCCGAGACCGAACACCAACCGCGCATGCGCACGATTCTGGATCAGCTCCGATCGGAACTGGTCTCAGCCTGAGCCTCCCCTTACCTTGGCGCGATGGCGCAGGGACGGATGGCTTGGTTGGATGTCACCAAGGGCTGGGCCATCCTCTGGGTCGTCTACTTCCACTCCTTCACCTGCTGGATCAAGCCGCCTTCGCCTATCGGAAACAACTTTTTCAACGAGGTCGGGCGCCCGGAGACATGGACGGGGCCGCTCTCTTTCCTGGAAGGCATGGGCCGAGTCGTGGGCATCGGAATTTCGCAGCTTAGCTTTCACGCCGTGGGCCTCTTCATCGTGGCCAGTGGCTTTGTACTGGCCCAGTCCGCCGCCCGCGCCGCCCAGAAGGGCGGAGTGTCGTGGGGAAGCTGGATCACCAGCCGGCTGGTTCGCCTTTATCCGATGTACTGGTTCGCCCACCTCGTTTATCTCCTCAGCCCGTTTCAGGCCAAAATGGAGCCGTTGGACTGGCGGCTTTGGGTCAGCCTGAGCGGATTTCGTTTCCTTTGGATCGACTGGAACTTTTTCTACCTCAACGCCGCCTGGTGGTACTTCTGTCTGATCATCCAACTGTTCGCCCTGTTCCCGCTTTTGTTTTGGGCCTTACGGCGACTGGGTCCGGTTCCTTTCTTTCTCCTCGCGACTCTCATCGGCTTCGGGGCCCGCTACGTGATGCTCTACGTGCATCCGGTCAGCGGCCAGTTCGTGCTCGGCGGCTGCGGCCTGAGCCGGATGCCGGAGTTCGCCTTTGGCATGGTGCTGGGCGCCCTGCATGCCCGGAACACCGACAAGTTTGAAAGCTGGCTGCTGCGAGGACCGGGATTTTGTACGGGCTTCCTTCTCTATCCGGTGGCCTTGGCTGTCTACCACCTGCCGAAGGGGTATGTGGCGGTCGACCTTCTCACCGGGGTGGCCTGCTTTCTCGTGGTGGCAGGCGCCGCGGGTTTCTGGTCACGCCTTCCCGGGTTGGGCAAGTGGCTGGCGGTCGCCGGAACCTTTTCCTACGGGATCTATTTAATCCATCAACCCTACGCGATCTACTTCGCCTCCTTTCTTAAGGGGCAGCCGGCTTGGCAGGCCGTGCCGCTGCTGATCCTCCTCGCGGTTGCCTTGGCGATCTGGGGCGGCCTTCTCGAAAAGTTCCTGAACCGCTGGATGAGTCCCCCGGTTGCCCCGAAGCCGACTCACCCCTAGAACGAACCGATGCGGATTTCTCTTCGTCGTAAGTTCGACTTCGAGTCGGCCCAGCATTTGCCCTCCTTTCCGGAGGGCCACAAGTGCCGCCGGATGCACGGCCATAGCTTTGTGCTGGAGGTGGTGGTGACCGGGACAGTGGATCCGCAGAGCGGGCTTTTTTACGACCACGGCAAAATTGCCGAGGCGGTTCGGCCCGTCGTGGACAAGCTGGATCACTCCTGCCTCAACGACATCCCCGGCCTAGAGAACCCCACCTTGGAAGTCATGGCGAA
>Ga0194130_10003328_pt1 | contig 21773 bp, 35 predicted proteins | sample TA2KigsurfametaG_FD_160084 | JGI IMG/M metagenome (GOLD analysis project Ga0194130, IMG submission 160084) | Freshwater microbial communities from Lake Tanganyika, Tanzania - TA2015050 Kigoma 12 surface | ecosystem: Environmental > Aquatic > Freshwater > Lake | place: Tanzania: Lake Tanganyika... | reverse complement strand
TCTAGATTATTACGAAATATGTAATTTACAGTAGGCATTATATTTTACCTTTTTCTTTTAAAGCGCCCATCATTTTACTAAAATCAGGAACGGCATTGATTTGAACTTGGTTAATATCGGCTGAAGGGCGAGCAGTTGCCATCATTTGATCAACTGATTCTACGGCAGGAGCTCCACCAAATGCGGACATCATTTCAGCACGATAACTATTAATATTATTTGAATCAAAATTACCTATTGATTTCCATTCTTCACCACCTGCAACCATGCTCATTTTTGTTTCATTAATTAAATCGAGCATTGGGTTACCTGTAGATTCAACCATAGGTTGTTTAATTTTATGATCCATTTCTTCAAATAAACCACTAAAAGCACGACCTGGTTTAGCTACCCCTTTAGGTTGTTCAATAACTTCAGTAAGTAAAGATGGTAATTCTTCACGAAGCGCGCGTTTTACCTCTTCTCTTATTAATTTTCTAAATGTTTCGACTTTCATATATATAAATATTTACAAAATCATAATTTATTTACATAAGTTATTTCAGCGCAATGTTAATGGATGATTGGCTGGCTTTCCATGCTTCTTCGAAATCAGATTCGTCAAATTGGTCAAATCTATTTTTATTTAATACTTTAGCTTTAATTTCTTCTTTAGTAAATCTTTTACCAAATATTTCTGTTACTCTGTATCTTTTAACTACACGTACCAAACGTCTAAACTTACGTTTATCTTTTTTACTACGTTCTTTTTTAAGATTTTCTTCAGCAGGAATCTGTTTAATTAAATTATCAATTTGTGCTTGAGCTTCAGCAGCATCATTTATTTGGTCTTGTTCACTTGGTAAATCAAGATCTGCAAGAATTTGATCTTCTTCACTTGTTGTATTTTGATTAACTGGATTAGCATTAAGATTATTTGCATCAATTAAATAGCGTAATTCATTTCTTATTATATCAAGATTAGTAGCAAATGTTAATTTAGTTTGAACAACTACTACTCCTCTTGCATTTAAAGCAACACCATATCTTCTATTTATAGAAATACCTTCATCAGTTACTTGTTCTTCAATAATTTCTAAAGTAAATCCTTTATATATAATCTTTTTATTTGGATTAGTTTTTGGTAAAACATCTTCTAAAGCAGCTAAACTATTTTCTAAAACTAACGTTGCTGCTTCTAATTTTTTAGTTATAGGAAGATTAGTTGTTTTTTTACATTTTTTGAGGTTTTGTAATAAAATTCTTAACTCTAAAACTAATACAGCTAATTTTCTATTAATACCTGATATTATAGAAACAAATGTAGATAAGAAATAAGATACTTGAGATAAAGTAGAAGCTATTTTTTTTACTTTTTCGTCTAATTTATCTGCTATATTACTAAGAGTAGATATAATTCCAGAAGTTAAAAAACGAGCGGGTAGAGGCAATAGACGAATATATTTAATTAAAATTTTAAATACATTTACAATTGTGTTTAACGTTCTTATAACAGTAGCTATTTTACCTAAATAACTTGTAATTGTATTTAAAACTTTACTTAAAACTTCAAGTGATTTTACAATTTCGTTTAATGCAGGAATAAGTTTAACAGGATTTATTTTATCCTGTAATTTAGTTATGGCATTTTTCGCTTGAAATACTGCTAATAAATCAGCAGGATTTTCAGCAATTGAAATACCAGATAATATATTTTTTAACTCAGAAAATGATTGAGTAATTTTTTGTAAATCCTGATTAGGAAAATTACTTATGTTAGTGGGGATTTGTTCATTAATTCTTTTTAATGAACTTAGTAATTTACCTCCCCCAGGAATTACTCTTAATACTGGAGTGGGGATATTTAAACCATCAATAAGTCCCTTTACTGAACGTATTGCATCTAAAGTGCTGCCTATTGTAGCAGATGTTCCATTATTTCCTCCTGTTACAGATTGAACAGCGGGGGTAGGGGGTGTATTAAATGCTCCACTGCCACCATAATTTGCGTTTTGAGCAGCTATGTTAGTTGGAGCAGGTGCCCCACTATTTACATTAGTAGTTGCACTTGATGAAGTAACACTTCCTGTTAAAGCATTAGCAGGAGAAGCTATAGAAGATCTAGTAAAAGGTTGATTAATAATTTTTTGTTCTGTGTCTTCTATTTTTTGTAATAATTTAGCAGATTGATCTTTTACTTTTTGAAATTGTTGCTCTACATTAGATCCTGAGGGTAAAGCTTGTGTAAGAAAATAACTTACTAAATTACATAAATCAATTTCATTTATTGTTTCAACTTTGTCTGATGCTTTAACTATTACTTTCTTTATGTCTTTACTTATTTGAATAGCGTAGTTCGAAGCATTTTGTAAAAATTTACCTAATGGAGCACTATCAATATAAGGATAATCCATTGGAGTTACTCCTTTAAGTTCTTTTATTACGTCCCTTTCTTTTTTTCTAAGTTTTTTTCTGCTTTTTGAAGCAGGGGCAACTATAACTACTTCGTCTAGTGTTTTTGTTTTTGCTAAGTCACCTGTGGCAATTCCTTGATCTTGTAATGCAAATTCCTCTTGTTGAGAAAGAGGTTTTACTGCAGCCGCAGGTGTAGTTGAACCAGCCGCTGGAGAAGGAGTGGGTGCAGCAGGTGGAGTAGATTGAATTGGCGCCTGATTAGGATTAGGATTACTATTTATAATTGGGTCAGCCATTTACAGAGTAAAATTATTTTTTGAAAGTAAACCATCTACTTGAGTAGATAGTAATTCAATTGTTTTTAATAAATCAGTTCCTGCAACGTTTAATGCAGCAAAGGGAGTACCACTAGGTACACCTTTTACTTTCGATAAAGCCTTAGCTAATAGAACTAAAGAATCATTTAAATCTCCTAAATAATCAGCTAATCTTCCCCCTCTAACTAGTGGTTCAGTTGCATTTAATCCTAAATAAATTTTAGGTGAATTAATAATACATGCATCATCACTATCAAAATTAATAGTACCAGCTGAAGAAAAACCTATTGATTTTTTAGCAAATATAAACACAGAATCATCCTTAGCATTTAATAATACTCGCCCTGATGTTATAATTGCTTGATCACCTTTATATGGAAATTCTGGAGTGTATGCCATTTTATACTACTTTAATATTAGCTAAATCATATGTTAAACCAGCAAGAGTCATAGTTCTTTTAAAGTTATTATCTGGTTTTCCTCCTAATTTAACGTATGGTCCTTGTTTTGCTAATTGTGGATGATATTCCCAATGCCATGTTTCTGTTGACACTGTTCTAACAAATCCATATTTCCAACCATTTAAAGCCATCCATACAAATACATTAGTTAAAGCACTTGTAGATGGTGATTTAGATGAGAATCCTCCAGTGTTGATATCTATAGCAATTCCATCTCCATGTTTAGATTTACGAGGAGCAGCAGTTGCTGGATGGAAACAACTAGCGCCAGCATTCATCCTTTGATTATCGTTATATGCTCCACATTTACCTGTCCATCTATCAACTGTTCTCAATTGATATTGAGCTGTAAATTTAAGATCTACACCTTTACTAGATTTACAACTTACAGGTGTAATTGGAGGTCTATATCCACTACTAATTCTAATATTAACACCGGAGGCTTTAGCAGCAGCAGCCATTACTATAAATGCTTTAGCTGCTTCGATTTCTATTACTTGACTACCTACTACAACTAATGATATTACCTTACCAGCATTATTAGTATAACTTCCAGGAACTATATCTAAACCAGTTTTTAAAGCTATTGCTTTAGCTTGTTCAATTTGGGCAGGAGTTAAATTAGCTTCTGCAACAGTAGCTCCTGGTGTGTATGAACTTCCAGCAGGTCCAGATGGGGGTATATCTAGTATAAATTTTTCTAATGCCTTAGGAATATTAATAGATGGTGGATTCATATCCCAATATTGAGACTCATCTTCTTCTAATTGAGAATAATTTTCTTGATAATTTAATACTTGAACTTCTTCACCTGCCCATGTTAATGGTCCTAATTTAGATTCAGGGATAGGTTCATATTTAGAAGAACCAGGACCTGATGTAGGTGTTTTTTCTGGTGAGGGATTTACTGATGAAGTTGGGGAAGGATTTTGAGTTGTTGAATTATTAGGAGCTTGAGAAGCAGTTATTGCTATAGAAGCTGTTACTGGTCTAGTTAATACAGCGGGAGCTTCTATTAATGATTGAGAAGTAGCTAATTTTAATTCTTCCTCTTCTGATTGATTTAAGGATTGGTTTTGAGGTTGTGATACAACATTAGGGATCTGAACTACTGTAGGTGTTGAAGTTACAACCATATTATATGATGCTAAGTTTTTAGAAGCAAGAGTCATATTAATTTCCTGCCCATTAGTAAGATAAATTGATGATGCATCACCATCAATGTCTTCAAATACAGGAGTCCATCTTATAGATGAAGCAGGTTTTGTTTGGCCATTACGAATAATAGTAATAGGACTTGTATTACGTCCTGATTTACTCCAGGGGCTTACTACTGATTGAGATGGAGAAATTGATGTGTGAGAAAAACGAATTGAATTACCAAAACGACCTTCAATCATTGTATCACCTTCAACAGGATATAAGTTTCTAATTTGTGGATCTTCAACAAATGTATTTCCTAAATATAAATCTTTAGGTGAATCATCTTGTTTTTTTACTAACCCATTTTCAGTACTTATATATCCAAGTAGTTCTTCTGGTTTTTGTGTAGTATTTAAATTTTGTAAATCGGGAAAACCATTATGATGTATACTATTCCAAACATTAACATTATTTAAATAATAATATTTTTGCGCTTGAGGATTATCGTTTAATATATCTGCTGATTGTATTATTAATACAATTTCATTAATTAAAGGCAAACGCCTAATGTTTACATCCATTGGTGCAGCTACTAAATTAGCCTTATTATTTGAATCAACAACAGAATATAAAGGGTGAAATGATATAAAACCAATAGCAGGATATCCTCTATTTTGATAAAATAATGAATTAGGATCTGTACTAGGTTGTAATACAATATCCTTAACCCTAGCGGGAAATATTTGGGCTTTCCCGCCGCGTTTACTTGACTGACCTAAACCAGCTATATCTCCACCAAAATTAGGAGTTAATGACATCTGCTTCTTTTATTTCAGTTTGTTTAACATTTGTACCCAATTCATCTAAACTTTTAAATAACATTTCCTTATCGGCGTCACTTAAAAGTAAATCCTCATTTGCACTTGCATTCATCATAGCGCGTTGAACGATACCAGCCATTTTAATCAATGCCTCATCGTTTTTAACAGCTATTTCCATGTATTCTTTAATTAATGGAACAATAAGAGTGGCATCACCTGGGGATTCGATTAATGGTTTTAAACCCTGAATTAAAGCGGAAATTTGCTTTTCTTTATCTTTAGAATTATTATAAATTTCTTTAAGTAAATCGGCGAACGTTTTATTCCCGAATAATGTTACTTGGTTAAAATCCATACATGTTTTGATAATAAATATTATCTTATGAAACTTTTAAGCATCAAGTATTCTATCGTGCTCAAGATATTGCGAAAGTAAGCTTTTATATATTGTTTTTAATTTTTTAATTATCTTAGTAATTTGAGGAGTTGATTGATTTGTTATCTCCCTTATGTAAATGTATATGCCTTTTTTATTAAATATATCTAAATTTTCACGTCTCCTGAATAATTCCAATATGGCATCTGCTGTTTTAATATCATCATCTTTGGGAAAATATTTAGATAAATTTTTATCAACATGAATAATAAATGCATCAATAAAATTATTAATAGATATATTATTATTTTCTTCATTTATTAAACTAATAAAAGTAGATTTATCTTCATCTACAGCATTTACTTCAGCTTTTTCTTTTAATTTTTTATAATTAGCATTATTATATAAGATTAAATAACGTTTAGCAATTGTACCGAAATACGAATATGCTTTACCTTTTTCTTGCTTATATAAGTGTAATTTTTCAAGTAAAAACGCTACTACCTCATGCTTAAGTTCATCAATTGTATTTACTTCAGTATAATAGAATTTAAATGTATGAATAATGTTTTCCGCTAATTTATGGAAAGCATAGTTAATACGTTCATTAAATATTTTATTGCGTTTAGCTGGACTTTTAGCTCGTAAGTACTCTAAAATTGCTTCTTCAGTATCTGAAGTAAAATAAATATTTGATTCTTTTGGTTTACGTTTACGTATAGTACCTCGTTTTGTAAGGGACACATTATCGTCCTTTAACAATTCATCAATTGTATTTTTTACCATTTGTTATTTTCTTATTTTATACACGTTTAGTGTTTCAGACATTTGCTTTAGGCTATTAAAGAAAAAACCTACTTCATCATCACTAGCAAATGTGCCTCTATTATCAATTTCTTGAAGACGCTTATTAATATCTTCAACTACAGCATCAAGATTATTAATGTAAATATCTCTTTCTTCTATTAAACGAGTTAATTTCTCATTTTGAACCATTAGGTTACGAACAAAATAACCTATAATTGTTGCTATCCAAAGTATAATAGCTACTATTCCCCAATTCATATTATATATTTTTTAAAATGTTAGCTAGATTATCGTTGCCCATTGTTTTAAGTGCTTTTTGTTTTTGGGCTGATTGTCCTGATTTATTTAAGACAAATTCTTTTTTAGGAGGTTTACTTGTATTGCCCTTTACTAGTTTAGGTAACCACTCACGTTCATACTCAATACGAGCAGACATCATATCAGCATGATGTAAAACGTAAAGTAAAGACGAACGTGGTTTAGTTTCAGGCATATAAGATAATAAATATGATTTATTTGCTTCATCATACATACCATCATGTGTTTTAATAGCAATATATTCGTTTTCACTCATTGGAATACCAAGTGAAAATAAGATATGTAAACTTCTATCTGGAACAGACATATAAGTAATATTAGTATTAAACTTATATAATTCACCTCTATTTTTAATCTCCCACTCATTATCGTTATCGAAAACAGATGTTTGTTCTAGATTACCAAACTTACCTAAATCGTGATTGATAGCAGAAAATACTAATTCTTCAGTTGTATAAGTATCTGCCATACCCATTTCTCTCCAAACCTTATCTAATTTGAGAGAACATTCTATAACGCGCAGCACGTGGTCGATGTAGCCGCCTGGAAAGCAGTTGTGATAAGCTTTTTTATGAGAAGCAGGAAGCAATATAAATCTATCTTCATATTGCTTGTAAAATTCGAGTAGCTTATCCTTGCGTTCGCCAGTGATATGCGTATCGATTATGTTTAGGAACGTGTCCCAGTTTTGTTTGATCTGTTCAGCTTGTAGCATAACGTATTTAATTATATATAAATATACGTCCTGCTAAGGGCGTTTCCAAATTAGTCTTTAAGTAGTTCTTTTAGTCTACTTATTTGTTTGTTAACTGTATTTTCAAAGTAAAACAATTTTTTATTCATACTAGAACCAGCACCACTAGTAGATTCTATAAAATTAGGATCTGCATGTATTGTAATAAAATCAGTGCCCTCATCTACTTGTATAGCAGGATATCTACTAATACCAAAACGTTGAGTAAATTCTTGAAATACATCAGGATGAGTGATATCTGAAAAAATAAGAACTTCGAGTTTTTCATTATGTACTAGTTCATATTCTAATACTTCACATAATTGACATCCTTCACGTACTATTAATATAACTTTTTTATTCATATAAAAACTATCTTGAATTATCGCCCTGAATCAAACACCGGAGTGGCGATTTCATCAATTCCACCACCACCACTTTCTTCATACCAAAAAGGGGACAGATTTTCTCCTTCTGCTTGCTTCTTATTATATATATTAAAATAATAAAGTTCATCAAAAATATTACCATAATTCTGAGCATATTCAGAAGAGTTCCACAACGTATAAGCTGCTTTAATTGGATTTTTAGCGCTTTGATCTTTATTTCCTGTAACTAATGAAAGCCCCATCATATTACAATTCCTGCTTGAGTCCCAACTTACTGTAACGAGTGAACCATTTGTTTTTGAATTAGAAAAGTAATAAAAATGTTGCTCGGTGAGTTGGTTTGTTGCAAATGGAGGTCGGGTTTGTTTTGTTTTATAAAGAGTGGAATAAGGTTTTATTACATCAGCTGTATTATAAATAGCCTCATAAAGACTTTTATAATTCTCGAAAAAGATTCCTAGTCCATCCTCTCGTATCTCCTCTGCCCTAGTTATTTGATTTTTAACCTTTTGCCACTTATTAAAATAACCTCCATTTTGTGGTTGTAGATTTCTATCTGTCGTAACATATGTACTCCAAGACCATCTTATTGAATAAAAAACAGTATTATCAGGATTAGACGTTTTATTAAGTACCATTATTAATTGAGTAGGTTCATCTAAACCTCTAACCTCAATGTCTTCAGTAATTTTAAAGTATTGTTGCCCTTGAAAATCACTTCCTCTTGCATTAAAATCCTTATAATAATAAGTAGTTCTTGGCATTTAAATAATATTAATTAAGGACATCCAGAAAAAATGTAATATCTTTGATATGGATAACCTGAAGAAGGTGAACCAGAAGGTCCACGTCCTATAGCAACATCACTTCCTGGGCTGCCCCCACTATAAGGAGAAGCTCCCCAAGGAGAATAATTATAAAAATTATGGGAATTATTTCCATTAAATGCTGTTACTGTACCTGATTGGTTAAAAAATTGTTCTGAAGTATTGAAAGTAATAAAGGATGTATCAGCAACAATTGCCAAAGTTCCTAATGTATATGCAGAAAATGGAGTACTAAAGATAGTGTTTGTTAATGTTTGGTATAGAACTGTAGAGGTTTGGGGAGCATAATAAGTTTGAAATGTAAAGCGCTGTCCAGTTACTGAGTAAAAACTTTCAACAGTTTTAGGGTTACTAGAAGTACCCTTACACCCTTCAATTCTTACTTTCATATTATAAGTATCAGGAGTACCAGAATATACTTTAGTTACCGTGCCATAATATTCACCCTGATATTGGCTATTTCCCAACACCGACCAAGATCGAGTTCCTACTTGTGATCCTGAATGATTAGATAATAAATTTCTCCACTCAGTTGAATTAAAAGACATGTGTTATTAATAATTTACTATCAATAAATATGGTTATTTTTTAATTTTTTAGATTTTACTTGATAAGCAGATCCAACCCATTTAAGATGAGAATTATTAAAAGAATCAAGTTTTTCAGCGGATATTAATTGGGTTTTAATATTAATAGAATTATCATCTATTGGAAATAAATGTATTAAAGGATCACCACAATTTATATGAATTTCATATGATTCATTTTTAATAGGTAAAAACATATTAATTTCAGTTCCATGTTGAGTGTAAAAATCTATGAATCCTGGTACTATATGGATATTATTTTCTATTAATTGAGGATTCCACCAGTAGGCTCCATTCCAAAAAAATTTTCTATATCTATTAGTATTAAATATCCAGGGATTATGGATTTTCCAATGCGCCATGTTTGAAAGAAATCCTGCTCTTTGACTATATGGATGAAATGATCCTGCTAATTTTTGTCGATTTATTCTGTCTTCTTTTTGAATACTATCAACATATCCCTCTGGGCTAACAAATATTTTTATATCACACCATGCTTTAATAAGTATTCCTGTTGAATATAATCCTTGAATAGCAGGACAATGTTTTATAGAAGAAATATTTGATATAAAAGAAGAAAATATATTATTAGAATTTCTTTGAGAAGAAAAATAATGTGGTTTATAAGAAACCGTAGATGGGATTTCTTTCCACCAATTAGGAAGGCATTTTTTAGCTAATTCAATTCCTCCAAATTCATTAACAGAGGGATTATTAGTATAACAATGTAATATATTGTCTTGTTGATTAAATATATTTTTGATCTTATCGATTATCATCATGCTCAGTATTTACTAATGTTTGAACTTCCTCAAGTTTATCCTTAATTTGTTCAATTACTTGTTTAGCAGCATTTGAATCATTCATTGAAATGGCATGTCTTAAAACATTCAGAGTGTTAACCGCTTGGTCTAACTTATCCGAAACTAGTTGTTTGTAACGCATCGTATTTATTTTTTATTTTAATTACTAATTCACCTATTATTTCCCAGTGAATAACTTTTGGGTCTTCTAAAGGAGATTCAGTAACAAATACCCAATAAGGTGTTTTTGTTACTTTATCCATTATTGCTACTATAGGGTAATGATCAGTAAGATATTCTCGTTCAAGTATAGGTCCTAATCTATCATCTACAGAAATGTTACGAAACGGTACTTTTTTAGTTTTAAGTAAATTTTTTAATTCCATGCACGCACCGCAACCTTCTAAAGTAAAAGTCACCACCTCCACTACCCCTCTTCTCTCACCCCCTATTTCCCTTTTACCCCCCGTCATAAATATATAAATTTAATATTAAAATACCAAGTTTATTTATATCTCTGTATTAAAAAAGAATGTCATAAATAATCTTCCATCTTCAATTCCATTACCAAAATAATCAAGAGATTGATGCCATTGATTTGCTCTATACAAGATTAAACGATTAAATTGATTACCAACCATAGTATGCATTTCCCATTTAGTCATATCCCAAGAATCCAAATACATTAAATCTTTTAAATTTTGATTTACCTCTCCGTTATCAAAATATGGTTCTGTAGTCCAACCTGTTAATTTATGTTTAAATAATCCTGTGCCTGAGGAAACAGGAGCATTAGGTGTTAAATATAAAACACCGGCCCATGATGTTATATGATCAACATGAATCCAACTTCTATCTCTTGATGTTGTATATTGAAATGCCCCAGAATATTCTTCATCACCCCACCATGTTATATCCCCAGCAAATGGTCTTAATACATCAGCAATTTTTTGTTGCATAGTAGAAGTATAATCAGGTGGGGGAGAAAAAGGAACTAGTCCTAAAGGATAATCTGAATCTTTTAAAAATGAACGTGTGCGGTGTCCAGGATAGTTTCCATCAACATTAAAATCTTGTTTTAAAGCAAACTCTCTTAGTTCATGAGGTTTAGGATGAAAATTATCTATAACAAATACATTTACCATAAATTATTTTTTAGCTATTACAGTTGACCAATCATTAGGATCAAATTCCCATTTATAATTATTTAATTCAAGATATCTTCCTAAGAAAATATCATCATAGTGTTTATGTTCAATTTTTATCTCAGGTATTTCTATTTTAGATAAATCTATAGAAGCTAAAATATCAAAATCAGCACCTTCGGTATCTATCTTAAGTAAATCAATTTTAGGTATTTTAAAATAATCTATAAGCCAATTTAATGATATTGCAGGCACTACTTTAGTAGCAATGTCTCCATCATTATACTTACTTATTTTTCCACTTAATATATTTGTTCTGAATGGTTGTGTACTGCCCATCCCATGGAAATCTTTTTTTGCTTGTTCATCAAAACTAGCATAATGTTGTTCAGTAATATATGTTAAACTAACTGATGGCGTTTTATATAGTTGATGAGCAGTAACTGCTGCTTCTATTTTAGTTAAATTAGGATGATTAGGTATTTTATCTAAATATTCTCCAACAGGATCAATCATATATCCTGCCCACCCTTCATCTAATAAAGAATGAAGCGTATTAAAATAACAACAACCTATTTCAACAAATGTTTTCATGGAATTTTTTTATTGTATCTTTTATTTGTTTAGCATTAGATACTTTTTCAAATAATTCTAACTCAATATACAAAGGAATTACCTCATCATCAAACCATTTAATTATTTCTTCTGCTTGTTCTTTAGATAAATTTTTAATGTAATGGTGTTTAAGTGTTTTATCAAGCTTGATCACCTCAAGTAATGAATCAACAGCACTATCCATTATATCAGCTAAAGCAAGTTTAAATTCGTCTTCTAATTCTTCCACAACTATTATTTGATATAAATATATATAAAGCAAAAGCCCCTCACTAGGAGGGGTATTGCTAAATTAAAAATAAAGGAACGAAAATTATTTTTTAGGCATTTGAGGACGGAATCCAGGGCGATGTGGTTTATGCGCCATCATCATTTGTTTCCTTCTTTCCATTTCTAAATATTGTTGTTTAGACATTGTAATTATTACTTTATTACCTTTAATCTTCACTTTTGGTTGTTGATACATTCTTGAATGTAACATTTCAGGACGACGTGAAGGTAAATTATCTATATTTCTTGAGGGTAATTGCTGGCTAAATACTACTGAACTGAATAATATTAGGGCAATTGTAAATAATTTTTTCATGTTGTTTATTTTTTAGTTAGACACTTACTTATCGTTAAGGCTTAATCCTTCAAATTTAAGTAATGCGTTTGCTATATATATTTGCAGTTTAACTAAATCTTTCTTTGTTTCAATTTCAGCAATCATCTTTTTACGATCCGTTTCATTGATTTTACTTTCACTTAAGAAATCGAGGGCAATTGTTTTGGCTTGTTCGACGCTTGTTGCGCTAAAGACTTGTTCTGCAATTTTAGTTAATGTTGATTCTAGTTTCATTTCTTTAATTTAATGGTTTAATAATTGGATTAGGCGTTAACAGTGGCTTTATCTTCATTATATTCTTTCAATCTCTTCATTCCTTCACTGATCGCATCTAACAAACGATCTTTTCTCATACGATCAACAAACCACGTTTGACATTTTTTACCATCAGCCCAATTTTTATTTATCACATAACCTGAAACTTTATAGGTTTTACCACCTTTATTTACTTCCCAAGTCATATGACTAAATCTTTTGTTAGACCATTTATCTGCGCTTGCATAAAAGCTAGGCATATAATCAATATCCTCAGGTAATTCCATTTTACCTTTGTTAAGTATCTTGATTTTTTCTTGTTCACGCTGATTAGATTCAGCGTTATGAATTGCACTTTCAACTTCCCAAATCTGATGACTAATATTACCCATAATTTCTGAAGAAGTTTTCTGATAAAAATCAAATATTTCTAACAATTCATTAAATGGATTCAAATCCGACCCAGTCTTTTCGTTTTCCATATAATTTGATAACAAACCTAATATTTGAAGAATACTAAGATAATTGTTTTTATCTTCTTTATCAGTACGTGAACTAAACCAACTTAATTCAGGACGTTTTTCTTCACTACGCCAATTTGCATCGCGTTCAAGAGAAATTGTACTACCCCAACGTTCAGTATCGCATTTAAATTCAATACGACTACTACAAGGTTCAATAACCAATGTATCTTTAGCTTTTTGGCTGATAAATGGAACTGAATCAATGTATTGGGTTTTCCAATCATTAAATACTCGTTTTTGATAATCTTGAACCTTTTGAACACGTGTTGATTGTTCAGCTTTCAACTGTTCTAACTTGCTCTGTAGAGCTTCTTTTAAAATGTTTGACATAACCTTTATTTTAATTTTTAATTAATTACTTAATTTCCGTAAAGATACGCTGAATCTCTTAGGTAACCACAGAATTTTGCAGAAATCTTGCGAAGTTTTATAGAGCGTTAGTAATTAACGCCCTATAAATTTAACTAAAATGTGTAGTTTTTTTGACTAAGTTATGTAGAAATTATAGCGCGGCCATACAAATACCAGCTTCGGAATGTAATTTATATCCTTTTTCTTTTAGGTAATTGTATATAGTATCTTTTTCTTCTTGTGGTAAATTAAAATCTTCGAATATTATAAATCCTGGTAGGTACTTAATACTAATAGCCATAATAATTTTTGCATCTAATCCTTCAACATCTAAATGTAACCAATCTATTTCACCACCACATTGTGTTTCAATTAGTTGATTAATACTTGTTGATGTACGTTTAGTAGAGGATATGGGTTCTTTTTCCCAATAATCAATAACACGCTTAACAATTGTATTAGTATAACCTTTCCCTCCTTCCCAAAACTCAACCTCACTACCATCTGGGGTTATTAAATCAAATAATACTTTTATACCTGGTCGGCCAACATAATTTTTCCAAAGTTTATCATATTGGTTTTTACTACCCTCAACCAACACCATATCTGATAATACTTTAAGAGCAACAGGTACCCATTCACCAAATTCACCATCGTGTGTTCCAACAACTAGTCCTTTGGGTTTTTTATTTTTATTAGCTACTGATTTGCAGTATAAAATAAGTGATTGGTAAAATACAGATCCGTCTGTAATGGGTTCCCAATTGCGTTGATATACAAATTTACCTTTAGCATCATTAACAATTACATTATTAATTTCACTTTCAGGATATGTAGCCCACATCCCACTATTCATTTCCGTTTCCCAGAGTATTTCTTTAGATACTGCTCTTTGTATTTGTACTTCAAGAGGAAGTTGATCAGGTTGGAAAGCATATTCTAATTTACCTGTTTCAATTCTAATTCCATTATTAAAATCTACTTTTATCATAAATGTCTGTATATAAATTCATCAATGTTTGGAGACCATAAATCCATTGCCTCTGCTTTTATTTTTTCTTCATCCCAATTCCACCATTGTATTTGTAATAAACCATCAATTTGAGCTTGTGTAAATCTATATCTTACTACTTTACCTGGGTTACCAACCACAATAGCATATGGTGGAACATCTTTAGCTACTGTAGAAGTAGAACCAATAATAGCTCCATCACCAATAGTAACACCTGACATGATAGTAGATTTAGCCCCTATCCAAACATCATTTCCAACATTAATATTACCTTTACAAGTTGGGTGACCCATATTCATATGCCTTTCAGCTATTTCAGGAGTAACAGGGCCCCAAAGTTGAGATGTAGTTGTAATCCAGTCTGCTCTATGATTAGCGTGAAGAAAAAAATTACAATCTCTACCTATAGAGTTGTATTTACCTAATTTAACTATATACTGATCGCTCCAGGAAATTATATTAACGTTTCTATCAAAATAAGTTCCTTTATCTGCGTTCCATAAATGAATATTTTCTATCATAAAATAGTAAGGGTAGTATGTTTAGTATTTTTTATAATATTAGTTAAATCTATTTTTTCATTATCACATTCAATAAAAACATTTTTGATGTTAAACTTATTAAAACCTAAATTAAATATAGCATTATTTTTTACTTTAAAAATATAAATCTCATCTTCGATATATATATTAATAACCTCTTCTTCTTCTACATCAAAAAATAATAATCTAATAGGGGTTTGAGTTTCATCATTTTTCTCAACAAATATTTTATATTTTTTATTTTTTAAAGGAGATATATCAAAAAAATCTTTATTATGATAATAAAAAATTTCATCCGAAACAGGTATTTTTTCAATATCAAAAGGAAATATTTCATGTAAAGTATGTAACCATACAAAAGCATCACCTCCCTTTACATTTAAATAACTTTCTAAATTAATATATGAAATAAATTGAGATAAATTTTTTCTATCAAATATCATAAAATGTAATCCTACATCCCATATAGTTTTATCTCTTTTTGAAGGATAAACCACTTTTTCTCTTACAGAATTGAAACCATTAATAACATTTTTATCTATTACTAAATCATATATCATATGATAAAAATAATCATAATCAAGACCTAAAGCAATTTCACTTATTTTTTTTACCTGGTATAATCCAGCCCACCCATAATCTGCATATGTTTTAGTAATGCGAATTTTTTTATCATCATAGTTATTTTCTCTCCAAAAATACATAGCTTTAGTAGGCCAATCTAATACAGGATTATCTTTAGTAAATAAAAAATAATCACATTTTTTTATAATATATTCAGGTAAAGAAATAGGACTAACAACAAAAATATCTAGTCCTAAATTTTTAATAATATCTATATTTTTATTTAAGACAACAATTTTTTCTTCATTATCACAAAACGAACTAATTAATGCTATTTTCTTAGCTTTCATCTAAAACGATATTCTTTATTATAAAAATCTATTTCCTCTTACCACCGCCCAGCTTGAATCAGGATAAGATGATATTTTATAATCATTAGCAAAAAACTCATTTACTACTTCGTATACTTGAATATAAGGATTGTGATGATAATCATGTCCTGCTATCACACCACCTATTTTTACTTTAGGCAACCAAGCAGTAATATCTTTTTTTACATTTTCATAATCGTGAGCGGCGTCAATATAAACAAAATCAAGTGAATTATCTGAGAATTTAGTTGCGGCTTCTACACTTGATGATTTGTATTTAGTAATATTAATATAGTTTAACAATAGCTTATCAAATTGATCCTCAGCACTCTGAATTAACTCAGGTGTTTGAATTTCCCAGTATGGGTTCCATTCATCAACACAAATAATTTCTTTACAATGCAAGGCAAATAATTCACTACTAACCCCGGCGAATGAACCTACTTCAACCATCCGGGTACTATTAGTAATGAAATCATCAATTAACATTTTTAAACCAATAAGTCTATTGATTCTATTATCAGAAGATTGATAATACATTCTTGGTGCTTCTAACAATTCTGCAATTCTTTTTTCTTTATATGTCATAACGTTATTTCTTTTTACCGTATTTCTTTTCCATATATTCTATATACTTGTAAGTTTTATTACCATTATAAAACATCCAAGCAAAATAATAATCCCAAATCCATTCAATTTTTTTTCTTAATCCCATAACTTCATTTGTTGTGCCTTTGGTTTAGGCGGTTTAGGTGTTAATACCTTTCCGTTTAATAAAGCGTCTTCATATTCTTCCAAGGTAATACCCAACTGCTCAGCCACTTTCATTCTCTCGTTTTTAGCAAGTTGTTCGAAATCGGCTTGTGATAGGTATATTCCTTGAAATTTGCTGTTATGCATATGCATGTACTAAACTAAATAATTGTTTATTAATATCTATATCTTCCTTAACACTAACAATTCCGTTAATTAGATTACCTTGAGCATCAACTAACATTCCTGGTTTAGTAAGGTTTTCTTGAACGCGATTATAAATATTCCATAATTGATTACCTTCATCCTCAGGGCGATGTGATTTATTTAATTGATTAGGATTAATATCTGAACGTCCTACAAAACGCAATTTAAGAGCATCGCGTGTTAGTTTTTGTATTTGAGATATAGTAAGTTCTTTTTGTTTAAATTGAGCAAACGATTCCATTGCATCAGCTGCTAGTTCATTTATCTTACTCATTATAATAGGATAATGCTTAATGCCTTTGTTGTTATGAGGAATACTACCTACTTGCTCGCCATCAAAACGAACTAATCCGTTTGAGCAAACTTTTCGATACATTCCAAAATCGATATTCATTGCTTTCATTCCATTACATGAATTACCTACAAACAGATTAGCAATACCTTCAGTTTTACCTGATGTTGTTTTCATTTGTAAATCTGGATGTGACATTTTGATATGATGCGAATCAATTTTAAAACTAGATTTGTTTCTGTTTTCGCAAACACCTTCAAGTATCCATCCTTGTTTCATTAAATTTTTAACTGTATCAATCGTTTCGATGTACTTAGGTTTAGTACTAATACGTTGATTGTTTTTACGATATGATTCGCTTAATGTAGGAGCAAATACTAATGCTTTGTCAATGCTGTTGTTAACAGGAATGTAAGAATTTTTCATATAGAAATTTTTGATTAAATTAAAGTTAAGTAAATTAGTTTGTATAACAAAGATTATTTAGGGAAAAAGTAAAAAAATCCCGCTGTATAAACAGCGGGAGTAATTAAAATATAACAAACAAATTATTCATTAACATTTTCATATGCATAATGAATACTATCATTATGAATTGCAAAATGTACTTTAAAATCCTTATCGCAATCACGGTTTTTACTAAAATGAATTGTACGCTCTAAACCATCACGTGAACGATCAATATGCATCATAGCATCCATCATATGTTTCAAACGATTACTACCTACAAATTCTCCAGCTTTAGTTACTTGCTGAATATTAACAAATGTTGTATAATAGTTTTTCGGATTATCTCCTTTTTTATGTTTCGTTTGTAACTCAAGTAGCCATTTTTCAGCAGCGCTTTCAGTTGTGCGATATATAATTTTGTACGATTCGATTACCTCAGCAATAGAATCAATACATACAACATCATAACCTTCTTCAAATACGTGTTCCATTGTTTCTTTGAGTTGATGCTGATAGTTGTTTAGGAACAAAACAGGAACATGCTTAATTTTAGGTAAACGGCGACAATACTTGTAATAAGCAATTTCATCCATTTCAGCACTAACAAATAAACATTTGTAACCTTGCATAACAAGATTAGCCATCATATCAAGCGCAACTGTAGATTTACCTGAACCTGGACTACCAATGAGAATCATATTAGTAGCAGGCATAAGTCCACCTTCTGTACTTAATATAGTATCAAGTTCAGAATGCGTTTTCATTGGCTCAAAAATACTACTGTTAAAATACAAGTCATTACCGCGCATCGTTTTAATGATGGACGCATCGAATACTTGTTTTGCACTAACAACTTCTAATCCAGCGACTTGCTTGCGCGGACGACCTCTTTTACGTTTGTTCATACTTTAATTTTTAATTTCCGTAAAGATACGAACAATATTTTGGGTAACCAAATTTGTTTACAAATACTTTATAACGCGTTAATAATTAACGCTCTATAAATGGTAAAAAATTAATGTGTATAGTACGTTAGAAACTAACGCTCTATAAAGTCGCGTATTTTAGCACCGCATAATATATTAAAACTAATCCCTTTTATACTTTTTTTCTTTATATACTGCGTTGAGTATTTCTTCTCTACGTGTAACAGATGGTTTAGTATAAGCTTGTCGTGCACGTAATTCTTTAACAATACCCAATTTGTTATGTTTATTCTTGTATTGTTTAAGCGCTTGGTCTATGCTCTTATATTTTTGTACATCAACAATTATCATTTTTTATTTCGCTTTATTTTAATGCCAAATATGGTGTACCACTCTTTGTAGATGAATTTATCATTTATTTCATCATACATAGGTGCGTTTTCTAATTGAACAGAAATTATTAAACACCCAATCATTAAATATGCAAGAAAAATAATTATCATATTATTTCCAATCATAAAAATCTTGTAGTATATCTTGTTCACTCATTTCAGCGTACGGCTCATAACTATCGTAGCTAAATATGTCGTTAATATAATTACTAATTGTTTGTTCATCAACACCATTTGCCTCAAGAATATCTGTTATTTTATTGATAGCGTAATTTTCATTATACGCATCCTCTTGAGATGTGTCTTTTAGTTTAATTTTATGTTTACGAAAGGCGTAGCGTTTTAGATTAGCTGGGTTCATGTTGAGTATATTTTTTTCCTAATTGTTTAATAATTTTAATTGCATCTGTAGATGATATAGCAAACATTTCTCTATTCTCATTAACGCGGATAGCATCAAGATAAGAATGTATTTCTTGTTCTAATTCATATGAATTAAAACATTGAAATGAATAAACAGGAACCCAAGGTGTTGGTACACCAGTAGCACCAGATATTTCTTTAGCACGTTCATCTACATTACGTATTGTCATTCCTATTTTAACCATCCCAGGAATAGATTTATTTACTAATACATAAACAAATTCAGTTGGTTTTAAATTACCATCAGCATCAACAGGTGAATCTTGATAATATTTTACTTCTTCCCATCCTGCCCATCCCGGTTCGTTACAAGGAATAAGAGTAAACGCTGTTGCCTTACGACAAACCTCTTCAGAAGATAATTTATCAGGATCTAGCCATTTATAAAAATGGGATTGTTCAGGCGTTATGCGTTCGAATTTATTCATTTAACTCTAGGGAATTTATAGTTTGAAAAATTATAATCCTCCATTGCACGGCGTGTTTGTTCCATAGCATTAGGATTAGTTGCCAAACGAGATACTTTTAATTTTCTCATCCATTTAATAAACGCAGGGTCATTAAATGTTTTAGCACGTTCATTTTCAATTTGCTCAAAACGTTCAAATGTAATGTTATTTAACATATGCTTATTCATTTTTAGGGTTTACATGTATTAATACTCATAAGGATATAATTTAACTTCAGGACAAATAGGATTATCTTCCCAATCCATCCAAACACAATACTTATTTCCTTTATATTCATACAACCATTCTTGAGAACCATTTGATTGCATTTCATCATATTCATTTATATCACAAGGCCACCTATCAATTAAAGTACCTTCTTCTATAATTTCATTAGGTAAATAACCTTCATTTTGATTTTGTTTTTCCCACATTACATCATTTGGGTCTCTATCGTTATTGTATATCATAAATTATTATATTTTATTATCTATCTTGTTCAGTAAATCCAGCGCTGTCTGTTTTTGGGCCATTGTCAATAATTTCTTCAACTACAATCTCACCATTTACAAACCGACTAACACTGCAATATTCAATAGTATCTAATTTACTTACTTCATATTTTAGTTCGTTAAGTTGCTCTTCACTTTCAAGTGAACCACACTCTGTTGCAATTGATTCATATGACTTAATTCGATAGGCCGCATACGGGTGTTTTAGTTCCTTTATTTCCCAATCATCATCAGTTAATTCATTTAACTTTTTATTCCTATTCTTAATTGTAGCGCTGTAGTGATATCCACAATTAGCACAGTTGATATATTCTTCGCCTGTCTTGTAATAGAAATCAGACGTTGCTTCTGTTTTACAATTAGGACATTCTATGTAATCTATAACTGAACCCATATGTTTTAATTTTTATTTGTTTTTAATTACTCTTTGCTTTTGACTTTTTTTAATTTTTTTATACGTATATATTATTTAGCCGTTTTAACTAATGGTGTACAAATATTGATTAACATTTCTTCAGTAGCATCATCAACCTCACCCCCAGCTACATCTTCAACTTCAAATTCATTAGTAAAGTAATCATCAAATGATTCATTCCAACGAACAATATACTCCTTACCTTTATAACTTAAAGTAAAAACATTAGTTGTATAGGTAGAATGATCTTCAACCTCAGGATATTCTACTACAGGCAAAGCAACAGGTGCTTCGTAGTGTTGTTTTAGGAAATTAAGTAGAGGTTGGTGCTCTTGATCCCACTCATTAAAGTGATTATAGTGGCTCAACATAGTTTTCTTGTAATTATCAATAACCATATCCCAATCATCTTTAACATTATTTAAAGCTAAAGAGAGTTCAACTAAAGCGGCATCAGTAACGTTTTTATTTGCACCACCAATATGCCATTCAATGATTTCGTCTTTACCTAATACACGGTATTCTTTATAGTCATAAACAGTAAATACATCTCCACTGTTTAATTCCATTACCCATTCAAAGTTAATTTTGTTGGCGCCTTCATTATCATCATACTGTGGTGTACCTAATACTTTGGTAAGTTTGTTTACTGTGGTATTAATCACACTATCGTGAAATGATGTACCAACGGGAGATTTAAATGTTGCTTTCATATAACCTTTATTTTGTTTTTATTTAATTAAATTTACGATTGTTTCTTTGGGCGACCACGTTTGCCTCCTTTTTTAACATACACTGTTGATTTTCTAAGTGCTGGATCCATTTTTGGTCTGCCACGTTTACCTCCTGTTGGGACATAAACTTTGGGTGCTTGTAGCATATTAGGGTCTTTGCGGGGACGTCCTCGTTTACCACCTGTAGGAACATACACTTTTGGTTGTTGCAACTGAGACGGATCTTTACGTGGACGACCGCGCTTACCAGTACCCTTA
>Ga0194130_10003326_pt1 | contig 21779 bp, 30 predicted proteins | sample TA2KigsurfametaG_FD_160084 | JGI IMG/M metagenome (GOLD analysis project Ga0194130, IMG submission 160084) | Freshwater microbial communities from Lake Tanganyika, Tanzania - TA2015050 Kigoma 12 surface | ecosystem: Environmental > Aquatic > Freshwater > Lake | place: Tanzania: Lake Tanganyika... | reverse complement strand
AAACCTAGTTTCAAAAAAGAATTTGTAAAGAGAATAAAAAAACTTTTCTGTTTTATAGTTTTTATTTTCGCCATTCTCTACGGCGAGAGAATAGCAAACTTTTCCAGAGCGAAAAAGGAAGTTGCGTAGAGTTTTGTTTAGTGTGGTGTATTTTTTCATTTCGTAATTTATTTTTGTTATAGTTTCTTCTAGTGTTCGTAGGGTTGCCATAATCCTGTAAAAAGAAAATGTATGCTCCCACCAACCTTTCTTTTTGGTGAGAGCAACCCGCAAACTTTGCGGATAGTTAATCATCCTCCGTAAGCCCACTCGCTCAAGTCTTCATCAATCTCTGCTTCGATATTAGGCCACATATGGTCAGGAATACCGAATTGAAGATTGAGTCTTTTTTCTTTTGCAAGGTGTATAGTTTTGCCAACGCTTCCAGTTCCTTCGGAGTAAAAGTAGATTTCCTCTTTGAGTCTTTGAATGTTTTCTGTTAAGTCCATTTTTATTTCCTCAAGGTTTCGTAGGCTTCGTCTAGGGTTTGGATACACTTCGAGATGGATTCGATCAAATGCGTATCGGGTTTCTTTGTGTATTTTTGATGGAGTTCAATTTGAGCCTTAAGTTGCATTTTAGCCCAACCGATTTTCCCCATAGCTGTGCCAGCATTTTTGGCTTGTGCTATGAATTGTTCTTCTATGTAGTTTGTCATATTTTTTATCTTTCTGCTTGTTCGATTGTTTTTCCAAGTTCGATTGACCGATTCAATTCGTTCTTAAGAATGTTATTTTTGCGGAGCTTAATGATCTTAACCGCATCTTGAGTTGCCCAATCCCATCGGGAGCTATAGCAAGCACCTTCGGTCAGATTGATTTTGATGAAGTTGTCGTGATCCTTCACGAACACAACTCGATCAGTTTTCAGCCAAGGAGTAGCCTTGATGTCGTATTTGAGGAGATAGTATTCTCCCACTTCGGGTTTGATTGTCTTACTTGTTTCTTTCATACTCTTAATCTATCACACTTTCTGTTTTTGTCAACTTTTATTTTGCGTTGATTATCAACGACTTAGGACTTCTTTCCATTTAATTTTGCCTTAAGTAGAGCGTGAGCCCTAGCCTTTTCTGGATTGTTTTTCTTCCATTCAGCCCAACGCTTGCGGTTTAATTCCCACTTGCGTTGATTTCTTTCGATTCTTTCATTTTCCCATTGATTCATTTTATTTATTACCTTTCTCAATTAGTTTTGCATTGGTTAGGTTGATAGTTCCAACCTTTCCTTTATCCTCACCTTCGAGGAATGTTACAACCGCATTTCCTGCGGTAGTTCTGTAAGAAACTTTTACCAAAGTTCCTTCGTGCAGGTAGATTTCACCAAAGTATGTTGGTGTATTCCTAGCATTAGTTATGATTGCTTCTTCGGAAGCACTCATATTCTTTCTCATATTTTCACGCATCAGTTTTCGCTGATAGTTCCAATTTATCATCCTATGACTCATTTTCTTTCATTACCTTTCTTGTTTTCTTTCTTATCTTTCATACCTTTAGTATATCACACGGCAGACGAAAGTCAAGCGAGAGAAATGAGTTAAAAGATTTTCTTATTTTGTTATAAGTTTTTATTATGAGGTAAGTCATTGATTATCAAACACTTACACGCGCGGGGAGGTCGCCTTTGTAAGTCGTTGATGATTAACAACTTACAGAGGCAGAGTTCAGAATGGAATGAACTTTATTTCTTTGGATTCTTCCAGATATTTTTCAGAAGGTTTGAAAAAGATTATTTTCTCAAAAACTTTTTCCGTGGTGATTTCTTCGTGGAGAGAATCAAAGTCTCCATCTGGAGTTGCACCAACTAGCAAAGCCTTGCCAGCGTAAGGTTGCGAGTCAATTCCCACTTTGAAGTATCTTTGAGATTCTGAATCTTTTAAGAGTCCCTCATCATCAAGAATCATATTAGCACCAAACGCTGAAGTGATTGTGATGAGGTCACAACCTAGCAAGCTGTAGATGGTTTGGAGTTTAGTGTCCACAAGCGTAACCTGTGAGACCGTCTCGGTGAATGGATCGATGAGGATTGCTCGGATCATTTCGGCCACTCATTAATGATGGATGATACATAAAAGAGCATCCCGAATCCATACAGGATAACTCCAATCATAAAGCAAGTTCCGAAGGTTTGTTCACTCATATTTCTCATTGTTTTATTTGTCTCCTTTGTAGATGACTGCCATTTGGTATTCTTGTCTCAACTCAATTGCTGGAGGCATATCAGCATATCGAGCTTGTGCCATTTGAGTTTTAGCAACTTCACTATTTTGTTTGCCCATCATAGCAATGAGAGCCAGTCCGTAGACGATGAGTCCAAGAACAAAGACGAGGTGGAGGTTGTTTTCTTTCATTGTTTTAATTTATCTCCTTTTGTTGTTTTTGTCAAACACCAAATTTGTCTCGGTATTCCAAGTAGAGCTTCTCAAAAGATTCTCCACCTTGTTTCATTGCATCGCTGATATCAAACCATTGCATTTGACCTCTGCGATAGTAGCGGGAGTCATCACTCATCATATAAGTCCAATCGTGGTCTTTCAAGAGTTGTTCGAATTGTTCTAGGTTCATTGTTTTATCTTTCATATGTTTAGCTTATCACACTTTCGTATTTTGTCAACTTTTATTTCTTATTGAGCATCAACGGGATACAAACCCTTGCGAAGATAAATGGTTGTCCATTTACCTTTATCCTCTCCTTCGAGGATTTCAGCAGTCGCACTCATTGTTTTCCAACCGATAGTGGAAGTGAAGATTTTCACGAGTAGTTTCTCGTGACCATATCGGCAGATGTTTTTGTTTTCGTAGAGTTCAGGATTTATCGTTATCATTTTCTTTTTTCTTTCTTTGTTATCTTTTTTCTTTCTACATATAATCTATCACATTTTTGGGTTTTTGCAAGATATTTTTTCATTTAAATTTCATTGATTGACAACGAGTTACACCGCAAGGGAGGCCGCCCGTTCAAGTCGTTGATACTCAACGAGATCGGTTTTCAGCGTTTAAGACTCAAAGTCTCTAAGATCGGATGTTGATCTTTTCGCTTCGTTCAGGTTTTGTTGCAAGATCACAGGCTGTAACTATATAACTAGCAAGGACTTACAAGAGCGGCTTCCCTGCGCGCGTAAGTCGTTGATACTTAAAGACTTACAGAATCACAAACGATAAAACTTGTGATTGCGAATTATCGCAACAGTCACTTCACCCTTCGACCATTTGGGCGATACTTGGAATGTGTGATAATGATTCGCACCATTCACAACATCGGGCATTCGTTTATCTGCTACAAGTTTCGCAAGACGAATTGCGTTGTTTGCTTGCGGATTCTTTAGAAGTTCCTGCTTCTTTGCTTCGCTCACTCCACCATTCCAGAAGCTGAATTGTTTTGGAGCGAGACACACCTGCGTTGCTGTTTGCTTACGTTCTATGGTGCGCGTTTGTATGACAGACGCAACGCCAGCCATACCTTCAAAGCCTTCGCCTCTAGCTTCGCCTAGTATGGTTAAAGCTATAACAAGTATCTCAGCGGTCATTAGTCTCTCCCGCTACTGATTGCACCGCAGTAGTCGCTAGGCTTCTCTGCTGTGATTGTTCCGAGGTTGTAAGTATCATTCGAAACAGAGGATCGAAGGAAACGGCCTTCTTTGATTGAATCGAATTTGCGTTGTGCTTTTTCTTGAGCAAGACGCAACACACCGCCTTTCATTCCTTTAGCGTGTTTGCTATCAGACAAGGACACAACTGCCACACGCATTAGAGCGTGTAGCATAGCTTCGGGTTGAGCGTAGAAGTAGAACGCTTTGCCGTTGCCCATATCGTGCAACTCACCAGAGGTTGCACCCCAATTAAACATCTGATTGAAGAAGTTCTCGATTTGGGTTAGTGTGCCTTCCAACAGGAAAGCGGTTGTGTTGCCGAAGGGTTGTTTCGTTATTGTGATTTGGTTTTTCATAGGTTCTATATTGCCTTTTGGTTGATGTTTCGTCAAGGGTTTATTTTACAACTTCGCCCATATACTTCTGGTGAGCTTCTTCCTTCTTGGCTTGAGCTTCCGCCACGATGTTGTCGAGGCGTTGAGCAGAGGCTTGGAAGCCAGCCGTGATAGCTTCAAGGCGTTTGATGGTTTCGTCTAGGTTGAACTTGATGTTTGCTTTAACTTTCATGCTTATAGTCTATCACACCTATACGATTTGTCAATGGGCAGGAGCATTTTTATTGCATTTAAATTTCATTGATTATCAACGACTTACAGAGAATCGTAAAAAAAAATTATATACCCCACCCAGTTTTTGAAAAAAATCCGTTATACAAATGTATAAATGAGGCGCGGGGGTACTAAAATCATTCTCCCCATAATAATAAAAGTATTCTCTTATATATTAAAGTAAAAAAATCCACGGAGCTATTTTTGCTATAATCTCTTTTTGTATATAGCTATATGTGTATATATAGGTATGGATAAGAAGAAAACTAAAAAAGTAAATCAATTGACTTTACAAGAATGTAAAGCTATATTAGATCGTTTAACTGGTCAAACAGAGAACAAATACTATCAACATGTATTAAATCAATATAGAAAACTAATGCCTTCTCATGAGTATGCTTTTGAATTAAATAAGATAAAAGACACTAAAGATGCTACTCTACCATCAATTTAAACTATTCACTTAAATATAGTATCTGTTTTGTTATCTATCTTTAAATTAGACCCCCCCCATTTTTAAATTAATTTAGATTTTACAAGTCTTATTGTTTTTAAAGCTCAAAAAAATCCAGGCCCTTTTATTTTTATATAGGTCTTTTTATATATAAGAGATATTTAAATCTCTAATAGGGTATATGAGTCTCTTTGTTTTATAAAAAGGCATATTAAAAATTTTTTTATTATTTTTTTATTATTTTAAATAGCCGCTTTCCTTACGGCTTTATATTTTACTTTGTGCCAAAAATATATTGACTTTAATATAAATAAGCGCTATATTAGTTATATGAAGCAAAAAATTCTAATAATTCTATCAAGTTTATTAATATTAACTAATATTAATTTAGCCCAAAGCAGATGTTTTGTTTGGACCGATGATTTTGGTAACGAGCAAAATGCCAAAATTAGGTCTTTAAGAGCTCAAGAAAGATATTATAACATTCAGTATCAAATTCTTAATAAATCTAAAACAACAGATAGAGATGTTGTGTTATTAAGGCAAGCAGCTAATCAAGCTAGATTAGCTCAGCTATCAGAACTTCAAATTGTTAGAAATAAGCATTTTACAAGAGAACAAAATAATCCTAGAGTATTTACTCGTATTTCTAATTAATGAGATGTTTTTTCTTATTTTTTCTTTTATGCTTTAATTTATATGGGCAAAATTTGCCTCCATATAAAATTATCAATATACCACAGTCTTGTTTTATAAATAGTGTTCTTGTTTATGAAAAAATTAACAAAGAGCTTAAAGAATACGATGTATGGTCTGATATTTTAGCAGTAGCTTTTGTGGATAAAAAGAATGGTAAACTAGTCCAAGAAGCCCATGCAGTTTGCGTGGTAGAGTGGAAAAATAGATTATATGTTTATGATGTTAATAAAGGCACACTACCTGTTGATGTATCAGATTCAAGATTTTATTATAAAAAAGATCATAAAGAACTAGCGAAAATTATTTTTCCAGACAAATATATAATAGATAGTGCGTTTTTAAAAGATTAAACGTGTAAATATATGCATGTTTAAATATATAAAAGACATAGCTCAAAAAAAAGCTTCTATAGGCGAACGCAGATCTCCTCAATGGCAAACTATTAGAAAAAAACATTTAAAAAATCAACCAACTTGTGCGGCTTGTGGTGGAGATAAAACGTTAGAAGTTCACCATATTAAACGGTTTAATGAACATCCAGAATTAGAGTTAGATTTAAATAATTTAATTACTCTTTGTGAAAGTAAGAATAATGGAGTATGTTGTCACCTTTTATTTGGTCATCTTGGTAATTATAAATCCATTAATCCTAATGTTGTAGAAGATGCTAGTATTTGGAATAATAAAATAACAAAAAGATAAATATCATAGGGTGTAATCATATATATGTTTAAGTATATATTAGGCGTATCAGCCTTTCTTCTTGCTGGTTGCGCTGCCTTTTTCTCTGTTAAAGGTATAGCTCTTCTTTTTGCGGCTAGCTTTTGGAGCGTTGCTATAATGGCAGGATCTTTAGAATTAGCCAAACTCGTAACAGCTTCTTATCTTTATAAATATTGGAAACAAATAAATAAAACCTTAAAGTATTATATGTTTGTAGCTACTATTCTTTTAATGGCTATCACAAGTCTTGGTATTTTTGGATTTCTTTCAGATGCTTTTCAAAGAAATTTTTCTCAATATAGTTTAAATGTTAATAAAATCCAGTCTTTAAAATCTCAACAAACTTTTATATCTTCTCAAGTTGATTTTAATAAGAGTAAATTAAAAGATTTAATAGAACTTCAAAAAACATATCAAACTTCATTAGATAGCGCAGTTAAACAAGACGTTACCACAACAAAAACATCTGGTGGCGGTTTATTTGGGGGCCAAAAAACAGAGAAAGTTACAGATAATAGATTATTAGATAGTCGCAATAAAATAGTAGAAGGTTCTCAGCAAAATATAAGTAGTTTATTTAATCAAATACAAATAGTGACCACAGAGCTTTCTAATCTTGAACAAAAAGCGAGTCAAACAGCACAGGAGATTATGATGCTTGAAGCAGATAATACTAAGGGCGAAATTGGAACATTTAAATTTGTCGCAGAAGCATTTGGTATGAAAATAGAAAACGCTGTCAGGTTATTCATTGTATTAATAGTTATAGTATTTGATCCATTAGCCGTGGCCCTTGTTATAGCTTACAATAGTGTTGTAGGTAGAAAAGATATAATTACCAATAGTCAAGAAAAAGTTGTTGAAAAAATTGTAGAAAAACCAATTGAAAAGATAAAAGAAATATACCACGAATATAAACGTGGTACAAAAAAATCTCACAATCCGGATCTTGCTGATCCAAATATTGAAGATTAAACTAAGGCGTAATCTTTTTTAAATCTTAATTTTAATTCAAAAGGATTCACAGCTAGGCCACGATCAAATCTCTTTATAAAGTTTACGCCTTCTTTTGGCATACTTGCTGTATATATATCTTTTTTTAGTTCTAGAACTATATGAGATGGAAGAACAGAGACATTTTTAATTTTGCCTTTATATTCTTCTTTTAATGCGCGAGCGATAGCACAATTTTGAGGATTAGCTTTTTCGCCTTGCATAATATTTTTTTCTTTTATATTAATTATTTTTTTCATGATTTTCCTTTGCTTTTCTTCCGAATGTTATATTATTAACTATCCGTATATCTTTGGGTCTATATTCCCATATTTCACCTGTATCTTTTATAATACAAGTAAAAATTTTTTCCGTTTCAGTTCCATATTCTGTTACTAACCAGATTGAGGCTCTTCCTTTTGGGGTATCTACTTCCATTTGATTAGTTGGTTCAAAAATCGTCATATACCTTCTATTTTTAGATTATCATCTTTTTTACATAATTCTACAAAAAGATTTTCGTCAATACTCCATTCTTTTCCTGTCCACCATTCCATACCATGGAATTTACACTTGTATACGCAACTTGTCTCATATCCTCCTAATAGATATACATATTTCTTGTTTAAAGACTGCGCTGTTAAACATTCATAATGTTGAGATATAGAGCCAAGAGATATATTATGACAGCTAAAATCTTGTATAAATTCTAAACTCACAAGGGACTCTTCATATAAAATAGAAAATGTATATCCTTTTATTTCATTATCTTTTTTAAATTCAAAAAAGCAACTAGAATTATCTATTATTTCTTTTATAGGAATGTTTCTATTAAAATTATTTTTATCACAATAAGATTTGTATATCTTATCTGCTAGTTTATAATCTTTAAATTCAGAAATTGATTTAAAGTTACATTCTATTCTTTTATAATCTTTTTTCGTACTTTTACTTGGATAATATTTTTCTAAATTAATTCTTACAGATCTATGATTGTACCATTTGTTTTTCCAAGGAATCCATCCTTTTTCTAAAGCTTCGTCTGGTTTTTCGTTTTTTTCTAAAGTTCCTTCAGGATTTGAGTATACAAAATCTTGATGCGTCATTTTACCAAAGCCATTAATATGATCAAAATTTATTAGCATCTATCTTACAAAATAATTTACACTTTTTAAAAATTATGTGTAAACTTTTATGTAACTTCGCATGTCTAAAAAAAATAAACGAAGGACAGAAGATAAGTCACCCGTTGTACCTCAAAGAGATAAAATTGAAGGATCTCTGGATATTCGTGAATTACAATGGACAGATAATCAAAAAAAATTTATACAAACTCTTCAAGACAAATCAACAAAAATTATTTTTTGTAAAGGACCAGCTGGAACAGCAAAAAGCTTATTAAGCGTTTATTGCGCATTAAAATCTCTTAATGATAAAAAAGTTGGAGAAATTTTTTATATACGTAATCCAGTCGAAAGCTCTACTCATAACTTAGGTTTTCTCAAAGGAGATCTTCATAGTAAACTTGATCCTTATCTTCAGCCTCTTATGGATAAACTTTATGAACTTTTACCAAAGAATCAAGTAGAAAAACTTTTAAAAGAAGAAAGAGTCAAGGGGTTACCAGTAGGATTTCTTAGAGGTTTAAGTATAAACGCTAGCTATATTATATGTGACGAAGCTCAAAATTTGAGTATACATGATCTTTTGCTTATTACTACTAGAATGGGTAGATTTAGTAAACTTATTCTTATAGGAGACATTAGGCAATCAGATATTAAGAATAGTGGATTCGAAAGAATATATAATCTTTTTAATGATAAGAAAAGTTTTGATAAAGGAATAGTCACTTTTAAGTTTGGAACAGATGATATTATGAGAAATGATATTCTTGCTTATATCATAGAAAAATTTGAAGAATTAAAATAATTTTTGTGTAATATGTAATATGAATAATATAAGAGAATCAGAGTTTAATAAAAACGTAATACAAGTTTATACTCAAGAAAGTGGATTTACAGGATATAAAGGTTTTGAATTTAATAAGATAGATGATATTGAAGATATATTAAAAAGTGGTGTGACGGCAAAAACAGAAAAAAGTTCTACAATATCAAACAGTACTCCAGCATCTAGTAATGGCACAGTATTAAATGCAAATGCTAATAGATTAGAATTATACGTTCAAAATCTTGCTACTGGAGCTCTTTATGTAAAGTATGGAGCAGACGCTAGTAATTCTTCTTTTAATTTTGTTCTTGCTGCGAATACAGCAACTAACGCTGGAGATGGTGGAAGTCTTTCTGATCAAAGTTATACTGGAATTGTTAGCGTATCTGGAGATATTCTAAATTATATTAGTTGGGAAAGAAGTTAATAGTAAAACAAATTAGGTCTATAATATTTAGAATATAATATATATTTATTGTATAATACATATATGTTAAAAATATATTGTTCTGATTGTGGTTCTGCAGTAGAATATTTATCAAATAAACCAAAATTTTGCAGTAGCTGTGGTAGTCCATTTGATAAAAAAGTAGCTTTACCAGTTTTAAAACCAAAAAGGACAATATCGAAAATTGAAGAAGAAGATATTGAAGAAATTGAAGATACAGATACCGAAGAATCCGAAAGCTCTAGTGTACCAGATATTAATAATTTAGAATACGATATCTCTATTCCTCAAAAAACAAAAGAAACTATAGGTAATTTAGTAGGCACTTATACTCCAGAATCTGATCTCAATTTGCCAGATATAGAAAGAAAACAAGTTAGTAGGGAAGAATTTTTAGAAAATTTTGCAAAAGAGGCCGGATCTCTTAGAGGTAAAACCCGCAAGAAAAATGGCTCAAAAAATTAAATTTGAAAATTGCATAGACCAAATTAACACAGAGATTCTTAAAAGAAAAAATAAATGGAATCTTACTGCAATTGCTTGGATGGATTTTAATGACGTTTCTCAAATATTAAGATTTCATATATATAAAAAGTGGCACTTATATAATACAAGAAAACCTCTTGCGCCCTGGGTTAATACTATTATCAGCAATCAAATAAAAAATTTAATACGCAATAACTATAGTAATTTTACTAGACCATGTTTAAAATGCGCCGCTTCTGATTCAGATAATGGATGCGCAATCTATGGAGCGCAATGTAATTCATGTCCTCTATATGCTAATTGGGAGAAAAATAAAAAAAGCGCGCATGATACAAAGCTAACTTTAAGTATAGAAAATCATGTTCAAGAAATAAATAGTATTCCTAATAATAATTTAAATATGGAAAAAAGCGCTAAAAATATTCATGCAAAAATGTCTAAAGTATTAAAACCAATTGAATGGAAAATATACACATATCTTTATATAGAAGGAAAAAATGAGGAGCAAGTGGCAAAATTAATGGGCTACAGAACTAGCGAAAAAAATAGAGTAGCAGGATATAAACAAATTAAAAATATTAAAAAATCTATTTTAGTAAAAGTAAAAAAACACTTATACAATGGAGACATAGATATCTCATGAGTGAAGAAATTTCAATTTTGACAGAAGAACAACAGCTTAAGCTTTTGCAAGAATGGAATAATAGACCAGATAATCCTCCTTCTCTAGCTGAGTTAGTTAAATTAGCTTTTAATAGAGATGATCTTGATGGCAGAAGCAAAGAAGGAAAAGCTGTAAAACAATTTTTAGCTTCAAGACAAATCAAACCAAGAAAAAGCCATGAATATGAAGCTAAAGGTCTTATAGAATTGAATAATGAACAAAAAGAGTATGTAAGTAACAATTGCCACACAATGACAGGATTAGAAATGGCAAAAGTACTTTTTAAAAACGAAAGCCTTACAAATTTATCTCAAGAGACAAGAAGCGTTTTAGAGCACATGAAGAATATACCAACTAATGTTAAATTTAATAATACCGAAAACGAAAACGCTTCAACAGATGAGTATAGACCGCCAAGAAGTGAAGAGAGAATGATTGCGAAGATAAATAAATATATTCTTGATGGCATAGACAAGAATAAAATGACGCATAAAATTAAAAAAGAAATAAATTCAATTATTGGTTATATGAATACTTTTAGATTTTGTCATCAAATTAATCTTTATGACGATGAAAGAGATAGAGAATTATTTGAAAGCAGTTTTGTTCGATATACTTATGATAAGAGCGACCTTTCTCAAGAAGAAGTGGATCAGTACATTGTTCTTTCTACCGAAGTTGTCATTTCCTCTAATATACAACAAACCATCAATGTATTGCAAAATCAAATTGATATAGCTATTCAAGAAGATGGAAAAATACCCATGGCTCTTGTTGAAGCTAGTAACACAGCAAGAAAAGAATACAATGATTGCGTTAATCGTCAACAAAAATTACTTAACGATTTAAAAGTGAAAAGAAGCGAGAGATTAAGTAAACAAGTCAAAGAAACGGCTTCAATTATTAATCTTGTTCAAATGTGGAAAGAAGAAGAGAGTAGACAAAAATTAATTAAAATGGCAGAGATACGAAAGCAAGTGATAGAAAAAGAGATAGATAGATTATCTACGATGGATGAAGTTAAATGTAAAATCTTAGGTATTTCTAAAGACGAAATTTTAAATGGATGAGCGTAATATGTAAAGTCGATGGTAAGGAATTTAAAGATGAAAAAAGTCTTCATCTTGCGCTAAGAGGTTATGGTTTAAATAAAGAAAAATACTATCATCAATATTTTCCTAAAAAAGATCTTCTCACCGGAGATATAATAAATTTTAAATCAAAAGAACAATATTTTGGCAGTGATTTTAATGATAAAAATAATATGAAAAAATGGTTAAAAGAGCAGACCATAGATAAAGCAAAAGAGTACTGTAAGGAAATATTGATTAGAAGGAAAAAGGATAAAAATCTTACCCATTCTCCATCGCAAATAGAGCTTAGAACCATAATGAGTCCATCAGTTATATTTTATAATAGTATATTTAAAAACTATTATGATTTGTGCTCTTCTTTGGGATTAGAAAATAAATTTATTCACCCTGAGAATATTTCTAATCAATTTAAAAATAAATTAAATGTAAACGAAACTATTTATGTTGACACAAGAGAACAGAATTGGTTGAAGTTCGACGTCCCTTTCGAAATTAAGACCTTACCTTATGGTGATTATACGTGCTCTAATGATAATTGTAAATGTTATATAGAAAGAAAAAGCTTAAGTGATTTTATTAGTACATTAAGTAGTAGAAATTTCGAGCGTTTTAATAATGAAATATTAAAAGCTAAAAAAGATGGAGCTTATTTGGTCGTTCTTGTAGAAGAAAAACTTTCTAATGCATTGAGTTTTCAATATCTTCCCTATATTAGCAAAAAGATTAAAGCTACGCCCGATTTCATATTTCATAATGTTAGAACTTTGGTTCAAGAATATGATAATTTACAATTTTTATTTGTTGATGGAAGAAAAGAGATGAAAAGGATAATAGAAGCTATTTTTTCTAGTAAGTGTTTTTATAAAAAGATAGACTTACAGTTAGCTTACGATATGAAACTTTTATGATGGAATGTCCACAAAAATATATTAAAGAAATTAAGGATATAAATAAAGAACTATCCGAACTAAAAGGATTTTTAAATGATAAAGAGGCTAAAATTACTCTTGCTAAATTTTTAAGGTCTAATATTGGATTTACAACAGAATTAATTAGTGGAGTCAAGTTAGCTCCTTATCAAGAAATACATTTAAAAGCATTTTTTAATAGAAATTTTAATATGTCTGTTTTTGGTAGAGGCTGTGGAAAATCATTTATGGCTGCAGTATTTTGTTTTCTTCAATGCGTATTCGAGCCTAATACAAAAATTCTTATAGCTGGACCCACTTTTAGAACAGCAAGATTTATATTTAATAATTTAGAAAAAATAGTAAATAGTCCAGGCGCAGAATTATTAGAACAATGTTTTGGCGCCAAAGCAAAAAGAAATGATCAATTTGAATGGCAGATTAACGGAGGTAGTATAGTGGCAATTCCTCTTAATGGTGAAAAAATTCGAGGTTTTCGAGCTAATGTACTTGTTCTTGACGAGTTTCTTCTATTACCTGAAGAAATTATTAAGAATGTATTAATGCCATTTCTTGTAGCTCCACAAAATATTAAAGAACGAATGGAAATAAGAGAAATGGAAGATAAATTAATCTCCGAAGGTTTAATGAAAGAAGAAGATAAAATGATTTTTGAGAATACAAGCAAAATGCTAGCATTTTCTTCTGCTAGTTTTACTTTCGAGAATCTTTATAAAACATACAACGAATGGACAGAAAAAATAATAAATAATGAAAAAGGAGAAGCCACTTATTTCGTAAGTCAATTAAGTTATGAAGCTTTACCAGAAGAAATGATAGATAAAACGATTATAGAAGAAGCTCAAAATGGTGGATCTAGTCACAGTGGTTTTCTTAGAGAATATTGCGCTAGGTTTACGGATGGAAGCGATAGTTATTTTAATGCAAAAAAAATGGAAGATTGTACTTTAAAATTTAATGAAAAGCCTCATACTCTTTTAAAAGGAGACCCAAGTAAAAAATATATATTAGGCATTGACCCTAATATGAGTGATAGTCCTAATGCTGATTATTTTGCTATGTCTATTTTAGAAGTTGATGAAGAAAAAAAACAAGGTATTCTTGTGCATACTTACGCTGGATTAGGTAACTTAAAAAATCATGTTGCCTATTTGTATTATATCATGACTAATTTTAATATTGTATTTATGATTGTTGATAATGCTGGGGCAGATGTGTTTTTATCTGCTTGTAATCAATCAGAATTATTTAAAAAACAAAAAATAGAAATAAAAACAATAGAAATAGACTCTGATCTTGAAGGAGTAGATTATGAATTAATGATACGTAACGCAAGAAAGAAGTATAATCTTCAAGATAAAAGAATAGCTTTTAATCAAATATTTACTAGTAATTTTATTAGAAAAGCGAATGAATATTTACAAGCTTGTATAGATTATAAAAAAATATGGTTTGCTAGCAAAACTGGAGCAAACGAAGAATTTTTTAATGAGGCCGCAAATAAAGGCGCTCCAATAGATCTAATGAAAACAGAAGATAAAAAAGATTGGACTCTATTAGATTTTATAGAAAATCAAGATGATTTTATATATCAAACCAAAAAACAATGCGCCCTTGTAGAGCATTCTTCTACTAGTAGAGGCACACAATCTTTTGATTTACCACAGCATTTAAAAAGAAGCACATCAGCAAATAAAGCTAGAAAAGATAATTATTCTGCTCTTATGCTAGCTAATTGGGCGTTAAAATGCTATTTTGATATGATGAATCTTCCTGAAATAGCTGAATCTGCTACTTTTTCGCCTATATTAATTAAATAAATTAGTTATTAGTTTGTTTTTAAGATATTATTTAAATATAAAGTGTAATATTTAAAGTAAAATGTCAAAAAATTTAAAAAAACAACAAAAAGAATCAAAAACAAAGCAAACAGAACCTCTTATGGCTTCTTCAGCTTCTGTATCAGAAGCAAAAGCTTCCACAGAAGGCACTTCTACTAGAAGAAATATATCTTCTAATATTCAAAGGACAGATAGATACAAGAATATTGATGATGGCATAATACCTTTTAGATATTCTACAGGTATTAAAAATGCATCTAATATGAATATTAGAGATGCTGTTATTTTGTGCCAAAAAGCTTATTATAATTTTTCTATATTTAGAAACACAATTGATTTAATGACTGAATTTTCTAATAATAGTATTTATTTTACTGGTGGAAGTCAAAAATCAAAAGATTTTTTTGAAGCATTATTTAGAAAAATTAATTTAGCTGATTTTCAAGATCAATTTTTTCGTGAATATTATAGAAGCGGAAATGTTTTTATATATAGATTTGACACATTAGTTCAGGATGCAGATATAACAAAGATAACCCAAACATTTGGTTTAAATACTTCTAAAGCAGCAGTAAATCTTCCTTCTAGGTATATGATACTTAACCCAGCAGATATTCAAATGGCTGGCAGTATAAATTTTTCAGTAGGAAGATACTACAAAATGATAAGCGATTACGAATTAGAAAGATTAAAGAATCCAAAAACAGATGAAGATCGTGAAGTTTTTGAAAGTCTACCTCCAGAAACAAAAAAGATGATACAACAAAAATTAGCTGGAGCTATTAGCCTTCCTCTAGATGGAGAAAGGCTTTGTGCTGTTTTTTATAAAAAACAAGATTACGAACCCTTCGCAATTCCTATGGGATTTCCAGTTTTAGATGATATTAATTGGAAAGCCGAAATGAAAAAGATGGATATGTCAATTACAAGAACAATGCAGCAAGCAATTTTATTAGTTACTATGGGCGCAGAACCAGAAAAAGGTGGGGTCAATCAAAAAAATCTTGAAGCAATGCAAAAGTTATTCGAAAATCAAAGCGTAGGAAGAGTTCTAATAGCAGATTATACAACAAAAGCTCAATTTGTAATACCAGACATTGGTAATCTAATAGGTCCTCAAAAATATGAAGTTGTTGATAGAGACATTCAGATTGGATTAAATAATATTCTTATTGGGAACGAAAAATTCGCTAACCAAAGTATTAAAGTACAAGTTTTTATTGAAAGATTAAAACAAGCTAGAGAAGCTTTTATCAATGAGTTTCTTATACCAGAAATAAGAAGAATAAGTAAAGATCTTGGTTTTAAAAATTATCCTATGCCTCATTTTCAAGACATTGATCTTAAAGATGATGCCCAATATACAAGAATTTATAATAGACTTATGGAACTAGGAATTCTCACTCCAGAAGAAGGCATCAGAGCGATAGAAACTGGTAGATTACCAACTCAAGACGAATCAGAGCTTTCTCAACAAAAATATAAAGAATTAAAAGATAAAGGATATTATCAACCTTTAATCGGTGGAGCTAAACAAAATGAAGAAGGTAGGCCAGCAGGAACAGGTACTCCTCAAACCACTAAAAATGTTAAACCAATAGGTCAAGGAGAGCAATCTAAAGCTGAAGAAAAATATAGTTTTAATAAAGTTAAAGAAAATTTAATTCTTGCGCAAAAATTAGAAGAAGAAGTCTCTGCTTTTTTAAGAAAAAAACATAAAATTAGAAAACTAAGTGGACAACAAAAAGAAGTAGCAGAACAAATAAGTAAAATTATTATAGCCAATGAATCTCCAGAAGTTTGGAATTCTAAAATTGAAGATTATGTTAATTCTCCTACAGATAAAAATACTCAAAATATTTCGTCTATAGATTCAATAGCTTATAATCATCAGATTGATTCTTATCTTGCGAGTATACTATTCCATAGTAAGGTAAAATAATATGCCTACATATATTAGAGTTAAACAAATCAATCAAGAGGAATTAAGTGGATTCTTTAGTGGTTCAATTTCTAATCAAAATAGTTTATTAAATTCTATAATTAGACAAAGCGCTGTTATCAACACTGGGGATCAAAATATAAGTGGAGTAAAAACATTTTTTGACAATACAAACTTCGGAAATATTTATTCTACAGGAATTGCGTCTTTTAATATAAATTTAAATTCAAGTTTAGATTTGTCTGGTAACTCAATCATTTTTGACCATAATACTACAACAGGAAAATTTGAATTTAATGCAAATAGTGGAATTAGGTTCTATCATCAAAACAATAAATATAATCCAAATTATGCTCCAATAACAATTACTACTGGTAATGATGTTTTAATTAATGGTAACACTTCTTTTGGACAATATAATTTGTATTTTGCTACTCTGAATCCAAGCGTTAATAATTTAAGAAATTATATTCATTATTTGCTAGCTAATAATATAAATAATTTTCCTTCTGGATTAAAAAATAATAATATACTTAATATTTATTATGCGTACAATGATGCGCTCGGATTAAAAAATAAAAAATATGCTTTAAAATCTGATTCTTTTATATTAAGTGATCTTCCAGAAAATTCTTCTAACTTTTATAATAAAAATTATATTTCTATAACTGGAGGTATGTATTCTGGTAAAGCTCTTAAAAGAATAAAATATGGAACAACAGTAGGGAATGGATATAGCAGACTCCTTCTAAAAGGATCTGGTTATTGGCATAATGAGAGTGTAAGATCAGGATCATTTCCTTATGGTGGTAAAAAATATGTAAATGGGCAACTTTTGATCGTTAATGGAAATTCTGTAGATTTATCTCCACCTATTATTAAACCAAAAACGTATCATTTAGAAACATTTTATGATATTATTGTCCCTAGTGGAGGAGGTCAATTAAGACCATTAAAATTTGAACTACCAAATAGTCCAGGTAAAATACAAGGTCAAGTTTTAAATTTAGCTTTTCATTTTCAACCAGATAATATTCCTCAAATAGTTAGTGGTTTTTATATGGCTAAAGATCATGTAGGAAATCCAATATATACAGGAAATATATTTACTTTAACGGGAGCAAATTATGCATTTTCACAAAAAGAAAGAATAGTTTGTGTTAAACATGGTAATTTTAAAGAAGCTCTTTCTAATGATCCAACTGCCGGCGGAGGCCCAATATTTAATTCGTCTAATGTTTATTATTATGAAAGATGGTAAAATTAAGTACAATAACGAGATCGTTTCTCACAAAAATGATCATGGGAACATTATGAACAATAATGATCTAGAGATCGCTTCCGAACAGGAGCGATCTCGTTATTGTATTATAAGGGTGTAATTATTAAAAATGAATAACGAAAGAATAGAAACAAAATTTCTTAAAACAGATTTTTTACAAATTAATAATTCTTCTAACAAATTAACATTATTAAATAATTTAGATATTTCCGGAGATCTTACTGTATCTGGAACGCTAAGATATAACGAAATAATTGATACAACAGTCACAGGAAACATAAGTGGATATACAGGAATATTCGAACAGTTGTATGCAAATAATTTCGTTTACAATACTGGGGATCAAACTATATCTGGAAACAAAACATTTCTAGACAATTTAAACATTTCTGGTGATCTTACCGTTGCAGGAACAATCAAATATAATGAAGTCATAGATATAACTACGACAGGAGATATTAGCGGTTACACAGGGTATTTTGAAAAACTTTATGCAGATAATCTAGTATACAATACTGGCAATCAAAATATCGGCGGAAATAAAACATTCACAGGAACAACAACTTTTTCTGGTCAAGAAGTCAATCTTGTAGACACCGCTTTAAATCTCAGCGGTGTAGGAGATATGACATTTTCTGGTACAAATATTAATTTTATTAATTCTCCAGTATTTATTAGTGGCACAAATCTAAGAGTTCAAGGAGATACAATAGCCAATAATTTAGTTTACAATACAGGAGATCAAACAATTAGTGGAGTTAAAACTTTTGCTAATTCTGGAATATTTAATTCTGGCATAGGTCTTAATAATTCTAAATTAATAAATGCTGTTCCAGAGTTTATTAATGAAACAGATAATTTTATAATATCTGGAAATGATAATAGCAGAATGATTTTAGCTAACTCTAACACGCAAATCACAGGCACAATAGTTAGTGGAAATGTTGGTGGATTCAATACTTCAATTATTCAAATTGGCGCAGGTCAAATTCAAATTACAGGATCTGGAGCTGGAATAGTTATTAGTAGCTATAATAATCAGTTTAAAACAGCGGGAGCATTTGCAACGGTATCGCTTCTTCATACAGGAAACAATAGATATATAATGTATGGAAATACTTCAATATAATGTATGATTTTTTTTCCAAGTTTTGCTGGATTAGTCCATGGCCGATATATAAATGAAAACTTAAATTCAAATCAAGTTTTTGCATCTCAATTAATTTTATCTAATTATACGTTAGTAACCCAAACTGGTAATTCTAATTTTTATATTTTTGTAAAAGAAGGAGCTGCAGAAACAGAATATAGTATAACAACAGGAGCAGTAACTGTTTCGCCAATAAATGTAAAATATGATCTATCTGATAATAAGCCAAGCTTTCTATATGCCTCACCTAACGCCCCATATAATGATTTAAGATATTTAAAATTAACCAATGGAATTTGGAGCGGAAACTTAGTTGGAAATTTAGGTCCTAGTATATATGAAGCGGCGATTGATTTAAAATATGATCCAAATGATAATTTACCAGCTTGTGTTGCGTATGATAGTCAAAATTATGATTTAAATTATTATAAATACAATGGGAGTTCTTTTATAAAAACCACTATTTTAAATGGCGGAAGCACAGCTAATCTTGTATCTTACGCAAGTTTAAATTTTGATACATCTGATAATTATCCTATGATTAATTTTATTGAAGGAGATTCTTCTATTTTAAAAAGCGCTAAATATAATGGAACAACTTGGACAACTACAAATATAAATACATTTAACTCTTCTTACAATAAAAGATATATTACAACTGAATTTACTCCAACTTTAAATCAGCCAATCGTGCTAATGGGAGGAAATACTAGTGGATTATTTATGAATGTTAGAGATTCATCAAATATTTGGAAATCTGGAAGGTTTGCTAGCAATACAGACGTTCTTAGTCAAAAGCCAGAAATTAAGATAAGCGAAGAAGACCAAAATAATGTTTATATTGCTTACGTAAATGATCTAAATCAATTAGTTTTTATTGAAAAATATCTTGTAGGATTAATAGACACAAATTGGACACCAAATTTAGATTCTTTTGATCCAAAAAAATTAAGTTTAGTAAGTGGTGAAAATTTTATAGATATTAATAAAAAAGTTAAATTAGAAATAGATTCTGATTTTCAGCCAGTTGTACTTTATAAAAAAGATAATATAATCAAATATATAAAAAATACAGGCGCAGTACACGATATATCCACGATTTCTTTTTCTGGCGATGTTAATTTTAAAAACATAAATAATTCTAATAATTATAGTTATGATATAGAATTTTTTAAAGATAGTCTTAAAGTATATCAAACTTATGATAATACATTTAAAGAATATAAAAGTCCATATCAAAAAACATCTTCTGTTACTTTTGACCCTGCAGCCACAGTAATATATTCTTCTGATACTAAAATAAATCCAACAACAAATCAACCAAATATTGTTTTATTTAGTAATACTACCCCGCAGATAAGGTTCTCTTATCCAAATAATAATCAGAGATCTTCTTGGACCACTTTAAAGCTTCCGTCTGGAAGTCTTAACTTTAGCGGAACAAATCTTCCCGCGACATTAATGGCAAATCATAATTGCAATTTTGATTTTGATAAGGTTACAAACCAACCAGTCATATCTGTTTTTGGGTATAGAGGGTTCACGGGAACAGCTTTTCTTATTAAAAAAGACTTAGAAGGATCTGGATATCAATATTACAATACCCCATATACTGGATATTATGCTCCTGCTTCAGATTTTAAAATCAATCCAATTACAAATAAATATTGCTTAGCTATTTCAAACGAAGAGACTTATAACAAAGGATTAAAATATTACGAAATGGATCCAAATACCAATACTTGGATAACAGATAATATTGAATCAAGCGTATCTCAATCTAATAAAATTTATTTAGATTTTACAAGCGGTGGCTATCCTATGATTTCTTACTTGACTCAAAGTGGTGTTACTGGATATCTAAAATTAGCATCTTATAATGGGGTAAGTTGGACAAGATCTATTATAGAGACTGGAGCTAACACAAATGAATTTTATTTTAATAGTTTTCAATATAACTCTGGAGAAGACTACTATGGAATTTCTTATAAAGCTTTTACGTTTAATAATAGTGGATTTTATATTTCAAATAAAGGCGGCACAGTTCAAAAATATAATTTAGGTAATCAACATAATCAGACTAGAATACCATATTTAATATTTAAAAAATATAAAAATGAAGTTCGACCATTCGTTCTTATTAGTCCAACGTCTACAGCCACAAATTTCTTTCATTATCTAGATAATGAATCTTTTGTTACTGGTCAATTTAAAAATGATTTAATCAGAGATATGGAAGGCGATATAATTTAAACGTGTAATTTTATTTATGAAATGGATTTTACTTTTGCCACTATTTTTATTAGTTTCTTGCTCTGAGCCAAATTATGAGAGTAGAGAATTATCTACTAAATAATTTGATTTAAATGTTATGATAATATATAATATAGTGTAATCTATTATGAATAATATGCTATCTAAAATATTTGGCCCAAATTGGCGTTCTAGTACATCTGGACTAGTTACTGTTATTGCAGTATCAACAGCTTTCGTGATTCATGGGGATAATTCTATTGTAGCTTTTTTACCAGATAAACTTGAAGAATATATTGTTGGCTTTGCAAAATTGATTGCAGTTGTTAGTGGAGTAGTTTTTGCTCTTACTGTTAAAGATGCGTCTGTAACAGGCGGTACAGTTCCTCAAACAGTAGAAGCAGAGAAAAGAAGTCACTCACAAAAAATAAAAAGTCCAGTTGATAAAATTGGCAGGAGAAATATATGAATAAATTAAACTTAATTGCTGTTGCCCTTATGGGTATTTTTATGGTTGGTTGCTCTACAACAAATACTGGTGGAGACAATCAAGTTGGTGGTACAACCGCAGTAGAGAACGCTCTACCTTATATTAAACCAGCAGTCATTCTTGCTTGCACAGTAGTTCTTGAGCAAGCT